>WNGP01002027.1_pt1 | contig 25575 bp, 21 predicted proteins | sample 5407671 | NCBI WGS metagenome assembly WNGP01 (sample SAMN13153381, study PRJNA577476) | soil metagenome | isolation source: 40 cm soil or saprolite under Garry oak tree replicate 2 | place: USA:California | collected 2016-06-15
AGTCAAGTCGCGAGAGCCGGTAAGCAGCCACAAAGGCTCGCCACGTTACCGGCGGCCTCGGGTGAGGTCAAACTTAGGCTCGCCTTACGCTATCCTTCGCGCCACCCTCGGCGCTAAGCCGTGCGGAGCATCAACCGCCATGAAAGAGATCGTCCGCAGGAATGCCTTCTACGCCCAGTCGGGCGGCGTCTCCGCCGTCATCAACGCCTCCGCGTGCGGGGTGATCGAGACGGCGAGCGGCAAGCGGCAGATCGGCAAGGTGTACGCGGGACGGCACGGCATCGTCGGGGCGCTCACCGAGGATCTGATCGACGTCGGCCGCGAGAGCCCCGCCACCATCCGGGCGCTGAAGCACACGCCGGCAGGGGCGTTCGGCTCGGCGCGCTTCAAGCTGAAGGGCATCGAGGAGAACCGCGCGGAATATGAGCGGCTGATCGAGGTATTCCGCGCCCACGACATTGGCTACTTCTTCTATAACGGCGGCAACGATTCCATGGACACCGCGCTCAAGGTGTCGCAGCTCGGCGCCGCGCTCGGCTTTCCCATCACCTGCGTGGGCGTGCCGAAGACGGTCGACAACGATCTGCCGCACACCGATTGCTGTCCCGGCTTCGGCTCGGTCGCGAAGTACGTCGCCGTCTCCACGCGCGAGGCGGCTCTCGACGTAGCCTCCATGGCGCGCACCTCGACCCGCGTGTTCGTGTTCGAGGTGATGGGTCGTCACGCCGGCTGGATCGCGGCGGCGGCCGGGCTCGCCGGCCGCGGCGAGGCCGAGCCGCCGCACATCATCCTGTTCCCGGAAGTGCCGTTCGAGCTGGAGAAATTCCTCGAGCGCGTGCGCGGCTGTGTCAGCGACTTCGGCTATTGCGTGATCGTGGTCTCCGAGGGCGCCGCATACGCCGACGGCCGCTTTCTCGCCGAGGCCGGGACGCGCGATGCGTTCGGTCACACGCAGCTCGGCGGCGTGGCTCCAGTGGTTGCCAACATGGTGCGCGAGGCGTATGGGTACAAGTACCACTGGGCGGTCGCCGACTATCTGCAGCGCTCCGCGCGCCACATCGCATCGCGGGTCGACGTCGACCAGGCGTACGCGGTCGGCAAGGCGGCGGTGGAGCTCGCGGTAAAGGGCGTGAACGCGGTGATGCCGACGATCGTGCGCAAGGCCTCGAAGCCTTATAAATGGGCGATCGGGCATGTGCCCCTCGCCGAAGTTGCCAACAAGGAGAAGAAGCTGCCGCCGGCCTACATTCGCGCGGACGGCTTCGGCATCACCGAGCCCTGCCGCCGCTACCTCGAGCCGCTCATCGCCGGCGAAGCGTACCCGCCGTACCGCAACGGGCTCCCCGACTACGCCCGGATAAAGGGGGTCGCGGTACGCCGCAAGCTGACCACCGAGTTCAAGGTGTAGCGGACGAGCGGCCGCGGCCGCCGTGTTATAGTGCGCGGCCTTTTTTGGGGGAGAGCTCTCGATGGATGTCAGCATGTGGCTGTGGGTCGCCATCGGCGCCGGCGTGCTTGCCGTGCTCTACGGAGTGTTCTCGATGACCGCGATTCTGCGCCTGCCGGCGGGCAACGCCCGCATGCAGGAGATCGCAGCCGCGGTGCAGGCCGGCGCCAAGGCGTACCTCAACCGCCAGTACCGCACCATCCTGATCGTCGGCGTCGTGCTCTTCCTCGTCATCGGGATATCGAAGCTCGGCTGGCCGACGGCCGGCGGCTTCGCGGTGGGTGCGTTGCTGTCGGGCCTCACCGGCTACATCGGCATGAACATCTCGGTGCGCGCCAACGTGCGCACCGCGCAGGCGGCGACCTTGGGGCTGAACGCCGCGCTCACCGTCGCTTTTCGCGGCGGTGCGATCACCGGCATGCTGGTCGTGGGCTTAGGGCTGCTCGGCGTCGCAGGCTACTATCTCGTGCTGCGACAATTCGCCGCCATCGACGCAGAAGGCGCGCTGCACGCGCTCGTCGGCCTGGCGTTCGGGGGCTCCCTGATCTCGATCTTCGCGCGTCTCGGCGGGGGCATCTTCACCAAGGGAGCCGACGTCGGGGCGGATCTCGTCGGCAAGGTCGAAGCCGGCATCCCCGAGGACGATCCGCGCAATCCCGCAGTGATCGCCGACAACGTCGGGGATAACGTCGGCGACTGCGCCGGCATGGCCGCCGACCTCTTCGAGACCTACGCCGTGACGCTGGTCGCCACCATGCTGCTCGGCGGATTGTTGTTTGCGGATCGGGGGCCGGGAGCTGTGTCCGCGGCGGTCATCTATCCCCTCGCGCTCGGGGCGGCCTCGATCGTCGCCTCGATCATCGGCACCTTCTTCGTCTCGGCGCGCGCCGGCGGCAAGATCATGACCGCGCTCTACAAGGGGGTCATCGTCTCGGGGCTCGTGTCGGCGGTGGCCTTCTACTTCATCACGCAGCGCATCATGCCCGGCGACGTCGCCCGCCTCTACGGGTGCGCCCTCATCGGGCTCGGCCTCACCGCGGCCATGATGATGATCACCGAGTACTACACCGCCACCGAGTACCGTCCGGTGCGCAAGGTGGCCGCCGCCTCGCAGACCGGACATGCGACCAACATCATCGCCGGCCTCGGCGTGTCGATGAAGGCCACGGCGCTCCCGGTGATCGCCGTGTGCCTCGCTATCTGGGGCGCCTATGCGCTCGACGGGCTGTACGGCCTCGCGATCAGCGCCACCTCGATGCTGTCGATGACCGGCATGATCGTGGCGCTCGACGCCTACGGACCCATCACCGACAACGCCGGCGGCATCGCCGAGATGGCAGGGCTCCCGCGCCAGGTCCGCGACATCACCGATCCGCTGGACGCCGTGGGCAATACCACCAAGGCGGTCACCAAGGGCTACGCCATAGGCTCGGCCGGGCTTGCGGCGCTGGTGCTGTTCGCCGACTACACGCACAACCTCGAGGCGGCCGGCAAGATGGCGGTGTTCTCGCTGTTGGACCCGGCGGTGATCATCGGGTTGTTCATCGGCGGCCTCGTGCCCTATCTCTTCGCCGCCATGGCGATGGAGGCGGTGGGGCGCGCCGCGGGCTCGGTGGTGAACGAGGTGCGCCGTCAGTTCCGCGAGATCAAGGGCATCATGGCGGGCACGGCCAAGCCCGACTACTCGCGCGCGGTGGACCTGCTGACGCGCGCCGCGATCCGCGAGATGATCGTGCCGTCGCTGCTGCCGATCCTGGTGCCCATCGCGCTGGTGCTGGTGGTCAACGCCCTGATGGGCAGCGGCGCGGGCATCCGCGCCCTCGGCGGGCTCCTCATCGGTACGATCGTCACGGGACTCTTCGTCGCGATTTCCATGACCACCGGGGGCGGGGCGTGGGACAACGCCAAGAAGTACATCGAGGAAGGGCACTTCGGCGGCAAGGGGTCGGAGGCGCACAAGGCGGCCGTCACCGGGGATACCGTCGGCGATCCCTGCAAGGACACCGCGGGTCCCGCCATCAATCCGCTGATCAAGATCATCAACATCGTGGCGCTGCTCCTGGTGCCGCTGCTGTGACGAGTCCCCAGGGCGAGCATTTCCCGGTCGAGAAGCCCGACGAGGAGTGGCGGCGGGAGCTCACGTCCGAGGCCTACCGGGTGCTGCGGGCGCACGGCACCGAGCGCGCCGGCAGCAGCCCGCTGAATGAAGAGAAGCGCGCCGGTGCCTTCCGCTGCGGGGGCTGCGGCCAGAGGCTCTTCGGCTCGGACACCAAGTTCGACAGCGGCACCGGCTGGCCGAGCTTCTTCAGGCCCCTGCCGGGAGCGGTGGGCACGCGCGAGGACCGGGATCTCTTCATGCGGCGCACGGAAGTGCATTGCTCGCGCTGCGGCAGCCACCTCGGCCACGTGTTTCCTGACGGGCCCGAGCCGACGGGCGAGCGTTACTGCATGAACGGCGTGGCGCTTCGGTTCGAGCCGCTCGAGCGGTAGCCCAAGGCTAAGGCTGAAGGCAACTGCCCGTATCGCGGGGTAGTTCGGCGCGCGTTTCAGGCCGCGAGCTGCAGCGGCTGCGGCCGCCCGATGGCGTATCCCTGGAGATAATCGACGCCCATCCGGCGCGCGGCCTCGACCGCGCTCCCGTCCTCCACCTGCTCGGCGATCACCTTGAAGTTGAGTGTGCGGGCGAGCTTGATCATCGCCCCCACCATCGCCTGATTGACCGTATCGTGCGCGAGGTCGCGCATGAAGGAGCCGTCGATCTTCAGGTAGTCGAGCGGCAGGTTCTTGAGGTTGGAGAACGAGCCCATCCCGGAGCCGAAGTCATCGAGGGTGAACTGACATCCCATGCCGTGCAGCACGCCGACGAAGCGCCGCGCGTGATCGAGGTTCGCCACCACGGCGTTCTCGCTGATCTCGAAACAAACCTGCGAAGGCGCGACGCCGGAGCTGTCGAAGCACTCGACCACGAACTCGAGGAACTGCGAGTCGTCGAGCGTCTGACCGGAGACGTTGATCGCGACGCTGCGGCGGGCCGGCACCGGCATGGCGCCGCTGGCGATAGCGGTGAAGGTCTGCTGCACGACCCAGCGGTCCACGAGTCCCATGAGGCGGTAGCGCTCCGCCGCGCGCATGAACTCCGCGGGGTGCAGCTCGTGGCCCGACTCGTCGAGCAGCCGCACCAGCACCTCGAGCGCGGGCCCCCCGTCATCGCCGTGGGTGGGAACGATGACCTGGTGATACAGCTGGAAGCGATTCTCCCTGAGCGCCCCCTGCAGGCGCTGCAGCCACTGGATCTCGCCCGTGTGGCGGGCGAGGGCCTCATCGCGCGCCGAGTACACCGCCACCCTTCCCGAGCCCTGCTTCTTGGCGACGTAGCAGGCGGTATCCGCGGCCGCGAGCAGCTCTTCCAGCGTGCCGCTCTCGCGCGAGATCTCGACCAGCCCGACCGAGACGCCGATGTTGAAGATCTTGTCCTTCCACACGAAGCGGTACTCGCCCACCGAGCGGGTGAGGTCATCGGCGATCTGCCGTGCCTTGTCGAGCGGGCAGCCGATCAGCAGCGTGCCGAACTCATCGCCCCCCAGGCGCCCCACCGTGTCGCTGTCGCGCACCGCGTCGCGCAGGAGCTTCGCGACCTCGCGCAGCATGCTGTCCCCGGCGAGGTGGCCGCCGGTGTCGTTGACGAGCTTGAAGCGGTCCAGGTCGAGATAGCACAGCACGTGCTGCCCATCGCCCCGGTGGCCGCTGTCGATCGCCTCCTCGAGACGCCGCTCGAACTCGCGGCGGTTGACGAGTCCCGTGAGCGCATCGTGAGTCGCCTGGTAGGACATCTGCCGGGCGAGACCGCGGAGCTCCGTGACGTCGTGCAGCAGCACGACCGCGCCGATGAGCTCCTGTGAGCTGTTGCGGATGGGCGAGGCGGAAAGCTCTATGGAGCGCTCGTGGCCGTTGGCGCGCGACAGCAGCAGCGCCCGGCGGCTCAGGTTGACGGCTGCGCCGGTGGTGAGCGCCTGGTGCACCGGATCGGAGAGCAGCCGCCGATCGGTCTCGTCGACGAGACTCACGATCTCCTCCAGGAGCTTGCCCTGGGTCGCGCTCGCGGGGCTCCCGGTGAGCTGCTCGGCGGCGGGGTTGAGGAAGGTGATGCGACCCTCCTTGTCGGTGGCGATGATCGCCTCGGCCAGCGAGCGCAGCGCGAGCAGCTGCGGCTCGGCGGCGGCTTCTGCGCCGAGGCTCAGCTGCTGCTGTGTCTGGGTGGGAATGATCTCGACGCCGGTGATCAGCAGCGCCTTGCCGTGGTCGTATGCGACCGGCGTCGAGGCGATCTCGAGGCGGCACACCTGGCCCTGCAGGCCGACCATGTCGATCTCGTAGCGCTCGGCGGCCGGCTCCCCCGCGAGGCGGCGGCGGATGTTCTCGCCCACCAGCTCCGCGTATTCCGGCGGCACGAGATCGGCGAGCTTGCGCCCGATGAGCTCCATGCGATCGACGCCGATGAGGTTCGCGAACTGCCGGTTGGCGTACACGATCACTTCGCGGTGCATCAGAACCGCTTCGTGAATGCGCTCGCCGAGCTCGGCGAACAGCGCCGGAGGGGGCGCGCCGTCGCGCTCCGTCCCGCCGGCGGCGCGGGCGAGCAGGTGATTGACGGCGCGGACCAGGGCGGCGATTTCAGGCCTGCCGCTCTCGAGGTCCACCCGCCCCGGCAGCTGCCCGTTGCCCGCGCTGTGCTGCAGTTGCTGCGACAGCCGCGCGAGCGTACCCAACGCCCGGCGCTGCAGCCCATACAGCACCAGGGTCAGAGCGGCGATGAGCGCGAGCAGCAGGCACAAAAGCCCGAGAATCGACATCTAGTTCTTCTTCAAGCCTTCCGCTTGGATGCCCCGCGCGGTAGTGTCAGGCACTCTAATTGGACTTGTAGTGCCCGCGGCTTGTGGTCCAGGCAAGCATAGCGCAGGCACCCCCTCGCCCCGTCGGTATTTCACCATATCTCGTCGCAAGCCGGCTTGGCAGGGCACGGGAAAACCCTTACCTTCTCCGGCCTTTGACCGCACGTGCAATAAGTCCAATCCCCGAAGGGTGTGCGATGCAGACGGCCGATGTCCGCGAGAAGATGACCCAGCAGCAGGTGCGCGCGTGGGACGTGCTCGATGAGCGCGTGCTGGACGTCATGCGGCAAGTGCCGCGCGAGCTGTTCGTGCCCCCGGGACATGGCTACCTCGCCTACGCCGACCTCGAGGTGCCACTGCCCCGCGGGCAACACATGTTGCGTCCGAGTGTGGCCGGCAGGCTCCTGCAGGCGCTGCTGCCCGCACCCGACGAGCCGGTGCTGGAGATCGGGGCGGGCACCGGATTCGTCACCGCGTGCCTGCGCGCCATGTCGGCGCAGGTGCGCTCGCTCGAGGTATTTGCGGAGCTCGCCGACGCGGCGCGCCGCAACCTCGCCGAGCTCGGCATGCGGGATGTCGAGGTGGCGGACGCGGACGTCTTCAGTGTCGAGAGCGGCGCGCGCTGCGGGGCCATTGCGGTCACCGGGTCGCTTCCGCAGTACGACGCGCGCTTCGAGCGCATGTTGAGCTTGGGCGGGCGGCTGTTCGTCGTGGTGGGCGAGGCGCCGGTGATGGAAGCCCGCCTGGTGCGTCGCACGGCCGAGGATGCCTGGGCCACGCAGAGCCTGTTCGAGACCGTGATCGATCCGCTGGTGAGCGCCGCCCGGCCGCCGCGGTTCACTTTCTGACCGCCGCTCGCCGCGACCGTTCAAAGAAGGGAGTGTCATGATTCGCGCCCCGATTATTGCCCTGATGCTGCTCACACTCTCGGGCGTCGCCGCATCGAAGGATCTGGCCGGTGTGTTCGAGGACGCGGTGCACAACGACCCGGTCATCCGCCAGGCGGATGCCAACCGCCTTGCGGCGCGCGAGGCCCGCCCGCAGGCGTGGGCCCAAGTGCTGCCGCAGCTCACCGGAACCGCGACCGCCACGCGCGATCATAACTCCGGCTATCAGGACGAGATCTTCGCGCCGCCGGCCGTGCAGCGCTTTTTGACCACGACCGACACGACCACGCAAAAGTGGGCGGTGAACCTCGAGCAGAGCCTCTTCTCGTGGGAGAAGTGGATGACGCTCAAGGAGGCGGGCCGCGAGGTCGCGCAGGCGGAAGCCAACTACCAGGCCGCCGAGCAGCAGCTGATCCTGCGCGTCGCGCAGGGTTACTTCAGCGTGCTCGCGGCGGTCGACGGCCTGGAAGCCAACCAGGCCTCCCTCGAGGCGATCTCCCGCCAGCTCGATCAGGCCAACAAGCGCTTCGAGGTGGGGCTCATCGCCATCACCGACGTACAGGAAGCCAAGGCGGCCCGCGACACGGCGGCCGCGGCCGTGATCGCCGCCAAGCGAACGCTCGCCACCGCCGAGGATCAGCTCCTGGAGATCACCGGGCAGAAATACGACCACCTCTCCAAGCCCGGCACCGACATGCCGCTGAAGAGCCCGGAGCCCGCCGACCAGAGCCGCTGGGTCACTATCTCCCTCGAGCAGAATCTCTCGCTCATCTCCAGCCGCCTGGCGGCGGAGATCGCGCGCGATAACGTGCGGATCGCCATCGGCGGCCATCTGCCGACGCTCGACCTGGTCGCGGGGCGCTCGTACCTTCACACGAGCGCCAGCGAGATCGTCGACGCGCCGCCCCCCTCCTCCATCGACAGTAAGCTCAACGACCGCTCGATCGGCCTGCAGCTCACGCTGCCGATCTTCAGCGGCGGCTTCACGCAGTCGAAGGTGCGGCAGACCCAGTACCTGTGGATCGCCGCCAGGGAAGCGGTGGTGCAGAGCTCGCGCGCGACCGAGCGTCAGGCTCGCGACGCCTACCTGGGCGTCATCAGCGGCATCGCGCGGGTGCAGGCCCTGGGCCAGGCGCTCGAGTCCAGCCAGACGGCGCTGAAGGCCACCGAGGCGGGCTACGAGGTCGGCACGCGCACCGCGGTCGACGTCCTCAACTCGCGCAAGACGCTGGTGCAGGCGAAGACCGACTACTCCGGCAGCCGCTACGATTACATCGTGAGCGTGCTGCAGCTGCGCCTCGCCGCCGGCAATCTCGACCGGGCGCAGCTCAACGAGGTCAACACCTGGCTGACGCAGGCGGTGGCGACCTTCCCCGCGGAGCCGACGCCCGAGAGCCTGGCGCCGACCGTGCCCGCGCCCCCCGGCAACCCCGCGCCGCCGCCGAAACGACCGCCGCGAGGCTAGGCCTCGGACTCATCGAGCAGCGGCTCGATGAGGGCGAGGAGCTTGTCGAGCGCACCGCGGTTGCTGTCCACGGAAGCGCGTCCGGCCGCGCCAATCCGGGCCCGGGCCGCGGGGTCGGCGAGCAGCGCGCTCACGCGAGCGCGCAGCCCGGCGGCGTCCCGCACCACTTCGGCGGCTCCGCGCGCGATGAGGAGTTGCGCGATCTCTTCGCTGTTGGTGTTGTAGGGGCCGGTGAGAATCGGAAGCCCGAGAGCTGCGGGCTCGAGCAGGTTGTGGCCGCCGACCGGCGCGAGGCTCCCTCCGACGAAAGCGAGATCCGCGGCGGCGTAGAAATCGAGGAGCTCGCCGAGCGTGTCGAGCAGCAGCACCTCGCAATCGGGCGCGGCCGCAGGAGCCTCCGAGCGGCGCGCGTAGCGCATGCCGGCGCGGGCGAGCGTGCCGGCAACCTCGGCGAAGCGCTGCGGATGGCGCGGCGCGATCACGAGCAGCGCGCCCGGGTGCGCCGCATGCACCCGCCGCTGTGCCTCGATGATGGCCTGCTCCTCGGCCCCGCCGTGCGTGCTGCCCGCCACCCACAGCGGCCGATGCGGCGCGTACTGCTCCCGCAACCGCGCCCCGCGCTCGAGGGTGCCGGGCGGCAAATCGAAATCGAACTTGAGGTTGCCGGTCACGTGGGTGCTGGCAGGATCCGCGCCGAGGGCGCGAAAGCGATACGCATCCCCCGCACCCTGCGCCGCCACCACACGAGCCTCGGACAGCGTGGCGCGGAACAGCGCGCCGAGTCGCCGATAGCGACCGACCGAGCGCTCCGAGACTCGTGCGCTCGCCAGCACGAGCGGCACGCGACGCCGGCCGCACTCGCGGTACAGGTTCGGCCACAGCTCGGTCTCGAAGATCACCGCGAGTCGCGGCTCGACGCGGGCGAAGAAGCGCCGCACGGCGCCCGGGGTGTCATAGGGGAGGTAGCGCACCTGCGCGATGTCGCCGAACAGCGCCCGCGCGCGCGCCGCACCGGTGGGCGTGAAGGTGGTGACGGTGAGCGGCAGGTGCGGATGGCGCCGGGCGAGGGCGCTCACCAGCGGCGCGCAGGCCTGCACCTCGCCGACCGACACCGCGTGCATCCAGACCCCAAGCGGGGCGAGCCGTGCGCCGAAGCCGAAGCGCTCGCCGAAGTCGTGCCAGTAGCTGCGGTCGCGGAGCCCGCGCCACAGCAGCATCGTGGAGACGAGCGGAACGGCGAGATATACCGCGAGCAGGTAGAGGAATCGCACGCCGCTCCCGCGCCTCTTCAGGACGGCGCCGCCGCCGCGCTCGCTGCGGCCTCGCGGTAGCCGTCGAGCAGTCCCTGCCAGTCCGCCTCGCCGAAACGGTCCGCCGGCAGCGCCCACGTGACCTTCTCGAGCGAGCGGCGCAGTCTCACCAGGCCGGCGTCGCACCAGAGCCCCGGCCGGCGCAGTTCCCCGCGGTCGAAGTCGATGAGGTACACGGCCTCTTCGCTCAGCAGCACGTTGTGCGCGTTGAGATCCCTGTGGCACACGCCGAGGTCGTGGAATCTGCGGACGCAGCGCCCGATGGAGATCCAGGTGAGCACCGAGAGCGCTCCCTTGCGCAGGCATTCGGTGAGCGAGCCGACTACGGCCACCCGCTCGGTGAGGAGGTCGCCCGTGTAGGTGAGGCCGCGATGGCGGTAGCGCGCGGCGAGCGGCGCCGGCACCGGCAGCCCCGCACGATGCAGACGGTACGTGAGCTGCCATTCCTCGAACGGCCGGGTGTTCTCTGCGCCCCGCCAGATATACTTGTCGGCCGCGAGGTGCGCGATCAGCCCGCCGCGCCGGTAGTGGCGCAGCACGAAATGCCTGCCCGCGGACTTCACGAAATGCGTCGTGCCCCGGCCGCGTGCGGCGCCGTCGAGCTCGCCGCGCTCCTGCCAGTACTTCGGATCGAACCAGCCCGGATTCAAATTGCCGACGCGCGAGGCGTCATATAGCATGGCGCCGCCCTCGAGCTGGCCTTGTTTGACCTCGGGGCCCAGCGGCCAGCGCCCGCTCATGAACCCTGCTCCATGATCCCGTCCCGGGCCGAACCGCCGCGTACTCTTTGCATCCTCAGGCTCTCGGCGATCGGCGATACCTGCCACGTCGTGCCGGTGGTGCGCACGCTGCAGCAGGCGTGGCCCGCGACGCAGTTGACCTGGATCATCGGCAAGACCGAAGCGCGCCTCATGAGCCTCATCGAGGGCGTCGAGTTTATCACCGTGGACAAGAGCGCAGGCCTCGGCGCGCTCGCGGCGCTGCGCAGGCAGCTGCGCGGCCGGCGCTTCGACGTGCTGCTGCACATGCAGTTGGCGCTGCGCGCGAGTCTCGTGGCGGCGTGCGTGCCGGCGACCGTAAAGCTCGGCTTCGATCGCGCGCGCGCCCGCGAGCTGCAGTGGCTGTTCACCAATGCGCGCATCGCCCCGCGCGCGCGCGAGCATGTGCTCGACAGCTTGTTCGGATTTGCGGTCGCGCTCGGCGTCGGCGAACGGCTGCTGCGGTGGGATCTGCCGCTGCCGAGCGCGGCGCGCGCCTACGCCGAGCGGCTGATACCCGACACCGGTCCGACGCTCGTCATCAATCCGTGCTCGCGGCACGCGCGTCGCAACTGGCGTCCCGCGCGCTTCGCGGCGCTCGCCGAGCACGCCGCCGGCCGCCTGCGGATGCGCGTGATACTCGCCGGCGGCCCGAGCGAGCTCGAGCGGCGCACGGGCGCCGAGATCGAGCGCGCCTGCCCCGCGTCTCTCATCAACCAGATCGGCAAGGACACCCTGCCGGAGCTGCTCGCGCTGCTCTCGCGCGCGACGGTGCTCGTGAGCCCGGACTCGGGCCCGGTGCACATGGCGACCGCGGTGGGCACGCCGGTCGTGGGGCTCTACGCCGCGACCAACCCGGCGAGGAGTGGCCCCTACCTGTCGGGCCGCTGGTGTGTGGATGCCTATCCGCGGGCGGCGCGCGCCTTCCGTGGCTGCGATCCCGCCGAGCTCCCGTGGAACCACAAGATCGAGGAGCCGGGCGTGATGGACCTGATCGGGGTCGATGAGGTCGCCGCGAAGCTCGATCAGTTGCTAGGATCGCGCCCATGAAGGACATCCTGGTCCCGATCTCACCGGGAGAACTGCTCGACAAGATCACCATCCTGAGGATCAAACAGGCTCGCATCCTCGATCCCGGCAAGCTCGCCAACGTGAAGCTGGAACTCGCGCTGCTCGAGCAGACCTGGCGCGACCGCGGCGGCGGGAGCCACGACCTCGCTCAGGATGAGCGCGCGCTCGAGGACGTCAACGAGCGACTGTGGGATATCGAGGACCGCATCCGCGACAAGGAGGCGAAGCAGAGCTTCGATCGCGATTTCATCGAGCTGGCGCGCGCCGTGTACGTCTGCAACGACGAGCGCGCCGCGATCAAGAAGCGCATCAATCTGCAGCTCGGGTCGCGCCTCGTCGAGGAGAAGTCCTACAAGCCGTACCGCTAGGGCACCCCCCGGAAATCAAGCATCACACGAGCTGCGCCCGGGCACCCCGCCCGCGTCAGCGCTTCAGCGTGTACTCGGCTCCGCAGTACGGACACTTCGCCCAACCGCTCTCCTCGACGGCTAAATACACGCGCGGATGCGAGTTCCAGAGGTACATCTGCGGCATCGGACAGCTGAGCGGCAGGTCCTCGGGGCCGACCTCGTATTGATTCTGCGCGTTGGGCTCGATGAGGGGCTTGGTCGTCGCGACCATGGGCGTTGGACGGGCGTTGAATGCGACCGGCGGCCGGGAGGCGGGAATTATACCCGCGCGAGCGCGCCTCAAGCGGCCATCGTGGCATTCCACAGCCGCGTCACCTCCTCGCGCAGCTCACGGAACTCCACCGCCGGTACGATCGGCGCCGCGCCGTCGAGGGCCAGGTGATGGGTGCGGGCGCGGTAGGCGCGGTACGCGCGGGTGAGGAGATCCACGCTCGCCTGCGGAACCAGGTCGGCCGACGCCACCGACTCGAGCTGGCGGATGGTGTCGGAGTACATCGCCACCGGCGGATACTCGGCGGCCCACTTCAGCGCCCAGTACTGAGCGAGAAACTCGATGTCGGCGATCCCTCCGGGATCCTGCTTGATGTCGAAGCGCAGCGCATCGCCCCGGGAGAGCTCGCGGCGCTGCCGCTCGCGCATGCTGCGCACCTCCTCGCGCAGGCGCTCGCGGCGCACGTGGCGGGAGAGCACCTCGAGCCGCACCCGCTCGAAGCGCGCGCGCAGCTCCGGCGAGCCTGCCACGGCGCGCGCGTGCAGCAGCGCCTGGTGCTCCCAGGTCCACGCCTCCTCGCGCTGGTAGTCGGCGAACGCGTCGATGTTGGTGACCAGCAGCCCTCCCTTGCCGCTCGGCCGCAGTCGCACGTCGACCTCGTAGAGCCGGCCGGCGGCGGAGTGCATGGTCAGCAGGTGCACGATGCGCTGCGCGAGCCGCACGAAGAACAGCTGGTTGTCGATGGGGCGCGCGCCGGTGGTCTCCTGCCGCTCGCCCTGCGAGTCGTGCAGGAACACCAGATCGAGGTCGGAGGAGTAGCCGAGCTCGATTCCGCCGAGCTTGCCGTAGCCGACGGCGCAGATGTTCACGGCGCGCGCGGTATCGGCGTCGCCGCATCGTGGCAGGCCGAACTGCGCGGTGATCTGCCGCCAGCCGAGATCGAGGGCGCGCTCGACGATGAGCTCGGCGATGTCGGTGAGCCGGTCTGACACCTGCATGAGAGGCAGCGCCCCGCTGAGATCGGCGACGGCGACGCGAAACAGCGCCGCCCGCTGGAACTGCCGCAGCGCCTCCACCTGCTGCTCGGGGTCTTCCTCGCGCAGCTGCTCCATGCGCGATTCGAGCTCGCGCTCGAATCCTGCGCGGTCCGGCGGCGGCGTCCGCAGCCGCTCGTCGATCAGCTCATCGAGCAGCAGCGGGTGTGCGGCGATCTGCGCCGCGAGGAACTCGCCGTGACCGCAGAGCTCCACCAGGCGCGCCCGAGCCGCGGCGTTCTCCTTGAGCAGCGCGAAGTATGCCGAGCGCTTGCCGGTCGCCTCGATGATCGCAAGGATGCGCCGCAGCACCGGCAGCTGCGCGCCGCTGCGCGAGACGTCCGCCAGCAGCGCCGGCAGCAGCGCCTGGAGGCGTTTGCGTCCGGGCTCATCGAGTCTGCGCACCAGCGACGAGGAGCGCAGCTCGAGCAGCAGCCGCGCGGCCTCCGCGCTGTCCTCGAAGCCGGCGCCCGCGAGCGCCTCCGCGAGCGCCGCGGTCTCGGCCTGGCTGTCCCAGAACCGTCCGAGATCGATGCGCACCGCGCCCTCATCGGGCTCCGCCCCGCCGAACACCACCAGGCGGAAGTGCCGCGTGACCCGCCCGCGGTGCTCATCGAGCTCGGCGAGGACTGCCGGCCAGTCGCGCGAGCCCATGGCGAGCGCGATGCGCTCGCGGGAGAGGGCCTCCGCGGGCACGCGGTGCACTTGGGCGTCGGCGAGCATCTGCAGGCGATTCTCGAGCCGGCGGAGGAAAGTGTAGGCGGCCCCGAGCTCCTCGGCGGCCTGCCGCGGAAGCAGGCGCGTCTCGCCGATGCGCGCGAGAGCGGCGAGGAGCGAGGGCGTCTGCAAGCGCCGGTCGCGCCCGCCCCGCGTGATCTGCAGCGCCTGGACGATGAACTCGATCTCGCGGATGCCGCCGGGTCCGAGCTTGATGTGGTCGGCGAGCTCGCGCCGCTGCATCTCGCGCTCCATCAGCGCCTTCATGTCGCGCAGGCTCTCGAACACCCCGTAGTCGAGATAGCGCCGGTAGACGAACGGGCGGATGGCGGCGGCGTCGATGTCGCCATAACGCTCAGCGCTCGTGACCGGGCGGGCCTTGACGTACGCATAGCGCTCCCAGTCGCGTCCGTGGCGCGGCAGGTAATCCTCGAACGAGGCGAAGCTCGAGACGAGCGGACCGGAATCCCCGAAGGGGCGCAGCCGCAGATCGACGCGCAGCACGAAGCCCTCGGGGGTCGGCGTTTCGAGGAGACGCACCAGCGCCTGCCCGAGGCGGGTGAAGAACTCCTCGTTGGCAATGCTGCGCGCGCCGTCGGTCTCACCGTGCTCCGGGAACAGCAGCACCAGATCGACGTCGGAGGAGAAATTGAGCTCGCCCCCGCCGAGCTTGCCCATGCCGATGACGACGAGCGGCTGAGCCTCGCCGCCCGCGGAGCGCGGCTCGCCGTAGCGCGTCACGAGTGCGCGACGGGCGTAGCCGAGCGCGGCGGCGATCGCGGCATCCGCGAAGGCGGTGAGATCGCCGAGCGTCTCGGTGAGGTCCGCCCAGCCGGCGAGATCGCGCCAGGCGATGCGCACGAGCTCCCGCCGCCGCCAGCGGCGCAGCTCGGCGAGGAAGCTCGCCTCGGGCGCCGCCGGATCCGCGGGCAGTGCGGGAGCGCGCGCGGCGAAGTCCTCCGCCGCCAGGCGCCGCTCGAGATCGCCGCTCTCGATGAGGCCGGCAAAGACTTGCGGGTCACGCGCGCAGGATTGCGCCACGAAGTCGCTCGCGCTGAAGACCGCAGCAATCGAGTCGCGAACGGTGAGCGGCGCTCCCCCGAGCGCCTCTCTCGCGACGTCGCTGGCGTTGAGCGCTTCGAGCGACCCTGCAACGACCGCGGCCAGCTCGGCGCTGAACGGAGGTTCCCGACCCCCGCGGGTCACCGGGGTCCCCGTGAAATCGCGCGTCTTGCTCGACGGAGATCGCTCTTCGGTCACGGCAAGCGCGATTTTCTCGGGGTGGCTAATTCCAGATGTTGCCCCCGAGATCGTGGAACGAGGCGCTGTCGGCCCGGCGGCTGAGGCCCCGGAAGCGCGTGGACGTCGCATACACCTGCGCGCCCTCGGAGGCATCGATGGCCGCGGCGTCGCCCTCGATCAGGCTGTTGTCGATGTGCACGTTGGCGGCGCGCGCCGACACCCCGACGCCGGTGGCGCTGATGTGACTGTTGGTGATGTGAATCTCGCAGCCGTCCTGGGCGCTCACCGCGTCGCCGTCGAATTCGAGATTGCGATTGTCGATGTGCAGGAGGCGCTGGCCCTGGCACACGATCGGCTCATGCCGACGCTCGATGGCGGCGCTCGTGACGGCGGTATCGCGCAGCCGCCCGCCTGCGGCGGGCGCCGGGGCTGCGGACGCCTTGATGCTGTAGCCCGGTCCGGACTTCAAGACCTTTCCGCCACCGGGCGCCTCCACCCTCGCCCTGGCCGGCGCGCTCTCCGCGGGCCGCGCGGGCTCGGTGCTGGATGGCTCGGGGACTGCGGCCTCGTCGGCGCGGGCCGCGCCGGTGTCGGCGCCGAGCGGCTCTGCGGAGGCCGCCGGGCCCGCCGGGGCGGCGGGCGCCGCCTGGGGGGCCGTCTTCGCGGACGCGGAGCCCGTCGCCGCCACGCCGGCGATCAGCTGGTCCGCGTGCACCACGCGCAGCTCGCCCGTGTCCTTCATCCTCACGGTGAAGGTGCGGCTCTGCTCGTCGGCCGCTACGACTTCGAACGCAGCGTTCCGCTCGAGGGCCGACCGCGCCCAGCTCATCTCGCCTTCACCCTGACGCGCGCACGCAGCGAGCGCCAGGAGCGCAATGCACGCCGGAGCTCGCAGGGCCCGGTACCGGACAGTAGCCATGACTTGGCCTCCTTTGCCTCCGGACGATAAACCCGCGCGGGGGTGCGTGGAAGTAGGTGCACTGCGACAGGGCGACGAAAAAAACAGGCCCCTGTACAGGGGCCTGCGAGGAATGCGCGGAATAGGGGGTCTTGTTCCGCGGCTTTCGGGGTGGAGCCCGGATGAGTTCCGGGCACGACCCTTAACTGTTATGTAAAGCGTATCGGCTGCTGATTGCGGAATCGATACCTCTTTAGAGGGGGTGTTACATGTCCATTCCGCCCATGCCGCCCGGCGGGCCGCCGTGGCTGTGCTCCTCGTCCTTCGGAGCCTCCGCAACCATGACCTCGGTCGTGAGCAGCAGTCCCGCCACCGAGGCGGCGTTCTGCAGCGCCAGGCGCGCCACCTTGGTCGGATCGAGGATGCCCTCTTCGAGCAGATCCCCGTACTTGCCGGTAGCGGCGTTGTAGCCGAAGGCGCCCTTGCCTTCCTTCACGCGGTTGAGAACCACCGCGGCGTCCTCGCCGGCGTTGCGCTCTCTGCGTCCGCAGCAGCGCCACGCCGCCGCCCGGCACGACGCCTTCCTCGACCGCGGCCCGGGTCGCATGCAGCGCGTCCTCGACGCGCGCCTTCTTCTCCTTCATCTCGATCTCGGTGGCCGCGCCCACCTTGACGAGCGCGACACCGCCGGAGAGCTTCGCCACGCGCTCCTGCAGCTTCTCCTTGTCGTAGTCGGAGGTCGCCTCTTCGGCCTGCTGGCGGATCGACTCGATGCGCGCCTTGATGTCGGCGGGCTTGCCGGCGCCGTCGATGATGGTCGTGTTCTCCTTCTCGACGACCACCTTCTTCGCCTCGCCGAGGTCGTTCACCGTCGCCTTCTCGAGCGTCAGTCCGACCTCATCCGAGATCACCGTGCCGCCGGTGAGGGTGGCGATGTCCTGCAGCATGGCCTTGCGGCGATCGCCGAAGCCGGGCGCCTTGACGGAGGCGACCTTGAGGATGCCGCGGATGTTGTTGACGACGAGCGTCGCCAGCGCCTCACCCTCGACGTCCTCGGCGACCACCAGCAGCGGCCGGCCGGATTTCGCCACGGCCTCGAGCAGCGGCAGGAGCTCGCGGATGTTGGAGATCTTCTTGTCGACCAGCAGGATCAGCGGCTTTTCCAGCTCCGCGGTCTGGTTCTGCTGATTGTTGATGAAGTACGGCGAGAGGTAGCCGCGGTCGAACTGCATGCCCTCGACCACTTCGAGCTCGTTGTCGAGCCCCGAGCCTTCCTCGACCGTGATCACGCCCTCCTTGCCGACCTTCTCCATCGCTTCAGCGATGGTCTTGCCGATCGACTCGTCGGCGTTCGCCGAGATCGTGCCGACCTGCGCGATCGCCTTGAAGTCCTTGCAGGGCTTGGAGAGCCTCTTGAGCTCCTCGACGACGGCGATGACCCCCTTGTCGACGCCGCGCTTGATGTCCATCGGGTTGCGCCCCGAGGAGACTGCCTTGAGCCCCTCGCGGATGATCGCCTGCGCGAGCACGGTGGCGGTCGTCGTGCCGTCGCCGGCCTCGTCGGAGGTGTTGGACGCGACTTCCTTCACCATCTGCGCGCCCATGTTCTCGAACTTGTCCTTGAGCTCGATCTCCTTCGCCACTGACACGCCGTCCTTGGTGACGGTGGGTGCGCCGAAGCTCTTCTCGAGCACGGCATTGCGGCCCTTGGGGCCGAGGGTCGCCTTGACGGCGTTGGCGAGGACGTTCACGCCGCGGAACATGCGCTGGCGTGCGTCATCGCTGAAACGAACTTCTTTCGCTGCCATTGTCGTGATCCTTCCGCTTACTTGCCTTCAATCACGGCCATGACGTCTTCCTCGCGCATGACCACCAACTCATCCCCCTCGACCTTGACCTCGGTTCCGCTGTACTTGCCGAACAGGATCTTGTCGCCGACCTTCACGTCGAGAGGCCGCACCTTGCCGTCTTCGAGAATCTTGCCTTTACCGACCGCGACGATCTTTCCCTGGATGGGCTTCTCCGCCGCGGTATCGGGAATCACGATACCGCCCGGGGAGGTACGCTCCTCTTCCAGGCGCTTTACGATGACGCGGTCATGAAGAGGACGAATCTTCATGGTTAACGCTCCTTAAGGTCTTTCGGTGAAAATGGTTGAACTTAACGCCCCGGGGGCTGTTAGCACTCCCCCGTCGCGGCTGCTAATGATATGCAGGGAAATTCGAAATTCAAGTCGTCGCCGGGGTTTTTTCGATTCCTTTGCCCCCCTCCGGGACCTGCGGCCGGGACGGGGACGCCGGCCGGCTTCCGGGGAACCCGTGGCCGCTCGCTAAGGATGAACCGCAGTTCCTGCCGTTCGTCAAAAGGCTGAGCTATAAAAGCCCCCGAAATCCGTAGGACTTCCCGCTTGCCACCCGTGACCCGACATATTCCGACTGCGCTGCTTCTCCTCTTCGTGAGCCTGGCCGCGCGATCCCCGGCCGCGCCCCCGGATCCGACTCCGGCCCCCGCTCCCGCTTCGGCCGGCAAGGGGGGCCTCACGGCGCTCATGGACTCACTCAAGCCGAGCGGGGACGAGTTTCTGCAGCCGGACCAGGCGTTCCGCTTCGATGCGCTCGCCGATGGCGCCGACCGCGCGCGGCTCAACTGGGAGATCGCCGAGGGCTATTACCTCTATCGCACCCGAATCAAGGTGAGCACGCCGAGCCGTCAGGCCCAGCTCGGCGCGCCCCAGATGCCGGGCGGCGAGTTCAAGACCGACGAGTACTTCGGCAAGCAGGAGATCTACCACCACGAGCTGGCCGCCACGGTGCCGGTCGCACGCTCGGGCGGAGGAGCATTCGAGCTGCCGCTCGAGGTCACGTACCAGGGCTGCGCGGAGGCGGGCCTCTGCTACCCGCCGATCACCAAGCGGGTGAGCGTGACGCTGCCCGCGGGCGGCGCCTCGACCGGCACGGCTTCCCAGGGCTCGCCCGGCAGCTCCGCGGACGGCCGCCTCGGCGGCAGCTCACCGGGACCTGCCGAGCAGGACTGGTTCGCCTCGCTCGTCCGCAGCGGCAGCCTCCTCAGCATGCTCGGCTGGTTCTACCTCGCCGGGCTCGTGCTCGCCTTCACGCCTTGCGTGCTGCCCATGGTGCCGATTCTCTCCGGAATCATCGCGGGCGGCGGCAGGCACATCACCCCCGCACGCGGTTTCGCCCTCTCCGCAGCGTACGTGCTCGGCATGGCGCTCACCTACACGGTCGCCGGCATCGCCTGCGCGGCCGCGGGCCGTCAGGTGCAGGCGGTGTTCCAGCAGTGGTGGGTCCTCGGCTTGTTTGCACTCGTCTTCGTGGCGCTCGCGATGTCGATGTTCGGCCTGTTCACGTTGCAGATGCCGGTCGCGATCCAGACACGCATCGCCAGCCTCAGCAATCGCCAGTCCGCGGGCACCTTCGGCGGAGTCGCCGTCATGGGCGCCTTGTCGGCGCTCATCGTCACCACCTGCGTGGGGCCCGCGCTCGTCGGAGCGCTGCTCGTGATCAGCCAGAGCGGTGAGCTCGCGCGCGGCGGCGCCGCGCTCTTCGCCATGAGCATCGGCATGGGTACGCCGCTTCTCGTGGTGGGCGCCTCGGCGGGCCGGCTGTTGCCCAAGGCAGGCCCCTGGATGGAGCTCGTCAAGAAGCTCTTCGGCGTCATGATGCTCGCGGTGGCCGCGTGGATGCTCGTGCGCATCGTGCCGGAGCGCGTGGCGCTCCTCTTGTGGGCCGTGCCCGCCCTCGTTCTCGCGGCGCTCCTGTGGGCCGAATCGCGGGCGCGCTCGGCCGCTGCCTGGGGTTTGCGCGTGGCGGGTGTCGTCGCGGGCCTCTACGGTGTGGCGCTGACCGCCGCCTCCGCGCTCGGCGGAACCGATCCGCTCGCGCCCCTTCCCGCCCTCGGCGCGCGGGCCCACGCGCTGCCGTTCGACGTCATCAAGTCCGTCGCCGATCTCGACCGTGGCGTCGCCGAGGCGAAGGCGAGCGGCCGCACCGTGCTCGTGGATTTCTCTGCGGACTGGTGCACCTCGTGCAAGGAGATGGAGCGCTACACCTTCACCGACCCGGCCGTGCAGGCAGCACTCCGCAACACGGTGCTGCTGCGCGCCGACGTCACGCGCAATGACGCCGACGATGAGGCACTGCTCCGGCGCTTCGGGATCTTCGGACCCCCGACGATCGCCTTCTACGGGGCGGACGGCCGGGAGCGCAGCGGGTATCGCGTCGTGGGATACATGAAGGCGGACGCCTTCGCCTCGCGCACCCGCGCGGCGTTCGGCTCGCCGCCGTGAGCGACGGGGCGGGCCCACACAGCCGCGCCGGCACGGGCGGCGCGTCGTTCGCTGCCGCCGTGTTGATCGCGAGCGCCGCCGGCGGTTTCCTCGCCTATCGTCTCGCGCACCCGACGCGCGCGGCGCTCCGTGCGGCATCGCCCGTGCCGGCCGCTCCGGCAGCAGCGCCTACGGGGCCGCCCGCCGCCGAGGCGACGCCCTCTGCTGCCGCCTCGGCCGCATCCCCGGCGGCTAAGGTCCCCGAGGTGTTGCCGGACCTGAAGCTGCCGGGACTCGACGGCACATCCCACCGGCTCACCGACTGGAAGGGCCACGCGCTGCTCGTGAATTTCTGGGCCACCTGGTGCGAGCCCTGCCGGCGGGAGATCCCGCTGCTCAGGAGCCTGCGCCGCGAGCGCTCGGCCGACGGCCTGGAGGTCATCGGGATCGCGATCGACTATTCCGACGCGGCCGAGAAGTACGCCCGTGAGGCACGCATCGACTATCCTGTGCTCTTCGGCGAGCAGGGAGGCTACGAGGCGGCCGCCGCCTTCGGGATGGAGCCGGTGCTGCCCTTCAGCGTCTTCGCCGATCGTACCGGGAGAGTCGTGACGCTGAAGGTAGGCGAGTTGCACCCGGATGAGGCAGGCTTCATCCTCGATCGGGTTCGGGATGTCGAAGCCGGGCGCTTGAGCCTTTCGGCCGCGCGCGAGCAGATCGAATCCGGAATCGGCCGGCTGAACGTCCGGCGGGCCGCCTCCGTCCGGGACGGGGCGCATTAGACCAAGTCCTGCCAGATCCTCGCAAATCGCAACAAGAAGTACCCAAATACCGGCGAATTAGGTTACATTCGCGCGGTTTCGCAGGTCCGAAGGACTCCCGAAGAAGTCGCGCGCATGGCCCGAGTGCTGCTGCTGAACGGCCCCAACCTGAACCTCCTCGGCACCCGGGAACCTGCCCTGTACGGCACGGACACGCTCGTCTCCATTGAGCAGCGCGCCCAGGAGGTGGCCCGGGAGCTCGGTCACGAGCTCCTCGCCTTCCAGAGCAACGCCGAGCACGAGCTCATCCAGCGCATCCAGCGGGCGCCCGCCGACGCCGTCGCGTTCATCATCATCAATCCGGGAGCGCTGACCCATACCAGCATCGCGCTGCGCGACGCGCTCGCCGGCGCGGCCCTGCCCTTCATCGAGGTGCACCTGTCCAACATCTTCGCCCGCGAGCCGTTTCGCCGGCATTCCTATGTCTCGGACATCGCCGTCGGTGTGATCACCGGCCTCGGAGCCTGCGGCTACGAGGCGGCGGTGCGCGCGGCCGCGGCGAGACTCGCGCGCTCCCCTTGAGCGGGCGCGCATTTTCGCAGTTTCCGATTTTTCCCGAGGGCATGAGCGGCATGGACATCAGAAAGATAAAGAAGCTGATCGAGCTCCTCGAAGAGTCGGGCATCGCCGAGATCGAGATCAAGGAGGGCGAGGAGGCGGTGCGCATCAGCCGCATGCCGACCGGCACCGGCGCCGCTCCTCAGCTCACGCACGTGGCGGGCCTCGGGTCGCCGCCCGCCGCCGCCGGCAGCGCCGGGGGTGCGCCCGCGACGCCGCCTGCGCTCCCTGCGGCCGGGAGCGCGGCCCCGAAGCCGAGCGAGCATGTGATCACCGCCCCGATGGTGGGGACCTTCTACGCCTCGCCCACCCCGGGAGCCAAGCCCTTCGTCGAGATCGGCGATGAGATCAAGGTCGGGCAGGTGCTGTGCATCATCGAGGCGATGAAGATGATGAACCAGATCGAAGCCGACAGGGCCGGGCGCATCACCTCGATCATGGCGCAGAACGGCGACCCGGTCGAATTCGGCCAGCCACTGTTCGTCCTCGAATAAGCCGCTCATGATCGAGAAGATCGTCATCGCCAACCGCGGCGAGATCGCGCTGCGGATCCTGCGCGCCTGCCGCGAGCTCGGCATCAAGACGGTCGCCGTGCACTCGACCGCGGATTACAGCCTGAAGCACGTGCTGCTCGCCGACGAGTCGGTGTGCATCGGGCCGCCGCCTTCCCTCGCCAGCTACCTCAACATGCCGGCGATCATCAGCGCGGCCGAGGTCACCGACTCGGTGGCGATCCATCCGGGCTACGGCTTCCTCGCCGAGAACGCGGACTTCGCCGAGCGCGTGGAGAAGAGCGGCTTCGTGTTCGTCGGCCCGAAGGCCGAGACCATCCGCATCCTGGGCGACAAGGTCTCCGCGATCCAGGTCATGAAGTCCCACGGGGTACCGTGCGTGCCGGGCTCGGACGGGCTGCTCGGGGACAACTCCGACGAGAACCTGCGCATCGCGCGCGACATCGGCTACCCGGTGATCATCAAGGCCTCCGGCGGCGGCGGCGGGCGCGGCATGCGCGTGGTGCACACCGAGGCCTCGCTCCTCAATGCGATCGGCATCACCCGCGCGGAAGCGCGCGCCGCCTTCGGCAACGACCAGGTCTACATGGAGAAATTCCTCGAGCGGCCGCGGCACATCGAGTTTCAGGTGCTCGCGGACGCGCACGGCAACGTCATTCACCTCGGCGAGCGCGACTGCTCGATGCAGCGGCGCCACCAGAAGGTGCTCGAGGAGGCGCCGGCGCCCGGCATCACGCCGCGCCAGCGCCGCTTCGTGGGCGAGCGGTGCGTGGAGGCATGCCGCGCGGTCGGCTACCGCAGCGCCGGCACCATGGAGTTCCTCTATCAGGACGGGGAGTTCTACTTCATCGAGATGAACACGCGCATCCAGGTCGAGCATCCCGTCACCGAGCTCATCACCGGCATCGATCTCGTGAAGGCGCAGCTGCTGATCGCCGCGGGTGAGCGGCTGCCCTACAGCCAGAGCGACGTGCAGATCCGCGGTCACGCCTTGGAATGCCGCATCAACGCCGAGGACCCGAAGACCTTCATGCCCTCGCCTGGGCCGATCCGGCTGTGGCACGCGCCGGGCGGCCCCGGCATCCGGGTCGACAGTCACGTGTACTCCGGCTACAACGTGCCGCCCTACTACGATTCGCTGATCGGCAAGATCATCGCGCACGGCGATACGCGCGAGACCGCCATCGCGCGCATGAAGAATGCGCTCGCCGAGATGGTGATCGAGGGGATCAAGACCAACGTGGCGCTGCATCAGGAGATCTGCAACCACGCGGCATTCCAGAAGGGCGGCACCGACATCCATTACCTCGAGCGGCGTCTCGGACTGCGCTGACCTGAGCGCGCGCCGCCGCGCCTCGGATGAGCCCCGCGCGCCGGGTGCGATTCCGATGCCGGCGCATAATCCGCCCATGTATCTCGAGCTCTCGTTCGATCTCGGGGCGGTGGACAGCCAGGCTGCGGAAGGGGCCTGCTGGGCGTGCGGCGCGAGCGCGCTGACCTTCGTCGACGCGCGCGATGATGCCGTAAACCACCCCACGAAATCCGGCCCAACGTGCGAGGCGAACTCCTCGCCACTCGACAAGACGCCGTATTTCGTGGGGACCCCGGTGCTCGAGCCCGCCCCCGGCGAGTTTCGTCTCTGGCCGAGGACGCGCTTGAGGTGCCTGTTCGCCCGCGAGTGCGATGCGCCGGCCATCGCGCGCGCGCTCGGCGCCGCGCTCGGGCTCGACCCGAAGAGCATCGAGGTGCGGACGGTGGCCGACCGCGTCTGGGAGCGCGAGTGGCTCGAGCACTTTCATGCGATGCGCTTCGGTCACCGGCTCTGGATATGTCCGCGTCACGAGCGCGTCGGCGCTCCCGGTGCCGTCGTCGTGGCGCTCGATCCGGGACTCGCATTCGGCACCGGCACTCATCCGAGCACCGCGCTGTGCCTCACGTGGCTCGATGCGCACCTCGCGGTGGGTGCGCGCGTCATCGACTATGGCTGCGGCTCGGGAGTACTGGCGCTGGCGGCCGCCAAGCTCGGGGCGGGCGAGGTCCACTGCTTCGATATCGACCCCCAGGCGCTCTGCGCGGCGCGCGAGAATGCCGCAGCGAACGGCGTCACTCGGGAGGTGCAGGTCCACGAGCACGCCGGCACGCTGCCGCCCGCGGCCGACGTGGTGCTCGCGAACATCCTGTCCGGACCGCTGTGTGCCCTGGCCCCGCGGTTCGCGTCGCTCCTGCGTCCCGGTGGGGAGATCGTCCTGGCAGGGCTCATGCAGCACGAGGTCGAAGACGTGACAGGTGCTTACGCCCCGTGCTTTGATGTTGCTCCGTTCGGCGAGAGCGACGGCTGGGTGGGCCTCGCGGGACGCCGCCATTGATGCCCCGGACGGGGCGCGGCTCAAGCCCATGCTTACGATCTGTCCGAAGTGTGCCCTGACTCTGCTGGTGACGGCAGAGGACCTGCGCGTTGCGCAGGGTTACGTGCGCTGCGGGCGCTGCTCGAGCGTGTTCAACGCGCTCGCGCGGCTCACCGAAGAGCGCCAGGAGCCCGAAGGCCCGCCGGAGCGTGCGCCGACGCAGCCCTCGCTCGAAGAGAGCCCCGCGAGCGCCCCGACGTCTGCCGCTTCGGCGCCGGCTCAGGCCCGGGAAAACGACGCGCCGCCGCCACCACCCCCACCGGCGGTGAGCGATGAGGACGCCATCCCGGACGATGCGCTCGAGTTCGATCCTGCGACGACGGATGCGTCGTCGGTGTTCGTCGAGCCCGCGCCGAGCCCTGAGTGGTCGGCGGCGACCGGAACTTTCAAGGCCATGATGGCCGCGAACCAGGAGGCGGTGCAGCCGCAGGAACCGCGCCCCGCAAAGCGGGAGCAATCACCCGCGGGGCGGCCGCCGGAGGCCGCGCATCCGCCGCCACCGCGGGCCACGCACCCGCCGCCGCCTGACGCCACCGCCTCGCCACTCGAGCTCGCTTCCGCGCATGAGGAAGGGCGCGCCCCGCAGCGGGCGCAGGACGCGCCGCGCCCGAAAGCGACGTCCGCGCCGGATCCTGATCCCGACATCGAGATCGAA
>WNGP01001580.1_pt1 | contig 25558 bp, 16 predicted proteins | sample 5407671 | NCBI WGS metagenome assembly WNGP01 (sample SAMN13153381, study PRJNA577476) | soil metagenome | isolation source: 40 cm soil or saprolite under Garry oak tree replicate 2 | place: USA:California | collected 2016-06-15
CCCACGTCAATGTCAGTCGCTGGGAACGCGGCATCACAAGGCCCAGCCCCTACTTCCGGCGCAAGCTCTCCCAGCTTTTTGGCAAAACGGAAGAGGAGCTTGACCTGGTATTGCCTGCTCCGCCTGTCTCATCCAATTCATCCGGCCCGCCTATCAATTCTTCGTCAAGTCTAGCTCCCACTCTACCTGATATCCTTTCTGCTCCCGCCGCCCCTCCTATCCCTGCCAATGCACCAATGTATGACCCCACTATTCCGCTGCCTCCAACAGTACCACTGGTGGGGCGCGAGCAAGCATTATCGAACCTCAAGCAGCGACTATGTTCTGGTAAAAATGTCCTGTTAACTATCCTGCATGGTTTACCCGGTGTAGGCAAAACAACGCTGTCAAGTACCCTTGCCCATGACCCTGAGATACGAGCGTATTTTTCTGATGGAATCCTCTGGGCTGGCCTGGGACCAGAAGCCAACACCTCTAACATTTTGAGCCACTGGGGTTCGCTCTTAGGCATCTCTTCAACCGAAATGGGAGATTTAAACGACCGGGAAGCATGGGCTGTCGCCATTCGTCGTACGATTGGCTCCCGTCGTATGCTGCTGATCATCGACGATGCCTGGAGCCTGAAAGATGTGCGTACCTTTCGCGTAGGTGGCGCAAATTGTGCTCATCTGATTACGACACGCTATCCCAGTATTGCCAGCCAGGCTGGTACCGATGGCGCACTCTCCATTTCCGAACTGAATGAAGACGAAAGCATGCAGCTCCTGCGCCTGCTGGCCCCCAGAGTAGTGGAGCGTGAAGAGCAGAAGACGCGCGATCTGGTGCATGCCGTCGGTGGCCTTCCCCTTGCGCTCAACCTCATAGGCAACTACTTGCGTATGCACCTGTACACCGGACAGGAACGCCGTATCGATGCAGCCCTTGCGCGCCTGAGTGATGCTGAAGAACGCCTGCATATTGGCGAACCCCATGGCCTGGTTGATCGCCATACCAGTCTCCCCCTCGATACTCCAATTTCCCTGAAATCCATCATCGCCGTCAGCGATCGCCACCTCAGCCCGCAGGCGTCGGCTGCCCTGCATGCCCTTTCCGTCTTCCCCGCCAAGCCCAACAGCTTCTCCGAAGAAGCTGCGCTTGCCGTAGCCGACTGCACCACCGAAACTCTGGACGAACTCTTAGATACCGGACTTCTTGAGAATAGTGGCACCAATCGCTACACTCTCCACCAGACCATCGCAGACTATGCCCGCTCATACCTTGAAAATGATGTCCCCTATGAACGCCTGATAACTTATGTCATTGATCTGGTTGAGGCACACAAAAAGGAATATGAAATCCTTGAGAAGGAAGAGACGAGTATCCTGGCAGCGTTAGAGGCGGCACACACCCTAGGTAAAGGGGCAGAATTGATGCGTTGCGTCTATGCCTTCATTCCTTATCTCAGATCGCGAGGGTTATATGCTGTAGCTGAGCAGCACTTACAGCGCGCTTACAACGCCGCGAAAGCCCTGTATGACCACTTTGGCTTGACGGGCGCGCTGCTTTACCTGGGAGAAATTGCGCAGAAACTAGGCAATTATGAACAGGCGGACGCTCGCCTACAGGAGGGCCTGGCTCTTGCCCGACAGCTTGGAGACAAAGAACGAATCGCTGCTCTGCTCGCCGATCTCGGCTGGGTCACATGGAAACGCGGGGAATATACCCGGGCGGAAGTTTATCTGCAAGAAGGTCTGACGCTTGCTCAGCAGATTGAAAACAAAGAGGATATCACAGATATCCTCGAAACACTTGGCTCGGTAGCCGCCAGTCGCGGTGATTATGATAAGTCAAAAGTTTATATGGAAGAAGCATTGCCCCTGGCCCGCGAGATTGGAGATCGTGAGCAAATTTGTACCCTTTTTATTAATTTGGGTGTGACTGTGGGTGAGCAAGGCAATCTTGTTCAAGCTGAGGAATACTTTCGGGAAGGGCTCGTACTAGCTCGCCAACTTGGACACCGTGAGTGGATTAGCCTTTTACTCATCAATCTAGGAGAGGCATCAGATGCACAGGGACACTCTTCTGCTGCTGAAAGTTACTTTCAAGAGGGGTTAATTTTTGCACGTGAGATGCAACGACGTGAATGGATTAGTGTTCTGCTCACTAATCTTGGATTGACGACAAGGAAGCAAGAGAACTTTATACAAGCTGATGAATATCTCTTGGAAGGATTGATATTAGCTCGTCAGATCGGTGTACCGCAGATGATTGCTAATGCTCTGTATGAGTATGGTAACCTCTATCTCAATCAGCAGTCTCCGTCCGAAGCTGAGAATATCTTTAATGAGATGCTCACTATTATCCCCAAAGGAGCCCAAGATTTAACTGCCCTTGCTTGGTTTGGTTTGGCACAAGTGGCATTTACCAAAGGCAATGTAAATCAAGCATTAAAGTTTGGAGGAGAGAGCATTTCGCTACTAGAGGCAATAGGACATCGTAAAGCAAAAGAGGTCAGACAATGGCTAGACTCAATAATGGATTAAGTACGTAGAGCTTCAAGTAGTCAGAGGCACTGTAAATTGTTACTACTTGAAGCCCTTGTGCAGATGATTGTTCTTACTCTATTCCTCACACGTTTTGTCCAGACCGTAACCTGATTTTTAGCTGGCTAGATTAGGGACGCCAGAAATAGTCAGGCGTCGGTCCATGAGGCGCTGAGATACCAGGCGCAGCCGGAGCAGCAGGTGCAGCCGCGTGGCTAGCCACAATAGGCGATATTACCAGGTATGCCGCGAACATGAGTAATGCGATAAGTGGCAGTAACAAGCGAATAACACGTTTCAACATACGTCTTCTTCCTTTCATCTAGGTACGCGGTTCGCGCGGGACAGATGCAAGAATAGTCCTGGTCGTCCACGCGCGTTTGCCTGGATGCATGCCCGACGGTCTTCTTTTTCTCCGGTTTCGCCAGGGGCGCAATGTGATGTCCATCTCATGGAAGTGATAGGAAACGCCTCCAGAGGGTTTGCGTCTGGCTTTCTCACTTCGACTTCTACACAAAGATAGCCTGTTGGTGATCTGCGTCATTGCAGGTCAATGGTTTTTTTCCGGTCGTATCGATACTTCCCTTTCACAAGAAAAGATGGTATAAGAAGTTGCCAAATTTTTCAGGTTTCTGTCTTATACCAACCAAAAAGTACCGGGTACCAATTTTTCGTAGACTTGCATATCGCGTTCAATTCATTGTGCCAGCCTGGAGAGCCAGCCGAACCAATTTTCATAGGGTCTTGCAATATATTGGCGCACTTTGAAACACCGTAGATAGTACTTTTTGTCTTTTCTGACAATCAATGTTGAAGAAAAGACAAAAACGATTATCTTCCATCAGCAGAAGACGCATCGTTTTTTATACGATGAGAGAGCTAACGTCAAATGTATTGAGTAGTGAATCGCTACGATTCACAGAAGGAGAGGGGAACCTATGGATCTATGGCCATTTAAACACCAGACCTGTCCCGTTGACGATGAAGACGCTATTTTGCTGGTAGATGTCGAGACTGAGAGCGTCCCGTTAACGGATGAAGATGGCAACATTTTGTATTACTGTCTCGAAGGCGAACACACCTTTTCCGTCGATAATGACGACACCTGGGGAGGTGGTAATCACAAGAGACGATAACTGTAAGGGTTGGGTAGGGATCCTTGCGGTCGCTCTTTGAATTTCACGCCGAAAGAGCTTGAGTGAAGGCCGCGAACACGGGTGAGACGCTCTGTCGTCCCATATGTTGCCAGCGTTCATTCCAATCCTTGCCCCATCGATCCTGCGTGGGTGGGCAGATGCGGACACGCAGTCCATCCTGTTCCAACTGGTGCTCCAGCCTGTCGGCGGCTTCTTTGCCACCCTGGTCACCATCGAGCGCCAGGATCACCGTTTTTACCTGTGAAGGAAACCAGTCAACCTGCACGGCAGTGCCGACAAGCGCTACAACATTTGTTGCTTGAAAGCCTGCCGCGATCAGGGTCAGGCGGTCGAATGCTCCCTCAACCAGGATGATCGAGCCGGGTAGTTCATCGACATCCACACCGAACCATCCAGCCGGGCAGGTCTTGATCCACCGTCTCGGGCTACCCGGCCTATCCAACAGAGCTTTGTGGGCGTTTTCGTCCATACCTGATTGCCAGTGCCACAGCGAGCGTCCGATATACCCTTTGCCGTCAGGAGAAGTCAGCGGGAAGATGATACGGTCGGCCCACCGGCGTAGTAAACCTCGCTGCTTGCGCATGTCTGGCCCGTTCAACAGCATCGATGGCAGATAGCCAACACCCGTTGCGAGTGCCACCTTGAGGGGAATACCGCGCTCGCGCAGGTAAGTCCGCGCGCGTGGAGTATTGACCAGCGCCGTCTGCATCTGCTCATCCAGCGCAAGGAGCGCAGTCAGTTCATCCTGCTGCCAATCTGGTATCGTTTTTGGGGGACGCAGCAGCATCGGCTGGATTACGAACGGCCCGCGTCTCTGTCCTTCTTGTCCATACGGAGCCTGGTAAGAGGGGAGCGCTGCCGAGGTCAGGCCCTGGTAATGAAAGTACAGCAAACGTTTAGCAAGTGCCTTATTCCATTCCGCCACCAGGACGGTCGCGTTGCAGGCCGCGTTAAAACAATGCCCCCAGCCCGTTGCCTTGTTGATCGAAAGCGAACGCTGGTGATCGCTCCCATGAATATGACAATACGCCCGCACACGGTCTCCCATATCTACAGGAGAGCGTAGCTCCGACTGTAACACGATCTCAACAGCTTTTCCCTGGTGGGTATGTATTGTTATCATATAGACTTCCGCTTTCGTATAGTCGCGATTGATTAACTGATAAATTAGAATATTTGTTCTATATGATTATACAATAAAACGGTGGTTGGAGCAAGATTTGGGGAGTCGTTGTACTCAACGACGGGTGCATTCTCTGCTGGGTGACGATTATCCAACGTTGATATGCTTCACCCAGCAGAGAAACGAGCATCTTTAGAGGGCAGGCCAACGATCGGCCCAGGGACGAGCAGTTTCAAAGCAAGCCGAGGCGCGCAGGACGGTCCTCTCAGCGAAGCGGCGCCCAACTATCTGCAAGCCAACTGGGAGGCCATTGTCAGTGAAGCCGACCGGGATGCTGGCCGCAGGCTGGCCACTGAGGTTGAAGGGGTAGGTGAAGAATGGTTCCAGCGGGCTGGAAACTGGCTCACCGGCAACTTCAGAGGGGCCAAAGATGCCAGAAGGGTAGGGGGGTGTGGCAAGGGTTGGCGTCAGGAAGAGTTCGTACTTCTGGAAGAAGGCAACGAGCAGATCATGCACTGCATAGTCCCCATAGATGGCCGCGATGACATCACGGGTGGTCATCTGCTCTGCAAGGGGGAGGAACGAACGAACAACCGGGTCCAACTGCTCGGCAAAGCCTGGGGGGAACTCCTGCTCAAATTGGACCAGTAGACGGGGGACAATTATCCCGAGAAAAATCTGGTCCGGGTTGGGAATCTGTGGGCTGGCCTCTTCGACGATGCAGCCGAGCTCCTCAAAGACGCGGACGGCTGCTTGACAGTGTTCCAACACTGCCGGGTCAACGCGACCATAGCCCGGCGTGGGACTCCAGGCGACACGCACCCCTTTGATATCACCATCGCATGCCTCGAGATAGCTGCCTCCCTCGGCGGGCAAGGAGAACCAGTCACGCTCATCGGGACCGGCCAGAATGTCCAGCAGCGCGGCCGCATCACGCACTGTGCGGGTGATGGGCCCTTCATGGTTGAGGGTATACCAGCCATTGTGGCGTGGCCAGGATGGAACGCGCCCGAACTGCGGTTTCAGTCCATAGACCCCGCACATGGAAGCTGGCACGCGGATCGAGCCTCCTCCATCATTACCCACCGCCAGCGGTCCCATACCGGCAGCGACCTGGGCGGCTGCACCACCAGACGAACCCCCCGGCGAACGGCTCAGGTCCCAGGGATTGTGGGTGGCCCCGAACACCATATTGTCCGTTGCGAACTTCCCACCATGATCAGGGGTATTGGTTTTGGCGAAAATAGGACATCCGGCCGCTCGTAGTCGTTCGACCAGGACAGCGTCTTGCTCAGGCACAAAATCCTGCCGCAGCACCGAACCGAAGGTCGTGCGTACCCCTTTGGTTTCAATCAAATCCTTAATACTCACTGGCACACCGCATAATGGTCCTCCTGCCTCACCAGCATCGATGCGTGCATCAACAGCACGCGCCTCCTCCTGTGCGCGCTCCACCGCACGTGTAACGACAGCATTCACCTGTGGATTGACAGCTTCCACACGCTTTACAATAGCATCCAGGACTTCGAGGGCGCTGACCTCTCGGCGGGCAATGGCCTCTCCGAGAGCCAGTCCAGACATTTGCCAGAGTTCTGTCATAGTGCACTCCTTTAATTAATACATTCAAAACGAGATTGATAGTCCATCAGGCGTTACGGTTCATCCTGTGTTTCGCTTGACTTCCCAAAATACCGCTCAAACAGGCTGGCTGATTTTGCCAGGCCTTCATCGGTAAGCACTACCGACTTCGCCTTATTTTTCGGGTCGCCTATCCACCCCTTCTCATACAGCCGGTCGAGCGTATCCCAATCGAAACCTTTCCAGGCGCGATTCCAATCGTGCAGGGTGAGATACATCAGGGCAAGTACGGTCTCGTCCACTTTTTCACGGTCAAAGTCGTCCATGGTGTTTCCTCCTTTTCCTGAATATGCCGGTACCGGATCGGTTGCCGATCTGCTTACATTCTGGTTCGCATGCGCCAGAGGCGGGATCTCCGTGCCTGTAGCGCCAATGTGACAACGGCACTGACGAAGATAGCAATAAAGATAAGCATTACTATAATGGAGCTTGCCAAGCCGATTGCGCCTCCCGCCAGGGCTTCTTGCTGCCCATTAGCATATTTCAAAACGATTGCTGACCCGACAATGCCTGTAACCGCGAGAAAAAAACCGATCGAAGAAAGAAGAATGGCGATAATACCAAGAACAGTACCACCTGACCTTCGCTCCTCTTGTGGATAAATCTTCTGCTGCTTATTCTGCATTACCGTGAGCTTCTCTTTTCGCTGTGCTTCCCCTCATTATATCCGTTCCGCGTCTTCATTGCGCGCCAGGGAGAGTCATGTTATTATTACCGCCATGGTTGTCTACGAGATGGCGATTGACAAGCCGTTAGTGTGATTGATAGAGAATAATGGAAAGCAATGATTTAGATTTCAACGGGACTGCGGACGAGGAAGTTGGCAGCGATGAACTGCTGGCGGATGATGACCTGCGGCTGCCCGAAAGCGCGAATATTCTGGTGCGTTTGCACGCGGTACGCGCCTGGCTTGCGCGAAGGCGAAATGAGGCTGCAATCGAGGTTGGTGAGGCGGCGCTTGCTATGCAGCAGGAGATGGAAGCGCCTGCGGATGAACTTCGCCCGCGCCGCCGGGCACGTCAGCAGCTAGAGGCAGAGGGGTCTCCCTCCGCAAGCTTGAACCGTTCACAAAAAGTGCTCAGTAGGGTCAGGGAGGCGCAGGAGCAATTGAGTGCGTTTGAGGAAGCACAGGTATTGCTGGAAGAGTGCGTGGCGCACACCAATGGTGAACGAGCGCTGGTCGAGTACTACCTGACGCTGGAGCAACTTCTGCTTGATAATGGGTACACGAACCATGCGGAAACGCCCGCTCAACACTCACCCTGGTACGATGCAATGGCCGAGGTATTGCATCGCATTGAACACGTAGGTACTTCACAGGAGGAATAGTAGAGAAGGACAGCAAGGTGCGTCCTGGTTATTAATCTCTTAGGAAAACGATACCGTTGTTCCACTTCCCAGGCGCAGCGTGAGACTCGCCAGGTTCATTTGAGATGCGACGGGGAAATCAAGATATCCATTCACGGTCTGTTTGGGCAAGAAAACGGGTGATATGGAGACCAACCTGGGTGCAATGAGTTGTCCGTTGGCAAGCTGCAAGCGAGCCACGGATGGAAAATCGATGCCAACGGGGCCTTGTAGTTCCTGAGTGCTCTTCGCTACTAACTGGACCCGAATAGTATACGTTCCGGCGCCCCTGCGGTCATCGGAAAATGCCCCGGCCTGTATGACGTTAGTCACCGTAATATGTACCTGGTTAAAGTCCACTCCCCGGTTGACACTAATACTTCCGGCAGGATTGGTGACGGTGACCGTGATCGGTAGTGCATCCCCCGTTACATTGGCTGAATCGCGTTCAGGTGGCAGGAAGAAGCTGATTACAACCGCGGCCCCGATAATGACTAAAGCCAGGATAACGCGCGCCCTGCGCGATAAGAATGGGCGTTTCCTGGTCGGTGTTTCTGACATAGTATCTCCTGGTTTAACTTGTGACCAGAACATATTATACTACTTCCAGGGCAACCGCGAGAGTACATTTAATGGCAGGGCGCCAGGGCGGGGCCTGTCCCGCCCTGGTCACAATATTTTATGGTTGCGGCAAAAAGTTCTGTGAGCCGAAGTCTGCGCCTAACACGTCTTTGGAGGATGCGCCCATCCAGCGATCGAGGACAGTGGCGTAGATGGAGCGGAAATCGATGGTGTATTTAAGGTTGCCGTTGCTGTCGAGATTGCTCAGGCTCGGTGGCTCACCGAAAATGCCCTTGTTGATGGGGTTGCCCAGGACGAATAAGGGGGCAGCAGTGCCATGATCGGTTCCTAAGCTGCCGTTCTCTTCGACGCGACGCCCAAACTCGGACCAGGTCATGATAACTACGTTGTCGGCTTTGCCATGCGCGACAAGGTCGTTGTAAAAGGCTGAGAGACCGTTGGCGAGGGTCGTCATCAAAACATCATGAGTCGCTGATTGATTAGCGTGCGTGTCAAAGCCACCGAGCGTGACGTAGCCTACACGCAAACCTAAACCCTGCACGAGAGCCTCCGCCAGGATTTTGAGGCCGTCGGCAAATGGGCCCTTGGGATACGTGACGGTAGGGTGATAGGTGGTATCTGCCTGGTGCAGCTGGCGTGAGCCATCCTGGGCGCTGAGCGCGGTGGTATCGAGCAGGGCTGCATAGGGAGCCGTTTTGGGATAGGAGTTGTAGAGCTTCATCAAGGCCTGCAGGCGCGCGTTACCTCCGTCGCGGTCGGCTGGATCAGGATAGACGCTGTAGGTCTTGACACTGGAAAGCGTGGGTACCTGTGTCGTAATGGATTGCAGCGCCTGCGCGGTCTGCACACCGACATCGAGCGATTTGAACGGGTGTCCCTCCTGGTCAACGAGGCCGGCCACCAGTTTCCCCAGCCATCCTTCGCTACCATTGCCGCTCAAGTCCAGCGTTTGCCAGATGTCCATGGCCTGAAAGTGCGAGAGGCTCTGGTTGGGATAGCCAATGCCCTCGACGATTGCCAGGTGTCCATCATCCCAGAGTTTCTTGAATGGTTGCAAGTTGGGATGAAAGCCCAGCCGTGTATTGAGTGGTAATACCTTTGTTTGCGGAATGCCCAGCGTGGGGCGCAATTTCATATATAACGGATCGGTGTAGGGAACGACGGTGTTCAGGCCATCGTTGCCGCCCGCCATCTGCACCACAATCAGCGTGCGGTCGCTGGCGGTCTGCGCCATACGCGAGCCATCGAGCGATTGCGACATAGCAGAGGCCACACCACGACTGAAAATGGTGGGCATGACCATGCCTGCTGATACAACTAACATTCCATCTTTTATCATTGCTCTACGTGAGAGTTTCATTGATTATGCTCCTTCGGAATGGGCACGATAAAGAAAGAAGATGAACCAATTCTCGTAGACCCGATTATTTTGTTCATTTCCATAATTGCGCCCCTACGTTTTAATTGAGTTGATATTCGGGTGATGCCATCATAAGGTAGAGTGTGCCGCGAACTCGGTTCAGCGGATAACTTTTGCCATTGGTCAAGGTGATCTGCTGCCCGCCTCTACTGGTGTCCCTGGTGGTGAAGTAGTCGATCAACTGCGATCTGCGATCACTGGCGAGCGTGCCATCGAGCAGGAACGAGGCGAAGTAATCAACGAAACGGTCAGGCGAGTCGATTGCGTTGTTCTTCACTAGCGTTTGCAGATCAATGGGCGGCGTAGAGCCTTTGCTCGCCAGTGTGCCGCGCACGAGCAGCAGGTCCAGGTAATTGAGGCGAGTCAACCAGGTGCCGCTATTGAGCCAGAGTGAGCTGACTTTATCGCCGGGCCAGCCAGCTACGTTTGGCGGATCGAATATGGTTTGTCCCATCAGGGTGGCGATAGCTGGCAAGCCCTGACCATCGCCTTTAACGCTAAAGGCGCGGTATGCGCCTACTGTAAACTCGACAGGCGATTTGACACGGCTGCGATAGGCCTGGGCCGAGGAAAACTGCGGCGAAAGCAGCAGGGTACGCATGACCGCGCCCATATTGTGTCCACTCTGTACGTAGGTATCCACGAGCGGTTTCAGATCATCCGTCGAGGGATTTTCATAGACGAAGAAGGTAAAGAGTTTGCGGGTGAGGAACCAGGGTGCCGCCGGGTGGTTGGTGAGGATGTTGATGACATCCTTATAATTCAGGTTGCCTGTATGTCCCAGGTATGTTTTGGTCAGGTCGTTGTGATCTTTTGGATTGTAGTACGAACTCAAGCCACGTATATGCCAGCCGGTGAGGGCGGCGGCGCCTTCATAGACATCTTGCTGCGTATAGTGGCCCAGGCCGAGCGTAAACAGCTCCATCAGTTCGCGGGCATAGTTTTCGTTGGGCATAGTTTTCCGGCTCCTGGTCAGATCGAGGTAGAAGAGCATGGCCGGATCAGAGGTGATACCGAGCAGGATATTATCGTAGGTGTCGAAGGCATGGTCGCGCAAGAAGTTGTTCTGGTTAATCATGCGCATATAGCCATTTTTGCCGCCGACCTTGCGAAAACTGCTGGTAAGCACGCCATGCCAGAAGAGCGTCATTTTCTCCAGCAATGGACGCTGCGTCCACGCCATACGCAAAAGCCACCAGCGCTGCTGATCGGTAGGCGCATTGAGATTGAGATTCAGGGCGCTCAGGCGATTCTGCATGTCGCCATCGGAGACTTGCTGGTAGTTGAGGAGTTGATCTACCGCGCCGTTAAAGCCGAGGCTGCGGTACCTGGCTAATTCATCGGGTGAGACTCCAAAACCTGCGCGGCGCAGCAGGTGGCCGATTTGCACATTATTTGCCATCGAACCATTGTGAAACAGGTTGCTCAACCCGCCGTGCTGAATCCATTGTTCCAGCGCAACACCGCCAATGGCCGTGGCAACACCTGCGCCGCCGAGAGCTGCAAGAGCTCCAATGGATTTCCCCATAAACCTACGGCGAGATGGTACACGCGCGCTATTTGGATGAGCGGGAGATGGCGCAACAGCCGGAGATGCAAGGGGGCCAGATGCCCGCAAGGGCGTGGTGAGAACGCCCGGTGCTGGTCCCTGATCGGGTGTCGAATTTATATAATCTTGAGGTTCGGTTGGTTGTTCATACATAGGTGAATCCATGTCTATTCGCTCCAGCGCACGATTAATTCAAACTATTCGTGACCTATCTTTATTCTATTTCGTCTTAGTGCTGTGGAATACCTCGCAGATGAGATTCTTGCTGATTGCTATTGTAGCAGATAAAAATCAAGAAACTCTCAAGAAGAATTATGCATTTTCTCAGGAACGAAGGCGCTCTTTAAATTCAGCCAGAAACGACGCTGCGCGTCTACACTTCGTGTCATCTGGCTGTAAGGAACGAATGAAAACGACAATCGAACGTAAAGGCGATAGCAGTCTCAGGGACATTGTAGCATCTCAAGACGTTCCTGATGTGGAGGACGACCAACGTCTCAGGCGCAAGATCAGTATTTTATGGCCCGTTGCCATGCTATCCGCGATGGCAACGGCAATTTTACTGCTGGATGCAGTGCTGCCGTTGCGAGACTTCTGGTTTCACGAGGCGACGCTGACACAACTGGGAACCTGGCCTGTATGGCCTTCGCTGCTACTATTTCCAGGCTGGTCGATCATTGCGCCCGTTCCCTTTATGCACGTAACGGGCACGCCGGGTGTCTTGCAAAGTTGGGCAAAAGTGCCTCTACTGCTCTATGCTTTCCTTATCGTTTTTGTGGTTTATCTGGTTGCAGTCCGTCGTTTGCCTCAATACATCTCCTGGCGTTACCTCTGGCGCTCAACGGTAGCGCTCGGCATCCTGTACATGCTGATTCCGGCTGTGACATCCCCTGATCTGTACTCCTACATTGCGTATGCCCGTATTGGAGTTCTCTATCACCTGAATCCCCTCACGACGATCCCTACTGCCATACACAGCGATGTCATATACAATCACGTTTTATGGGTAGATCAACCCTCGGCCTATGGCCCTACCTGGGCCATTATTGCTTGTTTTTTGCAATGGGCGATTTCCCTCTTTGGGAATACCTATATCCTGCCGATGGTCATTGCGCTGCGCGTGCTGGGTTTTGCCATGCACCTTCTATCTACCTGGCTGGTATGGTCAATAACCGGTAAGATGCAGCACCTAAGCGGGCTTGATTCCGCATCTGCATACCGCAAACGCCTGGGGGCAACGCTGGCATTTGCCTGGAATCCTCTGTTATTATTTGAAGCCTGTGTGAATGCGCATAATGATGCGGTCTTATTAGTCTTTGTCCTGCTGGTAATCTGGGTGCTAGTACGCGAGAAGACCGGGAAGACTCTGGTGGCTCTGCCCGTGAAAAAGCTAATCGAGCGTATTCCAGCGGATCTGCATACACCGGTAGCTGTGGCTGTTCTACTCGCATTGGCGACCTGCATGAAGATCAATGCCGTGCTGCTGTTTCCTGGGCTGGCGCTCTATGTATGGATGCAGAGTTCAACGGGCAGGCACATCAAACGAGCGCTGACAACTGTGGTTACCTACGCGGGAGTAATCGTTCTATGCTACCTTCCTTTCTGGCAGGACGGAGCTATTTTCAATGTATTTCAAGTGAATCCAGCCACGTACCGAACCATCAATACACCTGCCGATTTTCTGGCGCATTTCTACAATAGTATGGCAGCTCTATTCGGATTTGTACTCGGCGCACCCCTCGGCTCACCCGCGGAGCGTTTCATGCATACCTTTAGCATGGGTATATTCGTTTTGCTCTATCTTGTTATACTGTGGCGCGCACTACGCGCTCCCAATCGCATAGGTACATTGCACCAGCTCATTCGTTGGATGGCACTGACCTGGCTGCTGTATTGCGCTATTGGCTCCCCCTGGTTCTGGCCATGGTATATTGTCGTGTTTTTTGGCCTATTCGCGCTCCTCGAGGCTTCCGATAAAGATACTGAGGAGATGGTGTCTGTTGACAATCCTGGTACCGCATCCATCCCCTGGCAATTCTGGCAACTGCGCGCTCCCTGGATGGCGCGGCTGCTGGTCTTTAGTATGCTCAGTCTCTATTGCTTCATGACCTGGGGACCGCTTCACACCTTCGTACCAGGCTTTCCGGGATTCCAGTGGTCATTCCTGGGTGGGCTATGGGCATGGTTGATCCCCCTGGCAGGAGCAGCCCTGCTGATAAGGGTCAAGATTTCTTACAAAAGTTAAGATTTCTTAACCAATCTATAGCGCAATGGTACCATTTTCCACCAAGAGCTACTCCCGTCAAAAAAGTCGATGCTATATTCAGCATAGGATGCATCTTCTTCTATGAAGATGTACCAATGATAGTCACTGTGTACGGGGGAGTTACATGACTACCGCTCATCACGCTTTAGTACTACCTTGCATCCTGCCTGAGCGAAGCTAGCACGCAGTGCGTTGGCAGGATGGCTTTCAAGGATACTACCTTCATCCTGGGTAGGATGAAGGTTCCAGGTACTACACTTCCACATGGCGTTGACAAAATGAGCAGTAAAGGAGTTTCTAGGGTTGTTGACAGTTGCCATTTTTGCTGATCTATTGTATACTTTTCTTATCTTTTGGACGAGGAGAAGAAAAGGTCAATGGCGAAGGCAAAACAAGAGCAAAAGTTGTTTCGATTGAGCCAAGCCGCGCACGAACTAGGGTTGCACCCCATCACGGTCAGACGGTGGATCAAGGCAGGACGAATAGGGGTGATTCAGGTGGGCAGAGAGGTGCGCATTCCTCGTTCGGAAATCGAAAAGATCGTAGGAACCCTCAATGGACGGTTGGTGGTTCTGTATGGTCGAGTGAGTGGACATGCACAAAAAGGGGATCTCGACACCCAACTGGAGCGCCTGCAAAGCTGGGCCGCGACGGAGCGCAAAGGCGTAGAGATTCTGGTCCTTTCTGATATCGGCTCTGGCCTCAAAGCCGGGCGCAGACACCTGCAACGATTACTCAAGCTGATCTGTGAGGATAAAGTAGCGGAAGTGGTCATTACCTCTGAAGACCGGCTCACCCGCTTTGGGCAAGAGTACCTGGAAACCTTATTTACCTGTTTTGGTGTCACTCTCACCGTGCTCGATCCAGGCGAAGAAAAAACGCCCGAACAAGAACTCAGCGACGACCTGCTCGCGCTCATCGCCTCGTTTTCTGGTCGGTTATATGGGATGCGATCCCCTAAACAGAAGGAGCTGTTGCAATGCGCACAGGCCGTACTCACCAGCCCCTAAGCTATGATGTGAGACTCCCCGACGAAGCGCAGGCCGCTGCGCTTCGCCTCCTTGATGAGAGTCGAGCGGTGGTCAACCAGGCGCTCACCATCCTGTGGCCGCATCTCGATGAGTTTGGGAGTGAGCGTGCAGGGCCTGCCTGGAAGCAGGTTGGGAAATACATCGGAAGCCCATCCCCGCACGGGGATCGCCAGTGGAGGTGCGAGAGTGAGGTGGTCGGGCGGCTTTTACGCCAGCAAGCAGCACGAAAAAAAGCGTTTGAACTGGTGGCACCGATCCTCTCCGATGGCTTCATTCGCCCCAAAACGGAAAAGCGACCGACGGGCAAGAACCGTCCGGCCATCAAGGAAGCTCTTACCGCTTTGCAGAAGAGTTTGGAAGAAGATGAGACCAGCTTTGTCGCGCTGCAAAACGTCGTCGAGCAGGCGTGCAACTGCTTTTTCCAGCATGATTGCTTCCCCATCGCTTACGAAGAACTCCAAGCGGTCCCGCTCCTCAAAGTCGGGATGCTCACCTATGCTGGCGACGACGGACGTGAAAAAGGTCAAGCCTATCGCATGGCGGTGGACCTGGATAAAGGAGTCGCACGGTTCCGGTTCCGCTATCCCGATGAGGCGGGCACCTGGCGCTGGCGCACAGGGGACACCATCATCGCCTTGCCAGAGTGCCTCAAAGAGCGCCTGCGCAACGGGGAACTCATGGCTCCTACCTTGCGCGAAGAGCGTCGAGCCGATGGGGAACGGTTCGCGGTGCTGGACTTCATCGTCGAAGTGGAGCAAGCAGAGATGCCCGCATGGCGAAGCGTCGAGCGGGTCTTAGGGGCAGACTGGGGCGTCCACACGCTTCTCACGGCTACTGCCGTTGATGAACACAACGAGCAAGTGGGTAGGCCCGTCTTCCTCAACACCGGCGGTTTTGATGGCAGACAAGCCCGCACCCGCCGACAACTTGACGAACTCAAGAAGAAGGTCGCGCGCTTTGAACAGGAACGGAATGCTCTACCTGAAGATCACCCCAAACGAGCCTGGTATACCCAGAGACTGGCGCTGTATCGGCGGGAGCTTGAGCGGTGCTGGCGCAGATATGAGCAGCGCAACCGGGCGCTCGCTCATCTGGCTAGTAATGTGTTGTTGCTGTTGTGTCAGGTCCATGGCTGTTCACTGCTCTCGATGGAATCTTTAAACACACTCAAATCGACAGGCCGGGGACGAGGAGTTCGCGGGCGTTGGCGCAACTACTGTAACAATTCAACGATCCGCGGGGAAATATGGAGGCTCCTTCGCTACAAATGTCATCTGGTCGGATTACGCTTCCATACGGAAGATCCCCGTGGAACAAGTCATACCTGTCCGCACTGTGGCCAGCCTGCCAAAACGTATCGCTCCCCCAGCGAGCGCACCCAGGCGGTGAAGTGGGGACGGTGGGTATATTGTGATGCCTGTCATTACAATGGCGATCGGGATTATTGCGCATCCGTCAATCTTGCGCGCCTGGGCGTCGCATATCTCATGCAAATGAAACAATCGGGCAAGGCGAGGTCTTGCTCGATGACTGACCCACAGGTCAAGCCTGTGTCATACACTGGCGCAGGCGCGGTGTTGCTGTTGCCACCGACGGGTTCCCATGCTCGCCCGATTCGTTCGGGCAAGATCTGTTACTATTCTGGCTGGCTTGGTTCTGCTTTTCTTCAATCGTCACAGCCCAAAGCTGTGTTCCTACGATTGTGTGGATAGTTGTATCTTGCATAGGATAGTTTACAGTTTTAGCAACGGTATGGCAAAGATACCAGGAAAACTGGGGAAACTTGGCAGCATCAAAGGCATTGTGACACTGGGTATTGTCATCATTCTTCTGGGTCTGACTACCTGGGGGTTAGCAGGCGGCGTTTTTGGCGGCGTGCCGGCACAAAACAATAAGGGATCGGTACAACTCGCGCCCGCTGTCTCGCCGCTCTTGTTTGGCACGAATATGGGATTATTCGACAGCAACGACCAGGTATTAACATCCTCTACAACGCGCAGCCTGCTCCAACAAATGCATGTGCGCATCATACGTATGCCCGTGCGTTCAAGTTTGTCCGAGGCGACGGAAATCCAGGCGGCGCAGGTCATCAAATCGCTTGGCGCGGTGCCGCTGGTCGTTTTGCGCGGGGCGGTAGACTCAAACGTGCTGGCCGACGATTCGCTGATCATCAATGACATGAACCGTATTTTTGGGAACGGCGTGGTCTATTATGAATACGGCAATGAAGAGGACCTGCTGGGAGTTGATGTAAACGGCTACACAGCTTCGTGGAATGCAGTAGTACCACAACTGAAACGCCTCGCGCCGCAGGGCCAGTTTGTCGGCCCGGTCAATTTTCAGTATGACCGTATATACCTCACCACCTTTTTACGGAATGCCAACCCGCGTCCGAACCAGGTAAGCTGGCACGAGTACACCTGTGATGATTCATGGGCGAGCACTATCTGTATCTCGCACATTGCGAACTGGACCAACCATATCAGCGATGCGCGCGCGGCGATGCAGTCCATAATCGGCGCCGCGCTGCCCATTATGATCACCGAGTGGAACTACGCGCCCAATGCTGTGCCCAATGACGGCAAGAACAATGACAGCGCTTTCATGTCAACCTGGACGGCGAACGCGCTGCAAACGCTGGCAGCGAACGGCATCTTCGCTTCGATGCAATACTCGGTTACGAATACTGCCATTCCAATGATCTTGTCCAGCGGCTCTGCCACGGCACAGGGAACAACTTTCCTCAGCCAGTATCAATCCATGATCGTCGGTGGACAACAACCCACGCCGGTGCCAACGACGGCGCCGGGACAACCCCAACCCACATATCCTACCGGCAATGGCAACGGTAATGGCAATCCCACCCCGACGGTTTCTCCCAACCAGTATGCGTCTTTCTCCTTTGAAGACGGCAGCATTGATGGATGGAGCGGACGCGGTGAGGTTTCAAATGTGCAAAACAGTGCGACGGTTGGCATGGGCGATAAGCATTCCTTGCAGGTAACACTGACCAATATGGGCGATGGAGATTTTCCTTTCGTGTCGGTGGGGCATTCAAATCTCTCAACATTCCCGCAGGCAGGACAAACTGTGACGATGTACATCTACCTGCCCGCGAACTCACCCGATATCGAAGCGAAGGTGTTTGTGATGGATAGCCAGTATCACTGGTTTGATCCAGATGCTATGATCAACCTGCAATCCGGCACCTGGAATCACCTGACGTTTACCCTTCCCGCCGGAGTGACCGGTCAACTGCGACAGTTGGGCGTGCAGTTTAATACAAACAGCGCAACCCCTGTCAGCGGGAATGTGTATATTGATTCGGTGGGGTGGAAGTGACACTCTCACTCCCCTAACAGGGATGCGCATCTGAGCAACTCCAGCCGAACGGCCTCTTTCCGAAGAAACCTTCTCTTAGAGAAGTGGTTGATCGGCTGGTATGCTCAGACAAAGGGTGCTCATCTCCTCTTGGGAGAGGGATTTGCCTTCTGCCCACCACGTTGCCCATGTTGTCTCATCGACCTGTGACTTAATGCTGCCGAGATAAGCATCATACAGTGGGCGGTATGCTGCTGGTAGCGCAGTATTCAGGCTCTCAAAAAGCGCTTCTGCGCCACTGCACACCCATGCTGCATAAGATGGCCCTCGGATTGTTCCTAACAAGCAGCCAAACGTGATTAAATCGATGGCAAGCATATAGCGGTTGCCTGTTTGTTGAGCGAGGAGCAACCCTTCGCGCAGATAGGCGATGCTCTGTATCAGATCGCCCCGGGCAAGGGCCAGCACGCCCAGGTAGACAAGCGTGACATTGAGCAAGCCCGGTTCACTATACTCGCGCTGAAGCGTCATCGCTTCACTCAGCCATGTCCACGCCTGTGGGAAATTGCCCTGGAGTGTCGCCATCGCCCCTAATCTGCTCAACGTAAAGGCATAGCCGCGCCAGTTTTCTTGCTCGTGGAGGAGGTGCAAGCTCTCTTCAAGGTATCTGGTTGCCAGCATGTATTCGCCTTGCATATGCCAGGTATCGCCAATTTGGAAAATGGCACTGGTTTTCCCAACAACGTCTTCAACGGCTTCGTAGAGCGCCAGAGCTTCCTGGGCCAGTTCTCGTGAACGTTCGCATGCGATCTCCCACAGAGCGAGGCGTGATGCTGCCATCAGCAGTTTGGCACGGACCGAGAGTTTCGTCTCTTTTGCCATCTTGAGCGCTGCATCGATCCAGTGATGGGCCTCCTGGAATTGGGTGCGTGCTTCCCAAAACAGTCCGAGTGCGCCGCACATCCGCTGGACTATGTCGGCTTCATCGTGTTCAATAGCCCACGCTAAGGCCGCTCGTAGATTGTCCTGTTCGTGGGCCAGCATCGAAACTGCCCCAGACTGCTCGCGGCCCGATAGGTTTGGTTCTATACGTTCCGCGAACGCCAGGTAATAGGTAGCGTGCTGTCGCTGCACGTCTTCATGCTCTCCATATGCCTCCAGCTGTCCCAGCGCATAATCGCGAATCGTCTCTAAGAAATGAAAACGCGACTCTGGATGCTCCTCCAGGGGACCTTCTTCTAGCGGCATCCGTTTCACCAGGCTGTGATCGATCAGGGATTCCATCTGCTCAAGCACATCATCTAGTGTCGCCACCTGGTCTTCTGCCATGCCGATAGCCAGCGCCGCGTGCAATGTCCAGCCGCCGACAAACACGCTGAGGTGACGAAAGAGGTATTGTTGTTGTGGATGAAGCAGCTCATAGCTCCAATCCAGCGTATCGTGTAAGGTCTGGTGGCGCGGGAGAACGTTGCGCGCTGTGGAGCGCAGGAATGCCAGGCGTTGCCCTGTCCCGTCTGCAAGTCGCTGCAGGATCATGGCCAAAGGAAGCACTTTGGTACGCACAGCTGCCAGTTCAATTGCCAGGGGTAGCCCATCCAGGCGAGCGCATATGTGCGCGATGGTTACCGCATTGTGTGCAGTGATTTGAAAAGCAGGATTGATGGCCTGAGCGCGTTCGAGGAAGAGACGGATAGCCGGAAACTGCAAGACGTTGTCTGGATCGGACACGTGATCGGGCGTGCAGACTTCGAGCGGAGGAACATCGAATTCATGCTCCCCATACAGGTGCAGAACAGTTCGGCTTGTCACCATAACTTTCAGCGCCTCGGCGGTACTCAAGAGATCGCTGATGAAATCCGCGATATCCGGGATTTGCTCTACATTATCCAGCACAAGCAGGAGTGCTTTTTCTCGCAGAAACCCTTTGAGCACGTCTTCATGTGAAGAGACGCTCTGCCTGCCAGGATCACCTCTGGCAAGAGGCTCCGACAGGTGCAGTGCTTGCACGATCGTTGAGGGAACAAGGGCGACATCGCGAATCGTTGCCAGGGACACAAAACATACGCCATCGGGAAGATGGTGCCGGGCTGCGCGTGCCACTTCCAGCGCCAGGCGCGTTTTGCCTACTCCGCCTGTCCCTAGCAGCGTCAGGAGGCGCACAGATGGTTGCCGCAGTCGATCCAGCAGCACTTGCACGAGCAATTCACGGCCAATAAGTGAGGTAGATGGCGCTGGCAATGGAGAGAAGGTCCACGGCATAGGAGGTGGAGAAGCCGCACTGGATATACTGATATGAGATGCTGCATAAAGCCGGTTCAGTGGAGCAGCCTTCCACTCCTGGTCGGAAAAGCTCTCCGCCCTCAAGCCCATCAATGAGAGAAGTTCGATAGCCTCAACTTGTGTGGTGATGGCATCCCAGGTTGCCAGCGCTTTGATGATCTGCTTAACCTCAACATGGGTTGGAAAAGTCTGCTTCACGCCATGAAGTTTGCGACTCAGCACCTGTGCATGGATTCCCAGAGCGTCGGCCAGTTCCTTTTGAAGTCGCCCTGTTCTGCGGCGAGCGGCGGCCACTTTCTCACGAAAGTGATCGAGATTGGTGGGGGAATCTGCATCGGCGTCGGTAGTCATACATCTATACTCCTCTCCATCGTCATAGCGGGTGTACAAGTTCCCCGTAATCACCTCCGTAATTGCTCCTAATTATATCTCATGAGTCTAGCCTTTGTTGAAAGGCAAAGACGATTTTTGGTCACTTTTGAATCATTTTTGAATCATCTTTGCCCTTCTTCGCGACCTATCCCTGAGCTTATACTTCATTCGGCAAAGAATGCTGGCCCAGGAGGAGGGGCATGATAGTCGGTATGGAAGCCAGTATCGAGATCAGCAAGCCGGTCACGGCAATCCTTGCCGAGAAAATGCTTGCTGCTCGCGTCGTGGCTCACGCCCACGAACCTGACAGCGGCGATAAGTTGTCGCACGGTTTTGTTCGCGGTAAGGAGATCCACGATGACCACCTTGATTGAATTTGTTTGTTCCGTTTCTCAGGAAAAGGCCGCGCAGACCACCATAGAAGCATTTTGCAAAAAGACAGGCGATTTACTCATTGGTCGTCGCGTCAACGAGGAGACCCACGAGGTACTACTTATGGTCCAACTCCTGCATACGGTCAGCGTGCGCAAACATGCGAAAGCCCTCAGCCACATACTCCAACAGGGAGTCATCGTGTCGTCTCAGCCTTTGACCTGTGATCTGGTGAAAATCTCCCTCGATCCTTCGGCGGATCTGACAGATCAGATGCGTAATTTCCCCTTACGCCCTGGCGAGCACTGGTTCTCGGCCATCAATGATCCCCACCAGGCCTACGTGTGTATGAGTAGACCCCTCATGCTACCAGAGCAAGCAGCATGGCTGGTTGGACACGAAGCAGCGTGGGAGTTCTTATGATGGGATGAGAACGGTAGGATTATGAAAGCGAGGAAAAATACCGCCTCGAGGTCGCCCTGGAAGTCAAATCGTATTCCTGGCGATAATTCACAGACCCTGGGTACTTAGAGTAAAAGAAGTGACAAACATGAATGCATTAGAGTATACTAATAGGGACTGATGGTTTTCATTCAGGGGGAAATGGTTATGGTGGCATATCCGAGGTATGAATGAAGTACATAGCACCGATCAGCATCCTGTTGGCACTAACGCTGAGCAGCCGGGTGATAGGTGATAATGCAAGAGTACTCTTCCTGCTGGTATTGACCGCTCTCGTCAGTATACTGGTCGCTGTTCGCTATTTGCTTTCTATACAGGGGAACCAACTCCTCCCACAGGAACGACAACGGCTTCAAGAAGTTGAACAGCACTACCGGCAATTACAGATGACCAATCAACATCTGCGAGAGCTTGACGAGCTCAAAGACCAGTTTTTGATGTCGGCTTCACACGAACTGCGTACGCCACTCACATCCGTGCAGGGCTACCTCGAATTGATGGCACAACTTCATGACCAGCTTCCACCTCAGAAGCGCTGGGAATACCTACAAAAGGCGCGGCGGAGCTGCGATATACTGGTGATGCTCCTCAGTAATGTCATGGATGCCAGTCGTTTGGAAGTTGAAGCAGACATAGATCCCGCACAAATAGAAAGTGTCTCGATCCAGGAGATGATACAGAGTGTCCTTAACCTGCTTGAACCGCGTGTGACACAAGAACAGCGAGAGGTCGATCTCTACATTCCGCCTGACCTTCATGTACGAGCCGAACCTGGGCGACTGCGCCAGGTGCTTCTCAATATCAGCATAAACGCCCTCAAATACTCGCCGCCACCTACACCCATAGCATTTTCTGCGCAGATTGCCACCGATTCCCATTCCGCTGTCATCAGCGTGACTGACAGCGGTAAAGGCATCGCGCCCGAGGATCAGTCGCGCGTCTTCCAACGTTTTGTACGCCTGGAGCGGGATAGGAGTAGCTCTACACCGGGCTCTGGTTTGGGGCTTTACATTTCTTACCGCCTCATCGAAGCCATGGGTGGAAAAATCTGGATTGAAAGCCAGGGTATTGCTGGAGAAGGCACTACCTTTCATATCCAGTTACCCATGGGTTCTTGGCTCACCCCGTAAACCCCACCACGTCAGTACCTCCCCACGCCGTATTATGGAAATTGAAGTACATAGGGCGTTCGGCGACAATGGTCCCACTGGCGGCCCAGACGGCCATCGATACCTCATAGGTCGCGGCAGGGTTGGCCTGGGCTATGGGGACGACGATGCTGTTGATATTGAGCGTGACACGCGTCTGTGGGCCGACAGTGACGACCTGCTGCGAGATGATGCTATTTTGCATGTAGAGAGTAACGGCGACATTTTCGCTGGTGGTAGTGGGATTCTGGAGGGTCAGGAATTCGGTGAATCCACTGGCAGTATACCCCTCGGCGAAACTGTAGACGGTTTTGGCGGGGCCAGGCTCACCGATGTCATCGGTGCCGCCAGGGATATTGCCATTAAAGCGGAAGTATTCCTGGCGCTGCACTACGATGGGCGCGTCGGACGTTACCTCTGCTGATAGCTCGGTCGTACTCTGTGGAAACGCGGCGGAGGCGGCGTTGACATCGAATATATATTGCGATTGCGGCCCGACAGACACAGTGGTGGGATTGACGGCTCCATTACTATATTCGAGTTTGACCGTCACGTTGGCGGTGACGGTGGGATCGAAGTTCGCCAGCACGAGGTATTCGTGGAAATTCGCGCCGGTATAGCCTTCGGCGAAAAGCCAGTCCGTACCGGGGGCCTGGGCGCCGACAACAGTAGCCGCGCCGGTTACCGGGCCGGCGATATTCGAGCGTGCGGTTGTGAAGTACATGGGGCGTTCCACGACGACCGGCTGATCTGAATGGACGTACATGGCGGCCTGCCGGTTGATGCCGATGGCCTGTGGATAGGTGGTGCCGCGCTGCCCCGGAGGCACGGAAAGCATTTTCGTTCCGAGCTGCGACCCATTTGCGACATAGGTCACGCTGACATTGGCGGTCTTCCCACCTGGCGGGTTGAGAATGGTGACGAAGCTGGAATAGTTGCGCTCGGATTCTACGTCGGCAAAGTAGAAATCCTGGGCGAGTTTGGTGGAACCCAGCGCATCGGTGCCACTATTGATGCCGTGCCATGAGAAGTACATGGGACGTTCGGCGACGATGCCTACGCCGTTGGTCGAGGTGACGATCATTGAGAGAGAATGTCCTACCCCGTTATAGGGGAAGCGCAGGTCGCCGTTGACATTGACAGTATAACGGCTCTGCGGCTTGACATCATGCGTAATAGCAGGTCCGGTCGCGCCCTCGAAGAGATATCGCACCTGCACCTGCGCCGTTTGAACGGGGTCGGGGTTCTCCAGCGTGAGGAATTCCTGGAAGTAGCCACCCGCGCGCCCTTCGGCGAAGTACCACTTTGTGCTGGTGGGGACGTTGGTCTGCGGCAAGGCCTGGCCAAGCAAATTCAAGTTTTGCGAGAGATTGTAGGCGTCAAATGAGCCGAGGCCGGTTGCAAGGTCATACGCGGTGGCATCGGGATAGGTGCCACTATTGCCGAAGTAGTCATTATTGTTGACGCCGCCGGGCACGGGCTGAACATCATGAAAGGCCAGGGCATAGGAAGTGCCTGATGCGCCGTGCGCGATGTTATAGAGGCTGGGATTGAGAAAACCCACCATGAACCCATTGACCTTGAGAGAGTTCTCGTTCGCCAGGGCGATCAGCGCGGCCCAGACCGGGGCGGATGCGGATGTGCCGCCGATGACCATCCATCCGTGATTGGCGCAGCCGCCCGCTGTGCAGTACACATCGTAGCCTGTCTGGGGATCGGCATTGATTGAGACATCCGGCACTTCGCGAAAACCTGTAGAGTAGGCGTTCGCGACCCCTGGGGCCTGCTGCCACGTGGGCATACGCCATACCTGGCTGACGCCGCCGCCGCTCGCTCCATTGTTAATAGCGCGGTCATTCCATACCTGCTCGGAGAGGTAGCTATTATCGGAGTTGAGGTGGAGGGTTGTGCCGCCAACGCCGGTAACATAGGGCTGCGAGGCGGGATCATCAACGGCGGGCTGACTATTCGCTCCTGTTTGCGGGTTGTAACAGCCGTTCGCACCAAGATCGCCGCTAGCAGCGAGGATAGTCTGACCTTGCGCGGCGGCTACTTGGAAAAAGATATTTTCTTGCGAAATTTCATTGGCCAAACCCGCGCTCTGCTCGCAGAAGACCCAGCTCGTGCTGACAACGGGTACAACATCGCTGACGATGCGCGCCCACGCGTCGTTGTAGGATGGCAGAGCATTAGCGGCCTCATAGACGCGCAGCGAGGAGAGACGGGGAGCCAGCCCCAGCACCATCTCCATATCTAGTTCGACCTCCGCGGCGTTGATTCCAGCTGCCCCATTATAGCCGTCGATGGGGATGGTTTTGATGACGGTGTGGTTGCCGCCGAAACAGGAGGTGTACGCAGCGATATCGTTGGGCGAAAATCCGTCCAGCTCGAGCAGTCCCACGCTCTGACCATCGCCCAGTATGCCTGCATTGTAGAGTTTTGTGAAATCATAAGCGGTGGCGATTTGCGATGGAGTATAGGAGGTAGGCTGGTTTGTAGAGCCAGGCTGCGGACAGGCGACCGACGCTGAACTTTGACTTTTCAAGGTGACGTTGACACTGGAGGTGAGTGGATGGCGTTGATATTGTACGGTGTTATCCAGGCCGCTTACCGAGGCAATAAGCGGGGCAATATCGATGGGCAGTGAAGGATTGCTGGCATTGGCAAAAAATTCGTGCCCGGTGGATGAGCGGTAATTGTTGATCTGCACCTGAAATGCCTGCTCAGCCTGCGCTACCGTGCCGACTGCATCCACCAGTAAATGAGTGGGATAGGTGGTGGTGATGGTGAAACCTTGAGCGCGTAAATAATTGACAATCGCTGTTTCGCTCTGCGGCAACGGGCCAAACAATGCCGCGAAAGAAGCGGGGTTGAGATAGTGACGATACAGCGGAGAAGTCGGTGATGTTACCTGTTGCAGGTAGCTGGCCAGGTTGGATTGGTTACGCAGATTCAAGCCGATGGCAAG
>WNGP01000761.1_pt1 | contig 25516 bp, 20 predicted proteins | sample 5407671 | NCBI WGS metagenome assembly WNGP01 (sample SAMN13153381, study PRJNA577476) | soil metagenome | isolation source: 40 cm soil or saprolite under Garry oak tree replicate 2 | place: USA:California | collected 2016-06-15
GTATAGGTTGTGCCGTTTGTGAGACCGCTCATCACCACGCTGGTGGTGCCGCCCGTGACGGTCAGGGCGGAGAAAGCGGTGCCGCCAATGTAGGACGTTACCGTGTACGTTTGGATCGTCCCGCCGTTGGACGCCGGCGCCGTCCAGCTCACGGTGGCCTGGGCATTGCCGGCTACGGCAGTGACCGGGGAGGGCATACCGGGCACCGCCGCCGGGATCACGATGTTCGACGTCCCGGCCGGGCCGACGCCGACGCTATTGGTGGCCGTCACATAAATCACGTAGGCCGTGCCGTTGGTCAGGTTCGGGACGGTCGCCGGTGACGCTGTGGCAGGAGTCGTCGGTCCCGCGACGGTCCCGACGTACGGTGTCAGGGTATATCCCGTGATGCTCGCCCCTCCGTTATTCGGCGCCGTCCAGCTCACAATCGCGGAGCCGTTAGCGATCTGGGCGACGACATTCGACGGGGGACCCGGAACACTTGGGCCGACACCCGTCGGCGTGACCGCTGGCGTCGAGGCTGTGCTGGCTGCGCCGGCGCCGATGGCGTTGGTCGCCGTCACCTTGAAGGTGTAAGCCGTTCCGTTCGCAAGTCCCGTGACGACGGTCGAGACGGTGGTGCCATTGACATTCGTGATGGTCTGGCCAGTTGAACCGACGAAAGGCTGCACGGCGTAATTGGTGATGGTGGAGCCGCCGTTCGACGGCGCACTCCAACTCACTGTCGCCTGCGCGTTGCCAGCGGTAGCCAGGACGTTAGTCGGCGCGCCTGGGACGGCCGCAGGCGTGACGGCGCTGGTCGTGGCTGCGGGGCCGGGGCCGACCGCGTTGGTTGCATAAATCTGGAAGGTATAGGTGGTGCCGTTTAGAAGACTCGTCATCGTGGTCGACAGCGTATTAGCGCTAACCGACTGGGGGGTTCCGGCCGTCGTGCCAACATATGGCGTGACGGTATAGCCGGTAATTGACGAACCGCCATTCGATGTGGGGGCGTGCCAGGAAACGGTCGCCTGCAGGTTGCCGGCCGTGGCGGCAACCGTGGTTGGCACGGTCGGCACGGCATTCCCGGTAGGGATGACCGCGCCCGATGCGCTGGAAGCAGCACCGCTGCCAAAGGAGTTCTTCGCGGTGACGGTGAAGGTGTAGGACTGTCCGCCGCTCAACCCAACGATGGTGGCGGGTGATGCGGTTGCCGCGAATGGCGCAATCTGCGTTGGACCACCCGTCGTCAGTACCGTGTACCCGCTAATCGCCGACGCTCCGGCGTAGGACGGGGCGGTCCAGGAGACCGTCGCCTTATTGGCGGTTCCGCGCACCGCTGAAACCCCAGTGGGTGCGCCGGGCACGTACCCGCCGGCCTGCCAGTGCCGCGCGACCTGTGCCGCGCTCAGCGCTGATGGGTAGACCGCGACTTCGTCGATCAGCGCGTTGTTATAGGAGCCGTCTGACCGCCGACCTATGTAAAGCGGATCGCTGGTCTGCGCGGGAGTAGCCGTGAGCGCCAGGGAGCTATCGAGGGCCCCATTGACGTACATCTTCGCGGTGGCGCCGTCGTACGTCGCGACGACGTCGTACCACGTGTTGAGGGCAAGCGTGGTTGCTGAATTCAGGCTCACGTCGGCGGTATCGCCCGTGACCCGGAACTGCAATTGGCCGGTGGCATTGTTGTTCATTAGCTCGAACCAGCCGGTCCCGGCCCCGCCACCTGGAACAAAGTTCTTGGTGACGTAGGCTCCCCAGGCCGTCTGCGCCACCTTTTTGAGCCAGAGCTCAATCGAGATCGTGTTCGATTTAAGTACCGTCGTGCTCGGCGCGATGACATAAGCGGTCGATCCGTCGAAGGTCACCGCCTGGTCCGGGTCCCCCGCCGATAGGGCACCGGTTTGGGCCTGGGTGCGGTTGCCGTAGTAGGTGCCGGGATTCGCGTTCGCTGTGGCATCGGCCGCCGTGATCCCGGTCGCGTCGCCGAGGCGATAGTAGGCAGCCGGGGAATCCCCGAGGATGGTGGCGGCGTATGCGTAGGTCGAGCCCGTTAAGGTCAGATTGCTCGTGGCGGCCGACGCTGGGCTACTGCCGTTGGCGTTGTTCGCAACGACCGTGAACGTATCGGTCCCCGCGCTTAGCCCCGTGAGCGTGACCGTGGTGGTCGTCGCCCCAGTCACCGTCACCGGACTTCTCGTCGTGGTCCCAACGTGTGGCGTGATCGTGTAGCCGGTGATTGTAGTTGCCCCGCCACTCACCGGGTCAACCCAGGTGACCCGGGCCTGGTTGGCGCCGGGAGCGGTTGCCGTGACGCTCGTCGGTGAGCCAGGCGGGTTGCCCGAGGCCAGCCAGTGGTTGCCAACCTGTGTTGAGCTCAGGGCCGACGAATAAAGTGCGACCTCATCAAGAACCGCGTTGTTGTAGTACCCGTCTGGCCGTCGGCCGATATACAGAGGATCACTGGTTTGGGTCGGCGTCGCCGTCAGCGCAAGGGAGCTGTCGCGGTTTCCATTGACGTAGAGGCGAGCGGTGGTGCCGTCGAAGGTGGCGACGACGTAGTACCAAGTATTGAGAAGCAGCGTCGAGGATGATTGCAAGCTGCTGGCCGCATCCTCGCCGGTGACGCGGAACTGGAGCCTCCCTGTTGTCCCGTAGTTCAGAAGCTGGAACCAGCTGCTGCCTGCCCCTCCCCCATTCGCAATGTTCTTGCTGATGTACGTCCCCCATGGCGTCTCGGTCAGCTTTTTGATCCATAGCTCGATGCTGACCTGATTCGTCTGGAGACCCGCGGAGTTCGGAACGACGACGTGCCCTGCTTGTCCATCAAGCTTGGTCGCCGTGTCCGCATCCCCGAAGAGGGCACCAACCTGGCCGAGCGTGTAGGCACCGGCGGCTCCTACATAAGTGCCCGCGTTGCCATGGCCGGTCGCGTCAGCCGCGGTGATCCCGGAGGTTTCGCCGAGTCGCCAGTAGGCGATTGGTGAGTCTCCTAAGATGGTGCCGCTGTATCCGGTTGCCTGGGCCGGGATGGCCCTGAGCGGAATGAGCGGCACGAGCAAGGCCAGGGCGATGAGCACGATGAGCGCACGTCGTTCTCGCTCTGATTTCCGATGAGCAGGCATCAACCTACTCACGAACACAGTGGTCGTCCCCCACAGAGCTTGAGCCCCCCGCGCCCGGTTGGACGTCCGGTCGCACTGCCCGCGCCTGACTGCTGAGCGCTATCTAAGACCCGTCAGACGACGATGTCAAGTGGGAAACGAATCTTCGCAGCGAGTGACGCGCGTTTTCGCAAGTGACTCTTGATTACGCTCAACTGCAACAACGGAAGCGGTTAGTCTAGGTCGGGTATGAGCATCCAGGATCGGGTCAAGCATGTTTTCGTGCTGATGCTCGAGACCGTTCTTACGGCCAGATCTGGCGATGGCCCATACATCACATGGCGCAGTGGCCCAGCGGCTCGCAGCGTGGCTCGATCGAGGCACAATCCAGATTACGCGGCCAGGGTCAGGAGTTCGAGTGCGCGTCCCGGCTCATTCCCGAGCGCTTTCCACGACATCCCGTTGCCACGCAATGGAGCCAACAACCTCGCGAGGAACGATCCAACAGCGACGGCGTCGGACAGGTCGGACATGGCTCGGTACAACGCGCCTTCTCCACTCGGCCGTAGGAGGTCTCGACCATCGACGAGGGTGAGTCCGAGCAGCTGGGCCTCGGCGGGTGCTTGCTCTCCGAAGGTCGACACCGTCACGAAAGCTCCAGCGCTCCCCACTAGCGCTTCTGGCATCAGCGTACCGGCGAGCCCTCGAATCTCCTCCACCCCCACCAGCCACGAGCTCCAGCGCTTGCACTGAACGATCCTGCGCAGGCTGCCTGCTTTCTCTTTAGGAAGCCGGTGACCGGCCGTGGTGGCCGTGCTGACGCATCTCCGTTGCTCTGTTGGACCAGTCAGAGCGCTTCACAGGCTTGGTCGATTGTTTCGCGGCGGCGGAAGCGATGGCTCGCCGAAGTTAGAAGCGCGTCCCAATCGCTTCTTTGCCACCGGCCGGGCCGTACCCCGAATTCCCCGAACGGTCAAAGCGAGCTCTTAGGGCCGTAGGGCGGCAAAATCCGCACTGCCCAACCGTGCGTCGCCTCTGCCTCCGTTTGAGTCGGGATAACGAACAGGCGTTCGCTGGCCCCCCGCGTCTGTCGCCAGCGCATCCTATATATGTACATGTGCAGAGCGTCCTTGGGCCATCGGTCAACCTGCGTCCTACGGCTCGACGCAACCAACTGGATGGGCTCGGGCTTCCGACTCGGGCTGGCGAACTGCTGTTTGGTTAAGCGCTTCCAGGGCGTGACGAGGGTCGTTACGCTCTAAAGGAACGTTTTTCTACCACGTCGAGCCGGCTGCTCCGCGACACGCTGACGGCGCACATTCCCCGATTAGCGACGAGTCCGGGGCGTTCTGGACCCGGAGCTGAACTGCACTTCAGCTCGATCCTAACGGAACTTCAACTCCGGCTTCAGTATTTCCAGTGCGGACTCCCGAAATCGCCTCATTTTGAGCGTTGTGCGCCTCTCGACTTCAATTCGACTTGAACTCGACTTCCACTCGTCTTCAACTCTTCCTTAACGGAACCCTGTTTTTGGGAAATGCCGCAGCTACCGGCCTGGAAATGCGGCGACCTGATTCCGCTTTCGGCCGGGCTGACTGCCACCTATCAGTTAGACCGCCTGGAAGATTGCGAACCGCGCAATGAGTATCCCGCCGGGGCAGCCCAGAGGCCGAACTCGACGGTCATCCCTCGACCGACGACTGGATGAACATCGCCGCCGGCAAGGTGAATCTCGCGAACGCCTTGCGAGCGACGCAAGTCTCTCAAGGGGAGGCTGCGGTGTGGCCGCCCGTGATCGTAGCGATGGGCGAACGCGAGCACCCCAGCGCCGAGGACGCCGGTCGACCACGATGAATGTGGATGGTCCCGCGACCGCTGGGCCTCGCGGCGGGACGACTCTTGCCCTCCTAAGGGTTAGGTCGGCTAACCGTAACCAGGCAGCTTGCTCGCAGCCAAGAGCCGACGCTGCTCCTCCTTGAGCCTCCGAAACGTCTCTGAAGTGTAGTGAACGAGATCCTCTCTCGGGAAAGTCATCCATGACGTGTTCTCTGAGTAGTCACCCCCTTTCCACTTTTTCATAACCGCCCTGTACGCAGCGACGTGTGCGCAAAGCCTCAGCAGGCACTCGGGCACCGTCGACTCTTCCAATAGAGCCGCGTTTCGTACGATCACGTCCGACATCTGCAGGTTAAGGGGCATGAATACCTCCCTCATCCAGAGTCGCCATGCTTGTTCCTCAACTGTAGTAGGAGGGGCGCTCGGGTCCCAATACGAAGAGAAGCCAGCGCGATTGCGGGCCCTGAATTCGGTCCAGATGTATGTCGCCGAGGTTTGAAGTGCGAACAGCGGCCCATAGAGGTCGCTCAGTTGATGATTTAGTCGCTCAAGCCGATCCCGCCGCTGTGCGAGGCGGAGGTTGTAGACATAAGTGGCAAGGTAGCCCGTGAAGGCTAGCAGGATGGTAATCGACAGCGTTGCGGCAGTAGTGAAATCCATAGCGCAGCCTCCCTGGTCACCCGATTACTCAACTCGTTTGGATGCGTGTTAGCGTACACACCAACGTGCAGCCGTACGCGAGGACGACCAGCGTTGCTGTATTCCGTTACGGTTTCTGTCGCCTAATAACGAATCAACACCGTGGCAGGTAACGGTCGGCTCGGCCGTGATGCGCAACGGTGGTCTGACGCCTAGCGGAGAGGAGGGAACCGGCTCACGATGGGCGAGTAGATCGTCGGGATCGTGCGCGTGCGGCGAGATTAGCCTTAGTAGTCGAAGATCAGGCTTTCTCAGAAGCTCGCTGAGCATGTCGAGGCCGCGCGTGAGGTGGAATAGGTATGAAAGACCTTGCCCGGCGGTGCCCGACCGGCCCGCTCCAGCCACAGACCTAAACTCCCCTCGTGGCTGGAAGCGGTGAACGGGCGTCCCGAGTAACGAAACGACACCCTAACTCCCGGCGACGGCGGACCATCCGAGAGGTCGGGCTTAACGCGGCCACAGCTGTTTTGCAAACCAGTATCACGCTTGCCGTCCCGACGCCTGAGGGCCAATTGGTCGCCGCCGGCATCGCGTCCGCCATCGGGGACGTGGCAAAGCGTTTCTTGAGTCCCCGTGAAGAAGGTCGCGTCCAAGAGGTCATGCGGCTCGCCGCTGAAAAGATCAAAGACACTAAGAAGTCCGGTACGAAACCACGAGCTGATCTGGAACCGGGAATGCTTGAGGAGCTTGCCGAGGGAACGCTCTTGACTGCAAAGGATACCTATGAAAAGAAGAAGCTGCCGTTCCTGGCGAGCCTGCTCTCCAACGCGTATTTCTTCTCCACTCCGGTCCCGAACTGCTAGGCGCGCTTCACGCTGCCGAAGAGTTGACCTACCGGCAGTTATGCATCTTGGCAGCGGTATGGCCCCTCGATCCCTGGGAGGGACCCGCGCTTACCGACCGGACGCTTAACGATCTACTTGCGGTCCGACCGATGACGGAGGATATCCAGGGCATCGTCTTCGATGTGGTTGCCCTTGTTCAGCAGCACCTCGTCATGCCGTTTCGCAAAGGTCAGTACATCGCCGCCGTCACGATGGCTGAGTTGGTTCCCACTGCGCTGCGACAAACGTATCCGGGGCGGGTGATCAGCGTGCGCTGCTTGCCGTCTTGCTGCGGACTCCACACGTCACGTAGCCCAATTTAGGCATATGCCGGCCATCCCCCAATCGCCTATCAATCTGGGCTGAAAAGGGAGGAGGAGGAGTGCCGCCCAAAACGTAGGGTGCAGTGCGAAAGTTGACAAGAAGGCGACGACCGATCACCGCCTCGAGCCTTACTGCCATGGACATCAGATCGCCCCTCCTCGACGAAGATCGGCAAGGGTAAATGGCCCTGCGGGTGGTAGGCGTGCGCGCAAGACATCGTCCGAGAGCCGTGTCCGGAGGTAGTGGGGAAATCGCCATTTCGACTTCAAAATGAGTCTCGTATCATCGGCCGATGGCAACGCGTTACGGTGCGGATTGGATAGTACGCGGCCGCTCTTGCAGGCGCACTCGCGGAGCAGCAGCGGAGGAGGCGATGCAAGCGCTGCTCATGCTGCAGGCCGCAAAATGCGGACGAAACCGCACGCTTATTTTTACACCACCTCGTGCGACGTCACCGATTGGCTGGCTGGCAAGCCTCACGATGAATCGTGATACCTTTTGCGGTCCCATCGCGTTCTGATGAATGCAACGCGCTGCAATCATCATGAGGAGGGCCAAGTATGGCTACACAAGGTTTGGTCGAAACGGCGCTACCACGAGAGGGCGGAGGCCCGACGGGCCCGCCGATGCGTGCGGTACCAGTCTTCAGGCAGGATGTCGTCCTGCATCCCGCTGCTGGTGTCGGCATTCAGGCTGCGAGTGTTATCGCCGGAAGCAGCATCGCTAACGAGCTTACGGTGATCGCCACGGGCATCACCGGCTGGGAAGGGTATCAATCCAGATACATCTTTCTCCAGACTCGCCAATCGGACCAGGTCGAGCATGGTTACCCGGACGAATTTGCGCTCCAGGTTATCGGGGCAGACCTGGCGGTGGGTGGTCAGTCTGTCACCTTTCGGATCAAGAGGCTCGACGGCTCCGGTGGTTGGGGACAGCAACTCCAGGTTGACATCCTGCTGCTGCCGATGTCGCTCATACCATAACCAAAGCGGATCGGCTCCGTCGGAGGAGCCGGCCCGCGTCCTCTGCTCATGACCAAACCGCCGCGATTCAAATGGGAGGAGCAACTACGAGGGGCAGAACCCGGGTGAGGCGACAACTGGCTGCGGCAAGTAGACCTGTTCGACCGCACTCTCGGTCTGCATAGGCGGGGGTAGTGACCGCTTCGGCCATCGGACGGACGGTCGCGCCGGGCCCCGAGCCGTTCATCGAGCATGGTCCGAACTTTGCGGAGCGCGCCAATTGACGATGCCACAGCAAGCGGCGTTTTGGGCCTCCTCCGAGCCTGCTCCAGGATTATGCGAATGCAGGGATCGACATGAGAGCCGTCGAGGCGAGCATTCACTTCGCCAAGGGTTGATTTCTGGCTGAAACGGGCGTAGCTTTGTAGGGTCGAGGTTGGCGGGGCTGGCCGGGGGGCATCCGGCAGGAGGGGCGTTCGAATTTCCCAGAGCTGATTTTGTTCGGCCCGTTCCGCTTCCATCCGTTGGGACGAGCCGGCGAGTCCATCGGATGTAGGCGCATTATTTCCAAAGTCGTGTAACCGGAGGTTCTGCCATGGCATACAAGATTGCTCGCTACGGTTGGGTCCGGGATCTGCCGGACCAGCGGGATCATCTCTACGCGGCGCCGCCCGCAACGCTAGTCGCTCTACCGGCGAAGATGGATCTCCGCACGCAGTTCCCAATACCCGCTTACGATCAGGGCCAAATTGGAAGTTGCACCGCGAACGCGATCGGCGGCGCGCATGAGTTCGTTCAGATCAACAAGAAGCCGGCTGCGCCATCCCCGTTTACGCCATCGCGGCTTTTCATTTACTACAACGAGCGCGCTCTGGAGGGAACGGTTGGCTCAGACAGCGGGGCGCAGATTCGGGACGGCATCAAGAGCATCGCCCACCAGGGAGTCTGCCGCGAGGACCCGACCTGGCCCTATGACGGTGATCCGTTCCCTCCCAACAACAAGCTGACCGTAAAGCCCTCTCAGGCTGCCTTCACCGAAGCCGCAAAATACAAGGCGGTCCAGTATCAACGCGTCCCGCGGGTCCTTGCCCAAATGAAGGGCTGCCTAGCCGCCGGCTACCCATTCGTCTTCGGGTTCACCGTCTACGAGAGTTTCGAGAGCCCGCAAGTCTCGAAGACCGGTATAGTTCCTATGCCCCAGCCAGCCGAACAGGTCCTGGGCGGCCACGCCGTGCTGGCAATGGGCTACGACGACACGCAGCAACAGTTCATCGTTCGCAATTCCTGGGGAATTAACTGGGGGCTGAAGGGCTATTGCATGATGCCATACCTCTATCTGACCGATGGGTCGCTAGCGAGCGACTTCTGGACCGTTCGCTTATAGCCCTACGGTGACGCCTGCGAGAAGGACATGCCGGGAGGTCAACGAAGTTGCGAGTCTCGACCGCGGTTGGTCTGTGGCCATAGGATGGGTTCGTGACAGAAGAGGTTCACGTGGCCGTCGGAGCTCCCTTCGATATCGCCCTTCCAGCCGTCCCAACGGCAGGTTTTAAGTGGCAGCTCTCGATACCTCCACAGGCCGAGGGCGTAATTAACTACATGGGAATGGCGTGGGAGACCCCGACGCCTCCAGCCCCAGGGGGGACCTCGCTCCAACGATTCCGTTTCAAAGCCGTCGGCCCAGGTAAGACGTCATTGGTCTTCCGCTATGGGAGGCAATGGGAAGGCTCCGACCACCCGGTCAAAACGGTAAGCGTGACGGTGGATAGCGCGTGACCGTGTGGATGATTGGCGTTGCTGAGCCCCGTCGCGGGTCAGGCCGAGGGCGGGGAGCTCGCGGCGCAGCACCGCCAGGTCGATGCTCGAGGTCTCGACCGGGGCCGACATGCCGTCAGACTAGCCGAAACAAGTCTCGGCGCTGAGCAGATGTACAATCTCGAGCGGAGGGGCAACATGGCACGTACGCCCGGGAAGGGTGCCGAGCAGGCCTCAGTGGGTCGAGCATCCGGCTCGCCGCCGCGTTCAGGTCCGCTGACCTTCCGGTTTCCGTCAACACAGCAGGCGTTTTTGGCCGCCGTAATTGTCCTGCTCACTGGTGTCGTTCTATTTGTCATATCGAGTCACGTGCGGCCGTCCGCTGCGGCAACGATCCACCTTTCCGGCATCTCCAGGGTGGACTTCAAGGGCCAGGTGGCGGCCGAATTCTCTGCCTATATCCAGCACCTGCACCTTGGCTCCCCCACCGGCCAGGTCGATCTTGCCCTGCCCGTGCCAGGCTCGCAGTGTCAGGATGTAGCGTCGGCTCTTGGCGGTACCTGCGGGACGACGGGTCTCACCCTGCCCACGTCCTTGGACGCGCGATGGGACTCGCCCGAGCAGGTGACATTAGTCTCGCACCAGAGCGGCGAGGTCATCCTGACCGCGATGCCACCGGAACAGGGGGGCGAGATCGAGATGGTATTCGTGGGGGGCAGTCCGGCCCGGCTGTGCCTGACACGGAGCTTGGATCGGGCTAAGCTAACGCTAGGACCGAGCGCCACCCCCGTCACGCTCCCCACCGGCGGCGCCCAACCACTCTCCTCGTGCGACGGGCTCATCCTCCATCTCGGGTCTTCGCAGCTGGCGGGACCGTCCGTCTTCTGGGTGGATCAGGTTGCCGACGCCTCCGCACGACTGACTGGATTAGAAATCCAGGTCTCTGCCAGCGACGAGCGGTTCACGGTGACGCCTGGCGACTCGGACCACCCGGTCACCGGTCCGCTGACGCTCCGCAGCGAGAAGCCCTTCAGTCTCACCACGGCAGGCGTGGCACCCAATATTACAACGGTCAGCGACGTGCAGACAGCTGGGGCCACCAGCCTATTCGTGTTCGGGGCCGAACGGATCCCGACCTTGTGGCGGCGGGAGCAGCCATTCTTTACCGCCCTTGGGGTGGCGGGTCCGTTAACACCACTAGTCCTCTGGCTCATTGGCAATTGGTCGGCTCGGCGTAAGGGAGGGCCGGCACAGTGAACGTCCGACTTGCATCACTCCTCGTATCGATAGCTGTGTTGGGACTGGCATGCTCCATGCCGAACCTCTCGGGTTCCCGGACCTCGCCTACATCGCCCCCACCCGGGCCGACCTCATCGGGGGTGACCCCATCTCCGACGGTGACTAGATTCTGTCGAGCAGACGCGGACAGAATTACGACCCGCAAAGATCAGGTTCGGCTTGTGGATTCGGGCGCAACGCTGCAAGGCTGTAACGCTCTCAACTCAGGAGAGGAGCTGGCTGCGGATTCGGGCGGCGAAGCGGACGTCAATTTCGTTCACTCAGCGAACTGCCGGATCAGCCAGTTGGAATCGCCGAGAACAAAGGCAGCTCACCTCATCAGCCGCGATCCCCCGGGCACCGTGTTCCGGTTGACGGACGGGGAGGCCTGGTGTGCGATGACGTTTGGCAGCCAATCGACCTTCTGCGGCAAGGTGACGCTTCTCGACACCGGCGCCTTCCTCGAGGTCCGCGTGAAGTGCAACAGTGACCCATTCACGGAGATTGCGGTCTACGAAGGCACCGCGGAGATCAGCGTTGACGTCCCGGCAGGAAACACGAAAACGGAAGTCACGGATGGAAAGCAACTGCACATCGACCTTGCCACTGGCGAGGAGACACCCCACGAGGCTGCCTTCAGCCGACAAGAGATCGAGTTGCTCCATTCCCAGGCTCTCGCTCTGGCCGAGGCGCTCGGCGTGCGACTTGGCTGCGAAATTGGTGTCACGGCGGATCCAGCCAGTCTGGAGGCCAATGGCGATGCACCCTCAACAATCATGGCAACCGTAACGGGATGCTCGCCGGTCGAGGGTGACGCGGTCAGTTTCACCTTGGGGAAGGCCCCCCAGGCGTGCGGTAGGCTCAGGGCGACGTCAGGGGCGACCAACATCTCAGGCCAGGTGAAGGTCACCTACTTATCATCGACAACGAGCGGAACGTGCCTGATAAGCGCAAGCGAGGCCAACACGGGCAACAGGGGGTCCGTCATCATCGTCCAAAACCCGCGCCCGACGCCGACGTCGACGTCTTGAGGACGCTCCTCCTGACTACCCACGTCGACCGAGATCGTTGGTAGCCGGCCGGTCCGTCGCGGAGGGTTGGCGCCGGGGTACCGGCCTGGAGGACGCCGCTGCCGTTGGCGGCTGTACTGGACCTGGAGGTCACGAACTCGGCTCGGTCGTCCCCATCTCAGCGCCGAGGTGAGGGAGCTCATCGCCCGGATCTCTCACGAGAATCCCCGCTGGGGAGCGAGCGCATCCGCGGCGAGTTGCTGAAGCTGGGCATCGTGGTGAGTAACCGGTCCATCCGCCGATATCGTTGGCGGAAGCCGCGGCCGGTGGGGAGTCAGCGCTGGCGCTGTGGGGCGGCAAAAGTCCGTCCGGCCTGGAGCGACTGGGTTCGCCTCTAAGGTTAGTTGTTGCCTTGCAACAGGGCGCCCTTAGGCACACATATATAGGATGCGCTCGCGCCCGCTCCGGTCGGCGAACGGCTGTTCGGTCAACCGCTTCCAGGGAAACGAGGTCGATGCGTCCCGGGGGCAGGCCATCCGGGGGTGTGAGAGAGCGAAAAGTCGAACCGAGTTCACTCGGCTCTCGAGCAGACGTGGTGGAGACCTCCAAGCACTGGCCTTAAGGCGATAGCTCCCCGTAGGGTTGGGGCCGTGACGTTCCGACGGACCGGAGGCGCGAGGTGAAGACTGCGGTGTGGCCGAACCAGGTTGTAACAGGCGGCAAACTCCCTCAGCACTCTGATCAGATGGCCCGCGTTAGGACGATGATGTGGTCCAGGAACTCTCGTCGCAAGGTCCCCGCCAGTCTCTCGGCGATCGCATTGGCGGCGGCGCCCGATGGGAGTCCGGATCCCACTCACGCCGAGAGGGGGGAGCCTGGTATCGAAGTCCTAGCAGAGCGAGCCGGCGACCCCTCCCTAATCACCTCGCGCGCATCCCGGTCGGGGAGCTGCCTGGCAAACCGACTCACTTTTGCCCTTCACAGAGCTTCACCAGCCGGTCGTGCCCAGGCCCCGAACTGCTGACTCGGGGGCGGCCCGGGCAAGGGACCCTTTCGCCACGGCGATACATGGAGGTAAGCATCGATCACCTTTTGCCACGGCGACACGTCGGGAGACGAGACGGAGTGCAGCGCGAGAACACGCCGCTTCACATCGAGGTAAGCATCAATCATCTCTGCCGTACCGTGGTGGAAGACGCCGAACGGGTTTCGGGCTCAGCGGGGGCTAGCTGAGGTACAGCGACTAGCTGAGGTTCAGCGACGTCACTGTTCAGTTTGACAATCAGCCTGGGATTGACACCCACAACCGCCGCTTGGTGTTGACGACCGTTCACGAATACCGTGCTGCGGCGAGAGCCGAGCGAATGGCGGATGCAATCGACGTATTCCACGAGGTCTTCCACGTGCTGGGATGGCGTCAACCCGGAATATGCACGCATAGTTACAGTCCGAGGCCCCTGCGCCACCTCCCCGCCGAGTCTCATGCCGGCGACACCGCACGTCAAGAGCGATCGCCCGCATCACAGATTTGGTGTGCTTGACAAGCCGCTTTGGCTGGTTATCCTTGGGGGGAACCGCAGTCGTTTAGGGGAGATCGCCGGGGGGCAATGACCCAGCCAACAGCGACACATCGCACCGGCGTCCGTCGCGGGCGTCTGGAGCGGGTTCGGGCGTTCATCGTAAGAGAGCGCTCGGTCAGCGTGCTATTCGTGCTGTTAGCCGTACTCATCCTGGGTGGCGCTGTCCTGCGGGTGTTTGTCTTCCAATCTTGGTTTCTGTGGTTTTGGGCGATGACAGCCTTCACGGCCTTCGAGTTGCTTGCGACCGCCGGGTGGGACCTCATCGTCGATCTGCGGGGCGGGACCGTGCGCCTCGTGACAGACCGACCAGCGCCGTGGCCGCCCTGGGTGCAGCGAGCCCTGGTGCCGGTCCTACTCGGCGCCGGTATCATCTTCGATCACTTCGTGGCCCACTGATGCTGGGGAGAATCCTGAGCCGCCGCGGTGCGTTGGTGGCCCTCCTTGGTGGCGCGGGTGGTGGTCTGCTAGCGCTGGTGCTGGCCCTGGCCGAGAAAGACCCTATTTCGCACTGCCCAGGCCCGAAACACGCTGCCATTGATCCACCCGTCAATCTGCTGTTCATTGGCCTAGGCGCGGCCTCGTTTCTAGCCGGCGGGCTGCTCAGCGACTTCGCTCGGGGTCGGGATGACATCGAAGACGCACCACAAAGCAAGCGGGACCGCAACTGGCTGCAGGCGGCACTCGTCGGGGTGCTGCTCATCCTGTTTCTTCTGCTCACCTACGAGACCTACTCGCTCGTGCTCCTCGACACCAACCAGCAGTCCGTCTTCTGGCCGATTACCTGGTTCGTACGCTGCCTCTCGACCATCACGACCCTGGCGACGATTGGATCGCTGGTCGTGGTCTGTATCATGTGCGCTTTTTTCGGAAAGTGGCTCTGGTATCGGCCGCGCAGATATCGGCAGACGCCCGGAACGCCATGATCGTTGTGCAGATCGGCATTGTCGTGATCGCAGTGCTCGGCGTCGGCGGGCTCTTTCTCCTCGCCATCCTCGACGCGCTACTCGGGGTCCGAGATGACCTCACGATTGGTGATCGGCTGCTGAGATGGACAAAGAAAAACCCGTGGTTCGCCGCTGCCGGCAGCTTCATCGTCGGTGTGCTCATCAGCCACTTTTTCTGGCCAGGCGATTGAACGGCATGACTTTTCGGGGTCCGCACGTCCCCATCAGTGGTTACCTCGCGGTGCCATCGAGCACCGCGCTGCGGTCCGGTGTGGTCGTCATCGACGACTTGGTTGGCAAGACGAACAACGTCAGCAGCGGGGCCGGAGGTTGCCAGACCACCGACTATCGGCTCGATCCGCGAGCCGACCCCTCAGGAAGCATCGGGCGCCAGCCTGCGAGCCGCGAATAGTGCGCGTGTATGAGGCGATCGTGAAGGGCCTCATCGGGATCGGCGTCGACGCGGCCTTCGGCGGCGCAGGCGAGAACGACGCCAGCCTGATGCTAGCGCTCAAGGACTCCGAACCCCTGATCCGGCCCGTTATCACTAAGCACGAGCAGGCGGCCTCGTTCATGGCCTGCGGCTACGCCATGTACAGCCAGAAGCTAGGGTTCTGTTTCGCAACCGCGGGGCCGGGCGCCTTCAACCTCTTCTCCGGACTGGCGGTTGCGATGTCCGATTCGTATCCAGTGCTCGCAATTTCGGGGTTCTCGGATCGGGAGTGGAAGGGAAAGGGCGCCCTGAACGAGACCTCCGGCCAAAGCCGGACGCCCGACTCGCAGGTGATGTTCGCCGCTACGACCAAGCGCTCCTACGTGCTGACTGATGCGGCCAGGACCTGCGACGTGCTCGAGGAGGCAGTCAACCTGGCGTTCGAGGGGCGGCCAGGCCCTGTGCACATCCACGTACCGGAAGATCTGACGCACCCCGAGGTCTCGGTCCCGAACTACCGGGATATCCAGCTCACGGTCAGCCCGGTCCGTCCCGATCCCGCCCGCGTCAGCGATGCGGCGTCGTACCTGGCCGATGTGCTGAAGAAGGGAAAGAAGGTCCTGGCCCTCATCGGCTTCGGCGCCGTTCGCAGCGGCGCTCGCGCCGAGCTGACGGAGTTGGTCGAGCGCTACCAGATCCCCTTCGCCACGACGATGGACGGCAAGGGCGTGATCTCCGAGGACCATCCCTTGTCCGTCGGCCTCTTTTGCGACAGCGGCCAGGAAGCGGCCTGGAAGGCCTTCGACGAGGCGCAGATGATTCTGGCGATCGGCAATTCCTTCGCCCAGCACGCCACCTTCAATTTCCGCGACGACCTCCTGAAAGACAAGACGCTGATTCATGTCAACATCTCCGCCGACGAGATCGACAAGGTCTACAAGGCCGACTCCGCGATCATCGCCGACGCGAAGCTGGCGGTTAACGCGCTCGATCGGGAGCTGACCGGGCTAGGCGCCCCGGCCTCGGCCTGGCATCCGGCACGACACGATTACGCGACCGAGGGAATCATCCAGCTCGGGGGTCAGATCCATCCCGGCAAGCTGGTCCAGTCGCTCTCGGCCCATCTGCCGGGGAACGCCATCGTGCTCGCCGATGCTGGCGCCCACGCAGCCTGGCTGGGCTACTACCTGCGGCTGACCGGGGACCAACATTTCCGCAAGCCCGGGAGCTTCGGCCCGATGGCCGGTCACGTAAATGGCGCGCTCGGCGTGAAGTTCGCCCACCCGGACTGTCCGGTGATCGTGGGGTGCGGCGACGGCTGCTACCTCCTCTCCGGCTTCGAGCTGATGACCGCCGTCCAACACGACCTCCCCATCGTCTGGATCATTTTCAATGACAGCGAATTCAAATTGATCAAGCTGTATCAGCTTTCAGCCTACGGCAAATCCGGGCTCGTGGAGTTCCCAAATCCCGACTGGGTCGCATACGCGGCGGCCTGCGGCGCGACTGGCTATCGCGTCGACACTCTGGAGGACTTTCAGACCGCCCTCGAGGCCGCGCTGGCCACCGCCGCCCGGGCCGCGGGCAAACCCACGATCATCGACGCCCACATCACCCGCCTGGCCTTACCTAACTACAGCTCGACGCCGCACGGTGTCCTGCCGGGGATTCTCGAAATGCTCGAGAAGCGCATCCATCCCCTCAAAGGGGCGGCGCTGGAACCGAGTGGGAAGACGGGATAGGGGGCGACCTCGAGCGTGATTAGGTGGAGTGAGGAATACGAGGGCGGCAGCGCCGAAGCCGAGCGCCTGCTCTTCGCAAAGCTGGCCAGGGACATCATGGCCGTGCAACTGAAGATCCAGCGGCGCGCCAAGACCGCGAGCGTGCAGCGCAGCTTCCATGCGAAAGCCGTGTTTGCGGCCAAGGACGCCGAGCTGCGCTTCGTGGAGGACTTGCCCGAGGACCTGCGGGCCGGCTTCGCGCAGCCCGACAGATCGTATCCGGCCATCGTCCGCCTTTCCAACGCCGACGGCCAACGCCAGGCAGATTTCAAGCCGGACCTGCGCGGCATTGCCCTGCGCGTCGACGTCGGTGACAGCGTCACGCACGACCTACTCGCGACCAATTTTCCCGTTTCCCACGCTCGCAACGCGCGTCAATTCGTGGCCTTCGCGAAGGCCACGGCGGGGGGGCCGATCAGCCGCCTATTCGGCTTGATCGGCCTCAGTATCGCCTTCGGCCCGTTTGAGGCGGCACGCATGGTGGGCAACGTCGTCAGGGCGCGCCGGCAAAAGGTTACGAGCCTTGCCCTCGAGACCTACTGGAGTCGCGGTGCCATCCGCTGGGGCGAGACGCTGGCGGTGCGCTATCTGATCCGCCCAGCGTCCGGGGCCGCGCCCGCTCCGGACCCGACGGGCCAGGACCCGGACTTTCTCTCCACGGAGCTCACCCGGCGCCTCGAGGACGGCGAGGTGCACTTCGAGGTGTGCATTCAGCGATTCGTCGACGAGAAATCGACGCCGATCGAAGATACCGCAGTGGAGTGGACCGAGCGCGCCTCGCCACCGGTCGTGGTCGCTGTCCTGACCGTCCGCAAGCCCGGCGCCGGCACTGCCGAGGCGATCGCCGATGCGCGCTCCGTCGATGAACTGGCCTTTAACCCGTGGAATACCACCGATGCGTTCCGCCCGCTCGGCAACCTGAACCGGGCGCGCAAAGCCGTCTATGACGCAAGCTCCGCCCACCGTCTGGGCTTCCGGTGGCTAACGGTCCCGCCGCTGCGCAACCAGGTTCTCGGCGCCATCGTTCGCGGCTTCTTCAGGGTCGTCAACCAATTCATCGCATGGCACAAGCTGCCGCTGCGTATGAACCTGCTGAATCTTGACGCCTTCCGTTACGTGCTGCGCCGCAAGAACTTGATCGATACGGAAGTGCGCGAGGCGCCGCCTACGGCCCGGCCGGTCCCCCCCCAAATTCCCGAGGCTCAGCGACGTTCGCGCACCTTCCACGGCAGGTGCAACGACCTCTCCGATCCACATATGGGAGCGATAGGCGCCACCTTCGGACGAAACATGACGCCTATCTACGCGCCCGACCTCTTCGATACGCCGAGCCCCATCGTCGTCGCACGCGAGCTCCTGCATCGTGGGACCTTCATTCCCGCGCGCTCGCTGAACATTCTGGCGGCGGCCTGGATTCAGTTTCAGGTGCACGATTGGGTCGACCATGCGCGAAACCGCCTGGGCGTCAACGATGTGGAGGTTCCCTTGCCGCCCGGGATGACCTGGAAGAGCAGCGTGGGCGGCGCGCAGGAGGACCGCATGCGCATTGCCGGCAATACGGATCTCATCGCTCGCCAACCGCCGATCTTCTTCCGCAACACCGCAACCCACTGGTGGGACGTGTCGGAGCTGTACGGCGAGGATGTACGCAAGGTGAAGGACCTCTTCGACGGGCCGAAGTTCGTGCTGCCTGACGGCCACCTGCCCACGACCGTCAACGGCATGGAGATCACCGGTTTTCACGAGAGCTGGTGGCTGGGTCTCTCGGCCATGCACCTCCTCTTCGCGCGTGAGCACAACCTGGTCTGCGACGTATTGCGTGCCGAGTACCGCGCCTGGGACGACGAGCGGATCTTCCAAACCGCCCGCCTGATCGTGGCGGCCGTGATCGCCAAGATTCATACGGTGGAGTGGACCCCAGCGATCCTAGCGACGAGGGCCATCGAGATCGGCCTCAGCACGAACTGGAACGGCCCACCCAACGACTGGGCGACCAAGCTGGGCCTCTGGCTGCTCGACGCCCACGCCTTAACCGGGATCCCCAAGACCACCCCGGATCACCACGCCGCGCCCTACAGCCTGACCGAGGACTTCGTCGCGGTCTATCGGATGCACCCGCTGATCCCGGACGATTACTGCTTCTACGATCACCGCACGGGCGTGAAGCTGTGGGAGAAGTCGTTCCTGGATATCCAGGGCGTCCAGACGGACCAGGTCATGCGCGACACCGGCCTGCGCAACACCCTGTATTCGTTCGGCATCGCCCATCCAGGCGCCATCACCCTTCACAACTATCCGAACTCACTACGCACATTCCGGCGAACCGGAACCGATGTTAAGGCTGAGGACGCCGAGATCATCGACCTGGCGGTGGTCGACCTGGTCCGCTTGCGCCGTCGCGGCGTACCCCGATACAACGACTTCCGGGTCGGGCTGCACAAGCCGCGCATTAACCGCTGGGGTGACCTCACCGAGAACCCCGACGATGTTGCGCTCATGAAGGAGATCTATGGCGACATCGACCGGGTCGACTCCATGGTCGGGCTCTTCGGAGAGACGCCGCCGGCAGGATTCGGCTTCAGCGATACCGCCTTTCGGATCTTCATCCTGATGGCGTCGCGCCGGCTCCAGAGCGATCGCTTCCTGACGGTGGACTTCCGCCCGGAGATCTACTCGCCGCTGGGCATGGACTGGATCGCCAACAGCAGCATGACGAGCGTCATCCAGCGGCACTGCCCCGAACTCGCCTCGCTCATCCCTAGGGAGGGGAACGCCTTCAAGCCTTGGCGCCCGATCGTCCCGGACGAGAAGGCGCCGAGCTGATGGACCATCCGGGCCTCGAGGCCCTGCTGCAACGTCCCCTCCTGGAGAGCATCTGGCGACGGCGCACGCACCGAGTCAGCCAGGGAACCACGGTCCTAGCTGGCACGATGAGTTATCAGTCGACAAATCCGCGTGCGCCACTCTCTGAGCTGGAGGAGGCGATCTTGATCGCGGCCACCGGCTGTACCGGTCTGACCATGCCCGATCGTCCCTTCCAAGATCCGACCACGAAGCGCGAGATCATGGCCAAGCCCGACCTGTGGACGATGGCGGGGCGCACGGCGGGCAGCCCCGACAATGCTCAGGGCACGCACTTCTTTCTAATCAATGACAGTGGGACCTACTTCCTGCGGAGCTTGCCGCCGGTTCCAGACGGCGAAGACAGTTTCACTTCCGAGCGGCTGATCGAACGAGCCCGGGAGGCTAAGGTGCAGATCCTCGATCACCGCCTGGATGTGGCGGACGGCATGCGTGACTTTCCCGCCTATACGGATTCCAACCGCTTTCTCTCGAACCTGCCGGGCACCTCGATCCTGTTCCCGGTGGTGGATCTCTCGCGCCAGTACATCAACGGCATGATGTACATCCTGACCGAGCCGGACCAAGCACGGCCGGCGATCCGCGACGATCGGAATTTCTACCGGCTTGCCGGCGTCAAACGCTGGGTCAAGAAGGGCTTTCTCAATAAAGATATGCCGGTGCCGCTCGGCATCATCGGCTCTTTACGCACGCAGATCGAAGCCGATCTCCTCCTCCAGACGATCTTCCTGACTGCCGACGCCATGGGGCTTGGCGCTTGGATCCACGGTGCCATCGGCCCCCCAGTCATCCTCGGTGATCCCAAGTTCATCAAGAAGTATGGGCCGATGCTAGGGTTCGACTTCGTCACCCCGCGCTGGCGGCCGGCGGACATCCTTCGCTGGCACGTGCTCCTGCCCAGCTTGGCGAATCTGCGCACGAATCCCATCGGCCTACGCCACAAGGGCGAGCATCTAATCAAGGGTATGTGCGTCTACCCGGGCTACTACGACAGCATGTCCGAGGCCGTGGATGAGGTGGTCGCGAAGAAGTTCGGACCCGACGGCATCTATAAGGATACGGCCTTGTTTGACCGCATTTACAAGGGGGACTATGGCGAGCGGTACTTGAAGGATGCGGCCGAGTATACGAAGGACGTCACCGACTGTGTCAAGGATATCTGCAACTACATTTACGATACACATGGCCGCTTTCCGGCCCACTGCGATGCGATCCATGTCCCGGGCGTGTGGCTCCAGGCCCACCACGTTGAGGTCGAATACTACGAGCGCTTCTTCCGCAACGGCCTGACGGACGCGCACCGTGATCACCGTAATCGCTGGCACTGACGATTACCCCGAGCATAGACGTTCAGGGCGGCAGTTCGTCTGCGCAAACCACGCAAAGTTAGCCGTATTTTCGCAGCGGGGCGCAGTTGTTGCGCCTGAACCCCCACTAGCGTTCGTGAAGAAGGCTAACCCTCATTTCTTGGTCTTGGCTCCCGTCACCTGCGACGTATCGAGGTTGCTCTTGATGGTGTCAGCCCGACTCTGAAGGATCTGGAACAACAAGCTCGGGGCAAAGCCAAACAGCGCTGCGACGAAATACCCGCCTCTGTTCTGCGTCCAGTCGAAGGTCTCTTTCCAGTGCGAATGAGATGGAATGATGGAAGCACCGTTGATGACCAAACCCGCGCCTTCCAGCACGATGACGCCGAGCAGCGCGATCAGTCCGGAGACGAACGTTGCCGAGAACAACCGCGCCGTCGACTGACCAAAGTCCTCGATTCCACTCTCGCTCGAACCGACGAGGGTAGCCTGGTGTAGAAGGCTGATCAAGGCACCGGTGACGATGAAGCTGGTGGCGACTTCGAGAGCCTTTGGATCGATATTCCAGACGATGACCGACACGAGGCCGAAGTTGGCGAAGAACCCGGCGATCGCGGCAGCGAGCATGGTTCGATTGCGCTCCGCCACGAGCCCGTTCCATTGGTCTTCTCGGTAGCGGTTGATCGATCGCCTAATGTCGGCGAGGTCGGCCCGAATAGCGAACTCACTGGAGCCGCCGGCCGGCTGGGCTGGCGCTCCAACCGAGACGACCGCAGGGGTCAAGGCCTTGATGTCGTTGGTCAGCCTCAGCTTGATGGCCTCCGCGTTTGGCAGGTTCGAGCCCTCGAGCCGTGACAAGTCGTCATTAGCCATCGCCAACACTTCTTCGACCGGCAGCAAGAACACTAATGCCTCTTCCAGTCGGTACATGTCGCTCCAAGCCTCGAGATAGCCTTCCGCGGACAGCCACTTGGCGCCCGACTGCGGCTGACTCAAGAGCCTGTGCAGATCATCCCGCAGCGCGATCGCGTCACGACCCGCAGCATCGGCAAGCGGCTGCGCGATCGGTGGGCTCGAAGCGAGCTGGTTCTCATCGCTTCGCAGTCTGACTTGCAGGTTGCGATATTGGCGTGGGTTGACGATGGCGGCGTCCCGATATTGCTGCTCGAATGCCCACCACACGGCGACCGCCATTCCGACTCCGATGAGGACGCCGACGCCGATGCCGGGTAACGGTTGCCCGCGAGTCGGGCCGATGAAGTCATAAACGACGAACGTCACCAAGGCGGCTAGCGGCGCACAGATGAATCCGATGGCGACAAAGGCGGTGCCGAAGGCGCTGAAGAGGCGAGGCATCAGCTCATCGGACGGCTACCGCTTCCGCTCATCTGTCCTACAGCACCTGCTGCGTCACCGGCGCGGACGTTGCCCAGCGAGCAAGGTCCTGCGCGAGCGGCTCAACGACTTGCGGGACGTTGTCCCAATAGTTGTGGGCTTTCAAGCCGCCATTGGCACTGTTCAGGAGGTTGTCGACCGGACGGTCGGCGAGGTTGCGGACCGGGACGGGATCGCCGCCGTCTGGATTCCAGTACTGAAAGAGGGTTGGCGGCACGACGGTGTCGGGCATCGGCATACCCGCCTTCCAAGTGGGTCCGGGCATGAGCGGATCCGCCACTGGGTCAGACGCATCCCAGACGTTAATCCACTGGCTCCCGTTGAGAATACCGACGTCGTTGCCCCAAGCAAAAAGATCGAGATATTTGCGCAGGGGACAGCCAAAGGTATAGACGGCTGGGATTTTCGCCGCCATTACCGGCGGCAGTCCGCTCAGCACATCGTAGGCGACAACGGTCCCCTGGCTATGGGCGTTGACGATGACCCAACGGACGTCATCTCGCGAGCACAGTCGAAAAAGCGCCTCGCGGACGAATCCGCGCACCCGCACCCGAAGATCGTTGCGGCAGACATAGACGCAGATGTCATTTTCGAGCTGCAGGATGGTCGCAACCAGGCCGCCGTCGGGTGGCGCGGCGCTGGGAACCGGCTCCCGGCCGGCCGCCTTGGCCTGGCGCATGCCGCGAATATCCGACCGCACTCTCAGGCTGGGACCATCGGCCGCCTTCGGTCCGCCGCGACCGAAGCCCCCAATGACTCGCCGTAGCCAGCCGGGCGACGAGCGGACCGACAGATAGCGGCCGGATGCGAGCAGGCTCCTGACTCCCGCGTCGAACGCCGCACCAACGTGCGCGGCACCGGTGTCTTCGAGGTTGGCGTAGACCAGCGCGATGTGCGCGATGGCTTCACGGTCCTTGAGCGCATCCTCGACGAGCGGCGCGCCATCGATCTTGATGGTGCGGCGCGTCGGATCCCAGACGCCCAGCCGGCGCAATCCCTCCTCGCGTTTGTGGCTGGCCGTCGGATACTCGCTCTGGGCATAGATCGCCCCGGCTTCGCCGCGATCGGATCGCTGGCGACCCGGGTCGTCGGAGAGCAGTTTGGGCAGCGCCTTCTTCAGGTTCCCATGCAGACCGTCCGCGTATCCGGGAATGTCGCCCACAGGCGGCTGCTGAAAGCCGATCCCGTGGATCGTTACCAGACACGTGACCTTCGGAACCGTCGGATCCTGGCCCCCCAAATTGCTCCCCTGCCGAGACGATACGCCATTTCTTGACACTCCGTCTAGCAGGCGTGCCGTCCGGGATTCTGTCCGTTCTGGTAGGCAGCGCGTTGGACTGGAGCCGACGTTTTCAGTTTCTGCACTGAGCCAACGCCGGGGGCTAGCGCTGTTGCGCCTGGCCCGTGCCAATAGCGGCCGGTTTCGACCCATCGGTCTTGGAGGTCGCATGGGAAGTCTCGGATTTCGACGCCACTCGACTCGCTGTCGACTCCGGGGCCTCCGCCTGGGCCGATCGCCTGGGAGGGCTGGCCGATCCCGACGATTTGCGAGATGAAGGCCGCCTGGGCCACTTCCAGATCTGACCCTTCTAGGAGGTTCGCACTGTGGATGATCGCTTCGACGCGCATTAGCGCTCGAAACGCCTCAACCTCGGTTGGCCTCCCCGCCCACGTCGCACGTGTCAATCAGCCGGCGGATGGCGTCAGGGGCAGCAGCCTCGTCGCGGGCGCACCCCCTGACATCGTATACCAGGTCGGGCCACCTGGCGCAGAAAATGAGCCATTCCACCAGTTTCCGCTGCGGCCAGTCGTGAGTGATACGTCAGGTTCGTTGCAAGAGAATCTTCGTCAGCCGGTGAACGTTGACCAACGGTTTCAGCTCGCGAGGGTTGCCCTGGACGAAGGCCTTGAGGTCGTCGAAGGCCTGAGGTTTGTCCTTCGTTTCTTCTACCGCCTTGGGCACTGGCTACGGGAGGCGCCTCTTCAAGAACTCGAAGTGAGACGAACCTCTGTCGACTTCGTCTCTGGTCACTCGTGACTCGATAGACTCAGAGTCGAGAGCGACTTGACAGCCGTTCAGCCTACGGCGTAAGTGCGTGAAAGTTCTTCGAAACGGCTTCTGAGTAACCCGCGATCAATCCCAACCGCCCCAGCACCCCGATTAGCAGTCCGGTACACGCCAATAATGCAGCCAACATCGCGGCCCGTTGGAGCGCCCACGCCTTCATCTGGACGACTCGAACGACGAAAGCGATGACTATCCCTAACATCAGAACTGGCAATACCAATAGGAAGACGAGCCAGTCCAACGAGTCCATGGCTTCATAGAATCTTAGGAAGGCTTGGGTTGGAATCGTCGAGCCGGTGACCGCGATGACCAGTCCCAATAGAAGGCATGCCACTCCCGTAGCTGCAGAAAAGGCAGCCATGACCGATCGTCCTTGGCGGGATCGCATAAGACTGGTGCTTACATAACCCAGGCCCTGGTTCAAAAGCCCTGTGCCAGTCAGCTCTAGGTCCGTCTCAGGAGGCTCGGGCTCGTCTACCTTATCGGATGGCTTCAAGGACCCTGGCCTTCGATGCCGCGACAGGAATTGAGCCAGCCACAAAAAAGCAACCCCGTCCAGAGTAGAGTACGCGGCGGAGGCGACACGTGAAGCGGCTGCGACATCCCGAAAAAAACGCGAGGTAATTGCCCACGCCACGACGGCCGCAGTTACGGCAAGCATTGCAAGGCCCCAAGCTATATGCTGTCTACGCGTTAGATGCTCAGTCCGGGTGCTGCGCTCCGAGCCTATTTGCTCCGTGGTATGCCAGTCGGCTATACGCCCCGTTAGGAAGCCGACCATGGTTGCCAGCCAGACTCCGATGAAAGCGACCAGGCACCCGATCACAAGCGCCATCCAGGCTGCGCCCTGAGCAGCGGCAATTTCTCCCGCAAGGCCCCCCAAGGTTTACCAACGGTTCTGCATACTCCATGCCCTTGTCCTTAAGAGAGGCTGTCGTCGAGAACCACCGAACCTAAGCACCAAGAGGCTGATGATGGCACCACTGGATTGCTAGCTTGTAGCTGACACCCGGGATCTCAGAACCGCGCAGGCGAATCGTTGCTAACGATACAGCGACGATGCCTAATCCCCCAATACATCGGTCTCCACCGCTTGCCCAAGCCGACCCCGGGAACCTGACCAAAGGAAGCGGCTGCGCCCAACTTTGGCTGTGCCCCCTGCCCCGCCACCAACTTATTTGTCTTGCGAAACCCCCAGAACTGCATCGTCACGACCACGTCCCTGGATTCTAACCCGACCGGCCCGGGGCTTTATCTTCTTGGGCTTTCGGTCACGGCTTGGTGGTCATTGCTGTTCAGCCTGATCGCCACCAGCTTCACTCTGTGATTTCACGAGCGTTTCCACGCTCTGCCACCTTGTAAGCTCGCCGAGCAC
>WNGP01000763.1_pt1 | contig 25514 bp, 22 predicted proteins | sample 5407671 | NCBI WGS metagenome assembly WNGP01 (sample SAMN13153381, study PRJNA577476) | soil metagenome | isolation source: 40 cm soil or saprolite under Garry oak tree replicate 2 | place: USA:California | collected 2016-06-15
CCGTAGGACGGGTCGAACAGCCAGATGAAGACGATCGCCTCGCTGATGGTGGAGATCGCCATCGTGGCGTAGGCGGCGGTCCGGTAGACCGAGATGAAGCGGATCTTCCGGTTCATGGCGACGGCCAGGAACAGGCCCACGACCATCGTGCCGGGCACGAACAGCGCGGTATAGATCAGGGTGTGCCCGATGGCCTGCGCCACGATCGGGTCGTGCACCATCTGCCGGTAGTTCGCCAGGCCGGCGAACGGCGTGCTCGGCGAGAGCAGGTTGGACCGCTGGAAGGACATCAGCGCCGACCACACGATCGGCGCCGCGCCGAACAGCAGAATGATCACGACGGCGGGCGTGACGAACGCCCACCCGGTGAACTGCTCGGAGTCCGCCACCTTCCGCCGCACGGCGCCGGGCCGCCGCTGGGACCGCCCCGGCTGGCCCCGGCGGGCGAGGATGGGCGAGGCCGTCACCTCAGGCCGCCGCCAGGGCCTGGTTGACCTGCTGAGCCGCGGTGTTCAGGGCCGCCTGCGGCTGGCTCTTGCCGAGCAGTACCGACACGATCATCGTGCCGAGGATCTGGGAGATCTTCGGGTACTGCGGGATCTGCGGCCGGGCCTGCTTCACGTTGCCCAGGTTGGAGATGAACGTGGCCATCCCGGGCACCGCGGTGTTCATCTGCTGGACCACCGAGGCCTGCTGGCCCACCGACTGCCGGATCGGCAGGTCCCCGGTCTGTACTGCGAAGTACTTGTCCTGCGCGGGAGCGGTGAGCCAGAGGAGGAACTGCTCCGCCGCGGACACCCGGGACGCGCCGTTGTTGAAGACGACCCAGTTGTCCGGCCCGGAGATGGTCTGGTGGCCGCCGTCTGTGCCCGGGTAGGACGGCATGACCTGCACGCCGTATTTCACGTTGGGGAATACCGCCAGGTCCCACGGCCCGGTGACCAGCATCCCGATCTTGCCCGAGTTGAACAGGTTGGTGTAGGCGGAGTCGCTCGGGTCCAGGTACATCGACTTGTCGGTGACGGCCATGGTGCGCAGCGTGTTCAGCGAGGCCAGCCCGGCGGCCGAGTCGAACGCGGCTTTCTTGTTGTCTGCGGAGAGCAGCTGGCCGCCGGCCTCCCAGAGCAGCGACTCCCAGTGCCAGACGGTGTCCTCGGTGCCCGGGGTGACGTACGCGGTGCCGTACTGCTTGATGGCCGGGTCGGTCAGCTTCTGCGCGTCGGCCTCGAACTGTTGCCAGGTCCAGTCTGGGCCCGGCGGCTGCAGCCCGGCCTTGGCGAACAGCGTCTTGTTGTAGACCACCGCCAGGTTGTCCACCAGCGCCGGGATGCCGATGACCTTGCCGTTGACGGTGGCCACGGCGCGCTCGCCGGTCCAGAAGTCGTCCCAGTTCACCGCGGGCCGCCTGACCACCTGGGTGAGGTTCACCACCTGCGGGATCTGGGCCACGTTGGGCGCCCACGACCCGTACAGGTAGGCGATGTCCGGCGGGCTGCCGCCGCGCACCGCGGTCAGCACCTTCTGCAGCGTGTTGTCGCTGTTGACGTACAGGGTGTTGACCTTCTGGCCCGGGTGCTGCGCCTCGTACTCGGCGACCAGGTGGGCGAAGGCCTTGGCCTCCACCTGGGTATAGCCCTCCCAGACCTGGATCGTCACCGACCCGCCGCCGTTGTTGCTGCTCGACCCGTTGCTGTCCGTGCCGCAGCCGGCCAGGGCGACGGCCGCCGCGGTGAGCACGGTGAGCAGTCCTGCCCGGGTTCCCCGCAGCCGATGCCTGGCCTTCCCGCACTCCACTGCTTTCCCGGACTCCGCCGCCATGTCGCACTCCGCTCGAAGATGCTTCAAGTCATCACGAATTGCTCAGCATTGTGCAAGACAACCGGATCTAATTGCAAGATCTTGCGTGAAAATGACCCGAATGGAACACTAGTGAGCTGTGATCAAGGTGACGTTCGTTGGCGCCGGGAGCGTCGAGTTCACCCGGAACGTGGTGACCGACCTGTGCGGCTACCCGGAGTTCCGCGGCGGCCTGCACCTGGCCCTGTATGACATCAGCGCGGAGCGGCTGGCCCACGCGCAGCAGCTGGTCAGCCGGATTTCCGCGCAGGCCGGGGCCGGCGCGACGGTGACCGCGACCCGGGACCTGCGCGCGGCGCTGGCGGGCGCCCGGTACGTGATCAATGAGGTGCAGGTCGGCGGGTACGACGCCACCCGGGCCGACTTCGACATCCCGGCCCGGTACGGGGTGCGCCAGACCATCGGGGACACGCTGGGCATCGGCGGGATCTTCCGCGGCCTGCGGACCATTCCCGTGGTGGTGGCCCTGGCCCAGGACATGCACGAGGTCTGCCCGGACGCCTACCTGCTGAGCTACAGCAACCCGATGGCCATGCTGCCCTGGGCGGTATACGAGGGAACCGGGTTCACCCGGGTGTTCGGGCTGTGCCATTCGGTCCGGGACACCCAGGCGTTCCTGACCGGGTTGGTCGGCGCCGACCCGGAGCGGGTCCGCTTCCTCACCGCGGGCTTCAACCACCAGGCCTTCGTGCTCCGCTTCGAGCAGGACGGCGAGTCGCTGTACCCTCGGCTGGCCGAGATCATCGAGTCCTCGTCCGAGCTGCACCGGCGGGTCCGGGTCGAGATCTTCCGCCGGTTCGGGTACTTCCCGACCGAGTCCAGCGAGCACTCCGCCGAGTACGTGCCCTGGTTCATGCGCCACGACGACCAGGTCGAGCGGTTCCGCATCTTCGTGGGCGATTACCTGGCCCGTTCGGAGGAGAACCTGCGCGAGCTGGAGTCGCTGCAGCGTGACCTGGCCGCGGACGCCCCGCTGGAGCTGGAGCCCGCGAACGAGCTGGCGTCGCTGTTCATCCACGCGCTGGAGACCGGTACCGAGCGCGAGCTGCACGTGAACATCCGCAACGACGGGCTGATCTCCAGCCTGCCGGACGAGTGCTGCGTCGAGGTGCCCTGCCTGGTCGGGCCGGGCGGCATCAAGCCGGTGCCGGTCGGCGCGCTGCCACCCCAGCTCGCCGCGCTGAACCGGACGTTCCTCAACGTGGTGGAGCTGACCGTCCGGGCGGCGCTCGAGGAGTCCCGCGACCACGTCTACCAGGCGGCGCTGCTCGACCCGAACACCGCCGCCACCCTGACCACCACGCAGGTGGTCGCGATATGCGATGACCTCTTCGCGGCACACCGGGACCTGCTCCCCGCGGCCTTTCAGAGTTGACCATGAAAACCAGGCTGGCCAGGACCACCGCGGCCACCGCGGTCATCACGCTCGTCTCGCTCGGCACCTGGATGCCGGCTACCACCCCGGCCGCGCGTGCCGCTGCCATCCCGCCTCCCGGGCACCACGGCACGCTGCGCGTCTCCGGCGACGCCAGAGACGGCGCGACGGTAACCGCCACCGGGCTGCGCTGGCACGCCCCCCGGCTGCCGCGCGGGATGAGCCTGCTCAGCTTCGAGGTCGCCTACTCCTGGCAGAGCTGCGACGCCGCCGGCACGCATTGCCGGGCCGGCGCGGACACCACGGCCGCGCCGTTCGCCGCGCGCCGCTATACCGTCGGCCACGCCGACACCGGCCGGCGCCTCCGGCTGACCGAAACCGCCTCGGAGGTCGTCCAGACCCAGCGGAACCCGTTCACCTTCCAGGTCATCCGCCGCTCGGTCAGCACGCTCACCGCAGCTCCTGTCCGCGCCTACCCGGCGCACAAGCCGCCGGTCACCGCGTTCGTCAACGGCACCCCGGAGCGGCAAACCTCCTCGACCGAGGAGTACTTCCAGGTCGCCGCGCCGCACGCCGACGCGGCCGACGGCACGGTGGCCCAGTGGTACCGGATCGACCACGGCACCTGGCACGCCATGCCCGCCAGCCGCATCATCTACACTGGCACCCTGACGCCAGGCCCGCATCAGGTGGCCGTGCGCACCGCCAGCCGGGTCGGCGGCACCGAGATCAGCTTCGGCTGGCAGGTGGTCCCGCCGCCCCCGCCCGAGCCCTGCGAAGGCAGCTGCTGGTACCCGCCGCACCTGGACCGCACCGGGCACCCGATGCGCTGGGACTGGCAGATCGGCCGGGCCACCCCGCTGGAGCGCACCGGCCGCAACGCGGTGGACATCTACGACATCGACGGCTTCCTCACCACCCGGGCCGAGGTCAGCGCGATCAAGACCCGCTGGCAGGCGAGCACCCTGGCCCACCCGCGCACGGTGTGCTACCTCGACCTGGCCTGGGAGGACTATCGCCCCGACGCCGCCCCGGGAACGGAATTCCCGGCCGCCACCCTCGGCCACATCTACTTCGGCTTCCCCGAGGAGCGCTGGGTCGACCTGCGCCAGCTGGAGGCGCTGAAGCCGATGCTGCGCGAGCGCGTCGGCATGTGCGCCCGGAAGGGGTTCGACGCGGTCGAGCTGGACGACATCGACAGCTTCGACCCTCCGTCCACCACCGGATTCCAGCTCACCCCCGGCGACGTGCAGAACTTCCTCGCCTACGCCTTCAACGAGATACACCTGGCCGGGATGACGGCGCTATGGAAGAACTCGCCGTACCTGTCCTGGTGGGGGCGCCAGTTTGCGGACGGTGCGGTGGTCGAGGAGTGCTACCTGGACCACGCCTGCTTCGCGGCACAGTTCCAGGGCAGCCGCCAGTACGGGATCACCTGCACCGTGCTGTCCGGGGCCACGCCGTGCGGCTGGGACGACTTCACCGCCGTCGGCCAGTGGGTCGGCGAAGCCGAGTACGCCGAAGACGGTTACGTGTGCAGTCCCGGTCAGCAGTGCAAAGGTCCGCACTCGTTCGGCACCTACTGCCGCTCCGTGTCCGCGGTTCCGCACGGTTTCGCCGCGGTCAAGTTCGACATGGACCTGGACGGCAAGATCTTTTACCCTTGCCGGGAATAACTGGCGCGCCGCTGCGCTGACACTTGAATCGGTTCGTGAGGATGGCTTCAGGAAGTGCGTGAGAACTACTGCTTCAAGTGCGGGTCGTACACCGAGATCGACGACCTGACCAGGCTCTGCCCGCGTTGTTACCGCGTCTGGCTGGACCGGACGTCGTCCCGGGGGTGAGCGTGGCCGTACCGGACCTAGCCGAGGTACTCGCCGCGCGTCGGCGTATCGAGCCGTACCTGCGGCCGACCCCGCTGTACCGCTATCCCGCCCTCGACGCGCTGACCGGCGTCCGGGTCTGGGTCAAGCACGAGAACCACCAGCCGGTGGGCGCGTTCAAGGTCCGCGGCGGGGTGAATCTGGTCAGCCAGCTGATCGAGGACGAGCGGCGGCGCGGGGTGATCGCGGCCTCGACCGGCAACCACGGCCAGTCGGTCGCCTACGCGGCGGACCTGTTCGGCGTGCGCGCGGTGATTTGCATGCCGGAACAGGCCAACCCGGTCAAGGTCGAGTCGATGCGGGCGCTCGGCGCCGAGGTGGTCTTCCACGGCGCCGACTTCGACGAGGCCCGCGTGCACTGCGAGAAGCTGGCTGCCGAGCAGCACTACCGGTACGTCCACTCCGGGAACGAGCCCGCCCTCGTCGCGGGCGTCGCGACCTGCACTTTGGAGATCCTGGAGGCCAGGCCGGACATCGAGGCCATCGTGGTCCCGGTCGGCGGCGGTAGCGGCGCGTCCGGGGCCTGCCTCGTGGCCAAGGCGGTGCGCCCGTCGATCGAGGTGATCGGCGTGCAGTCAGAGGCGGCCCCGGCCGCGTACCGCTCCTGGCGGGCCGGCTCGCTGGTCGAGGACACCACCAGCACGTTCGCCGAGGGGCTGGCCACCAGGACCGCGTTCGAGCTGCCGCAGCAGATCATGCGGGACCGGCTGGACGACTTCGTCCTGGTCACCGAGGAGGCGCTGCGCGACGCGACCCGGCTGATGATCGAGAAGACCCGCAACCTGGTCGAGCCGGCCGGCGCGGCCCCGCTCGCTGCCGTGCTGGCCGCGCCCGGCCGGTTCAGCGGCCGTAACGTCGCGCTGATCTGCTCCGGCGGCAACATCAGCCCGGCCCAGCTGGCCCAGCTCTGGCCGCGCGAGACGGCCTGACCGCATGCCGCCGCCGGGGTGGCGTAGCGTGGCCCCGGCCCGGGCCGAGCCGCCTCAGCCGATGCGGAGCGGGAGCGCGCGCGGTCCCCGGATCTGGCCTGCCGACCAGGTGACCGCCGCCGGGTCGTCGAGGCTGAACTCGCCGATCCGCTCGAGCCAGACTTCGAGAGCGACCCGGAGTTCCATCCGCGCCAGGTGCGATCCGACGCAGCGGTGGATGCCGAGGCCGAACGCGGCGTGCCGGTTGACCTCGCGGTCGATGACGACCTCACCGGCCCGGTCGAACTGCCCCGGGTCGCGGTTGGCCGCCGGGAACGACAGCAGGATCCAGTCCTCGGCCTTCATGTCCGCGCCGCGCCAGCGCATGTCCTCCTTCACCAGCCGCGCCATGGTGACCGGCGCGTAGGCGCGGAGGAACTCCTCCAGCGCGGTCGGCAGCAGCCCGGGCTCGGCCACGAGCCGCCTGCGGTCACCCGGGTTCTTCGCCAGGTGCCACAGCGACGCGCCGATCGCGCTCCAGGTGGTGTCGATGCCGGCGATCAGCAGCAGGGCCATCGTGCCGGTGACGTGGTCCGCTTGGAGCTTCTGACCGAAGATCTCGGCATCGATCAGGTAGCTGGTCAGATCCTCACGAGGGTTCTCGAGGTGGTCGTGGACCTGCGCGAGCAGGTAGTCGAACAGCTTCTCCAGCCGCGCGATGCGCTCCTCCGGAGGGAGGTTGATGCCCTCGAGCACGTTCTCCACGAACTCGCGGAACCGCGGCCCGTCCTGCGGGGGGAAGCCGAGCATGCTGGCGATGACCCGCATCGGGATGTGCTGCGCGTACTCGGCGGCGGCGTCGACGACGTCCCGTCCTTCGAACGTGTCGATGAGGGCGTGGCACAGCGCCCTGGTGGCCGGCTCCTGCCTGCTCACCGCGGTCTTGGTGAACGCAGGCAGCAGCAGCTTGCGCGCGTGCTGGTGGAACGGCGGGTCGGAGGAGATCGGCGGCGAGCCGCCGATCGGGGCCAGGTCGCGGGGCGGCCGGAAGTTGCCCATGATGATCGACCGCGAGGAGAAGCGCTCGGTGTCGTAGGCGATCGCCGCGACGTCCTCGTAGCGCGTCGGCAGCCATCCGCCGCCGAACCGTTCGGTGTGCGCGATCGGGCAGCGCTGCCGCAGGTCATCCTGGATCAGATAGGGGTCGGCGGACCACCCCGGCTCGAGATGGGAGAAGTCGGTCGCCCAGTCCGAGACCGGGCCGGTGATGATCTCGTTGCGGGTGCCTTCGGGCTCGCCCTCGGGGGATTGGCTGGAGTCGTGCGCGAAGCGGTCATCGACGGTCATGTCAGGTCTCCTCCAGGACGTCGATCGCGTGTTCGGGGCAGTTGGACGCCGACAGGCGGGCCTCGCGTTCGTGGCCCGGCGGTACGGTGCCGTCGCCAAGCACCTTCCCGTAACCCTCGTCGTCGTCGCCAAACAGGTCGGGGGCGAGGTCGTAGCAGCGGCCGTGACCCTGGCAGCGTTCGGAGCTGATCTGTACTTTCACTGTGTTGCTCCCGTGTTATTGGTGCTAGTGAGGGCCCTCGCCACGCGGGTCAGCAGGGCGGCCCAGTCGTCCTCGCCGACCGCGTGCTGGTCCGGCGTGATCACCAGGCTGCCCATCGCCAGCAGCAGGCAGAAGTGGGCCAGGGCGGCCGGTGACAGGGCCGGGTCGAGCTCGCCGCCGGCCTGGGCCAGCCGCATCAGCCCGGCGAGCCAGTCGGCCCGCTCGCCGACGTACTCGCGCATCGGGCCGGCCACGTCCTCGTCCCGCCGCGCCGCGACCAGCGCCTCGAGGATCAGGTAGCCGCGCGCGTCGCGGCGGCGCGGCAGCTGCCGGCCCACGGTGAGCAGCAGGTCCACCACCGGCCGGTCCGGCTCGGCCGCGAGCAGCTCGCCGAGCAGGTGCCGCCCGTGCGTCCGCAGCGCATCCACCAGCAGGTCCGCCTTGGAGGCGAAGTGCGCGTAGAGCGCGCCGTTGCTCACGCCCGCGGCCGCCGCGATGTCGGCCACCCGCGTGCCGTCGTAGCCGCGCTCGGCGAACACGTCGGCCGCGGCCCGCAGCAGCCGCTCCCTGGTCTCGGCGGCGGTGACGCCCGCGATGCGCCCCATAGACAAAATTAAAAGGACGTTCATTAGTTTCGTCAAGGGCCCGGCCGGCGCCCCCGCGCTAGCCGGTGTAGTCAGCCGAGACGGCCATGCTCGCCGCCCCGCAGCCGTGATCGCCGGGCAGCCCGATACCGTCCTCGGCCAAGTTTTCCTTGGTGCACGCGAACCAGTTCCAGATGGAGGCGTTGTTGCCGATCCGGAACGTGAACGTGATGGTGACGCCGAACTCATTCGCGGCGATGCGATGCGGAGCGGTGACCTGGCCGTTGCCTGCGCCCAGCATCAGCGTCTGGGGCGGCGGCGGTATCTTGACCGGGGCCAGGTTCACGGCGAAATACACGTACCACGGCTTGGCCAGCTCGGTCTGCAGCGCCGAAGGCGGCACGAATTCATATTGGTGGAGCGTCTGGTGGCAAACCGGATAGCCGCATTTCTTGACCTGGGCGCCGTCGTCCGATTCGCTCTTGACGACGTAGACGGTGGTCATGGCCGAGGTACCCAGCGGCGCCGTCGCGGTGCCCCGGCCGAACAACTCGACCCGGTAGCGCGTCGCTACGGACGGCGTCACCTGGAAGCTGTAGGAGGCCGTGCCGCCGCCCGGGTGCAGGATGACCGAGCCGGCCTGGACCGGCGCGTGCTTGTACGGGAACGGCTGGGCGTACAGCCGCGCGACGTCGCCGCTGGCGGCCTTCTTGACCTCACCGGAGATCTGGGCGTTGGAGTACTTGCCGCCGTCGTAGCCGACGTACACCTCGCCGGCCACCGGCTTGTTCTGCGTTCGTACCGAGATAGGCACGGCGACGGAGCGGTGGACGACCGGGCTCTTCCCGCCCGAGCCTACGGACAGCAGTCCCGCGGTCAGCCCGCCCGCCAGCAACACCATGGCCGCGCCCGCGGCCACGAGGGTGCGGCGCCGGGGCCGCCGTGCCGGTGGCGGCAGTGGCAACGGCGGTAGGGGCAACGGCGGTAGGGGCGGCGCCGGGTCGCCGTCGGCGCCGCGGTCCGCGTTGAAGCCGCCCGTGGTCGTGTCCGCGTAGTTCACGTCGGCCGGCGGGTCGGCCGTGACCCCGGGATCGCTGGTCTGGCTGGGCCAGGATTTCTCGGTCGGCGTGTGCCCGTCCACCCGCCTGACCAGGGGACCGGAATGGTAGGGCTCGAAGCCGAACGCCTCGCGCAGGGCGTCGGCGAACTCCCCGCAGCTGGCGTACCGGTCGCCCGGTGCCTTGGCCAGGGCCTTGACCAGCACGCCGTCGATCGCCTCCGGCAGGTCCGGCTGCCGGGACGTGGCGGACGGCGGAGGCTCAGATATCTGGGCGTACACCACCGCCCCTGGGTCGTCGCGGTGGAACGGGAGCGTCCCGGTCAGCAGCTCGAAGGCCGAGCAGGCCAGCGCGTACTGATCGGCCCGGCCGTCGGCTGGCTGGCCCTTGCACTGCTCCGGGGACGTGTAGTCCGGCGTCCCCATCCGGTATCCGGCTTGGGTGATCACCGCGGACGCCGCGGCCTTGCTCAGCCCGAAATCGGACAGGTAGACATGATCGGGCCGGCCGGACACGATGTCCATCAGCATGTTCGAGGGCTTCACGTCGCGATGCAGCAGCCCGGCCCGGTGCGCGGCGTCCAGCGCCGAGGCCACCGCCGAGACTATCTCCGCGACCCGGGCCGGCGGCAGCGGTCCTGCCCGCTTCAGCAGCATGTGGGCATCTCCGCCCGGCACGTACCGCATCGCGATGAACAGGACGCCGTCCTCCTCGCCGGCCGCGAACACCGGGACGACGTGCGGGTCGTCGATGGCCGCGGCTGCTTGCGACTCGCTGACGAAGCGCCGCTGGAACTCCTCGTCTCCGGCCAGCACCGGCGCGAGGATCTTCAGCGCCACCAGCCGGCCCAGCCGCTCGTCGCGGGCCCGGTACACCACCGCCATCCCGCCCTGGCCGATCCGGCTCTCCAGCCGGTAGCCGGCTATGCGCGAGCCCGCGGCGTAATTGACCAGGAAACCGCCCGATCCGGGCGCGTGACCGTCCACCCCACCCAGCCCCTCCCCCCGCTCGCGGCCGGGCGAGTCAGCGGAATCCCGGAGCCCCAATCCGGGGTACTTCACGCCTAGCCGGAGCGAACATTAACTATCTGGGCTAAATCGTAACGCTCCCGGGCAGGATCAGAACAGGCCAATCGCGCCGGGCGGCGTAATCATGGGCGCACCCGCAGCCGGCCCCGGTCGATCACCACGGTGCCGTCCTGCTTGGTCGTCTGGAACAGCGCGGTCTCGCTGCCGTCCGGCCGCCACACCGACACGGTCAACGGCTCGCCCGGCAGCACCGGCCGGCTGAACCGCCCGGACATGGCGCCGAACCGGGCCGGGTCACCGTCACACAGCAGGTGCAGCAGGGCGCGGCCGGTGACCCCGTAGGTGCACAGGCCGTGCAGGATGGGCTGGGAGAAACCGCCCCGGGCGGCGAACTTCGGGTCCACATGCAGCGGGTTCCTGTCCCCGGACAGCCGGTAGATCAGCGCCTGCTCCGGCCGGGTCTCCTCGACGACCTGGTGGTCGGGCGCCCGGTCCGGCGGCTCCCACGGCGGGTCGCTGCCGCGCTCGCCGTCGAACCCGCCCTCGCCGCGGATGAAGGCGCTGCTCCGCGAGGTGACCAGCGGCTCCCCGGTGGCGGCGTCCACGGCCGCGTTCTCGGTGACGACCAGCGCCCCGGACCCCTTGTCGTAGATCCCGGTCACCGTCGACACCGTGCGGACCGTCCCCTCGACCGGTATCGGCCGGTGCAGCTCGACGGCCTGCTCGGCGTGCACCAGCAGGGCCCGGTCGAAGTCCCCGAGGCGGCGGCCGGTACCGGCCTGGGCGATGAGCACCCCGAACGTGGGCAGCACCTTCTGCTCGATGCACTCGCAGTTCTCCGTAGTGAACTCCAGCTCCCGCAGCGGGTCGCCCAGGCCGGCCCCGACTCCGACCGCATAGAGCAGGGCGTCCTTGCTGTCCCAGGACCGCACCTGCGGCTCGCTCGGCACTCCCACCAGGCTGTGGTCTAGCCCCATGACAACCTCCGCCGCCTATTGCTAGAATAGCGTTCTAGAAATGATTGTCAGGCGGGGCGCTGGGCGTGTCAACCAGGCCGGTGCCGAGGGAGTGGTGAGCGTGGGCATCCTGGATGGCAAGGTCGCCATCGTCACCGGGGCCAGCCGGGGCATCGGGGCGGAGATCGCCCGCCGCTTCGGTGAGGCCGGCGCCGCGGTCGCCGTGGCGGCGCGGACGACCGGGGCAGGCATGTCATCGTTCCCCGGCACGATCGGCGAGACCGCGGAGCAGATCCGCGCGGCCGGCGGGACCGCGGTGGCGATCCGGGCGGACCTGTCCCAGGCGGAGGACAGGGAGCGGCTGGCGGCCGAGGCCAGCCGGCAGCTCGGCCCGCCGGACATCCTGGTCAGCAACGCGGCCGTGACGTACTTTAGCCGGGTCACCGACTTCACCTCGCGCCGTTACCAGCTGATGTTCGACGTCCAGGTCGAAGGGCCGTTCCACCTGGCGCAGCTGGTCGTGCCGGGGATGCGGGCCAAGGGGCAGGGCTGGATCCTGAACATCTCCTCCGGCGCGGCGCGGCACCCCGCCTTCCCGCCCTCGGCGTGGGCCAGGCGCGGCGGGACCGTCTACGGGATGTGCAAGGCCGCGCTCGAGCGGTTCTCTACCGGCCTGGCCGCCGAACTCTACGACGACAACATCGCCGTGAACGCGCTGTCGCCGAGCCGGGTGGTCCCCACCCCCGGCACGATCTTCCACCACCTGACGACCGAGGATGACCCGGAAGCCGAGCCGCCCGCGGTCATGGCCGAGGCGGCCCTGCTGCTGTGCAGCGCCGAGCCGAAGACGCTGACCGGCCGGGTCACCTACTCCCAGCAGATCCTGGCCGAGCAGGCCTAGATGCCCGGCACGCCCGCGGCCCCTCCGCCCGGGTGGGTGCGGATGGACTGCCACCTGCACACGGTCGCGTCCGGGGACGCCGTGCTGACGCTGGACCAGCTCGCCGACCGGGCGGAGCAGGCCGGCCTGGATGTGGTGTGCATCACCGACCACAACGAGATCTCGGCCGCCGTCGCGGCGGCCGGCCAGGACCTGGGCGTGCGGATCATCATCGGCGAGGAGATCAGGACGCCCGACGGCGACATCATCGGTCTTTTTCTTACCGAACGGGTGCCCTACGTGCTCCCGGTAGCCGAAGTCGTCGCCCGGATACGAGCCCAGGGCGGCCTGGTGTACGCGCCGCATCCGTTCGACCAGGCCCGCTCCAGCCTGGGCCGGGTGCTTCCCGGCCTGTGCGCGGCGGGTGCCGTGGACATCGTCGAGGTCTTCAACGCCAAGACCGCAACCCGGGAACCGAACGACCGGGCCGCCGCCCTGGCCGCGGCGTATGAGCTTCCCGGCGGGGCGGGCTCGGATGCGCATGACCCGCCCGGCGTGGGCGCGGCCTACCTGGAGATGCCGGACTTCGACGGCCCGACCGGCTTCCTGGCCGCGCTGGCGCACGCGCGGGTAACCGGCGAATACCGCCCGCACGCCCCGCGCTACCCGCGGCCCTAGTCACAGCCCGATGCGGGTCGCCAGCCGCTCGCGGTGGTAGCTGCCGTCGCCGAGGAAGAGCTCGCTGGACTTCGCCCGCTTGAAATACAGATGGGCGTCGTGCTCCCAGGTGAAGCCGATGCCGCCGTGGATCTGGATGTTCTCGGCGGCCACGTGGAAGTAGGTGTCCGAGGCGTATGCCTGCACCAGCGGGGCCAGGACCGGGATCTCGGGCGAGTCCTCGGCCACTGCGGCGGCCGCGTAGCCGACCGCCGACCGGAGCGACTCGACCTCGAGCAGCAGGTCGGCGCAGCGGTGCTTGATCGTCTGGAAGCTGCCGATGGGTCGCCCGAACTGGTGCCGGATCTTGGCGTACGCCACCGCCATGTCCAGCGCCCGCTGCGCGCCGCCGAGCTGCTCGGCGGCCAGCGCGATCGCGGCCACGTCCAGGGTGCGGTCCAGCACCGCGACAGCGTCGCCGGGCGAGCCGATCAGGGCGCCGGTCACCCCGGCGAACTCCAGCCGGGCCAGCTTCCTGGTCTGGTCCAGCGTGGGCAGCGCGGTCCGGGTCAGCCCGGCCGCGTCTGCGGACACCGCGAACAGCGAAAGCCCGGCGTCGGTGGCCGCGGCGACCAGGAGCAGCCCGGCCGTGTGGCCGTCGAGCACGAAGCTCTTGTGCCCGTCCAGCCTCCACCCCTGCCCGTCCTTGACGGCAGACAGCCGGATCAGGCCCGGATCCCAGGACCCGTCGTCCTCGGTGAAGGCCAGCGTCGCGACGGTCTGCCCGGATGCGATCGGCGGCAGCAGCTCACGCCGGGCGCTCTCGTCCGGGCTGGCCAGCAGGGCGGTGGCGGCCAGCACCGCGCTGGCCAGGTACGGGCCGCCGTACAGCGCGGCGCCGAACTCCTCGAGCACGATCGCCTGCTCGGCGAAGGTGAAGCCGGCGCCCCCGTAGGCTTCGGGGATGGCCAGGCCCTGCAGGCCGAGCTGGGCGCCCGCCTGCGCCCAGACGGCCGGGTCCGTGCCGTCCTCGGTCTCCATCAGCTCCCGGACCCGGGCCAGCGGGGCCCGGTCCGCCAGGAAGCGCCTGACCGCGGCGCGCAGCTCCGCCTGTTCCGCACTGACACCCAGCATCATGTCCCTTGCTCCGTTCCTGAAGCGCCGGTGACCACGAGGACGTCGAGCGCCTCGACCTGATCTCCGTTCACCCACAGCGGGTTGACTTCCAGCGCGCGCAGCGTGCCGTTCAGCGACAGGGCGGCGGCGCCGAGCCCGGCGATCGCTTCGGCGACCGCATCGAGGTTGGCGGGCTGCGTGCCGCGCGCCCCCTGCAGCAGCGGCCAGCCGCGCAGCTCGCCGAGCATGCGCCTGACCTCGGCGGCGTCGACCGGGAGCACGCGCAGGCTGGTGTCCTTGAGGATCTCGGTCCAGATCCCGCCCAGGCCCACGGCCAGCACCGGGCCGAACGTGGGATCCACGGTGACGCCGGCCAGCAGTTCGGTCCCGCCCGAGCGCATCGGCGTCACCAGCACGCCGTCGATGCTGGCCCCCGGCACGGCCTCGCCCGCGGCGCGGACCTTCTCGTAGCCGGCCCGCACCTCCGCCGCCGAACCCAGCCCGAGGACGACCCCGCCGATGTCCGATTTGTGCGTGATCTGCGCCGAGCAGATCTTCAGCGCCACCGGCAGCCCAACCTTCCGCGCGATCGCGGCGGCCTCCTCGGCCGAGGAGGCCAGCTCACCGGGTACCACCGGCACGCCCGCGGCGGCCAGCAGGCGCCGCGCCCCAGCCTCGGACCAGGGACCGGCCGCCGGGACCGCGCCGGCCAGGGTCGGCCCCGAGGCCGCCGGGCCGGGCAGCCGGACCCGCCCGCGGTCTTCCAGCCAGCGCAGCGCATGGCCCAGCGCGATCATCCCCACGTCCAGCCCGCCCAGGATGTTAATGCCGTGCCGCGTCAGCAGCTCCCGCCCGTAGCCGCTGACGTCCACGCAGGTAGTCCCGGCCGGGATGACGGGGATGGGGGAGGAGGCCATCCGCCGGGCCAGCCAGTCCACGCGCGTCTCGAGGGCGACGGCCATCGCCTCATCCGGCGGCCGGATCTCGGGCAGGGCCACCCCGCAGAACAAGATGAAGTCCAGGTTCGGGTCCTCCACCGCGATGTCGAGCGCGTGGTCCACGGCAGTCAGCGCGCCCTTCCGGGCGGACAGGTTCGCCAGCGTGCCGAAGCCGGTGACGTCCAGCGGATTGTTCGCGGCGGCGAACGGCGGCAGGTGCGCGGTGATCGCCGTCGCCGTCTCCGGCGAGAATTCCGGGATCACCAGGCCCTGCGCGCTCGCCGCGTCGGCGATGATGTCGCAGGAACCGCCGGAGAGGGTCAGCACGCCCATCCGCCGCCCGCGCGGCCAGCGGTTGTAGCCGAGGGCCGCCCCGGTGGTCAGCAGCTCCTCCAGGCTGGCCACCCGGATGATGTTGAGCTGGCGCAGCGCCGCGTCGACCACCGCGTCGTCGCCGGCCACCGAACCGGTGTGGGCCAGGGCCGCTTCCCGGCCGGCCGGGCTCGAGCCGACCTTCAGCGCGACGATCGGCTTGCCCGCCCGGTCCGCCTTCTCCGCCACCTGAGCGAACCTGACCGGGTCGCTGACCTCCTCAAGGAACAGGCATATCACCCTGGTCGCCTCGTCCTCGACCAGGTAGTCGAGCACGTCGACCGTCTTCATCATGGCTTCGTTGCCCATCGAGGTGAGCACGCTGAGCCCGATGGCGTGCGCGCGGGCGAAATCCAGCACCACGCTGGCCAGGGCGCCGCTCTGCAGCGCGACGCCGACCGGGCCCGCGATCAGCGGCGGCAGCAGTTTCAGCGCGTAGGGGGCCGACCTGGTGTGCGCGTTGACGAAGCCCAGGCAGTTCGGGCCGAGCACGGTGATGCCGTTCGCTATCGCCCGGGCGGTCATCGCGTCCTCGAGCGCCCGGCCGTCCTGGCCCACTTCGCGGTAGCCGGAGGCGAGCACCACCGCGTTCGGGATGCCCGCCGCGCCCATGTCGTCAAGCACGCCCTCGACCGCATGGGCCGGCGCCAGGATGAACGCCAGGTCGGTCGGCTCAGGCAGGTCGCGCAGGCTCGGCATGACCGGCAGGCCGAATGCGGTTCTGGCCCGGGGATGCACAGCCGTCAGCGGGCCGGCGAAGCCGGTTGCCGCGCAGCTCGCGACGATGAACCTGGCCCATCCGGAGTTGTCAGAGGCGCCGACCAGGGCGATGCTCTCTGGCGCGAAGAACGCGCGCAGCCGCTGCGGTGTGACGAGTTCACGTGCGGCCCGGCTGGTCATGACACCCGGGGCTCCTTGGGCAGGCCCAGGGCGCGCTCGCCGATGATGTTCCGCTGGATCTCGCTGGTCCCGGAGTAGATCGTGCCGGCCCGGCTGCTCAGGAACACGCTCTGCCAGGAGCTGACCGGGTAGCCGTCGCCGTCCGGCCGGAGCAGCCCGTCCGCGCCCTCGATGTTGACCGCGATCTCGCCCAGGCGCTTGTGGTACTCGCTCCAGAACAGCTTGGCCACCGAGGCCTCCGGGCCCGGCGGGCGGCCCGACGCCAGCTGCGCCAGGGTGCGCAGGCCGCTGTACCGCATCAGTTCGACCTGCGTATAAGCCCAGGCGAGCCGCTGGCGGACCAGCGGGTCGGCGGTCTTCCCGCGCTTACGCGCCGTCTCGACCAGCTCCCAGAACTCCCGCTCGAAGGCGAGGTGGGCCACGGTGGCCTGGCCGCCGCGCTCGTGCCCGAGCGTCGTCATGGCCACCCGCCAGCCGTTGTTGAGGCCCCCGATGACGTTGAACAGCGGGGCCCGGACACCGTCCAGGAAGTCCTCGAAGAATTCCGCCGCGCCCGACATCTGCCTGACCGGCCAGTACTGGACGCCGGGGCCGGTGAAGTCGATTAGCACGTAGGAGAGCCCGGCGTGCTTCTCCGCGCCGGGGTCGGTCCGGCACAGCAGGAACATCCGGTTGGCCCGGGCGGCCCCGGAGGTCCAGACCTTCTGGCCGGTGATGACGACCTCGTCTGCGTCGACAACGCCACGCGTCTCGACGGCGGCCAGGTCCGAGCCGTGGTCCGGTTCGGAGAAGCCCTGGCAGTACACGTCCTCGCCGGAGATGATCCGGGGCAGGAACCAGGCCCGCTGCTCGGGGGTGCCGTGCACGATGACGGACGGGCCGACCAGGGCCTCGCCCATGCCGCGGGTCACCCGGGGCAAGCCGGCCCGGTGGAACTCCTCGTTGAGCACCGCGACGCGCACCGCGTCCATGCCCTGCCCGCCGAACTCCTCCGGCCACTGCGGGCAGATCAGCCGCCGGGCCAGCAGCTTGGCGGCCCATTCGGCGTAGGCGGGGTGGGCCTGCGCCGCGGCCACCCGGGCGCCGCGCCGGCCGCCCGCGGTCAGGGGCATGTTCCAGTCGATCAGGCCGGCCAGCGCCGGCGGCGCCTCGGCCGTGATCCAGTCCCGCAGCTCGGCGCGGAACTGCGCGATCTCCGGGCCAAGGTCAAGTTCCATGGAGAGCCTCCTGGCGCGCCTGCGGCTAATCCTAGAATTTAATTCTAGATCTGATCAAAACTCGGCACCGGTTCCGCTGTCAAGTCCCCGCGGGGCACGGCCGCAGGCACGGTCGGGGACGCGGGAACCACGGACCGTTCGGCTCGATTTGATCCCTAACGAACCGGGTGGCGAGCCCAGCCGCAGACAGTGCTGCCTCAGCGGGCCTGCCTCAGCGGGCCTGCCTCAGCGGGTCGCGGGCGTGACCGGCGGCTTCCAGGGGCCGCCGGTCATGAGCCGCCGCACGTACTCGATCACGGCGTCGATCACCTTGGTCGCCTGCCGGCGGGTCCTGGCCGTGGCCACCTCCCGGCCGCCCTCGCCGATCAGCGAGGTCAAGATGGTGGCGTAGAGCCGGTCGAAGGAGGTGTCCGACAGCCGGAGCAGCGCGTCGTTCTGGGCGATCCACTCCCGGCCGCGGCGCCGCTTCATCACCTCGAAGCCGGGCGGGCCGTCGCCGGCGTAAAACAGCACCGCCAGGTCCCGGTGCTGCCAGCAGCCCTCGAGGAAGGCCCGCGCGCCGGCCGAGAACAGGTCGAAGGGATCGGTCACGCCGGCCCGCCTGGCGCGCGCGACCGCCTCGCTCGCGGCGGCCTCCTGGGCGAGCTGATGGTCCTGCCAGAGCGCGACGAAAAGCTCGCTCTTGCCGCCGAAGTGGTGATACAGGCTGCCCACGCTGGACCCGGCGCGCTCGACCACGTCCGCGATGCTGGCGTCGGCGAACCCCTGCTCGGCGAACACCTCGCGGGCGGCATCGAGCAGCGCCCGCTGCGTCTCCGCCGTCCGGGCCCACTGCCAGGAGCCGGCGGCGGTCTTGGCGCGTGGTTGCCGTGCTGCTGGTTCCACCGAACTCCGCCTTCCGGCCCGCCCTGCGGGGGCCGCTCGCGGCCTGTTTCAGAACAAGATTCTAGGAGTTTATCCCGCCCCCTGTGACGAGGCCGCCCTTGACACAGCCGGGCCCACTCCTAGAGGCTAATTTCAGAAGACAATTCCAGTAATTGCGGGCGCTGGCCGCCGCGCGGGAAGGGTCGGGTGAGCCGGCATGGCACGACTGGACGGGCGGGTCGCGATCGTCACCGGCGCCGGCCGCGGGATCGGCCGGTCGGTGGCCAGGCTGCTGGCCCGCGAAGGCGCCTCGGTGGTGGTCAACGACCTGGGTGGAGCGGTCGACGGTTCCGGGCAGGACTCCGGGCCCGCGCACAACGTGGTGGCCGAGATCTCCGAGGTCGGCGGGAAGGCCATCGCCAGCGGCGCGGACATCGCCGACTTCGGCGCGGCCGAGAACCTCGTCAGGACCGCCATCGAGGAGTTCGGCCGGCTCGACATCCTCGTCAACGTGGCCGGCATCCTGCGCGACCGGATGGTCTTCAACATGACCGAGCAGGAGTGGGACGACGTCATCCGGGTGCACCTGAAGGGGACGTTCAACACCACGAAGTTCGCGTCGGCGCACTGGCGGTCGCTGCGGGACGAGTCCGCGCAGAACCGCATCATCAACTTCACCTCGGTCTCCGGCCTGCACGGGGCCCCCGGCCAGCCGAACTACGCGGCCGCCAAGATGGGCATCGTCGGGCTGACCTATTCCTCGGCGCACTCGCTGGCCAAGTACGGAGTCACCGTGAACGCGATCTCGCCGGGCGCCGCCACCCGGATGACCGATTCGGTGCCGGGCGAGCGCCGCCGGACCAGGCCCGGCGCGGACGAGTGGTCCCCGGACAACGTGGCCCCGGTCGTCGCCTACCTGGCCTCGGAGCGCTCCGGCTGGATCACCGGGAGGATCATCCACACCTCGGGCTACGAGGTCTCGCTGTACAGCAACCCGGAGCCGGTCATCCGGATCATCGGCACCGGGCCGTGGCCGGTGGACGACCTCGGCGAGCAGGTGGAGCGATCCTTCGGCCCGCTGCTCGGCCGGGAGGGCTGACACCCCCGGACTCCGGCTAGAGCGCGGCGAGCACCGGGTAGTCCGCCGGCACGGCGCTGATGACGGCGAGGCACTCCACGAAGAAGTAGATCCCCTTGAAGAACTCGAGCAGGTTGCCGTCCTCGAGCATGATCTTGCGGTACATGACCGTGCGCTGCGCGTCGTAGCCCTCGTGCAGCGCCTTCCAGTCCGGGTAGTCCATGCCGAGCACGTAGGTGGCCCTGGGCGGGGCTTCCGCGGCGACGATCTGGCAGTCGGTGACCGTGCCGCCGCCCCACTGGACGAATAGGTACGCCGGGCCGCCGCCGAGCCGCGCCGGCAGGTCGCGGCACCCGAGCGCCCAGGACGCCGGGTACATGCTCTTGATCAGGTCGAAGAAGTCCCAGTACTCCTGCAGCTTGGCGGCCCGGGCCTGCTCCGACGGCCCGGCCGACAGCGCGTCACGGACCGCGTCGGCCCAGTTCTTGCTGAAGAAATCCGGCGTCGTCATGGCTCACCCACCCGCCAGCACCGGCTGCACCCGCTGAAGCAGCTCCTCGAGGTCGGGCGAGAGCCCGATGCCGACGTCGTTCAGCTTGCGCCGGAGCTGCTGGAAGAACAGCACCCGTACCTCGTCGTCGGTCCAGCCCAGCGGCTCGTAGTAGATCCGGCGGCTGACCACGCCGGACACCGACAAGATGGTGCGCAGCGTGTCGTGGATCTCGTTGATCATCGTGGGGTCCTTGCGCACCGCGTCCTGCAGGTAGCGCATGCCGCCCTGCACGTGCCGCGACTCGTCCCGGCAGGTCGCGGTGAAGCCTGTGTAGTACGCGGGCAGGAACCCGCGCCAGCGGGCGTAGGACAGCGTCACCTTCATCACCGACAGCGCGAGCACGCCCTCGATCCACAGGAAGTAGTTGGTGCCGTAGCGCACCCGCGCCCGCTCGTCGTACGGGCTGCGCCGAAGCTCGTCGGCCTGGTACGCCAGCAGCCCGAACGGCGCCACGAACGTCTCCGACACCCACGGGAACGACGCGTCGAGCACCGCCATGATGTCATCGCCCGGGAGGCCGACGACCTCCCGGTAGAACCGGTCGAAGAAGACCGTGTGCCGCGCCTCGTCCTCGATCTGCGCGGCGATGTGGAGCTTCTCCTCCTCGCCGGCGCCGATCATGAACACCGGCAGCTCGATCTCGACCTGCCGCTCGCCGTGGTGGAAGCCGGACGCGACGGCGATGAACGACTGCCGCTCCTCCTCGGTCATCTTCTCCTGCCAGTCCACCTTGTCCTGGCTGAAGTCGAGATCGTAGACGTCCCACCGCTGCTTGAGGTACCTGCGGTACAGCGTGGTGAAGTCCGGCAGCGACTTCAGGTCCTTGTGGACGTACTCGATGACGTCGTCGATGTCGACGTGGAGCACTCCGGAGAGGGCGGAGTCCTCGATCTCGCGTACCTGCTCGTCGCTCAGCGCACGGGGGCCTTCCCGGAGAACCGCCGTGGGGCTCTTGCGTTCGGTCATACTCCGCCCCTTTGCCGTATCTAATACTAGAAAGTAATTCTGTAACCCCATTCGATCGGGTTCGTCCGGCGGCGTCAAGGCGAGGCCGCCCCGGCCGCACCTAGCGCGGCTGCCGGGCCAAGACCAGCACGCCGGAGGTGGCGAACATGCCGCCGTTGCCAAGGATGACGCTGACCTGCGGGTCGCCGAGCTGGGCGGCGGCTTCGCCGCGCAGCTGGCGGACGCCCTCCTTGAATGGCGAACATGCCGTACATCCCGGTGTGCGTGTAGGAGAGGCCGCCGCCATTGGTGTTGAGCGGGAGGGACCCGCCGGGTTCGGTGTTCCCGTCGGCGATGAAGGCCCCGGCCTCGCCCTTGCCGACGAAGCCGAGTGCCTCCAGTCCGTAGATGGGGACGTGGGCGAACGCGTCGTAGATCATCAGGTGATCGACGTCGGACACGCCGATGCCCGCCTCGGCGAAGGCCGCCTGGCCGGCCCGCCGGAACGCCTGGGACTCGGTGAAATCCACCATCTGCGAGATCATCGGCGTCTCCGATGATTCCCCCGTGCCGAGGACGTGCACGGCGGGCTTGGGGAACTCCGCGGCGCGGTCCGCCAAGGCGACCACCAGCGCGCCGCCCCCGTCCGTGACCAGGCAGCACTCCAGCAGGTGGAACGGGTAGGCGACCAGCCGGGAGGCCAGCACGTCCTCGACCGTGACCGGGTCACGGAAGGCCGCGCGAGGGTTCTTCGCCGCCCAGCGCCGCTGGGCCACGGCGACGTAGGCCAGCTGTTCATGGGTCAGCCCGTACTCCTTCATGTAACGCAGCGCCGGGATGGTGAAGGTGGTGGTCGGGCCGAACGTCCCGTACGGCACCTCGAACCCGCCGGGCGGGGAGGATGCCGCGAGCCGGAACGGGGCCGCGCCTACCCGGGACCGGCCCGACTCCCCGTGGGTGATCAGGACCGTCCTGGCGTACCCCGCCCGGATGGCCGCGACCGCGTGCCGCACATGCAGCAGGAACGATGTGCCGCCGACGCCGGTGCCGTCGATCCAGTCCGGCGTGATGCCCAGTGCGTGCGCCACCTGGACCGGCCCCGGGGCGGAGACCGTCGCGATGCCGTCGATGTCGCGCAGGGACAGGCCCGCGTCGGCCACCGCGTTCAGTGCCCCCTCTATGTGCAGCTGCAGCGTGGAATGGCCGGGCAGCCTGCCGATCTGGTCGGTCTCGGCCGCGCCCGCGATGATGACGCCCATGCTGGTGCTCATCGTGCGGGCGCTCATCGCGCGGGCCCGAACACCGGCAGGCTGACGTCGCCCCGCCGCTCGAACCTGACCTGGAGGGGCATATCCAGCTCCAGCGCTTCCGGCGTAGCGGGCAGCCCGACGATGCTGGTCATCATCCGCGGCCCCTCCTCGAGCTCCACGACGGCGATCGCGTATGGCGTCTCGTCCTCGAATCCCGGCGCCGGCCGGTGATTGATCACATAGGAGTACAGGGTCGCGCGGCCGCTGGCGGTGAACCAGGCCACGTTCCGCGAGGCACACGCCGGGCATACCGGGCGCGGATAGAAGTAGGGCCGGCCGCAGTCGGCGCACCGCTGGATGCGCAGCACCCCCTCGGCGCAGCCGTCCCAGAACGGCTGGGTCTCTGGTGTCGGCACCGGCACGGCCTTGGCGGTCGTCGCCCGTCCATCCAGCCGCGTCATGCAGCTCACCAGCTTTCTCGCCCGTGCGCGGCGGGCCATTAGCAGAATGATTTTCTGGAATTAGCCTCTAAGCCGGACGACGTGGCTGTCAAGAGGCACCCGCGGCGGTGCGGCGGGCTCCTTCGAGGCCGTCGAGGATCAGATCCAGGCCGAACTCGTACTCGTTGCCAAAGTCGTAACCGGTCCTCATCACATGCTCGAACGTGAACTCGGCGAGGTGGGGGTACTGGTCAACGGGGAAGCGCGCCAGCATGACCTGCGCGAGCGCCGCGGTCTCCTGCGGGGTGTCGAACGGCAGCCCCCGCTCCTGTAGCGCGAACCCGTAGATGTAACTGTCGAGGGCTGAGTAGGCGTGCGCGGCCAGCTCGAGTGAGAAGCCGGCCTCCCGAAGGCACCCGAGGACGGCGTCGTGGTGCCGCATGGTCGCCGGGCCCGGTGACGTCCGCGACTCCATCAGGCCGATCGCCCAGCGATGTCGCGATAGGGCCGTCCGGACCGAGATCGCCCGCTGACGCATGGCCCTCTTCCAGCCTCCCTCGGCGGACGGGAGCTCGATCTCGCTGAAAACCAGGTCGATCATGCCGTCGAGCAGGTCCTCCTTGCTGGCGACGTGGTTGTACAGCGACATCGCCTCGACCCCCACCGCCTGGGCGAGCTTGCGCATCGAGAGCGTCTCGATCCCGTTCTCGTCGGCGAAGACGGCCGCGGCGCGCAGCACCCGGTCGCGGCTCAACGGGATGCGGGGCGCTGGTGCGGCATCGGGCGTCGCGGCCACTCGGGCCTCCTCTTCTGCGCTGCGTCCTGTTCTGCGCTGCGTCGGCGGCGTGGCGGAGAAATAGCTTGACTTACTTACAGTGTACGTGTAGCTTACATTGTAAGCATACAACGTATGCCCGTGCCGGTCCAGCCGTCTCGTGGCTTCACCGCACGCCACACCCCGTGAGAGGGGACCCCGATGACGAACCGCGCCACCGCGGTGGAAACGATGACGGCGATCGTCCAGGATGAGTACGGCACGGCGCCCGAGGAGGTGCTCCGGCTCGCCGAGATCTCCAGGCCGGCGATCGCAGCCGACGAGGTCCTCGTGCGGGTGCATGCCGTCAGCGTGGACCGGGGCACGTGGCATCTGATGACGGGCCTGCCGTACCCCATCCGTCTGGCGGGCTTCGGGCTTCGCCGGCCCAAGGCCCCCAACCCCGGTCGCAGCCTGGCGGGAACGGTCGAGTCCGCCGGTCAGGAGGTGACCGGGTTCGAGCCGGGCGATGAGGTCTACGGCACCTGCGACGGATCCTTCGCCCCGTACGTCCGCGCCCGGGCGGCCAGGCTGGCACCCAAGCCCGCCAACCTTTCCTTCGAGCAGGCGGCGGCCGTCCCCGTCTCCGCGCTCACCGCGCTGCAGGCCGTGCGCGACCACGCGAAGGTGCAGCCCGGGCAGCGGGTGCTGATCATCGGCGCGTCGGGAGGCGTGGGCACGTTCGCCGTGCAGATCGCCAAGGCCTTCGGCGCCGAGGTCACCGGCGTGTGCAGCACGGCGAAGACGGATCTGGTCCGCTCCATCGGCGCGGATCACGTGGTCGACTACACGCGCGAGGACTTCGCCGACGGCGAGCACCGCTACGACGTGATCCTCGACATCGGCGGCAACAGCCGGCTGTCCCATCTGCGCCGGGCTCTCACGGATCACGGCAGGCTCGTCATGGTCGGGGGCGAGACCGGCGGGCGGTGGCTCGGCGGGATGGACCGCATGCTCCGCGCCATCCTGCTCTTCCGGCTAGTGAGCCAGGAGTTGAGCACGTTCATCGCGTCGGAGAACTCCGCGGACCTGGGGGTCCTGCGGGATCTCATGGAGTCAGGGAAGATCGCTCCGGCCGTCGACCGGACCTATCCCCTCCGCGAGACCCCGGCGGCCATCCGGCACTTCCAGGAAGGCCGCGCCCGCGGCAAGGTCGTCATCACCATCTGACGGGAGCACGGCCATGGATCAGTCCCGCAGCGGGCCGATGGCCGGCCGGACGGTGCTGGTCACCGGCGGCACCGGCGGCATCGGCCGGGCGACCGCCCTGGGCCTGGCCGCGATGGGCGCGCACCTGGCCATCACCGGCCGGGACCGCGGGCGCACCGAGAACGCGGCACGCGCGATCCGCGCCGCCGGCGGCGGGCAGGTGGATGTGTTCGTCGCGGACCTGTCCTCCCAGTCGCAGGTACGACGGCTGGCCGGGGAGGTCCTGCAGCGCCTTCCCCGGATCGATGTCCTGGTCAACAACGCCGGGGGGTACTGGAACACCCGGCACGTCACCGCCGACGGGCTCGAGCGCACCTTCGCCCTGAACCATCTCGCCCCGTTCCTGCTCACCAGCCTGCTTCTGGGTCGGCTGCAGCAGAGTACCCCGGCCCGCGTGGTCACGGTCTCGTCCAACGTGCAGGCCGCCGGGCGTATCGACTTCGAGGACCTGCAGGCCGAACGGTCCTATTCCGGCGCCCGGGCCTACAACCAGTCCAAGCTCGCCAACGTCCTGTTCACCTACGAGCTGGCCCGCCGGCTGCGGGGCACCTCCGTCACCGCCAACGCGCTGCATCCCGGCGTAGTCCGCACGTCTTTCGGAGCCGAGGACCCCAGCGCCGTCCAGCGGCTGTTCACCCCGTTCATGCGGCCCTTCATGAAGGCCCCGGCCCGGGGCGCGGCTACGTCCATCTATCTGGCTTCGGCGCCCGGCCTGGAGCACGTGACGGGCTGCTACTTCGTCGGCAGCAAACCCAGGAAATCTTCCCGGCGCAGCTACGACCAGGCCACCGCGGCGCGGCTCTGGCAGGTGAGCACCGATCTGGCCGGCCTGACCTCAGCTGGCTGAGGGTCGTATGCCGAGGCGGGGGCCCGTACCGAGGGGCCGCACTAGTGCCGTAGGCCGGACCACCGGTCGGTCGGCACGATGGAGGATCGAGCCGGTAATAGCCCAATGCCAGGAACTTAAGGAAGCACCCTCGGCTCGGGCTGTTTCATGATCATGGCCAGAAACAGGCAAATAGCGCCCGAAACTGGCCACGATCATGATCAGCGCCCGAAATGTCTCAATGTAAAATTAAGGCA
>WNGP01000958.1_pt1 | contig 25479 bp, 23 predicted proteins | sample 5407671 | NCBI WGS metagenome assembly WNGP01 (sample SAMN13153381, study PRJNA577476) | soil metagenome | isolation source: 40 cm soil or saprolite under Garry oak tree replicate 2 | place: USA:California | collected 2016-06-15
AAAGGGCAAGAGGGTCACTTGCTAAAACATACAGCATATTACTCTCCTCCGGCAGCCATAGCTTCCATCTGCCTCTTGCGGCGCTCCTCAGAACGACTCCTGATTCGACCTTTGCCCGTGAACACACGCAGCATTTGCTGGACAGCAACTACCGCAGCCACGGCACGAACGCTGGGCGCTAGCGCAAACTCCTTCGTTAATTGGGCAGTGCTGCCAATAGTAGATGCCGTATGCTCGGCCGTCTTTGCTGTACCCTTGACAATACCAACCGTCTCCTGCACCGATGCTAATAAGGGCTTCATCTCATCCCGCACAGTCGTTATTGACCCGATGAGCAAAAGCATCGTATAAATCAAGAAGCCCGTTGATATCAACGAGAAGGCAGCCAGGATAATCAAGGTAATGTAGAGCAAATCGAGTAAGAAGCTGAAGATCGCAGCTACGACGATCAAAGCAGCGGCGAGCAAAAGCACAACAACAGTAGCGATTATCCCGGCCCGCAATGCACCTTTCATAATACACCTCTGTATAAACGTAGTTTAGTACTGGAGCAATTCCGTACTAATATGACTTGATTATAGCGCACAAAGACGCCTGGTAGCCAACAAGAGAGCAGGTACCGGCAAATCCTAAGCGCTCCTCCTCTATTACACGTAGCGAAGCTGTCTCAGGCTACAATTCCGCCTTCCTCAGTGTAGAAACCTTAGAAACCTGAACATTAACTGAAAAAATACTGAGACTTTCCATTGTTCACTTGCGCTTCTGCATGGTAACGGGTATTTTCAATAGAAATACATCATTTTTCATTCATTGTAATCAGGGAACCTGAAGAAAAAAGGAGGCATACATGTTACACCTGTTGGCTCTCAGTACAGTCGTTGGGGATGGCGTCACCATCAAGATTGGCAGCAATGTCTGGACTATCGGCCTTGGCTTTATCATTTACTTGATAATTGCAGCCATTGTTGGCTTGATCGCAGAAGCCATCGTCGGCTGGCGAGTACCGTTCGGCTTCGTCGGTGCGATCATTGCAGCAATTGTCGGCATCTGGTTGATGACTCAAGTCATCATAATCACGGGTATCGGTGACATCTACATCTATGGTGTCCCCATTATTAGAGCGCTTATCGGCGCGATCATTCTGGTAGCACTGTGGCATCTCATAACGTACGGCTTATCGCGGGCCCGCCGCCGTCGCCGTTACGCATAGTTACAGCAGAGTGATAAAACGACACAAGGCCAGGCATGCGACTTCGCTGCATGCCTGGCCTTGTGTCGTTTTATGGGACCCCTATCGCACATTACTGTGTCATCGGTTATAATGCATACAAAGTTGCCACCTTCCCTTGCCAGAAACGTATTACAGATTAAGAAGTGCTAAACATCATGATAAAGAAAATCAACATACTCTACGAAGCAATCAAATTTGAACACACTATCTTCGCCCTGCCTTTTGCCTACCTGGGCATGGTACTGGCAGCACATGGATTACCTTCACTCTGGCAAATATTCTGGATCACCCTGGCCATGGTCGGTGCCCGCAGCTTTGCCATGGCTATAAACCGTCTGGTCGATGCCAGCCAGGATGCACTCAATCCCCGTACGGCCAACCGGGCACTACCTAAACGATTACTCAAGCCCCTCGAGATGTTGCTCTTTGCGTTGGCAGCCTTGGCGCTCTTTGCCTTTTCTGCCTGGAAACTCAACCCTCTCTGTTTGATTCTGCTGCCCGTGGCGCTCGTATTCCTCGTTGGCTATCCGTATACCAAACGCTTTACATGGCTCTGCCACCTGGTCCTGGGACTGGCCGACGGCATAGCGCCCATAGGTGGTTGGATCGCGGTGAACCCAACCATTAGCGTGGCTAATCTGCTGCCACCTGTCCTGTTAGGACTGGCGGTTGCAGCCTGGGTAGGCGGCTTTGATCTGATCTATAGCTGTCAAGACCTGGAATTTGATCGCCAGATGGGGCTGCATTCTATACCGGCGCGTTTTAACGTGGCCGCAGCGCTGGCGCTCTCAACACTGATGCACGCCCTCACCATTGGCCTGTTTCTCATCGTGGGCATCTTACTGCACCTTGGCTTGATCTATTGGGCAGGTCTGGCAATCTCAACGGCTCTGCTCATCTATGAACACCAGCTGGTCAGTCCAAAAGACCTTTCAAAACTGAATGTTGCTTTCTTTAACATGAATGGATATATTGCCCTGGTCGTTTTTCTCTGCACCTTTCTCGCTATCTATATCCGATTTCCTTGACTGAGGTTATGAGTGGACAATATCTTTACTGAAAATAACAACGCATCTCGTAAGCTGCGCACACAGATTAGCTACCAGACAGCCCTGAGCCGGTACCGCAGCGTACGTGGGCTCGCAAGCATCTCCTGGGCAACCTGGATAATTACTATTGCCACCATCACCATGTGGTGTTTCACTGCCTACCACGTAGCGCTGGCAGCAGGGGCGCACAGCTTTTACGACATCATCGCCAATGTGATGAACAACGCGGTCAACGTCCAGGACAACGATGCCCTCTCTAATGTCCTGATCACCTACGGAGCCAAGGACAATGACCTGATCATCCAGGGACAATACTGGCGCTTTATCACACCGATTTTCCTGCACGCTAATTTACTACACGTCGGATTGAACATGCTCAACTTTTTCGTGCTGGGCATCTTCCTGGAGCGATTGGTTGGACACCTGCGCTTCCTGCTCATTTACCTCTTGACAGGTATCATTAGTATCATCGCCAGCTTCTACTTTGTGCCGCAAGAGATCAGCGTAGGCGCATCGGGAGCTATCTTTGGACTGGTAGGAGCATACAGCGTCTTTGTGCTCAGGCACCGTAGAGCATTTCGTAATAATGGCATCCCAGCGCTGCTATGGCTCGTATTGATTATAGGAGTGAATCTTAGCATAGGGCTATTCGTTCCTAACGTTGATAATTATGCACACCTGGGAGGATTGCTCAGCGGTTGTTTGCTTGGCTGGTGGTTTATGCCCCTTTATGAGCCGTCACCAAATAAAGCGTTAACAGATGTACATAGTCTTTCCCGTCGCTGGCCCTTGGCTTTATTGACAATAGTGAGTACACTTATACTTGCAATTCTCGCTCGATACCTTATTGGAGGATAAATTTTTGGAAGCACAAACAGACATTCAAACTTACCTGGAACGTGGGAAGCAGGCTCTGGCAGAGGGGCAGGGACGCGAAGCTGCGATTGCCTATGCTCATGCAGCACAAATTGAACCGGACAATCCCAAAGTGCATTTAGGCCTGGCAGAGGCAAACCTCGCTCTTGGCTCGTACGGCGTCGTTTACATGGCTTGCCGTAAAGTACAAGAACTGCAGCCACAGGGGGGCGTCGAAAGCACGATGGCCCAGGCCCTGCTCAATTTGCTTGATCGCCGCTATGACCGGGCTTTACAAGAGGTTGACTCGGTTATTAGCCAGGATCCGGGCAATGGCTATGCTCATGCCTTGCGCTCCTACTTGCTGCGCCTCAATGGGCAAGACTATGATGCCGGCCTGGCGCGTGCCCGTGCCGCTCGTCTCTCACATGGCGGCCACTTTGAAAACAACTTCCCACCTGTAGAGCCAGTATCAACACCTGGCTACAGTGGGCTGCCTCCCATATCTCCCAATGGTTATGGTCAGTCTACCGAGAATAGCACAGCCCAACGTGAAGCCGTACCCACGTGGTCACGTCCCAACGGAATGCAGCGGCAGGTTATCCGTACCCGCTTCATGCTGAGCCGGAATCCACGCTTTGTGACCAACATCATTATCATCATCAACGTTGCTATCTACGTGGTTCTTGCAGTCTTGAGTCGCAACCTGAATATTGATCAAAATTTGCTTTATCAATTTGGAGCGCAGTATAACGTCCTGCAAACGGGAGAATATTGGCGTATCTTCACTGCCATGTTTCTGCACTTCAACATTTTTCATATCGGACTGAACATGCTTTCGCTGTTTTTCATTGGTACAGCCGTCGAAGTCTTCTATGGAAAATGGCGTTACCTGGTCATCTACCTGGTTTCGGGAATTGCTGGTGGCATCGTCACGCTCTTTGTAACTCCTGATGCTTTTGCCGCCGGTGCTTCGGGAGCCATCTTCGGCGTCTTTGGAGCGTTAGGCATCTTCTACCTATTCAACCGCCGCTCACTGGGCGCATATGGAGGAGGAGCTATCACGAACTGGCTCTTCTTCCTGGGACTCAACCTGGTCTGGGGCTTCGCAACTCCTGGCATTGGCATCTGGGACCATGTCGGCGGCCTTGTCGCCGGTATGATCATCGCTGCCCTCCTCATGCCAGGATTGAGGCGGAGGCGGTCATAGTGGTGCATGCGCTCATTCCCGGGGAAAGTGTAGGAACTCTGTCTGGGGGACAGGTAACCGATTTATCGTGCACATCGTCTCATTGCATTAGCCACAAGCGACGCATAGCGGAGACGTGGCGTAATGCATTTCAAGTCCCGATTTATCGGCCCTGGTTCTCATCCACAAATTTCCCCACCGCACCAGTCAGGCAGTGAAGAGCAGATAGACCGCTAGCAAAATACCAATCAGGCTTGCCAGGATCGTAAGCAAGATAGCGAAGCCGGCATAAGGATGAAATTGCTCTTTGTCGATAGCGCGACGAATCTGCAAGAAGTTGACAAGCGCCACGATCATGATCGCTACACCTAGCAGAGTAAGGCCAACGCCAATGACCGAAGAGTAGTGAACAGAAAAGACCGGAGCCAGGTTGCTCTTGAGGCCTAATTCACGCAACAAAAGACTAAACCGCTCTACGACAAAGCCAAAAGTGATCGTTGCCAATCCGGTGCGTACCCAAGCCAGAAAAGTACGCTCGTTTGCCAGGTGATCGGTCACTTTTTTGCTTGTCTTCTCGTGGCTGCTGTTCTGCTCTTGCCCCACCTCTATTTCTTCTTGTTTCATTTTCCCCCTTGTAACTCTCCAGTAAGGGTTACAATAACCTCTTTAACTGTATTCTTAACACAAAAAGCCACGTAGAGCAAGAGGGACAACGTTTAAACGTTGTCCCAGAGCTTCTTAAAAGTCACATTGCTCAGCTAAGACTGGCCGCCTGCGGCGGCCAAAGAAAGAAAGAAAGAGCGTGAGGCGCGGGCCGCGGCCCGCGCCTCACGCTCTTTCTTTCTTTGGGTGGTGGGGTGGGGAACACATATGACGACACTTGAAAAATCCGGTTTTTCCAAAACGTGATACAATCAAACTGATCTCAACAATCAAGCAACTTTGACATATAGAGAGTATCCATGCAAGCCAATAATGATGCTTCACAAATAAATGCCCATGAGCATCTTTTAGAGATGCTCAGTGCGATCCTGCTGCAACTCAACGCACTGCAAACTGTGGTGCACAATGATAAACCGGACCTCAATGCTATGCGCAACGGGCTGGTCAGCATGGAGCAGATGACACGGGAAGCCATCCACGAAATCCGTTCTAGCAGTGACGAGATACCACTGCCGGAGCTGGTTGGCTTCACCCTGGTCGAGGCATTATCACACGCCGTCGAAGAGACGGCCGAGAAGCTCAAGCTATCTAGCCGCGTGGTCTTTTCTGGCGAAGAGCGACCCTTGCCCAGTTATACCGAGCGACTGTTGTATCGCATCGCACAGGAAGCCCTCTACCAGGTACAGCAGCACATCAACGCGCGCAAACTGCGCTTTACCTTCAGCTATGGTCATGACGAAGTACAGATAAGTATCGAAGACGATGGCATATTGCCCACCGGCGAGGAAGAAACACCGGTACCGCATTTTCGTGAGGTAGGGGACAATGGGCATACACCTGGGGGCAATGAATTGAGTACCGCGTACGGCCCCTATATTGATCTACGCCACCGCGTCGAACATTTAGGCGGCTCTTTAGAACTCAGCGCACAACCAGAACAAGGGACACGAGTTCATGCCCGCGTCCCCTCCACAGCACCCAATGTAGGGACCCAATTCATTGCGCCCTCTGCTACGCCCTCGAGTGCTCCCGTGAATGAACATCCAATAACGGAGCACATACATGTCCTCGTAGTAGATAATCAGGCAGTGTCGCGTGCCGGACTACGCCGCCTCCTGGAAAGTTACCCAGATTTGGAAGTGGTAGGAGAGGCAGCCGATGGCGTGCAAGCAGTGAGTGAAACACTGGAACTGGGACCACAGGTTGTGGTAATGGACGCAAATCTCCCCAACAGGCAAAGCCTGGAGGCACTCAAGCAGATCAAACAACTCAACCTCGATTCGCGGGTTTTGCTGCTTTCGGCCCAGGATCGCGAAGAATTTCTTTATGAGACGCTGCGGGCAGGAGCCGATGGTTATGTACTCAAAGACATTGCCCCCGATGAACTCGCCCAGGCTATACGGGCCGTGGCACGCGGCGAAGTGCTGGTCCAACCTCGACTTGCAGGCAGGCTGCTCTCGCGCTTTGGCAAGCAGAGCCGAGGCAATTATCCGTATGAGACCCTGACGGCGCGGGAACAGGAAGTCTTACAACTGCTGGCAAGAGGACTGCGCAACAAAGAAATAGCCGCTCGCCTGAATGTAAGCGAGCGGACGGTTAACTTTCACCTGGCCAATATTTACCAGAAACTGAATGTATCTGGCCGTACTGAAGCCTTGAGTAAAGCTTTAGAGCAAGGGCTGATCACGGCGTGATCAGGATACGTGAACGACACCTGCATGCCAGGTATCAATAGTGTGCTTGAGAGCGGCAATGTAACCAGAAACATTGTTATGGTCGCTGGAAGGCGCATAGACTGGAATGATCTGGTCGACCGTAACAAGGCCCCATTGTGCTATGTAGAGATTGCGAATGAGTTTAAACCAGGCCTCAAAGCCCTGTTCCCAGCTGCTGAACTGGGCATAGCCACCGCCCTCATTGTGGCAAGGATACTCGGGGACGCAGCGCATATTGCTGAGTGAAAGCGTCACTCTGGCCACACCGGCGGTACCAAAGGTACTTTCATGCATAAAGAAATCCAGGGCATAAGCAGGGTCTAGACCATACTTCAAGCCATCATCGTAAAGCGCCTGGGCCTTACCGGCTGCCGGAGAGTGATAGTAGGCAAGAACCTGGTTCATGAAATCTACTGTAAGCGAAGGCTTGCCTACGACCGAATACGGACCTGTTTGCGCCGTAATATTCTTTTTAGGAGGTATTGGCCCATTGCTTTTCTGCCAGACATTGACAGCACCCAGAGTACCACCCACTTGAATGGGAAAGACCTGTCCATTTGTCGAAAGCATGAGTTGTGCAGGGCCAGACCGTTGAAATACACCCGCCGACAGCAGTACCAATATAGACACGATGCCAATAATCATGCATACAACAAATGGACGTAGCCATGGAAGATGGCGCGTGAGAGGATGCTCCTCAAACTCATCAACTACTTTAGGAGGACGTACTATCGGTAATGCTTTAGTTGTTTCTCGCTCCTCTTTCACCGAGGAGAGTGGGCGTGTAGCACGTGGGGGAATCTGTGTTTGAGGGGACTCCTGGTAAATAAGTTTCTTGGCGTAGCTACCACTCGCCATCTTTGACCTCCTTAGAACAAATATTGAACACCTGTTCTATTATAGCACATGACCAAACTCCCCACAAGTCGGTGGTCTTGCACCGTGAAACACAAAAACACACCGTTATGTGATTTAAAATATACCATGCGGTAGAACAGCCTGTCAACGTTCTTCCTTGAAATAGGAATAGTGTCAGTGTTTCCTAAATTGTCCAGTGACCTGTAAGGAACTGGAGTGTGAAGAAGGCGAGCAGCGGTAGGGATAGCATAAGATAGCCCTGGTGGAACCAGGAACGGCGCCCCAGGCGGGCCAGCAGGATAAAGCCGGGGAAGATCTCCAGCACATAACGCTGCATTGACGGCATGGGATTGTAGGCTGTGCCGGGGTAGAGGAGTGGCAGCGCCAGGACCATGATACCAAAGAGGAGCATACTCCACTGGCTAACAGCAAAGCGCTCGGGACCTACAAAGCAAAGGATAAGCAGCGTGACAAAGAGCAGCAGCGCTGTCAGGTCAATGACGTTGTGAGTAGTGGAAAAAGTGAACGGCGAGAAGGTCAACATGGCTCGAATGGCGGTGACAGGTGAGTACCACGGCACGCTGAGGCTAAGATGCCAGTGAGCTTCGGCGTGCGAGAATGCAAGCGGATCATGAAAGCGCCGGTTGAGGTAGTAGGCATAGATACCCAGCCCCATGGGGATAAGCGGCGCTGCCAGCAGTCCGGAAAGCAGTTTGAGGCCCTGCACATGTCGTTTATTGTGCCAGGCCTCTCTTAGCGCTGGAAAGACCTGGCGAGCAAACTCGTACAGGAAGACAAGCAGCAGCGCCAGCCCTATTGAGCGGGTCAACGTAGCCAACCCGCCAAACAGGCCTGCCAACCACCACGAACCGCGGCGCATGGCGTAGAAAGAGAGCAACATAAAGAAGAGGAACAAGGCTTCGTTGTAGGCAGCAAAGAAGAACAGTGCCGTAGGAAAGACAGCCAGGTAGAGCGTTGCGCGCCTGGCAATAGCACGATCAAATTCAACCTCTACGAAACGATACAGCACGATCAGGGTCCCCAAAAATGCCAGGTTGGTGATGAGCATGCCGCCAAGAAAGACGTTGGTGTGAATGTGGAGGAGTGCGCTAACCTCGCGTTCCAGCAAGGGATAGAGGGGGAAAAACGCTGCATTGTCGCGGTACACATAGCCCCTGGTGGCAATATTCTCAAAGCTTATGACGTCCCAGTGGTACCAGCTCCGCAGGACTGAGCTAAGGGGCACAGCTTGATACGAGTAGTTGCGCACTGCGAAGAGCACCGATCCAAAGTAGGTCAATAAGAAAAAGATCAAGCGGGTGAGCAAAAAAGCAGGCAGGACGGCCACTGCCGCTTGCCCCCACGGCGTTAGCCCTGCCCGCCACTCTGGTTGTTTGGTGCCCATGCCTTCTTCGCTCGTGCCGGGAGCGGGCTGCGCTCCGTCTTCTGCCGGCGCTGTTATAGTGGGCGGGTCTTGTACATCCATCTCAACAACTACTTCTTTCTTAACTAACCCGATGTGCAAGTGTTTCTGAGCGGGGTGCAGGGGCGGCAGCCCCTGACGGGGTTTGGGGTGTCCCCAATCCATTTCCCTCTCGCCGCCGCAGGCGGCACTCGGAGAAAAAAACTTGCACATGGTGTTAACTAAACAAATGAGCTTTTTGCTCAGTGAAAGACGTATAAGAAGTATACCGAAAATTTGGCATGTTGTCATCTTACCTGGGAAGAAAGAATTTTGCCATGAACCCACAACAACAAGACATTGATAAAACTCAACAGCCACTACGCCCCACCCACGTAGTGACCTGCTTTCTTATGCGCCTTGATACTCCCGAGCCTCGTATTCTCATTGTGCAACGGAGCCAGCGTGTTGGCAGCTACCATAACCAGTGGGCGGGTATCAGCGGCTTCGTGGAACCTGGCATTACACCTGATGAGCAGGCCTACACTGAAATTCGCGAAGAGACAGGCCAACAACGCGACCAGGTACGTATGCTGAGACGTGGGGCAGTCGTAGAACACATTGATCCCGCGCTAGGGCGGCATTTTTATATACACCCCTTTCTCTTCGAAGTACTCACTCCCGATGCCATTCGTATTGATTGGGAGGCAAATGAAATGCGCTGGATTGCCCCAACAGAACTCAAAAACTACGAGACTGTACCAAAACTTCTGGAGGTATATGATTCTGCGGTAAACGGAGAAAAAGTTGATTGATCTCAGCGCATTCAGTTCAGATCACCTTTTGTCACCGCGTGGAGCCTTTTTTCAGCACCGCAGGCGCTTTCGCTACATCTCCGTCGTAAATCAGTGGTTGTGGCGTCATCGCCATGCCAATGGCAGCCAGGATGAATGCACCGGCGCATAGCCAGAATGCCAGCTCATAATGGTGGAGCATATCGTAGAGCCAGCCAGCCGCCAGCGGCCCCAGTCCCGCGCATATCGCCACGGGAATCCCTTGCACCGCGGTAATAGAGCCGTACGCCCGGCGTCCAAAGTGGTCGGCCATGACCGAGGCCCGCAGGGGTGAGAAGGCTCCATAGGAGGTGCCATACACCACGACATAGAGAATGAGCCAGCTAAGAGAGGAAGCCTGCACCAGCACGACGATGCCGGCGGCCTGTCCCACCACGCTCAGTGTCAGCAGCTTCTGCGCGCTGATGCGTGAACTGAGCACGTTCAAGACATAGCGGCCCGGAAGACTGACGAGTCCGAGCATCCCGGAGAGAGTCGCGGCGAGGACCGCATTATAGCCACGACCGATCAAGAAGGCGACCTGGTGGACAAACACGACCATGCTTCCCAGCATCACCAGGGACAGCGAGGCCGTGAGTACCCAGAAGACCGGGCTCCGCAGCGCCTCCGAGAGCGTCGCTCCTGGTAAGGGGGCCTTCGCTTGTTCGGGGAGGGCAGGCTCTCCATCGGGAGATAGCCTCAGGTCCTCCGGGTGACGCCGCAGGAGGAAGGCATGCAGCGGCAGCGCAATCCCTAGCTGGGCGAGGGCAAGCACGACGAGGGTTCCGCGCCAACCAATATGGGCAACTAATGCCCCGGCGAGGGGAATACAGATGGGAGAAGATAGCCCTCCCACGAGTGTCAGGATGGCGAGCGCCTTCCCGCGTTTGCGTACGAACCAATTGGCCACGACGGTGAACGTGACCGGGTAGAGCGTGAGATCCATAGCCAGCCCCATCCCACCCGACCAGAGCAGGTAGAACTGCCAGAGGGCATCCACACGCGCGAGTCCGAACAGGGCGAGACCTGCCAGGGCCGAGCCACTACTCATGAGCAGGCGCGCACCCCACCGGTCGACGAGATGCCCAATTGGGACCCCGAGCAGACCCGCGATGATGAGTCCGAGGGTGTAGGCACCGGAAATGCTCGCCCGCCCCCAGTGAAAGCTGGTATCAATGGGGACGACCAGGACCCCAAACAGGTACTGGGTCGTCCCGTAGGAGATGATGGTCGTGATGCCCAGGGCATACATGAGGATCCACCCGTAATAAAGTGTACTTCGCGGTTGTTTTCCCGGGTCGGTCCCCTCTGTGACAGGAGGCAGGATAGCTCTGCGCAGCATGAGCAAGTGACGACTAGACACAACAGCCCCCTTTGCCAGGCAAGAGCCGCTCGACAATGACGACATCCCGCCACACTCCATCCAGCTGTGCGTGCTTTTCATACACCCCAACCTCGCGAAAGCCGAGCCGGCAGAGCAGGGCGCGGCTGGCAGTATTCTCGACAAACACCCGTGACACCAACTTCCAGAAGCCTGCTTTTTCCGCTTCCTGCAAAAGCCCCTCGAGGGCCAACCGGCCGGCACCATGCCCCCGCCATGATCGTTCAACATAGACGGAGAACTCGGCAATACCCGCGTAACATGGACGGGGACGGTAGACGCTGGTGGAGGCAAAAGCGATAACCTGCCGCTGATCGGTTTCGAGGACGACGATGGGGTGGATGCCGTCAAACCACTGCTCGACCTCTTGCGGTATACGAAGACGGGTCTCAAAGGTGGCCACACGATCTTCAATACCCTGATTGTAGATTGTTACAATGGCGACCGCATCGGCTGGAGCCGCTACTCGCAAGTGCATCGATCTACTCCTTGTCATAACCACCCCTTTTGCTCAGCGAGCCGTGCAGCTTCCATCCGATTCTGTGCGCCCAGTTTCTGCATGGCTGCAGAAAGATGATTGCGCACAGTCCCCTCTGAGAGAGACAGTCGTGTTGCGATTTCTGCCATGCTGGCCCCGAAGAGTGAGGCAGTGAGCACCTCTCGCTCGCGGCTCGTGAGCGGATTGTTTCCCTCGGAGAGTGCTGCCAGGGCCAGGTCAGGATCAACCATCCGCTCGCCTTGCATGATGCAGCGGATGGCGCGTGCCAATTCCGAAGCCGGAGCATCCTTGAGCAAAAAACCAACTGCCCCGCTCTCCATGGCGCGGCGCAAATAGCCGCTGCGCCCAAAGGTGGTCAGGATCATGACGTGACAAGCCGGGAGCGCCTTTCGCATCGCTTGCGCGGCAGTGAGTCCATCGCCACCAGGCATCTCAATGTCGAGCAGCGCCACATCAGGTTTGCTCGCAAGCGCGGCCTTCACCACCTCATCGCCTCGCGCAACTTCGGCCACGACCTCGATATCCTGTTCCCGGCTGAGAAGGGCCGAGAGTGCCCCTCGCACCATTGCCTGATCTTCTGCTAGCAGCACCCGGATCATGGCTGTTCCTCCTAAGACGCTTGTCCTTTCACGTCGCTCTGGATGGGCAACTCTACATGTAAACGAAAACATCCTATGTCATCTAAGCTGAGAGGACCAGCTTCCATGCGTCCTCCCAATGCAGTCACCCGCTCGCGCAGGCCAGAGAGGCCCACGCCCCTTGCAGCCGTGCTCTCCACGTGCGCCTGCCGGCCTCCATCATTGATCACTTCGGCACAGACACTTCCATGCTCCCGCGTCAGTCGGATGAGACAGGACCGTGCACGGCTGTGCCGGATGACGTTGGTCACCCCTTCGCGCACAGTCCAGGCCAGGATAGCGTCTATGACAGGGGGAAGTTCCCCGGTGATCAGCTCGATCTGAGCATCGATCCTCGCCGCTTCCAACAGTTGCCGTGCACCATTCAGTTCACTCTCCAATCGAGGTTGTCTGTATCCTGCAACGGCTTCACGCACCTCGCGGAGCGTCTGGCGGGCCACCCGCTCGATCTCGGAGAGTTCTTGCGCACAGCGGTCGGGATCCTCCTTGATCAGGAGCCTCGCCAGTTCGCTCTTGAGCGTGATCATAGAGAGCGTATGCCCCAGCAGATCATGCAAGTCACGCGCCAGGCGCACTCGCTCTTCCTCGACCTTCAGGCGAGCCAGTTCCCGGCGTGCGGTATGCAGTCCCCGTATAGCACTGCCCATGCGGGCCACGCCGATCATATCCAGACCGAGTCCTCGCACCAGCAGCATCAGCGCAATGAGCCACCACCAATCTACCCCCACCACGCCTCCTTTTACTCCAACAGTGATGAAGAGCGGCAGGAGAGTGAAAAGCACTACGGCAGCAAAGGCGCTGCGCATGGGGAGCAACATACCGGCAATGGCACTCACCCCGATAAAGAGCCAGAGCCACGCAGGACCATCCACCAGACTGAACACGAGAACCAGGAGCGAGAGAGAGACAAAGAGAAGGAATGCAAGACGAAACCGCGACTGCACTCGCGCCCCCGGACTCACCGGGTGAAGCCACATGAGCCAGGTGTAGCCGATCGCAAAAAAGAGGAGGGCGATCAGTCCCAGAGCGAAATGCCATGAGACAGACGCTTCGCGCACTAACGAAACGAAGGGAAAGAGGAGGCAGACGAGCCAGGCATGCTGATAGAGTCGCCAGAGTTGGAAGGTGACGCCACTGGAGGCAATCACCTCATCTGGAGGTTGTGTTCCACCGTGCCAGATGATTCCTGGTCCCTTTGATGGTATGCCCTGATCTCGACTGAAATGCATACGTTTCTCCCGTTCACAATACGAGGCTCTCTTCCTGCTCTCATTCTACCACCGCCTCGTCCAGATGGTCTTTGCTTCCTCCTCATCACTCTGTAGGCTCAATGGTGATCGTGCCAGTTGTGCCATTGACCGTAATGCGACTGCCAGTAGTGATGCGCTCCGTCGCCTTGGGCACGCCGACGACCGCGGGGATGCCGTATTCGCGAGCGACAATCGCTCCGTGGGCCATCGCACCTCCCGTTTCCATCACCAGTCCCCCTGCCGTCAGGAAGAGCGGCGTCCAGCCGGGGTCAGTCGAGGGTGCAACCAGAATCTCGCCGTGTTCCAGGAGCGCGCCGTGAGGATTGAGGATGACCCGTGCGGTTGCCATCACGATGCCAGGCGAAGCTGGCGTTCCCTGGAGGGTCCCTTCGGCAGATCCGGCAACCTCTGCCTGGGTCATGGGTTCGGTACCATCGGTGAGCAGGACGAGCGGAACGTGCCGGCGAGCCAACTCCTGTTCGTAGCTTGTCCGCCGTTCACGTACCAGGGAACGCATGTCGGTGCCGTTCAGTGCCTCGCGTGCTTCGGGCAGGGTGATGAAAAAGATATCCTCGGCTAGTGAGAGTCGACCGGCCTCTGCTAAATCCGCTCCCACCGTCCAGAGCAGCGCTCGCGCCCGGGAGAGCAGCAGGCTGACGCAGAACCTGGGCATTTCACGCAGTCCTCCCAATGCACGCGCGCGGCTCAGGCAGAACCCGACGAGCAGGCCACGCACCCAATGCTTGTGTCTGGCGCGTCGTGAGAGTGTAGCCACCATCTCCTCAGCCTCTTCTGCTGCACGCTGGAACTGGGCATCTGGGAAGAATGCGGGATCACGCACCTCCTGGTAGGTGGCAAGGATACTGAGCACATAGGTCGGGTCCTCCGACCAGCGCGGCACCCCCAGGTCAAGTTCGTTCACGCTCCGATGGCCGTAGGTGGCCAGGAAGTGCGAGAGGCCCTGTTGGAGATGTGGGGGCAAACTACCTGCGCGGTACGCTTCTGCAAGGCGTTCGGGTGGAGTCTCCTGGACCAGGTGGGCCGTCGCCTCGTCAGCGCGTATCTCTTGAGAGAGTGCCCAAAGCGCCAGTGCCATCTCGGTGGTCGGATTGGAAGGCACTCCCCGCTGCACCACCTGTAGTTCGCTCGCCTGCGCATCAGCGCCGAGTAGACGCTCGGCCAGGGCGAAGGCCAGCATACCACCCAACATCACCGGAGAGGCGGCTCTCATCAGGCGTGGTGCGGCGTTCCACAAGAGGTGCTGGACGGCCGAGAGGCCTGTGGAGGCTGACGCATGTACTTCTATCTTCCCTGCACTGCGCAAGGTGCGCACATATCGCTGCAGTCGTCGCTGTGCAGTCCTGGGCGCGAGCAGCATCTGGAGGAGATGCCAGGGCAGGCGTGTGCGAATCAGCAGCCGCGTGATCGTGCGGAAGAACGCAAGCCTGGGAGTGGGAAGGAGCGAGAGCCGTGGGTCGGTCTCAAGCTGCTGGAAGATCTCTGCTGCATGCACCTCCGCCTGTGCCATGGCCTGGGAGAGCATCCTGCGCCCAAACGAGCTGCGCAGTGCACCCGTCACATCGAAGAAGATGCGCGAGGCGGCCTCTGTGACGAAGCCCGGGCCATGCAAGGGCGAGGCTGGCGGAAAGCCAAAAAGCGTCACAACCGACGACGCGAGCCCCCGGATGGCGGAGATGCCCATCGGCGTGAAGGGCTGATACGTGCCCTGCTGGACATTGAACGATAGGTACACCCGCAGCGTCTCATCAGTGGTCGGCGCATCCGCAGGCAGGGGAAACAGGGTCGTAACTGGACGGGCCTGGAGCAGGAAGAGCCGACCGGAGGTGTCAATCGCCCACTCGATATCCTGGGGCGAGCCGTAGTGGGCCTCCACCTGCGCTCCCACCGCTGCCAGCGCGCGGACCTGCGCATCTGAGAGGCAGAGCTCAGCAGCGCGAGTGTCGACTTCGATTTGCCGTGTCCCTCCCCCGGGTGTTGCCCTTATCACGACCTGTTTGTCACCCAGGCGGCGCTCGACAATTTCGCCCGAGGATGTCTCTACCACGAAGTGGTCAGGGTTGGTCACGCCGGAAACGACGGCCTCGCCGAGTCCGGGATTCGCGTCGATCACGATCTCGCGGCGCTTGCCGGTAAGTGGGTTGGCGGTGAAAAGAACTCCAGCCACCTGAGCATCCACCATGCGCTGGACAACCACCGCGAGGCGTACGGTGCGCGGATCGATGCCCAGGCTTGCGCGGTAGCTCACGGCGCGGTCGGTCCAGAGCGAAACCCAACAACGCTGTACTGCCGCGAGCACGGCCTCGACCCCGACGATATTGAGATACGTTTCCTGCTGACCGGCAAAGGATGCTTCGGGCAGGTCTTCGGTGGTTGCGGAGGAACGGACGGCCATGGGAAGAGGCACTCCATCGCTCAGTTCCTGGTAGGCTTCGGTGATAGCCTTAACACAGCTTGCTGGAACAGGGGCTTGCAGCAGGGCAGCGCGGGCAGCCGCAGCCAGTTCTGTCAGGCGCACGGTCTCTTGTACTCGGGTCGAAGTGAGCTGTGCCAGGATGGGTTCGAGCCCGGCGCCATCGCTCAGGAGCGCGTACGCAGCGGTCGTCACGCAGAAGCCAGCTGGCACAGTAAAGCCCGCACGGATCAATTCGCCCAGGTTCGCCGCCTTGCCGCCAACCAGGGGGAGCAGTGTACGGTCAAGCGTCTGTAGGGGTACAACAAGAGCGGCTGTACCGGGCACGTGCTCGCCGCTCTGCCGGTGTTCTCGGTCATGGATATTCATCGCGCTTCCTCCTCTGGATGCTCTCTTAGACAGTCTCTCATTGCCTGTCATCGCCTGTCATTGCCTTTCATCGCATGCACAAATACCATATCGCCTTTCGTCACGATTCCGCTCTCCAACTGTTCCACTTTCACCTCAGAGTATAGTCGTGAAGCGGTTCAACGGGAAGTGAAGTTTCTCCTGATTCGGTGGTGACAAATGTCATGCGAGAATACCACCTCCTTTCAGGCATTCTCGTTCCCCTCTCCTTGCGTCTTTCCGCTCGGCTGGATATACTGAAGGTGAAGGACCATGCAGCAAAGAGCCAGGGAAAAAGGAGCACCCATGAAGCAGCGTATTCTTTTCATTTGCACCCATAACTCGGCACGTTCACAGATGGCCGAAGGCCTGCTCAGGCACCTGGGCGGAGATCGGTTTGAGGTGTACAGTGCGGGGACCGAGGCAACACATGTACGTCCCCTCGCGATAGAGGTCATGAGGGAACTGGACATCGATATCTCTGGACAGCAGTCTAAAACGCTGGACAGATATGTAGGGGAACCATTCGACAAAGTGATTACGGTCTGTGATACGGCAGCTGAGGCCTGCCCTGTCTTTCCTGGGGCGAGAGAGCAACTTCACTGGTCCTTTCCTGACCCATCACAGGCAACTGGCAGTCCAGAGGAGCAGCGAGCCGTCTACCGATCCGTGTGCGATGCCATTCGTGCACGGATCGAGCATGAATTGCTGCATGCTGGACGTTCTTGAAGGAACTGAAACATCTTAGACTGGAAGGATACATTGCCATGAAGAATATCGTAGGTATCTCCGAGATCGTCCTCTGGACAGCAGACAAAGAGCGGGCGCTACATTTTTACCGCGACCTCCTGGGCCTGGAAGTCATCTCACCTCCCACCCTCGCCAACGCCTTCCTTAAAGCAGGCGAAGGAAACGCGGGCATCCCGCAAATGATCGTTCTCGTACCCAAGACAGACGAAGTCAAGACCAAACCCTCTGGCTACCAGCTTCACCATATGGCTTTCGAGCTTCCTGAAGAAGCCTTCGATGAGCAGCATGCAGCTTTAGTGGCAGCAGGCTACAAGCCACGCGGCGGCAAACATCCAGTTCTCGCCAGCCGTACTATGTACGTCGATGACCCCGACGGCAACGAGGTCGAATTTATTTGTCGCGCACCCGCGAACTGATAAGGAGCGCTAAAAGATGGAATATCGAGCATTGGGACGTACAGGCTGGAAGATCTCAGCTATCGGCTTTGGAGCCTGGGGTATCGGTGGTGATGCCTGGGGAACTACAGACGACAAGACGTCGCTGGCGGCACTTCACAAAGCTATCGATCTGGGCGTCAACTTTATTGATACTGCTGATGTCTATGGCGATGGTCACTCGGAGCAACTGATCGCCCAGGTACGTAAGGCCCGCAGCGAACAACTGATTGTCGCGACAAAAGCGGGACGGCGGCTTAACCCCCACACCGCACCGGGCTATAACCGCCAGAACCTGACCAGCTTTGTCGAGCGGAGCCTGCGCAACCTGGAAACAGAGACGCTCGACCTCCTCCAACTCCACAGCCCGCCGTCCGAAGTTTATGACATGCCGGAGGTCTTTGGTATCCTTGACGACCTGGTGCAGCAGGGCAAGGTTCGTTATTACGGTGTGAGCGTGGAGCGCGTAGATGAGGCGCTCAAGGCAATCACCTATCCTCATCTTCAGAGCGTCCAGATCATTTTCAACATGTTTCGACTCAAGCCAGCGGAAAAATTCTTTGCCGCTGCATCTGAAAGGCAGGTCGGTATCCTGGCACGTGTGCCGCTGGCCAGTGGACTGCTGACAGGTACTTTCCGTCCCAATACACAGTTTGCTGAGAACGATCACCGCAACTTTAACCGCCACGGCGAAGCCTTTGACCAGGGCGAAACCTTCTCAGGCGTCGATTACGAGACGGGTTTGCAAGCTGTTGAGGAACTACGTAAAATTGTACCGCAAGGGGCGACAATGGCGCAGTTCGCGCTGCGTTGGATCTTGATGTTTGCTGAGGTGTCAAGCACAATCCCTGGCGCCAAGAATCCGCGGCAGGCTGAGGATAATGTGCAGGCTGCATCTCTCCCTCCGCTGAATAACGAAACCATGCACCGTGTGCAAGAGATCTACGACACGTTCATTCGGCCTCAAATTCATCAGCGTTGGTAGTCAGGGTGTATAAAAGGAGAAGAAGTGTATGGCACTACCGCACTGGGATATGACAGTGGTCTATCCAGGCCTGGCATCACCTGAATTCTCGCAAGATTTTGCCAGGGTGATTCAGGATATCAATGATCTCGTTCAACTCTTCGATACGCACCGTATCATGGAGCAAACCTCTACACCGCTGAACAATGAGATGATAAAGGCTTTCGAGGCAGTCGTTGAACGCTACAACGCAGTCCTGGACGCCACAAGAACCCTGAGCGCATACATTATGTGCTTTGTCACCACCAATACTTCTGATAACCTGGCCCAGGCGAAAATGAGCGAGCTCCAACAGGCGGCTATCATTCTCTCGCAGCTTGACACCCGTTTCACTGCCTGGATTGGTTCACTGGACGTAGAAGCATTGATCGACCGCTCGGCTCTTGCGCGAGAGCATGCTTTTATGCTCAGAAAAGCAAAATTGCGAGCAGGACACTTAATGACGCCTCCCGAAGAGGCCCTCGCTTCCGAACTGAATGTAAGTAGCGGCACTGCCTGGTCCAAGCTCCATAGCGATATGACCTCTCAACTGGCTGTACCGCTGGAACTGGATGGCCAGCTTCAGGAACTGCCCATGAGTATGGTACGCAACCTGGCCAATGAGGGTGACCGGAACGTGCGGCGACGGGCCTACGAGGCCGAACTTTCAGGCTGGAAACGTGTGGCAGTTCCGCTTGCCGCTGCCCTCAATAGTATCAAGGGTGAGGTCAACGCCCTGGTGAAGCGACGAAACTGGGCATCACCTCTCGAAGCCTCGTTGTTTGACAGCAGCATTGATCGCCAGACACTCGATGCCATGCTGATAGCTGCCCGCGAGTCTTTCCCTGACTTTCGACGCTACCTGCACGCCAAAGCACGTATGCTCGGTCTACCGCGTCTTGCCTGGTACGACCTGTTTGCACCGGTAGGCAAGGACGACAGGGTGTGGGAATATGATGAGGCCGCAGCATTTATCATAGAGCAATTTGGCACCTTCTCATCTCGCTTGTCCAATTTTGCAGCGCGGGCCTTCCGCGAGCAGTGGATCGATGCCGAGCCTCGAACGGGAAAAGTTGATGGCGCTTTCTGCATCTCACTTTGGCGAGATGAGTCCCGCGTCCTTGCCAACTACAAGCCTTCGTATGATGGTATGAGTACACTGGCGCACGAATTAGGCCATGGCTACCATAACCTGAACCTGGCTCAGCGCACTGCCCTGCAGCGCGACACACCTATGACCCTGGCTGAGACGGCCAGCATCTTCTGTGAAACGATCATTCGCAACGCCGCATTGCAGAGAGCCGGAACACAAGAACAAATCGCTATCCTTGAGGCTTCCCTGCAGGGCTCCTGCCAGGTCGTGGTGGATATTACCAGCCGCTTTCTCATTGAGCAGCGTCTCTTTGAGAAGCGCAAACAACGTGAATTATCCATCGATGAACTCAATGCCCTGATGCTGGAGGCCCAGAGCGAGACGTATGGTGATGGCCTGGATGCATCGGCGCTGCACCCATACATGTGGGCCATGAAGCCGCACTACTACAACACCGAGTTTTCGTTCTACAATTATCCTTACATGTTCGGCCTGCTCTTCGGGCTTGGCCTCTACGCCCGCTATCAGCAAGACCCCGAAACGTTCAAAACCGGCTATGACGACCTGCTCTCATCTACCGGCCTGGCCGATGCCGCAGCCCTGGCAGAACGCTTTGGCATCGATCTTCGCTCACCAGATTTCTGGCGCGCCAGCCTGGCTATTATCCGTGCCGATATCGAACGCTTCGAGGCCCTGGCTCGCTAATGTTTTTGTGTTGGTTATCAGGAAACGACTCGCATTACCACGTAACGTTTTTCCTACTGAACTTGCACATTCACGTGTTGGGTGCCGACTTTGCCGCCGCAGGTGGCAAAGTCGGCACCCAACACAAAAACACTTGCGAACTGCCGCAGGCAGTGAGGAGTCAAGAAAAGAGTGACGTGAATAGTTACGAAGGAGAAGGTAAGTACTTTATGCGTCGCCATATATATCTATCAATACTTGCATACGGCCTGCTCATCCTTTTCTTACTATCTGGCTGTAGCGGCTCCAGTGTTTCAAATACCCCCACCGCTACAGCACATCCCACCATGCATATTACCGCACAGCCTACTCCTACAGCACGGCCTATCCTGTCTGGCATCCCTGGTCTTAAATTGCCTCCCGGCTTCCAGATCAGCGTTTATGCAACTGGTTTAAATATCCCTCGCTTTATCACTATAGGCCCTGGTGGAGTCTTGCTCGTCGCAGATCGTGGCTCTGGTTCGGTTATTGCTTTGCCGCCAGGAACATCACCGAAAAAGTCAGGCAAACCAATAGCGATAGCCAGCAATCTCAACAATCCTACCAGCCTTGTCATGGATAAAGGTTATCTCTACGTTGGTGAAGGATCGAGTATTGCACGTATGGCCCTGGGCAACGATTTGAAGGCTGGCCCGATCCAGCGCATCATTACCGATCTGCCTGAAGGTGGACAGCATTTTACCCGCACAGTGCTCATTGGTCCAGATAAGCACATTTATGTATCCATTGGTTCCGATTGTAACGTCTGCATCGAGACCGACCTCCATCGTGCTGCTGTCTGGATATACAATATGGATGGCTCTAACGGCAGGCTCTTTGCCAGAGGTTTGCGCAATGCCGTAGGCATGGCCGTCAATCCCTCGACGCAAGAAATCTGGGCTGATGTCAATGGACGCGATTACCTGGGTGATAATACGCCCCCAGAAACCGTGTACGCATTGATCAACCAGGGTGATTACGGCTGGCCTCGCTGTCACGCCGGAAATATTCCCGATCCTACTTACGGTCAATCGGCAGGCGCCTGTAGTGGTATTCAGCAGCCACTGGTCAAGATGCAGGCTCACACTGCACCGCTAGGAATGGCATTCTACCCTGCAGGTGCGAAGATGTTCCCCAGGAGTTATCAAAACAGCCTCTACGTTGCCCTTCATGGGTCCTGGAATCGTACCGTTCCAACAGGGTATAAAGTGGTACGCATTCCACTAAGTAATGGAAAAGTGGCAGGTCCCGCCGAAGATTTTATTACAGGCTGGTTGAAGGACGACGGCAGTGTCACCGGTCGACCTGTAGGGTTGGCATTTGCAAACGATGGGTCTTTGTTTGTAAGTGATGATAAAGATGGAGTCATTTATCACGTGTGGTATACGGGTTGAGACTCATGTTTATATCCTTGTCCTTCCCAAAATCTGTATCTCCATCGGCCCTAAATTCACAGCAACAACACGCGCCGGTCCATGCGTGATTGTGCCGTCTATTTCTGTGATCTCGACACTGCCAGAGGGCTTCTCGATGACCGGCCCAGGCTCCGCAGGAGCACCTTTATTGCTGAATAAGATATGGTAATGGGAACCTGCCGGGTTGAGAGAAAAATCGACAATGACCTGGCCCGACCAGGGTGCCTGTGTGCTGGTGTTAGCTATGATAAGCACTTCCTCGTCATTCAAAATGCGTGAGAAAGCCAGCACACCCGGTGCGCTCGTGGAAATACCGAAATGTAAACCATCACCCGAGAGGGGACGAAAGTAGTAACGACCAAAGCGCACCGCCGGTTGCTCACTGCGCAGGACCGCAAGCTGTTGAATCGCCCGGTAAAAAGCAAAGTTTTGATCGAAGGCGCCTGGCTTACCCCATAGCGCTTCGCGCACTGCCCAGTCTATATTTCCAGCACCTGAGAGACCTTGCTCAGTGCCATAGTAGAGACATGGGATGCCGGGCAAGGTGAACAGGCACCCGACACCAAGGGAAACCTGGTCATCAAATGCATCGGGATTGCCGGGGTCGCGATAATAAAAGCGCTGCTTTTGATCATGATTGTCCAGGAAAGTCACAAAAAAGTTGCTGGCATCACCATGCGTGCTGAGTATGTCGTGCTCCACTTGCTTGCGATGCGCATATGTATTCGCTACTTCGCTCGGCGCGAGCTGGCCTTTCGACATGCTCGGGAGTTTGTAGAAAAGTGGGAAGTCGAGAGCGGCATCGACGCCTACAAGATCGCCTGCTTCCAGCGTATTGCGGCCAATAAAACGCGCAATTGTCTCCTCGTTGTCATAAACTTCACCAAAAGTAAAAAAGTTCTCTTTGCCGATACTGAGGGCAAATTCGCGCATTGCGTTGGCAAAAATTCGTTCGAAATCGGGGCTGATGTACTTTAAGGTGTCAATACGAAAGCCATCGATATCGTATTTGGCGATGAGATACTGGTAAGCACGGATCAGAATGTTATGAGTGGGATAACCCGTGTTATCCTGCAGGTCGGTGTCGAGTGCCTTCAGCGACTGAAAGTCGCCCCGGTAATCGATCAGATCGCCCGCAGGAGAAAAGGCGTTGCCCTGGCGTTGGAAGAAGATATTGCTATGCAGTTCTTGCGGCCATACCGCGGCATTGGCCGGTGGGTTAGCGGGTACATCGGTCCAATCCGGCCGGCTATTACCGTTCTCATCGCGCCAGTAAACCGTATACGATGGGCCTCGTCAACCAGTTGGCGTAACTCGTTCTCCGCCAGTTGGGGGTCCTGTTGTGCCTGGGCAGGATTTGAGGCAAAACGAGGCTCGATAGCTAGAAAATCCTGAATGCCGTAGCCATGATAAGAGGGGCTATACTGGCAGTTCTTCAGCACAGGCGAGAGCCACAGCGCGCCGGCTCCCAATTTTTGCAGGTAGTCAAGCTGCTGCCGTATCCCGTTGATCGTACCGCCCTGAAAGTCACCATACTCGCTATCCCAGGGCAAGTGACGAGGTGGTGCACCCGGGTTATTGAAGCGATCAACCATGATAAAGTATATCCATCTATCCCGCCAATCTTCCGGTGACGGGAAAGGGCTTGGTATTTCAATGCTCTGGTCACCAACCTGCACGCGCCTGGTGCCCGGCATTCTCGCCTGGTCAAATACTGTTTGGATTTCGGGGCTCCAGATAGATGTTGGCATACATTTTCCTTCTTTGTAATTATCGAGGTTTGCTCTCTTCTTGATTCCTCACTGCCTCCGGCAGTTCGCAAGTGTCTTGTGTGAGTTACCCCTCTTCTTTAAGAATAAGCAACCTACCGCACAGACTATTGTGCAGCTTTATAAGTCCTGGAGTAGTCGACGCACGGCTGCATAGTTGGCAGCAAATTGCCTGGGATCGAGCTTCTTGTAGGGATCTTTTCCTACCTGCGGGAGTATTTCGTTATAAGCGTCATCCAGCCCTTGTATGGTGATGACTTTCTCTTGAAGAAGAAGCTTGACATCATTAATATCACGCGTATTTCCCCTCTGGATTTTACTGAGAGCGATACTGTAGAAGTCAAAGTAGAAGACATCAACTGTTCCGTAACGACCAATGAACTTCGACCGTACCATCCACTGACTGGGGAGGGGGATAAATTTTTCTGCTGAAACAGGCTCTACGTCAATTTGCATTTGCCGCCTCAGTTGCCAAATAGTCGGAAATATCTCGTCTGTAGTATCCTCAGAAACTTCTACATCGATATCCTGGGTGGTGCCAGACCGCAGCCCCATATGGACTAGAGCAGCGCCTCCTACAAGATAGAGGCGTCCTGGTTTGCGAAAGGTTCGCCCCAGGTTTTTAAGAAAGTTTTCAATCTGTTCCCTGTCAACATTTGGGCGCATACTCATCTCAATCTCAAATTCCTGTTCATCTTCATTTTTCTTTTCAAGAAGCTCCCTGACAGCACCCGTAGCTTCGCGGTGATAAGCCTCCTCCTGCTGCAAGAGGTGATCCACCTGATTCTGCCAGTCACCTATATAGTTCAATGGTAGACCGCTGCGCCGTCGTTCGGCCTCTTGTAACGCCACCAATCCCCATTTCCCATCATGATACGCTGGAGGTGGTAGGTGGCGACTGCGCCACAGGGAAGTAAAAGGCTCTTCGGGAAAACCGGGGGCGTGCCCAAGAGCCATGGTCAATCGGAGGGACCACAAGCGCTGCAGATAAAGGGTCGCCAACGTTAGAATAGCAATTTGTTCTGCCGCCGCCGGTTCACTCGTCTCCAGCGCTTCAAGCACCGCCGGAGCGAATTCAGGGTGCAGCAAGAAGAGCGAGATACTTGCGTCACGCACGCGCGGGTACGCGCATCGCGCTAAACGTTTCACAAATGTGACACCAGATGACTGATCTCTTGCCACCTCGGAGGGGCTAACGGGATGATTCTCCCCAACCAGGTAGCCAATGCCCCATCTACGCAAGATACTAATTAATCGATCGGCCTCTTCCCACGATGAATCGGTTTGGGCACTGAGAATAGTGTTCATGTTCCTCCGATTTGTCCCTGCTGGCTGACTTAGAGCTTGCTATCCACGCTCTCCTGTGACAAGCATAGACGAAAACAAGGAGGCATGTCAATCTTCTCGTTAAATCATTTCACCTTCAAACCTTCAACGTAAACATTGCGCTCACCAGCACAGGATGATAAGATGGGCGCAAGCAACGTACCAGGCCGAACCGGGTCATGTGTCCCTGGCGGTTCTTGAAAGGAAGTGTATGTGCCAACGACGAATGAGCCGGTAGCTCAACCGGCATCTCTCTGGCACAACCGGAACTACCTGCTCTTATGGAGTGGGCAGATTGTCTCCTCCATTGGCACGCAGGTCTCGGACATCGCCTTCCCCTTTCTCGTCCTGGCCCTCACGAACTCACCCGCCCAGGCCGGTTTTGTCGGGGCTGCCGGCACACTCCCCTACTTCATTTTCAGCCTGCCCGCCGGAGCTCTCATCGACCGCTGGGACCGCACGCGCTATCAGCCTCGGCAGCATCCCCCTGGCCTTCGCAATCGGCCACCTGACGCTGCTACAACTCTACCTCGTCTCGCTTATAGAGGGCACGCTCTTCGTCTTCTTCAACATTGCCGAGGTCGC
>WNGP01003018.1_pt1 | contig 25453 bp, 19 predicted proteins | sample 5407671 | NCBI WGS metagenome assembly WNGP01 (sample SAMN13153381, study PRJNA577476) | soil metagenome | isolation source: 40 cm soil or saprolite under Garry oak tree replicate 2 | place: USA:California | collected 2016-06-15
CGCGGTGATCTACTCGCGCGGCTACCTCGTTCACCAGGCCAAAGTGCCGCTCGCCTCGGTGGAGTGGGTCCAGGCGGGGGTGAACGAAGCGGGGCGCGTGGAGAAAGTGAAGCTGAAGCTGCCCGAGGGAGTCCGGCTCCGCCCGGAGCCGCAGCGCTCTCTGAACGACATGCTGCTTGCAGGGGACATCGACGCCTTACTTTCCGCGCGACCCCCGCGCGGCTTCGGCAGCGGGATCCGGCGGCTGTTTCCAGACTACGAAGCGGTCGAAGCGGCCTATTTCAGGCAGACCGGTATCTTCCCGATCATGCACGTGGTCGTGATCAAGACCGAGGTGCTGGACCGCCACCCCTGGCTCGCGATGAATCTTTACAAAGCTTTCGAGGAAGCGAAACACCGCTCGGTCGAGCGGCTCTCCGACATTACCGCTTCGCACGCGCCGCTCGCCTGGCTTGCGCCCTACACCGAGCGCATGAAAGCCCTGTTCGGGGAAGATATCTGGCCCTACGGGCTGGAGAAGAACCGCACCACGCTTCAGGCCTTCGTCGATTTTGCCTTCGAACAGGGTGTGTGCCACCGGCGCCTCGAGCTCGAGGAATTGTTTCCGAGACAGGTGTTGACCTCGTTCAAAGTATGAAAATGGGCGCCGACGCGATCTGGATCACCGAGGCCGAAGTCGTCCAGTTGATGGACTTGAAGGAGGCGATCGCCGCTCTCGAGGCCGCGCTGCGCGAGGAAGCGCGCGGCGAGGCGCAGAACATGACGAAGACGCTGCTGCAATACGGAAAGAACAACCTGCATGCAATCGGCGGCAAGCTCGGAAATCTGGTCGGCACAAAGACTTGGACCCATACGCAAGGGGGCACTTGTCCGCTTCTGCTTCTGTGGAGCGCCGAGGACGGGTCTCTGGTCGCAGTGATCGAGGCATTTGCCCTCGGCAACCTGCGCACCGGCGGCATCTCGGGTGTGGCCGCCGACTGGATGGCAAGACAGGATGCCAAGGTGATGGCGATCGTCGGGACCGGCAAACAGGCGCTCGCCCAGCTCGGCGCGGTGCTCGCGGTGCGGCCCATCGAGCGGCTGCAGATCTACAGTCCACGCACGCAGTCGCGCGAGGCGTTCGTCGGGAAAGCGCGCGAGGAATTCGGCATCGAAGCCGCGAACTGCGCCTCGGTGAGCGAGGCATGCGGGGGAGCGCAAATCGTGACGCTGGTGACGCGGGCGGAGCGGCCCTTTCTCACCGCAGCAATGCTCGACAAGGGCGCTCACCTGAACGCCGTGGGCGCGATCGCGCCAGACCGGGAGGAATTCGCGCAGGACGTCTTTGCGCGCGCCAAGCTGATTGCAGTGGACAACCTTCCGGGCGTGCAGCAGCTCTCGCGCGAATTCATGACCCGATACGCTTCGTCGGGGTGGGAGGAAGTGATGCCGCTCTCCCGGCTCGTCGCCTCGGGTCGCAGGCGCTCGGGCGCGGACGACGTGTCGCTCTTCAAGGCGATGGGCATGGGCATATCCGACCTCGCGCTCGGGGCCGAGTTGTCGAAGCGGGCGCGTGAGCGTGGCATGGGCCGTGCAATCCCCCAGCCGAAGAAGATGAAGCCCCGGCTGTCGGGTGCGAAAGCCAGGAGTCCCGTCTAGGGAGTACGATCTGTTCCTCGGCCGAGGAGGGTTTATGAACGAGTCCAAGAAGGATTTTCAAGACATGCAGGGTCGATTCTCGGACCGCACCGGTCAGCGCACGCGGGACGAGAACGTGTATTGGACGCCGATCGTCGTCCCCCAGCGCGAGATCGATGCCGAAACCGAACGCCTCGCGAGCCTGCCCCGGCCGGCGAACGGACGGCGCGAATCGCTGATCGTGCATCCGCTCGCCGAGGCCAATGCGCCGGGTTTCGCGCCCGGGATCCAGGTCAAGCTATCCGTTCTCAAGCCGGGCGAGAAGACTGCAGCGTTCCGGCATAACGCTACCGAGGTCAATTTCTGCATCCGCGGTTCCGGCCATACGCTGGTCGCGGGCAAGCGCATCGCCTTCGCGCAATACGACATCTGGAACCATCCCTCCTATGCAGTTTACCGTCACGCCAACGACGGCAAGGATCTTCAGGTCCGTCTGACGTATTCGAACGTGCCCCTTCTCCAGCACATGCAGGTCTATCTTCCGGAGGACGAGCCGGCCGCGGAGCTGCATCCGGTGGAGGACGCGGAAGACAAAGCGCGCTCGGGCGATCCGCGCCGCAAGAGTCCCTATGGGATGATCCGCGTCGGCGCGGACGGCGGCATGCTGATGCCGTACGAGCTTCTCATCAATCCGGAAGCGGTGGTGTCGAAGCCCCTGCATTTTCCCTGGAAGGAAGTTAAGCGCGAGCTAGACAAGCTCGAGGCGCTCGGGAAAGAGTACGTCGGGCGCAGGCTCTACATGATGTACAACCCCGTCACCGGGCGCACCAACGGAATCACGCCGAATTTCTTCGCCACCATGACGATTCGCCCGCCGAAGATCGTCGATAGACCACACCGCCACGTTTCCGCGGCGATCAACTACTATTTCCACGGCAAGGGGTATTCGACGGTCGCTGGCAATCGCTATGAATGGACCGCAGGGGATCTCATGCTCTCTGCCCCGGGTTGGGCGGTACACAACCACGCTTCGTATGACGATTACGTGTACGAGCTCACCGTCCAGGATCAGCCGCTCAATATCTTCATGGAGTCGCTGCTCTGGCAGGAGAACCTGAAGAAGCCCGCGGCGCTCCTCGGGAGCGAGCCGGGATTCGAGACGAACCGCGGCAAGGCGGCGGCGTAATCCCTCTCGCGGCGTCCCCGAGGCGCTGCGGCTATTCCGGTTTGATCTGCGCTTCGCGGGCGACCTTCGTATACTTCACGAGGTCGGCTTTCATCACTTCGAGCAGCTGCTCGGGCGTGGTTCCGACCGCTTCGAGACCGACTGTATTCAGCCTTTCCTTGACGATCTGCGGATCGCGGACGACGCGGTTGATCTCGCCGTTCAGGCGATCGACGATGGATCGCGGCGTTCCGCCGGGCGCCATGACCCCGAGCCAGACGTCCACGGTGTAGCCGGGCAGCGGGCCCGCCTCGGCGATCGTCGGCACCTCGGGCAGGATCGCGGTGCGCGAGGAGCCCGCCATCGCGATCGGGCGCAGCTTTCCAGATTTGAAATGAGGCAGCAGCGAATTGACGGCTGCGATCGTGAAATCGATCTCGCCGGTCAGAAGAGCCGGGATGATCCCGGCCGATCCCTTGTAGGGTACATGCACGACGTTGATTCCGGTCATAGCGCGCAGAAGCTCGGCCGCGAAGTGGTGGGGCGCGCCGACGCCCGCAGTGCCGTAAGTCAGAGGTCGCGGCGCCGATTTTGCAAAGTCCAGAAACTCCTTCAACGAGCGCACCGGCGTGCTTGCGTTCACGGTCAATCCGAACGGAATCGTCGCGGCGAGCGAAATCGGCTCGAAGTCCTTGATCGGATCATACGGAAGCTTGGCGCCGATGCCCGCGGCCATGACGTGCGAGGACTCGGACATCAGAATGGTGTAGCCGTCGGCGGGCTGCTTCGCGACGAACTCGCGCGCGATGTTGCCTCCCGCGCCGGGCTTGTTTTCGACCACGAGGGGATGACCCAGCACAGGCTGCAGGCGCTCCGCCAGGAGGCGAGAAAGGTAGTCCGGCGACCCGCCCGGAGGCAGGGGCACGACGAACCTGATCGGCCGGGTCGGCCAAGCTCCCTGCGATAGAGCCTCGCCAGGAGGCAACGCGAGCATCGCACCCAGCGCCAATGCAGTCCAGGTTCGCAAGGTGAACATTTTCCCTCCGTTCGCGCTCAGCGCTTCTGGCTCGCGCCCGAGCCGCTCACGTGGGTGTCGTATCCCGGCGCGACGCGGACGTCGACGACGCACACGGCTCCGCTCCGCGCGGCCTGGATACCTTTCTCGATCGCCGACTTGAGCTCCGACGCTTTTGCGACCGGGCCGATTCCTTCCGCGCCCTGCGCGCGCGCCATCATCGCGATGTCGATGTCCGGACCGCTGATGCGCTGGCCGATCCAACGGTTCTCCACCGGGCGGGAACGTTCCTTCGCGACGCGCTCCTGGTGCAGCTCGTCGTTGAAGAAGGAACGGTTGTTGGCGACGAGGATGAGACAGGGAATGCCGTAGTGCGCGGCGGTCCACAAGGCGGTAACGCCCATCAGGAAGTCGCCGTCGCCCATGATGGCGACGGGGAGCCGGCCGCTGTCCTTCAGCGCAAGCGCCGCGCCCACGCTGATGCCGGGCCCTGCGCCGACCCCGCCGCCGCCCTCCGAGCCGATGTAATCCAGCGGATGGCGGAAGTGGCGGTAGGCGCCGTTCCAGCCGAGCGGTAGCCGCGTGATGCAGACCTCCATGTCCTTTGTCGCAACATTCAAGGCATCGGCGAGCGTGCGAATCGATACGACGTCGGGCGCGGCGTCGGGCAAGGGCGCGGGCTTCGCCGCGATCGCGCCGGGACGCGGCTTGACGGTATCGAGGAGGAGCGGAACCACGGCGTCCGGCTCGCACATCATGTAGACATCTGCCGCCGGCAGGCCCTGGTAATCCATGCTCCAGCCGCGGTGAATGTGCGCGTCCGGCGAAACCTGGATGACCTTCGCGCCGACCGGGTCCGCGTCCCAGGCTGCTTTCAGCGCGCCCGCGAGATCGACCCAGTCGAGCGACAGCACCACGTCGGCTTCGCGCAGCAGCTTCGCCGTGTCGGGCGAAAGGAAGGTCGCGGGCGGAGCGGCGTGCAGCGGGTGATCGGTCGGAAACGCAGCGCCGACCTTGATGTCGGTGAAGACGCGCGCATGGATCTTTTCGGCGAGCGCGACGCGCTGCTTCCAGCACGATTCGCTTCTGGAGACGCGTCCGGCGAGGATCACCGGGTGTTTCGCGCCTGCGAGAAGTTTCGCTGCCGCCTCGACGAGGTGCCCGCCCGGCAGCACCGGGTCGGGCGCGCGGTATCGCTTCGCGTCGGGAAGCGGCGGAAGCGCGCCGATTTTCGCTTCCTGCAGGCCGGCGTCGAGGTTCACGTATGTCGGTCCGCGCGGCGCGGTGTTGGCGATCTGCGCTGCGCGCAGGATCGCTTCGTACGCCGCCGGCACCGAAGCGGGCTGGTTGTCCCACTTGGTGTAGCCGCGCACAAGCGCAGCCTGGTCGGAAGCGGTGTGGATCCAGTCGATCCAGGGACGGCGCCTGGAAGCGTCCCAGGGGCCGGTCGCGCCGAGAACGAGCATCGGCACGCGGTCGCACCAGGCGTTGAAGATCGCCATGCTCGCGTGCATGAGCCCCACGTTCGAATGCACCACCGCGCCCATCATCCGGTCGGAGGCTTTGGCGTAGCCCTGCGCGATCGCCACCGCCGATTCCTCGTGCAGGCACAGCAGCATCTGCGGCTGCGTGTTGCCGAGATAGTTGACGATGCTGTCGTGCAGCCCGCGGTAGCTCGCTCCCGGATTCAACGCGAGAAAGGGAACGTCGAGCGTGCGCAGCACCGCGGCGATGGCGTCGCTGCCCCAGATCTCCTTTTGCTCGGGACCCGCGACCGGCGCCTCGGCACGAACGGTCGGCGAGAGGTTTTCCTTGGCGTTCATGGGCGTTCCCGTGATCCGGTACGGCTTAGGGGAAGCCGATCATAGCTCGCCCCTTGTCGGCCGCGCAATTGAAGGCGCGTCGCCAGCGATTCAACCGCGCGGCGCGGCGAGCGTCCCTACGGCGGCGAAGAGCGCTTCGACCGACTCGCGCGGAAGATTGCGCGTGATGAACACGATGCGCGAGCGCCGGTCTTCGCTCGCCCACGCGGCTAGCGTGACGGGGGGGTGAAACACGTGCTGTGCGCCCTGCACGAGCACCGGGCCGGGTTCGCCCGAGACGTTGACGAGGCCTTTCACACGCAAGAGGTCGGGTCCGCGCAGCGAGGTGAGCACCTGCACCGCGGCCGAAAACGTGTCCCAGGTGAAGGGTTTCTCGAACCACAGGCAGAACGAGCGGATCGACGCATCGTGCGCGCCTGTACGCACGCGCTCGCCGAGGTAGGCGCCTTCGGCGGGGCGCGCCTCGCCCGAGGGCGCGAGCCAGCGCTCGAGCTCTTCCGGCGTGACGCGCGTGCTCGTCGGTCCGACGTCGCGCAGGAACGCCACCTCCACCTCACCGTTGACCGCAACGGTGCGCGCGGCGTAGGGGTTCATCCTCTCGAGCCTCGCTTCGAGCGCCGCAACCGCGCCGGGCTTTGCGATGTCGCTCTTGGTGATGACGATGCGATCGGCGACCGCGGCCTGCTTCGCCGCTTCGGGCGTGTCGTCGAGGTTTTGCAGGCCGTTCACCGCGTCGACGAGCGTCACCACGCAATCGAGGCGGTACTGCGCACCGAGCATCCCGTCGGTCTGCAGCGTGTGCAGCACCGGCACCGGGTCGGCAAGCCCGGTGGTCTCGACGAAGACGCGGTCGAAGTCGATCACTTCGCCTGCGCGGCGGCGGATGAAAAGCTCGCGCAGGGTTTCCTGCAGATCGGTGCGCACCGTGCAGCACAGGCAGCCGTTGGAGAGCAGCGTCATGCTCTCGGAGGAAGAGGCGACGAGCTCGTGGTCGATGCCGACCTCGCCGAACTCGTTGAGGATCACCGCCGCCCGGTTCATCCCGGGATCGCGCAGCAGGCGGCGGAGCAGCGTCGTCTTGCCGCTGCCGAGAAATCCGGTGATCAGTGTGACCGGGAGCTTTCCCGCCAGCGAATCGCGCGCGGGCGCGGGGCTCGACATCAAATGGTCATCTCGAGAACGTACAGGCCGCCGGCGAAGCGATCGACGCTGTAGACCAGCCGCCGGTCATCGACGTAGACGTCGTTCAGCTGGATCGACCCCGCGCGCGAGAGCTTGGGCGCGGGGGGCACGAAGTAGGCGATTTCCCGCGGCTGGTAGGGGTTGCTCACGTCGAAGGCGCGCACGCCTCCGCCGAAGAACGTGCCGACGATGACGTCCTCGGATTTCCAGGAGCCCGGCACCGGCAGGTTCTCGTGCAGGTTGTGCGCGCCGAAGCGTCCACCGTTCCTGGCAAAGGCCTGCACGGGCGGCAGGGGAAAGGTGCTGATCGGCACGGGATTGCTCTCGAGGCGCGCGTCCACCACCCAGACGAGCTTGGGCCAGTCCTTGCCGTCGGGATAGACGCACTCGTCGCTCACGATCAGGAGTCCCCGCTCGAAGAGCGGCAGCACGGTGTGGGTGAACCCGGTGTAAGGCGGCGAATAGCGCCAGTGCGAGATAAGCTTTGGTCGAGATTTGTCGGCGATGTCGAGGATCACCGCGCCGCCCGAGATGTAGCCGACATAGGCGCGATCGGGACGCTCGGGAAAAACGTTGGTGTTGTGCGCGCGAAAGCCCGAATCGAACTTGGGATGGCGCGCAGGCGGAGGCGCGGAGTCGCCCACGCGCGTGCCGGGCAGCCACCAGCGTCCCACCTCTTCGGGCTTCGCGGGCTTGCGCACGTCGACGATGCGGTAGAACTGGTCGTCCGCCGGATTCGTCGGCGGGAAGTCCGGCGCGCCCGATGCCATGTGCACGTACTCCCCGTCGACGAACCATACGGCGTGCACGCCACGCGAATGCGCACCCGACGCGTCGAAATGCGAAATCAGCTTCGGGTTTTCCGGCGTGCCGATGTCGAAGAGATCGAATCCCGCGGGCCGGGTATTCACGGCGCTCGTTTGATACGCGACCGCCATGGTGTCGCCGACCACGTCCAGAGAATTGGAGCGAACCTTCGCGTGCGGAAGCTCGGTCTGCACCACCACGCGGGGATTTCTCGGATCGGTCACGTCGACTGCCGTGAAATTCTTCGGCGCGGACTCGTGCGCGAGCCACAGGATCCTGCGCCCGTCGCGCGCGAGCTGCATGCCCATGCCCTCGCCGATGCCGCCGAAGCCCTGCAGCTCGTGGTGCGAGAGGAGTTTCATGTTGAACGAGAGCGCCCGGTCGGGACGGGGTTTCATTCCGGGAAGCGGCTGGGCCATTTTGAGGTCTTGGTTCGAGGTGAAAGCAAAGGCGTAATGGTACCGCCTGCACGTTCTACCGGGGGATCCTCGCCTGGCGCCACAGCGGCTTTCCCGCGCATAACGGCGTGCACATTCCGGCCGGGGATATCGAGGGCCGCAAGAAGCTCGCGCAATACATGCTGCGCGCGCCGCTTTCCCTGGAGAGGATGACGTATCTCCCGGAGGCGGGCATGGTCATGTACCGCTCTCACATGCACAAGAATGCACAAGGGCCTGAAGCGCAATTTCCAGTTGATGCCCGGTGCGCAATGGCTCGAATTACTTTGCCGCCATATTCCGGACCGGTTCGAACACTTGGTGCGGTACGTCGGCTGGTACTCGAGGAGGGTTCGGGGCGAGCGGGCGCGCCCGGTCGGCGTGGGCGCGATTGATCCACAAGGTCTACGAGGTCGATCCTCTGGAATGTCCCAAGTGCGGCGCGCCGATGCAGGTCATCGCGCTGATCGATGACGCCGAAGTCATCCGCCGAATCCTCGAACATCTGGGCTGCTGGGCGCCGCGCGAGGTACAACGGAATCAGCGCGCGCCGCCGAGGGAGTTGCGAGCCTGCGGTAAGTTTTCATGATCGATCTCCCGTGGTTAGCGCCCCATGCTAAAGGGCGGGCGCTATTGGATAAGTAACCGGTCGCTTACGGATGACTTACGTAGTGATAGCGATCAGCAGAGCTGCGAGGGTCTTGCGAACGATGCTGTTCATTTGCGCCTCCCTTGTTAGTGGCAGGCTAATATCGGCACCGACCGTGCCATCAACCTAAGTCATGATTTGTACGTGTTTGTAAGCGACGAAGTGAACTTAGAAACGAAACGCGATGAGCATTCAATGTTCCGACGACATGCATTTTTTGCTGCGACCTGCGAGCGACTGTGCTCTCCACTGGCAGGCGCAGTGCGAGGGAATGATGTCGAGCGTGGGGTCGGCCTTCCACAGCGCATGCAGGCCATCGAGGGTGCGGCGGCTTTCGCTGTCGTCGTCCAGGACGAGCGCCGCCAGCCGGTGAGGTGGCCGGCGCTGCTGAAAGGAGGCGGTGGTCCAGGCGGCGTCGGCGATAAGGAACCTGCGTCGTCCAGGTGTTTCCGCCAACAATCCGAGCTGTCCGCGCGCGTGCCCGGGCAACGGAATGAGCCGCACGCTTCCATCGCCGAAAAGATCGTGGCCGCTTGCGAAGCTGCCGATGCCGCCGCTTTTGAAGTCCGCCTCGTCGAGCAGCGTCGCACGCTGCTCGAAGTCCACCGGCAGGAGCTGTGACAGGAAGCCTCGAGCAGTCGCCCGCAAGGGACCGCATGCGCATACCGCATCCCACGCCTGCCGGCTCGCCACAAAACGCGCGTTCGGGAAGTCGCGCGCACCCGCAATGTGGTCCGCATGAAAATGGCTCAGAACGATCCGCTCGACCGATTCCGCGGCGACGCCCTCGCGAGCGAGTTGCTCGACGGCGCTGTCACCGGCTGCCAGCTGCACTGGCGTGAGCCAGCGATAGGCGCGCTGTGGAAACCGCTCGGTCGCTTGCATAAAGCGCGTGCTGTATCCGGTGTCGAAGAGCGTGACGCCGTGGCGCGGGTGGCGCAGAACCGCGAACAGCGCGGGAAAATACGCCGGGCGCCAGCTCGCTCCCTGCACTGCCATGGCATGGGGATGCAGGCAGCCGCCTGCCCATCTCAGATCGAGGGACACTTTAGGCACGGGCAGAGTCCCTGAACGCGCGGATCGTGCGCGTCACCGCCTCGGTCATGCTGACGAGCGGTGAATAGCGCAGATCTCGCCTCGCGGCCGCGATGTCCAGCGTTTGATGGCAGCCCAACAGCGCGACGGTGTAACGGGTCAGCCGCGGCTCGCCAAGCCGGGGCAGCGCGCGGTGCAAGGATTCGAGCGCGCAGGCGAGGGCCATCGCCGCGCCGAACGGGATATGCCGCGTCGGCGCCGCAACGCCGAGTCCCGTCAGAACCTCCGCGATCAGCTGCCACAGACGTACCGGCTCATCGTTGCTGATGAAGTACGTGTTGCCCGCCGCTGCCGCCGCATCCCGTGCGAGGAGCAGCGCTTCCACCACGTTGTCGATATACGTGAGGTCCTGCAGATTTCGGCCCTCGCCGACGATCCGCAGCCGACCGCTGCGCGCGAGTGCGATGAGGCGCGGCAGAAGTGCGGCGTCCCGCGGGCCGAAGATGCCGCGCGGACGCAGGATCACGGTCTCGATGTCCGTAGCCGCGCGCACGACTATCTCGGCGAGCGCCTTGGATTCAGGATAAGGATTGAGGAAGCCGGGAGGGAACGCCGCGTTCTCGGTGACCTTCAGCCGATCGCGCCCGTCGAAGACCACGCTCGAGCTCGAGACGTGCACGAACCGACGCACGCCGGCAGCTCGGGCGGCGTTCAGGAGCGCGTGCGTGCCCTGGACGTTGATCCGGAAAAAATCCTCGCGCCGTCCCCACGGCGAGGAAAGGGCGGCGGCGTGAATCACGTGGTCGACGCCCTGAACCGCCGCCCGCAATGCAATCGGGTTTTCCAAATCAGCCTCGAAGCGCAGGCAAAGGCGCGCGTCCAGCTGCGGAAAGCGCGAGAAATCCCGGCCCAGGGCGATCACGCGCTGTCCTCGCGCGACCAGGGTCTCGCAAAGTCGGGTGCCGAGGAACCCGGTGGCACCCGTCACCAGCGTCAGCGCGGCGCTCATGCCACGCGCCTTTCCGCCCAACGGGCCAGCTCGCCGCGAAGGATCTTGGCCGCATGCCGTGCGTCCAGCGGCAGCGCATCCTTGAACAACACCTGCTCTATCGGCAGGCTACCGCGCATCGCGAGGATTCCGGCGCGGGCTTCGGCATCGGCCCTGGCGCCCGGCCTGGGCTCTACGATCAGGATTGCCTTGCCCTTCGCGCCGACCAGCGCGGCGCGCTGGACCGCCGGGTGGCCATCAAAACGCGGCTCGACGCAGGCCGTGAAGAGCGTGCGGCCCGCAGTGACCACCCGCTCGGACTTCCTGCCGCAAAACCACAGTCGTCCGCGCTCGTCGAGCGCGCCCAGATCACCGGTGCGGTGCCATGCGCCGGAGCGGTCCGGGATCTTCGCCAGCGTGGCGCCGTGACCGCTTCCCTCATAGCTGCGGCTTACGACCGGCCCCCGGACCACGATCTCGCCGACCGCCGCGGCGCCCAGCGCTTTTGCTTCGGCAATGCGCTCGTCACTGATCGCGACGATGCGAAGCTCGACCCCGGGTACAGGATGCCCGACCAGCATGCCCCAACCGGACCGCGACTCCGCCAGGATCTCACTCGCTTCAGCGCAAGCCAGCGGCACCGCCTCCGTTGCACCATACGGCGTATGAATGCAGCCGTGCGGAAGAAGCGGGATAAGTGCGCGAAGAAGCGCCGGGGGCACCGGCGCCCCACCGATCATGAGGCAGCGCATCGTAGGCAGGGGAATGCCCGCTTGCGCGACTTTTTGCCACACCCCCGGCGATCCGAAGCTGTGGGTGACGCCGTAACGCCGGATCGCCGCCACCACTGTTTGCGGGTTGCTGTCTCGCGGCCTGGAAGCGTCGAGTGCGGGAAGCACGGTGGCGCAGCCGAACCCCGGGCCCAGGATCGCCAGCAGGGGCAGAATGGCCAAATAGACGTCGCCCTCGCCGATACCGCTAAGCCCGATAAACGATGCCAGTTGGGCCGCGAGAACCGAGTGCTGAAGCAGTACGCCCTTCGGAGAGCCGGTGGCGCCGCTGGTAAACGCGATGATCGCTCCGTCGTCGGGCGAGACTGCGAGCGGCGCAAAGCCTGCCGGTACGCAGCCGCGAAGGCGGCTGATGCAAGTCGCCCCCGGCCAGCGACCGATCGAGATTCGCACCTTCACATCGGCAAGCGCGCGGCGATGCAACGCGGTGAGCGCGTGCACGATGCGTTCAGCGATGATCGCCTTCGGTCGCGCCTGCGTGATGCAGTCCATGAGCCGCCGCAGTCCCAAGCCGGGATCGATGAACACGGCCACGGCGCCCAGTGCGAGCACCGCGAAAGTGAGGGCAGCGAAATCGGTACCAGGACGCACCATCAGCACGACCCGGTCGCCGCGACCGATACCGCGAGCTTCCAGGGCGCGGGCCAGGGCGGATGCGCGGCCCGCGAGCTCGGAGAACGTCAACCGCTCTCCGGTCGCCTGCACTTCCAGCGCCACCGCGCCGGGCGCGCGCGCCGCCATCGACCAAAGGTGCAGCGCGACGTTCATACGTTGTCCCCTGTGAAGTCGGCCTGAAAGGTCCGGAAGTGCGCATAACGCTCGTCCGACAGCAAATCGCGCACGCCGGTGAGCACCGATGCGTCCTTGCGCCGCAACGTCAGCCCCAGCGCCAGCACCAGAGCGGGGATGCGCGGATGACGGTGGTGGATTTCGTGGTTGCCGATGCCGAAACCCAGCGGGCAGAAATACGTATTCGAGACGCGGCCCCGATAGTGGCCGAAGTGCTCCACCCAGAGCCGCAGTGCGTTGATCGTGTTCACGCCGAGCACCACCAGTAGCCAGTGCAGAAGAGGTGGCTGGAATACCGCGTAGGTTGCCGCCGCACAAAGCCAGGCAAACAGCACGCGGCTGCGCTTGCCGGGCCGCACTTCATCGCGAATGCGGTCGAGGTTGTTGACGATCGGGAGCAGCTCGTACAGCGCGTAGAGCCATCTGGAGCGACGAAACAGGCGCTGGCGGAACGGGGTCCAATTGGTGTCGCCCGCCTGGTTGGCGCGCTGGTGATGCACGCGATGCACCATCTGATATCGCTCGGCCAGGAAGGGCAGCAGCAGCATGCCGATCGCGGCATTCCCGATCCAGTCGTCCCACCGACGGCCCAGCACATTGCCGTGGGTGCATTCGTGAACCATCAGGATGAACAGCCCGTGGACCAGCACTCCCAGAGCGAGGGGCACGACAACGGCAGCGGCCGGGGCGGCGCGCAGAGCCGGGGCCACGCCCCACACCAGCGCGACGCCGGCGACGAAGAATGCCATCATTGCTGCCGCCATCGTGCGATGCCACGGCGCGATGCGGCGCGCCAGCCGAACCTCGAGCAGGGTCTCGCCGCGCCGCGGCACCTCCAGATCGAGACGATTCCAGATGCGGTCACGTTCGATGCCGGGAATGGCGCGCGCCACCGCGGCGAAAAGTATGCTACGCAGCCGAATCATTGGATTTCCCTTCCATCAGCGAGCTTGAGGACACGATCGGCGCGGCGCAGGCAGCGCTCATCGTGTGAAGCGAGCACCACGGCGCAGCCTTCGCTCTGCAACACGGCAAGCGCATCGAGCACCTGCTCGCCATGAGATCCGTCCAGGCTCGCGGTAGGCTCATCGGCGATCAGCACTTTCGGGCCGGCGGCGATCGCACGCGCAACCGCCACGCGCTGTTGTTCCCCGAGCGAGAGCCTTCCGGGAAGGCGTGTGAGCTTCGTTTCCAGGTTGAGCGCACTCAGCGCGCTCCGCGCCCGCTCGTACGCAGGTACCGCAGCGCCGAACCGGCACCACACAGCGAGCGCAACGTTCTCCAGCGCGGTGAGAGTCGGGATCAGGTTGTGACTCTGAAAGACGAAACTGATCGAGCCGGCCCTCAATCGCGCGAGGCCATCGGTGCTGCGCGCGTAGACATCCTCGCCGCCCAGCAGGACGCGGCCCGAGTCGGGACGATCGAGCCCTCCGAGGATGGCGAGAAGCGTGGTCTTGCCGGAACCAGAAGGTCCGGCGACCGCGAGGAATTCCCCCGCGGCGACCTGGAGTGCCACGCCGTCCAGCGAAGCTTGCGCGCTGCCTTGGTAGCGCCGGACCAGCTGCTGGGCCACGAGCAGGCTCATAGGCGACGCAATGCTTCCATCGGTGTCATGCGTGCCGCGCGTAACGCCGGCAGCACGCCGCCAAGCACCAGTACCGGCGCCAGGAGCCCCGCCGCGAAGGCGAATGTGCGGCTGTTGAGCGCCGGCTTGAGATGAGGGTCGAGGCCGATCAGCGCCTCCAGGTTCTCCCCGCCGACGATGCGCACGTCGACCCCGCCCAGCTGGCTGACACCGCGGCGAGGACGCCGAACTCGCGCGTGCGTCCGACCACGCCGAGCAGTTGAATCGCCGCCACGCCGGCGCCGACCACGAGGTAGAGCACGGCCAGGACGACATTGATGCTGCCGTACTGGAAGCTCACCATGCCTTTCATGAATGGCGAGACTTCGTGCCAGGCGCGCACTCGGTAAACCCGCGGGTCGAGCCTGGCGCGCAATGTCTGGGCCACCTCGTTCGCGCGTCCGTTGGAAACCGCTCTCAGGACCACCTTCGCGACACCTTCGCTTCCGCTGAGCTGCTTTGCGAGGGGCAATGCCACTACGCCCAGGCGAAGGTCGAGGTCCTCGGAGCCGGTGCGAATGATTCCGCGGACGCGCAGACGCGCACTCACCGTCCGGGTCATCGAATCCAGGTAGAAGACCTGGAACTCGTCCCCCAGGCCGAGGGACAACTGCTCGGCGAGCAGCAGGCCGATCGCAACGCCCGAGCCATCGTGCAGCTGCGGCAGGGTCCCTGCGATCACGAGCGAAGCAAAGCTGCTGGTGCCCTTTTCCCGTTCGGCATCGAGGCCGAAGAGGACGATTCCGGTCATACCCCCGCGTCGCCGCAGCACGAGGGCCGGTACTTCGAGCCGTCCGGACGAGCCGGCAATCTCGTTCAGGACGTCCGCGGCCGCCAGCACCGGTGTCTCGGCGATGGTGCGCGCGCCCGTGGTGGAATCCACTTGCACGTGACCGAGCATCAGTCCTACCGAGTTGCTCACCATGAGCTCGGCGAGGCCGTTGTTCATGCCCATCATGAACACCAGCGCAGCCGCTCCGCCGGCCACGGCAAGCGAGATGATCGCCGAGCGTCGCGGCGTGCGAACGATGTTGCGCAAAGCAAGGCCAGCGAGACTAGGCATGGCTGAGCGACCTCCGCACGGTGAGCCGCTCGGACAACGCGATCCCCAGTATCGCGGTCGCAAAACCGCCCAGGAGATCGGCGACGTAGTGCTGCTTGGTTGTCAGGATGCTGAGCGAGAACAGCGCGAGAACGAGCCAGAGCGCCACGCGGTGCCGTCGCCATTCGCAGCTCAATGCCCAGATGCCGACGGAAGGGATCGTGATGTGCCCGCTCGGAAAGCAGTTGCCGGCACCGTCGATAGCGACCAGCAGCCGGTACGCGGCCTCGGACAGGCTTTCCCCCGAAGGCAGGTCTGGCCGCGCTATCGCGGTCGGGAACAGCGACCAGACCAGAAAGTTCGTGCCAATGGCGATCCCGTACGCGAGCAACATGCGATTGAACAGGGCTCGATCGCGTACCAGGAACGGCAACACCACATCCGCCAGAAGCAGCATGGCGTAAGGCCAGACGGTCCAGACGAGGAACGGGAGGGCGCGGTCGATCGCAGTCAGTGGCAGGTCGCTGCGTGCGAAAAGCGGGTACTCGTTAGCGACCAGGTAGCCGACGGTGTTGATGGCGGCCAGCGGAATCACTAAGGCGAGCCTGGCGGGAAAGGTGTTCATCTAGAACGTGAGCGCCAGGGCACCGAGCGTGATGCCGGCGGCGGTGCCGGCCAGAAGGACCCGCTCGCCCCGCCGAATGCGCCCGCAGGCCACGCCGTCGTGAAGCACCATCGGAATCGATGCCGCCACGCAGTTGCCGTGGTCCTGGATGTTCTCGAGCACCTGAGCGTCGTTGAAGCCGCAGGCCTTCGCCGTCGAGCGCAGTGCGAAGAGGCTGGCTTGGTGCGCGACGAGCGCGCAAAAGCTGGTCGGCGCCTCGCCGAGGTCTTCCATATAGCGCTGCATGAACGGCTGCATCTGCCGCTTGGTGAACTTGAAGATGCGCGAGCCCTGCATATGGAACAGATTCATGTCCGGCGTGGTGCCGCAGCCGTTCGGGTGGAACCTCGTGCCACCGCCCTTGAGCTGCGCGAGTTCCGAGCCCTGCGACAGCGTCGTGAAGCGCGCGCGGGACATTTCGCTCGATTCGCCGGCGCCGGGCGCGGTGAGGAAGACCGCCGCGGCGCCATCTCCGAGGAGCACGCAGCTTTCCTCTTCCTTCCAATTCAGCGATGAGGACGCGATTTCCGGGGACACCACGAGAATGCCGCCATACGCGCCGGAGACGAGCATGTTGGCTGCTACATCGAGGCCATTCAGGAAGGAGATGCAGGTCGAGTTCAAGTCGAAGCACGGCACGCCTTCCACCTCGCGCCCGAGCTGCTTCTGCACCAGCACGGCAGTGCACGGGATGGATTGCTCGGAGGAGCCGGCGGCGCAGATGATGAGATCCACGTCGCGTAGCGACGCGCCGGCGTTGGCGAGCGCGCGCCGTGCCGCTTCGGCACCGAGCTCCGAAGCCGTTTCGTCCATGACGAAGCGGCGTTCCCGAACGCCGGTCTTGCGTTCGATCCAGCCGGCATCCAGCCCGAGGCGCTGCTCCAACTCGGCGCTTCGTACGATGCGATCGGGCAGGCATTTGCCTACGCCGCCGATGCGCACCGCGCGGCTTGCACGAGCCTCAGGCCCGCCTCGGCGGGTGGCGCGTGGCAAGCACATGCCCAGCGCTCCGGCCAACACTGAAGATCCCTGCCACATCCCCTGTTCTGCTCTCATACCAACCTCCCTTCGACAGTCCTTGTAGTGCACTAGCCGTGCCACAACCATAAGAAGTTAAAAAACAAATAGTTATCTGTCTGAAGGGAAATGACCTATCGAGTTCAACTGTCATTTCGTGTTTGGCGCATGTACATTTAATGCATGTCAGACGCTCGACTTACGGCTGCGGATCGCGAGTTCTTTGCCGTGCTGGGTGAGGTGGCGTTCCTCAATCCTTTCAGCGCCGCACGCGCCGAGTTGATCGTGCGGCTTGCGCCGGATGCGCGGCTTGGCGATCTGACGGCGGATCGGGAAGCCCTCGCGCGCGTGGTGGGCCCACGACTCGCCCCGCTGCTGCGCGAAGGCGCGCTAAGGCGGCTGAGCGCGGAAGACCGGCGGGGTCGTGGAGCCGGCGCTCTTTTACGTCACCTATCACCACTATGTGCCGCAGCTCGACGCCCTGATCGAGCGCCAGGCGAAAGGCGGCGCTTCCGTGACGGTGCCCTTTGGCGAGGAGGCGATTGCCGAGCTCGTGAGCCGCGATATTCCCGAAGAGCGCGCGGTGCGGCTGTTGTCGTTCTTTTTCCAGCTGCGCCGCGCGTTCTATTTCATCGAACGTTCGCTCGCCGGGGAATGCCCATCGATGCAGCGCCTGCGCGAAGCGCTTTGGAACAACGTCTTCACGCATGACATGCGCGGCTACGAGGCGGCGCTGTGGAGCCGCATGAAGGATTTTTCCACCCTGCTCCTCGGCGAGACCGGCACGGGAAAGGGCCAGGCCGCCACGGCGATCGGCCGCTCGGAGTTCATTCCTTACCTGCCGGACATTGGAACGCACCCGGCCATCAATTTGCCGCGGACTTCATCGCGCCCCACCTCGAAGGACTCCTCCAACGATCGCCGCGTTGAAATGGAATCTGTGGCTAAAACGAGCTTTCCCCGGCAGTTCGGGTACACTTTCCCAGCCACATCCGAGGAGGAAGGCATGCACAAGCTGTTCGCGGTTGCACTCGGGCTCATTTCCATCGTGCTGTGCGGGGGCGCGCTGGCCCAACAGTATCCGACCAAGCCGGTGAAGCTCATCGTGACCTATCCGCCGGGCGGCAGCTCGGACCTGATGGCGCGGGTCTTCGGCCAGAAACTCGGCGAGGTATGGGGACAGACCGTCGTCATCGAGAGCAAACCGGGCGCGGCCGGCTCGATCGGAATGGATTTTGCGGCCAAGCAAGCGCCCGACGGCTACAGCTTCGTCGTCGGCAACATCGGGCCGGCCGCGGTGAACCCGCTGCTCTCCAAGGTGCCCTACGACATCCAGCGCGATTTCGTCGCCATATCCCTGATTTCGACCGGCCCCAACATTCTCATCGTCCACCCTAACGTGCCCGCCAAATCGCTGCGCGGGCTGACCGACTACGCCAAGTCGAACTCGGGCAAGCTCAATTACGGAACCAGCGGGCCGGGGAGCATCTCGCATCTTGCAGGAGCGATGTACACGAACCTCACCGGCGTGAAAGCGACGGAAGTTCCCTACAAGGGGGGCATACTCGGCGTGCAGGACCTCGTCGCGGGGCACATCCAGTACATCTTCAGCGATTCGCTACCGGCGATGGAGTTCATCAAAGCCGGCCGGGCGCGTGCCCTGTGCGTCACCAGCGCCGAGCGCAGCCCGATCATGCCCGAGCTTCCGCCCTGCGCGGAATCCGTGCCCGGTCTTGTCGCGGTGAACTGGTGGGGCGTATTCATGCCGGCGGGAACACCGAAGGCGATCACCGACAAGTTTCACACCGACTTGGTCAAGGTGATGCAGGACGCCGACGTCAAGCAAAAATTCGCAGACATGGGCGTCGAGGCGATCTACAGCACGCCCGAGCGGTTCGTGGCGTTCATGAAATCCGAAACGGCGAAGTACGCGAAGCTGATCAAGGAGGCGGGAATCAAGGTCGAGTGAGTCAGCGGCATTTCCTTCGCTTGCGCGGGCTTCCCGCCATTTTCTCCAGCACCGCGCATACGGCGCCGGTGTCCTGTTTTCCGAGCCCCATCGCCATCGCTGCGTTGTAGATCGGCGCGCTCGCGGCGAAAAGCGGCGTCGGGCAGTCGAGCTCGCGGGCGAAGTCGCCGATGATGGTCATGTCCTTCTGCCACACCTCGTTCTTCATCGTGGCCTCGGAATAGTCGCCCTTCACCATCATGGGGCCGCGCACCTGGAACATGCGCGAGCTGCCGGCGCCGTCTGAGACGACCTTGAGCACTAATGCCGGATCGAGGCCCGCTTTCATCCCGAGCACCATCGCCTCGGCCGCCGCCACGTTGTGGATGGCGACGAGCAGGTTGGCGACGAATTTGATCTTCGAGCCGGCGCCGAACGCGCCGACGTAATAGTTCGCTCGCGTGAAGCCCTGAAGTACCGGCACGGTCTTCCGGTACGCCGCCCGATCGCCGCTTGCGTAGACGATCAGGTCCTTGACGCGCGCCTGCGCGCCCGTGCCGCTCAAGGGGCAGTCGAGCAGGATCACGCCGCGCTTTGCGAGTACGTCGCGTGCGGACTCCTTCACCGGGATCGGCAGCGTGCTCGTCTCGATCACGATCGTTCCGCGTCCGGCGGATTGCGAAAGCTCTACGGCAGTCCGGGAAAGAGCGCCGGCCGAGGGAAGCGAGGTCACGATGATGTCCGCGCGCCGCGCGACTTCGCGCGGGCTTCGCACCGCGATGCCTCCCGAGCGCGCGTGCTCGGCGCGCCGTTTCGGCGCCACGTCGTAGCCGGCGACGCGGATTCCCGCGCGGCCGAGGTTGAACGACATCGCCGAGCCCATGATTCCGAGGCCGATCATTCCCACCGTTTGCTGCTTCATCGCTCCCTCTTTTTCTGTTGGTCCGCCGGCAAATACGCTACCATTCTCGCTCAAAAAAAGGAGGCGGAGTGGCGGGCCCGGCTTCGAATCTGCTGGTCGGCGTGGACATCGGCGGCACGTTCACCGACTGCGTGGTGCTCGGGCGCGGCGGCATCACGGCGACCAAGGCGCCCTCGACCCCGGCTGATTTCGCCGAGGGCATGATAGCCGCGATGCGCGTGGCCGCCGAGCGCCTCGGGCTTTCGTTCGAACAGTTCTGCGGCGAAATTGCGGTGCTCACCCACGGCACCACGGTCGGAACGAACGCGCTCATCCAGAGAAAAGGTGCGCGCGTCGGCCTGATCACGACGCAGGGCCACGAGGACGCGATCCACATCATGCGCGGCTCGCGCGGCGTTTCCTCGCGCGACATCGCCAAGGTGGTCCACTTTCCCTCGAGCCAGAAGCCCGTGCCCATCGTGCCGAAGCGCCTGATCGAGGGCGTGTCGGAGCGCGTCGATTGCTTCGGCGAAGTGGTCGTGCCGCTCAACGAATCCCAGGCCGAAGCCGCGATCGGGCGGCTGGTGGAGCAAGGCGTCGAGGCGATCGGCGTGTGTTTTCTCTGGTCGTTCAAGTATCCGCGGCACGAGCAGCGCGTGAAGGAGATGATCGGGAAAATCGCGCCCAATCTATTTGTCTCCTGCTCGACCGATATCGCGCCCAGGTGGGGCGAATACGAGCGCGTCACCGCGACCGCGTTGAACGCCTACATCGGGCCGGTGATGGCGAAGTACCTGGGCAACCTGGACGGGCAGCTGAAGAAATCCGGCTACCGGCAGCCGTTGCAGATCACGCAGTGCGGCGGCGGCTCGATCTCGGTGGACCGGGCGATCGAATCGCCGCTCCTCACGCTCGACTCCGGCCCCGTGTCGGGCGTCACCGGCTCGCTCTATCTCGGACGCCTGATGGGCTGTCCCAACATCATCACCACCGACATGGGCGGAACCTCGTTCGACGTCGGAATCATCTACGGCGGTCAGCCTGCCTACTCTTTTGTTTCCAACGTCGCGCAGTACGAATATTTCCTGCCCAAGGTCGACATCCAGGCGATCGGTTCGGGCGGCGGATCGCTCGCGCGCGTCGATCCGGCCGCGAGGACGCTCGCGGTGGGACCGGAGTCGGCCGGCGCGGATCCGGGGCCGGTTTGCTACGGCAAGGGCGGCACCATCGCGACCGTCACCGACGCCGATGTCGTGCTCGGATATATCAACCCGGACAACTTCCTGGGCGGGCGCATCAAGCTCGACAGGAAGAAAGCGGTGGACTCGGTGCAGCGCATCGCCTCGGCCCTCGGCCTTTCGCTCATGCAGGCCGCGAGCGGCATCGCCAGGATCGCCGAGTTCAAGATGGCCGACATCATCCGCAAGACGACCGTGGAGAAAGGCTTCGACCCGCGCGACTTCGTGCTGTTCGCCTTCGGCGGCGCGGGCCCGGCGCATGCGGGCGTATTCGCCCGCGAGCTCGGCGTGCAAAAGGTGATCGTCCCGCAGAAGGAGATCGCTTCGACCTGGTGTGCCTTCGGCGCGGCCTCCGCCGACATCCTGCACGTCTACGAGCAGGTCGACATCCAGGCGAGCCCGTTCGACGCGGGGCGGGTGAACGCTTCGCTCGAGGCCCTGGAGAAAAGGGCGAACGAACAGATGGACCGCGACGGCATCGCGCCGGCGCGCCGCGGCTACGGTTTTTCCCTCGACATGCGCCACAAGGGCCAGATCAACGAGGTCGAGGTGATGCTGCCGGAGAAGCGCGTCAGCGGCTCGCTCTGGGGGCGGCTGCATCAGCGCTTCTATGCGCGCTACGAGCAGCTCTACGGGAGCGGTTCGTCCTACGGCGAGGCGCGGCTGGAAATCGTGACGCTGCGCCTTCGCGCCACCGCCGCGACGCCGCGGCCGAAGCTCTCCGCAATGAAAAAACTCAACGCGAAGATCAGTCCAAAAGCGGCGAGCGGCAAGCGCAGTATCCATTGGGCCGATCTGAAAAGAGCGGTGGCCACGCCGATCTACGACGGGGCGCTGCTCGTACCGGGAAATGCGATCAAGGGCCCGGCGGTGATCGAGACGACCGACACCACGGTCGTCGTGCATCCGGGGCGGTCGCTCCGCGTGGATGCGTTCGGCAACTTCGAGATCAATTTCGGGAAACAGGCATGAAAGTCAGCGAGATGAAGGACGCCGTTTTCGACGGCCGGAACATGGGCTATGTGCCGCCGAAGAAGTTGCGCATCGCGCCCAAGCTCAAGCTGCATCGAAAAGGCGCGAAAAACATCGACCCGATCACCTACGAGGTGATCCGCCACAGCCTGTGGCACGTGAACGAGGAGCACGGCGCCACGATCCAGCGCCTGTCGGGGTCGCCTGTCGCGATGTACGCGCTCGATCTCAACCCTTCCATCCTCACCGAGGACGGCGAGTTCGTGTACTTCGGACCTTACATGCAGTACATGTCGGGCGTCACCGACACGCAGGTGAAGTGGGTACTCGAATACCGCAGCGATAATCCCGGCATCGCGGACGGCGACATGTTCCTCGCCAACGACCCCTGGGTGGGCGCCGCGCACCAGCAGGACGTGATGCTGATCTGCCCGGTGTTCTGGAAGGGCGAGCTGTTCTGCTGGGTGACCAATTGCCTGCACCAGTACGACCTCGGCGGAATCACGCCGTCTTCCTTCTGCGGCTCGGCGGAGAACGCCTTCGAGGAAGGCATCTGCATCCCGCCGGTGAAGATCGTGGAAGGCAACGCGATCCGCCGCGACATCGAGGAGCTGTACCTGCGCTCTTCCCGCAAGCCCGAGGCGGTGGCCCTCGATTTCCGGGCGCAGCTCGCCGGCAACCTCACCGCGCGCGACCGGGTGCTCGCGCTCATCCGGCGCTACGGTCCGGAGGTGGTGAAGGGGGTGATGCGCAAGATCCTCGACAACGGCGAGCGCGCCTTCCTCGCGAAGCTCAAGCGCCTGCCCGACGGCGTGTGGCGCGAGCGGAGCTACGTCGAATGCTGCCGCCCGGGCGACCGGCGCACGCACTGCGTGATGCTGACGCTGCGAAAAAAAGGAACCGAGCTCGTATTCGAGAACGAAGGCACGGCGCCGCAGGACGGCGCGATGAATGCGACCTACTCGGGCTGGAGAGGCGCGATCATGGTGGCGCTGAATCAACTTATCTGCTGGGACCAGTATTTCTCGATCGGCGGGGCGCTGCGTCACGTCGAGTTCGATCCGACCCCGGGGACTTTCAACTGCGCCAATTTTCCGGCATCGGTTTCGACCGCGCCGATCCAGGCCATGGAGATCTCGCTCTACCCCGCGTACAACGTGCTCTCGAAGATGATCCACGCCGACCCCGAAATGCGCAAAGACATCATGTGCATCGGCGGCACGAGCCAGTGGCCGGCGACGATTTTCCGCGGCACCGACCAGTGGGGCGAGCGCTACGGTTATATCCTCGTCGATCCCATCGGCGGTGCGATCGGCGCGTTCGCCACCGGCGACGGCATCTCGACCGGCGGGCAGTCGCGCACGCCCATCTGCAAGCTGCCCAACGTCGAGCATACCGAGCAGACCTTTCCGCTTCTGTTCCTTTACCGCAAGGAAGTGATCGATTCCGGCGGCGCCGGAAAATTCCGCGGCGGGCTCTCGGCGGAGTCCTGCTTCATTCCGCATCGCACCGACGCGATCACGCATGACACGCTGTCCTCGGGCAACGCGATCCCGACTTCGCCCGGCATGATGGCGGGCTACCCCGGCTCGGTGAACGTGTACAAGTTCAAGCGGGCGACCGATATCTTCGAACGCCTAAGCGAGCGCCGCATTCCCGGCGACATCGCGCAGGTGAAGGGCGAGGAGGTGACGCTGGCGCTCCGCCAGGAGAACTTCATCCAGAAGCCCGACGACGTCTACGCCGTGATCTGGTCTGCCGCGGGTGGCTTCGGCGATCCGCTCGAGCGCGATCCGGAAAAAGTGCGCGATGACGTGATCGAGCAGCGCTCCGTGTCGGCCGGGGCGGCGCGCGACCTCTACGGTGTCGTGATCACGGACGGCCGGCTCGATCAGGCCGCGACCAGAGACTTGCGCGCGGAGCGGCGCGGGGCCCGCCGCCGGAAGGACGGCGAGGTGAAGCGGCTCGACGGAGAACGGCTCGCACGCACCACCGACAATCTCGAGCTGCGCCGCGAGAAAGACGGGTTGTACCTGTGCTGCGCGAAGTGCACGGCCGACCTCGGCCCGGTGCAGGACAACTACAAGGACCACTGCCTGCGGCGCGAATCGGACGTGAGCGAGTCGAACCCCAACATCGGCGACTACCGCCGCTACATCGACGACCGTCCGGTGTTCCGCCAGTTCTTCTGCCCCGGGTGCGGCGCGCTCGTGGAAAACGAGGTCGCGCGCGCCGACGACCCAGTGCTGCGGGACATCGAGCTTCACCTGCGCTAGCGGCGAAACCGGAGGTTTTTCGTTGACACCTTCGGACGCGGTTGATAGATTGCGCCGCATCGCTCGAGCCGGACCGAAGTTCCACATAAGAGAACGCACGGCGAACTTCGAGCCGGCGGCGTTTCAGCGAGGAGGAGGATCGATGCAGGCTGCGGGCAATCCCGCGATGACGACCGCGGCCCCGGCCGCGCTGCTGCGCTCGTTCGAATGGAAGTGGGTCGTGATCGGGCTGTGCGTGGCCCTCACGGTCTACATCGCGGTGGTTCCGCTCGCGTTCCTCCTCTGGCAGAGCTTCTTCACCCCGCAGACCGCGGCGAAGGCCGCGGTGTTCACGCTGGGCAACTACACCTCCGCCTACGGCTCGAGCGAAACGCTTCGGCTCTTCTGGAATTCGCTCAAGTTCGCCTTCGGCGCGTCGCTATTCGCTTTCGTTTTGGGGACGGCGCTCGCGTGGATGAACGAGCGCACCAATACGCCGTTCAAGGCGCTGTTTTTCGCCCTGTCCATCATCCCGCTCATCATCCCGGGAATCCTGTTCACGGTCGCGTGGATCCTGCTCGGCAGCCCCAAGATCGGAATCATCAACCTCGCGCTGCAAAACTGGTTCGGGCTGGAAAAGCCCCTGTTCAACGTCTACTCGCTGTGGGGGATGATCTGGGTCGACGGCCTGCATTACTCGCCGATGGCCTTCCTCCTGATGACGGCCGCTTTCCGCGCGATGGATCCTGCGCTCGAGGAGTCCGCCACCATGAGCGGGGCGAACATCTTTCAGGTCGCCTGGCGGGTGACCCTCAAGCTGACCTGGCCGGCGATCCTCGCGACGCTGCTGATGCTCTTCGTGCGCGCGATCGAGTCCTTCGAGGTGCCCGCGCTCCTCGGGCTGCCGGTCGGGATCCACGTGTTTACCTCGGCGATCTACCAGGCCGTGCACCGCTATCCCAGCCAGATCGGGCTCGCCTCCGCCTACGGGATGACCTTGCTCGTGATCACCACCATCGGGGTGTACTTCGTGTCGCGCCTGTCGAGCCGCGGCAGCAAGTACGCGACCATGACCGGCAAGGGCTTCAGGCCGCGGAGAATCGACCTCGGCCCCTGGCGCTGGTTCGCCGCCGCGATCTTCATCGTCTACTTCCTCCTGATCGTGGTGCTGCCTTTTGCGGTGCTGCTGTGGTCCTCGTTCCAGAGGTTTTACTCCGTGCCTTCCTGGCAGGCGCTCTCCAACCTCACCCTCGACCCGTACCGCTTCATCTTCACCTACCCGAACCTCACCCGCTCGGTGTGGAACACCCTGATCCTTTCCTTCGGCAGCGCCACGGTGATCATGCTCGTGACTTCCGTCATCTGCTGGATAGTCGTCAAGACCAGGCTCCCCGGACGCTGGCTCCTCGACAACGTCGCCTCGCTGCCGATGGTTTTTCCGGGACTCGTGCTCGGCCTTTCGATCATGATCTTCTACCTGAATTTCGACATCGG
>WNGP01003234.1_pt1 | contig 25452 bp, 20 predicted proteins | sample 5407671 | NCBI WGS metagenome assembly WNGP01 (sample SAMN13153381, study PRJNA577476) | soil metagenome | isolation source: 40 cm soil or saprolite under Garry oak tree replicate 2 | place: USA:California | collected 2016-06-15
CGCCCGTTCATGCGCCACGAGCCAATGCGATCTGCGAACGCTTCTTGAGGAGTGTGAGACAAGAATGTCTCGACCACCTGTTGATCCTTCACGAGAAGCAGCTCCAGCGCGTCCTCAATGTGTATGTGGCGTACTTCAACCAGGCACGACCGCATCAGGGCATCAGGCAGCAGATTCCAACACTGCCTGTGCCGTCTGCTCCCCTGCATAACCAGAGTGATAAGGTGATCGCTGTTCCAGTCTTAGGTGGGTTACACCATGACTACCGAAAGGTGGCATAACCGTTGGAAAGCGCGTTCAGAAAAGGACGGATGAAGCAGGTTAGGGACCACATTGATCATGCCTGAACACGAATTGTTTGTAAAATAGCTGTCTTCGTTTGCTCTGACGTACCAGACGAACACGTGGTGTTTCTGCTGCATCGCTGATACCAAATGCCTTCTGTGTGGTAAAATAAAAGGAAAGAGCACATGGAAGGAAATGTAGATCAGGTATGGGTCATCGCATCACACGAGCAGCCTCGCACCTCTCAGTTGATGAGGTCAAAGAACGCATGAACACGGATACGCGTCCGTGGATTCGAGAGCATTGGTGGATCATCTACAATGCCCTGGTTGCACCCCGCAAAGCCGAAGAGATTGCCCTGCATACGGGAGTCTCCGCCACGACGGTGCACCGAGTGATCTCGACGTACAATCGCGTGGGACCAGCGGCCCTGGAAACGCCAGGCAAGGGAGGCCGTCGGCATCAGTATCTGACGTTGGAAGAAGAGAAGGCGTTCCTCGCCCCATTTTTCACCCAAGCGGAGAACGGAGAGATCGCCACCTCGGCCCAGATCCAATGCGCCTTTGAAGCCAAAGTTGGACACGAGGTCGATGAGAGCACGATCTATCGCCTGCTCAATCGTCACGGCTGGCGCAAGCTCATGCCACGTCCCAGACATCCCCAAGCGGACCCACAAGAACAGGCCCAGTTTAAAAAAACTTTGCAGCGCAGGCTCAAGCGGCAGTCGCAACGCGAGAAGCTTCGGATGAGCGCCCGGTCCTGATCATGGCTCAGGATGAAGGCTGTTTTGGCCGCATCAGCCGTCCCCAGAGGTGCTGGGCTCCTGCTGGTGTGCGCCCCCATGCCCCGGCACAGCTGGTACGAGAATATGTCTATGTCTACGCCGCTGTGGCTCCCGCGCAAGGACAGATGACCTCACTGATTTTGCCGGAGGTTTCGACCGCCATGATGACTCTCTTCCTCGCGCATCTGAGCCAGACCTTCCCGAAACACTTCATCGTCATGCAAGTCGGGTTATGCAGGCTGGCACAGCGCCAAGGACCTGCTCATCGCCTCCGAATATTCGCTTGATTCCCCAACCTGCTTACAGTCCAGAACTGAATCCGGTTGAGCACATTTGGGATGAACTGCGCGAAAAATACTTTCACAACCGCGTCTTCCCCGCACTCGATCCCTTGATTGACGTGCTGTGCCACGGTTTGAATGACCTTGCCGATGATCCCAAGCGCTTGCGCTCCTTAACCAGCTTCTCCCATCTTAATGTTACCATTTAGTATGCGGATTGGTATGAGGCATCTTCATGAATGTATACTGATGATGGGCATGCCTGTTCTCGATTTTCTCGGCAATCTCATAAATTCACTAAGGAAAGTGATAAAAGCGAGATATCATACTGACGCAAACGACCAATTTTGCCAACGGATGTCCCAAGTAGCCACTACAGGCACTAGAGCTACTCAACGAAGTCTATATTGAGGCTACGAAGACAGCACATTCCTTCGATCCTGCTCGCCCGCCACGCGCGTGGTTGCTCGGTATTGCAACGCATATCATTAGCAAGAAGAGAGCCGAGCAGGCAAAGATTAGCAAGAAGAGAGCCGAGCAGGCAAAGCATAAGCCAGAAATTCCCCTCAGTGCTCTACAACATGACCAGCAGGAAGCAGAGGTTGTACTCGCTTCACTCACCCTAACCAGCACGCTGATAAGTGATGGGATGGAGCAGCAGATTGAGGCAAGAGCGCAGGCGGAATATATGCTCTCCCTTGTTTCAGCAAGCGACCGGGAGGTTTTGTACCTCTCCATCATCGAGGGGTTAGGTGGTGAAGAGTTGGCTCAGCGGTTGGGATGTGCTTATACGGCAGCCCAGGTACGGCTATGCAGAGCCAGAGCACGGCTACGTGTAGCGTTGGCGAGAGAGGGAGGTGTGCGCAATGAATGAGCAGAACGCACGAGAGCAGCATCTTGCACGCGAGAAGACATTGCACCGCTATATGGACGCTTTTGAGCGGAATGATTTCGAGGTAATGTCTCAAGTCCTCGCCCAAGCCGAGCAGGACGCGGATCTGGAAACGCTGATCTGGGAGGTACACGCCGCTTATGCTGCCGAGGAGGAATACGAACAGCGAGAGCATGAAGTCGAACAGGTGCGGCAGCTTTTGCGCCAGCATTTGCCCTCTGGCCTGGAAACGCCGCTTACGCTTGAAGAGATGCCACCTTTGACGGTGAGCGATGTGATCGCACGAATGCAAGCTGATGAGGCGGTCCGTGGCTCCGTCAAGCAGGAACTACTGAGCGTTGCGCAACAGCTCCGCCAATCGAATCAGGCGCTACCAGAGCAGTTGGGCCTACACGGAGTACGGACGCTCTTCGCGCTGCTTGGCGTACAGGTAAGCAAGCAGCTACAAAAGCTCTTTAGCCAGACAGCGCTCTTTCTCACGTCGGGCAGACAGCAGGGCATGGCGCAGCTTGCGGCAACACGACGCCAGCATGAACAGCTCTATCAGAAGAAAGTGCCACCGACGCAAGAGGCGACAGTAGCAGAACAACAGCTGCCGACAGAAGAGGAGGAGGGATAAGCTATGCCACAAGCGATTACAGATGCAATCGCGGAACTGTATCGCATCTGTGCCATGACACCGCCAATACAAGAGGAGCGTGTGGTCCTACTCAATGAATTGCTAGGAGGCTATAACCTGACCTGCATCGAGCTAGTGGGGTTAACGAGTGAGAGGGCCTCACACTTTCTCATGCGAGGGGGAGCCATTTTTGAACCAATACGAAGTGCGAACCAGGAACCGCTGGCGGGGTATATCTACGTTGATAGCAGGAATGGATACATTTTCGTTGAACGTGATGACCTCTTTGTACGTCGCCGCTTCTCCGTTGCGCATGAACTTGGTCACTATGTGCTCCATTTTTATTCGCTCATTCGCTCGGAGACGCTGAGAGATCAGTACGAATCTATCGAGATTACAGAAGCACTAGCACCATTTTCCGCTGAGGAGGATGCAGATGATCTGCCTAACGGGCGAGTCGTCCATGCTCTGCATCTTCATCTTCCTCCTTATGAGCAAATGGAAAACGAGGCCAATCGGTTCGCCGCCGAGCTACTCATGCCCGCCGAGTCCGTTCAGTATCTCTTAACGCGCTACGCCCCTAGTTGTCGAGGCGACGATTTGATCTGGCGGCTTGCGACTGAGATGCTGGTAAGCCGTGCGGCGATGCGTCGGCGATTACGTGATCTTCACTTGTTGCCGTTGGTATCGGCACAATGGAACTGAGAGCAGTGAGGAGAAGTGTATGTATGGGGCTTGAATTTTTACGGAATAATGGTGCACACAGAATGCGGGATGATGCGATACGCCCATTGTTGCTTGATGACAGTACAGAGAGTGGAGAAATGCAAGAACAGGAGCGGACTGAGATGGGCTATGAAAGGGACATAGGGAAATGGGGGCCGATTGATACCTGGAATGTCGCCCTCTCTGCCACTTGGGCGCACTGTCCAAAGCTCTTCATAGATGGCAAGGATGTCGGACGGACGGTTGCTTGGCTTCAGACGGCAGAGGGCTTTCCAATACCAGTGCGTCTCTCCGAAATTGGGGCGGTGATGATATGTAACTCGAATCGCCGTTTGCAGCGCGAGTGGCACATCGTTGAGCAGGTGGTGGCGATGGTCGTTGAGCCGTTTCCCTGGGAAGAAGTGGAAAGCTTTGCAGCTGCTTTGCAAAGGGAAGGCTTCCGCTTGCTGCCTTGTCCAAAGCCAAAGGGACGCCTGACCTACGACTTCCAGGAGATGCGCAAAGTCACACAAAATCGCTCTCTGGATGAGATGATACGGCTGGAGAAACAAGCCCTGGTGCAGGCAGGACAAGTACCTGTCCTGGTCGATGGGCGATTGGACCCGCGCAAGGGTGGTTTCGACGAAGCGAGTACGCCAGTCGTAGGCATGATTAAGGGACACCACCGCAACTACCTGCATGATGAAGGATGGCGCATCTACTACGACCTGCAATTGGGCCAGCGTACGCCAGCATTCTTGCTTGAACAGGAACATATCAAGGTTGTTTCCTGGTACTTGCGCCTGGATGGAACAGCAGGCGATATGCCAGGTTGGGGCATTGTCAGGTTAGAAATACCAGAGAAGTTCTTTCGCCTACAACTACAGCACGATTGGTCCTATATTAATCACCTGTCCAGTATGATTTGTGAGTATCGCTGCAAAGACAAGAGTTATGAGCGGGCCTCAGTCTCTCTCTACCCTGTTCAGCGAGCCGAGGAAATTCTAGGGTCAACTATGACGGGTGGCGACCGTATCGTTTCACGTTTCTATAATCTCACTCAGTTGTAAACAAGGAGATCACTATGAATGATTCTTACCAGAATGCTACTTCTATCCCTATGGATGATGCATCTGCACATACAAACGGCAATGGAGGTGCGACCTCTTCAACGGCCGAGGGCCCGCTGTGCATTGGGCGTGTCGGTGCTCCGCCACAGAAGGAGGCCACCAGCACAAACTTCTTCTTCTGGCTTCCGCCTGATACCCTGGTTGAGACGACGCAGCTTATTACCTGCCTGAGTACGCTCGCGGGCGTTCCATATACCTACCATGCCATTGTGAGTGAGGTGTATCGACAGAGCCGCAGGCGTTCGATGGGTGCTGAAATAGATGAAGCTGACGGCGACCTCAATTATCGGCCGCCCTTCGAGAACGACGGCTTTACCTATGCCTCAGCCAGCATACTGCGCTCAGAGGTCTTCACGCCGCCACAAGAGCGCAGCCCTGTCTACCTTGCCTCCGCTGACAATGCGCGTACGGCCTACGGGGCAGAGGACATCACAAACGGCCTGGATATAGGGCTTATCAAGAATGGGGCCAACCAGATTGCTGGACCGGGCTGCATCGACCTGGATTACCTGCTCGGGACCAACGGCGGCCATATGAACGTCAATGGTTCGGCGGGGCGCGGCACCAAATCGAGCTTTCTGCTCTTCGTCATCTGGCTCCTGCTCTACAAAGCGAGGCTAGAGGCGAGGAATCGCCCTTCCGATAAGAACCGTTTACGCATTGTGCCGATTATTCTGAACGTCAAGGGACTCGACCTGTTTTATATTGATCGCAAGAGCACGCAGTATGACGAACAGAAACATTTGTCAGATTGGCAAGCGTTGGGCATTGAGGACCCTAAACCGTTCGAGAACGCTGCATTTTATGCGCCACAGGCGCCTGGGGTTGACATCGCGGTTCCGACCGGGCGGACAGGTGAGGTGAAGCCATATAGTTGGAGTTTGAGCGACATCATCACCCAGGGCCTCTTCTCCTACCTGTTTGCCGAGGTTGACGCGAACGATAGTAACTTTAGCGCGCTTGTGATGGATATAGAAAGCTGGCTCACCACCGAGAGCACTGCTAATGATGGTACTGTCATGCGCTCACTACGCGAGGTTGAAAACATTACCACATTCCGCACACTTTTGGACTGGGTAGATAACGGAGCAGAGAGCAAAGAGGCGAGGTGGCGCAACCATCATCCTTCCACCTGGAAGAAGCTCTATCGCCGTTTATTAAAGCTTGTCTATGAGTGCAGGGGCGTGCTGCGTATTGACGACCAGGTGGGCAATCCGTTGCAGGTGACGCGCAGCGATACCATCGACCCGCTTGTGATCGACCTGTCATCGCTGGCCGGAAAGCCGGAGATACAGCGTTTCGTCGTGGCCACCATTCTGCGCCAGCTCGTAGAGGCGCGCACAGGAGCCAAAGCACAGCCGGGTTTAATCTACCTCGTCGCGCTTGATGAGCTGAATCGCTTTGCACCGCGCGGAGCCACTGATGCAATCACCAGGCTGATCGAGAACGTGGCAGCCGAAATGCGCTCACAGGGCATTATCCTGCTTGGAGCGCAGCAGCAAGCCTCGAAGGTCTCGGAAAAAGTGATCGAAAATGCGGCATTACGTGTGTTAGGCCGCACTGGTACGCTTGAACTGGATGCAACAGTGTGGCGATTTCTAAGCGCGAGTGCGAAGAGCAAGGCCACAGTCCTTCCCCTAGAGGAGAAATTGGTCATTCAGGATAATTTCCGCGAGCCAATGCATATCCGTGTACCCTTCCCCGTGTGGGCAATGAATCCAAAGGAAGCCGCACCATCTGAGGAGAGAGCAACATCTACGATATCGACAACGCCGGATGACGAGATAGCGACGTATTAGACCGAGCGAAAGAGAGCAAACACGATACGAATTCTACATACTGCCGACTGGCATTTACACGAGCGGCTCAAAGGCGTTGCGCGCCGTCCTCATCTTGTGAAGCGATTGGAAGAGATTGCGGGCTACCTAGATGAGCGACAGGTTGATGTGATGGTCGTTGCGGGCGATCTGTTCAGCCAGGGACAACGAATGGAGGAACTGAGCCAGGCGGTGAGCGATATACAGCGCATCTTCAAGCCGTTTCTGCTCAAGGGTGGCACGATTGTAGCGATTAGCGGCAATCACGACAATGAGCACGTCTTCAACTTCATGCGTAATATGCTTGACCTGGCGGTGCCCATTGATGCCCGCGTTACTGGCCCACGCCCGCCTGGTCGTCTCTATCTAGCCGCGCGGCCAACGGTGCTGGAACTGGCTGATCCAGCAAGACAAAGCGTGCAGTTTGTGTTACTGCCCTATCCGACACCTGCCCGCTACCTCAGTGAGGATAAGACATCCTATGAGAGCCTAGCAAAGCGCAATGAATTGTTGCATCGCAAATTTGAAGAGACGAGGGACCGGATACTGAATACCGTCATTAAAAAGTATATACGCAGTGTGCTGGTCAGTCATATTCATGTGCGCGGCACACAGGTCTATACACGTCATCACGTCTCGGAAAGCGATGATGTGGTCATCGACCAGGGGGAGATTCCGGCGTACCTGGATTATGTTGCGTACGGGCACATTCACGAGCCGGGCGAAGTATTGCGCAACACACCGCATGTACGTTATGCCGGCAGCATCGAGCGCATGAATTATGGTGAATGGAAAGATGATAAGAGCGTTGTCTTGGTTGATATTGGTCCAGATGGAAGGCGCGGCGATCCCGTCTGCCTTCCCCTAAACGCAACTCCCATCTACCGCATCGAGATTCTTCACCCAGATACTGACATGCAGGGCTTACGCGAGCGCCATCCCGACCACGCGGACGCCCTCGTCTCGTATCGACTGGTCTATAAGCCAGGCGAGCACAACCTTGACAGCCTGACCAGCGAACTAGAAAGCATTTTTCCCAATTATTACGAAGCGCAGATTGAGGCCGAGGGAGCAAGCATTACCTCCAGTGCCTTTGACGTCACAGCCCCTGATGATATGGCCTCGACCGTTGAGCACTACCTTCAGGAAAACCTGTCCGATGACCCGCAGCGGGATGAGATACTCAAGCTGGCACGTGCGCTGCTGGCAACGATGGAGTAATGTAAAGGAGGAGAGGAACATGATCCCGCTACAGGTAACGCTTGAGGGCTTCTTGAGCTATGAGAAGAAGCAGGTCATCAATTTTGTCGGCGCGTCGATATGGGCGCTTTCTGGTCCAAATAGCGTAGGGAAATCTGCTGTTTTTGATGCCTGACATTTGCTCTCTATCATCATGCACGTTGTGGCCCAAAGGATTTGATTCATCACCGGGCTGATAGGCTCATTGTCACATTCGACTTCATGGTGGATGACACCATCTATCGTATCAAACGGATTCATCCGAGCAAAGGTCGCTCGACGCGTGAAGCCTTTATAGTAGACTGTGCAGATGGCAGCAACCTCGATAGCGCACCAACAAAACGCATCGCCAATACGGATAGTGAGGATGAGCTTCGTGAGTGGGTAAAGCTAACGATAGGTATGGACTATGCAGCCTTCACCTCCTCCTGCCTGCTGTTGCAAGGGAAAAGTGAGCAATTGCTCGATGTCGATCCTAGAATTCGCCGTGACATTCTTGCGGAACTGATGGACCTATCGCGCTATGAGAAACTCTACGTTGCGGCAGAGGAGCAACGCAAGGCATTCAGGAGTGCTGTAGAGACGCTCGAAAAACAACTACTCGCTCCCAATGTGCGCGTCGTTCGCGATGAGGAGCTAGAGGAGGCGCGAACGCTGCTGCACGGTGCGGAAAAAGCATGGGAAGATGCGCAGGAGAGCGTTGAGCGGTTCAGCGTCTACGTCGAACAGGCACGGCATTGGGAGGTAGATAGAGCGGAGCTGCAAAAGCAGCACAAGGAGCTTCAAAGCGTGCAGGGGCTGGTGGACAGGGAGGCAGAAATCGCGGGCGGTTTCTCTGAGTTGCAAGAGTTGGATACTGTGCTGCCTCCACTCAGACAGATTGCCGAGGAGCGGATAGCTTTGCTCGCCTTGCGGGCTCGCCTCGATGAGTTGCAATGCCAGACGCGCCGCATTGAAGAGGATGTACGTATTGCTGGGATAAAAAAGAAGGCCGAGCGACAGACGATTACAGACTTAGAAGTCGCAGTCAATGACATTGAGCAAAAGTCCAAGCAACTCCTGGGCCGCCTTACCGTGCTCATTCCATTAGTGAGCAAGCTGGAAGCCATGGAGCAATTGCAGATCAAAAAGGAGGCGGTAGATAAGCACATAGCAGCGCTGCCGGTAGATGTTACACAGCAGATGATACAAGCTGAACAGCGATTGCATGAGCTTGAAGATATGGAGCGTACGCTGCCCTGGCTCAGCAATGTTGTACAAGAACGAGAGCAATTAAAAGCCACATCGGAGCGTGAGCGAGCGGCAAGTGAACAATTACCTGCGTTGCGTGCTCGCTATGATGAATTGCAAAAGAGCCGAATAGCGCTGGAATCGGCATGTATTATGGAACAAGATAACGAGCGTCGTCTGGACGATGAAAAACGGGACAGCAATAGACGGCTACGAGATGCTCAAAATCATCTGCAGAAATTTGCTGGTGCTGCAACGAAACCTGTATGTGATCTCTGTGGACAAGAAATTACTGGTGAATATGCTAAGCAAGAACAGATCCGCCTCCAACAACGCGTAGAGGAGTGCCGGCGTGAGGTGACGGCGGTAACACAGCAACACCAGGACGCGGTTGATCTGAAGAATGCCAAAGAGCGGGAGCTTAAAGAACTGGATGACCAGATAGGAGAGGTAAGAGGTAGCTATGGGCAAGCTGAGCATGAGCAACAAACAGCGTATGAGCAGGCTAAAGATCATGAGAAGCGATTGCGTGCAGCGTTCGAGGCAATGAGCGAGCGCTATCGAGAGCGTATCAGCGGTGCTTTGCCTGAGGATAGGGCAGCATGGCTGGCAACGAGCTATCCGTTAACGAGCGACATAGAGACGATGCAGCAGGAGGTGAAGAGCAAAGCACATCAGGCACGTGAAGTGAAGCGAATTCGTAGCCTTCACGAGACGTGGCAGGGATTGGATCAACAGAGGGCGGTGTTTGCACAGCAGATCAGCGAACAGGAGCAGGATATAGACCTCAATGCTGCCAGAAATGCCCGCATTGAAAAGAATGGCATCGAAGAGCGACAGAACAAGCTTATTGCTGAGAGCGAGGAGCAGCAGCGTAAGCTTGAGCAGGCAAAGAAGGTTGCTCAGGAAACTGAAGATGCGCTTACTAGCCTTCATGAGCAGGCACAGCATTGCGAGAACGAGTTACGTGCGGAAACAGCGCGCCGAGAGGAAAAGGAGCGTGTGCAGCGGGAGCGAGAGAGCAGTTTACCGATACCATGGCGGAGCCGGGCCAACACGCTTGAGAAGAGTGGTTTGACATCGTTAGAGCAGAGACATACTGATCTCGCGTGCTATCGTTCGCTACATGAGCAATTAACCAGCGCACGCGAACGTATTGAGAGGTATCAGAAGAGAGTTGATGAATTAGACATACAGATTTCAGCCTATCCAGCCGAGGCGAGGCGACCAGTGCAGGAGGTTGAGGGTGAGCTTTTGGGAAGAAAAGAGGCACATAGGTGGGCAAGTGCTGAGCGAGATAAGGCGAAGAACAGGCTTGGAGATTTAGAAGGGACGCGAGAGCGGCGTCAAGAGTTAGAGCAGCAGAAGCTTAATGCTGAGAGGATACAACATCTCTATGCCATACTGGCGAAGCACCTGGGAAAAACCGGCCTGCAACTATTCCTGCTCAATCGAGCTGAGCGTGCCATTGTAGAGTTTGCGAATCAGACGCTGAGTGGCCTCTCGCATGGGCGCATGCGCCTCGAATGGCGTCCTGAAAGTGACGCACAGGTGCAGACGGACAAGGCGCTAGATGTAGTGGTGCGTGATCGAGAGATCGGAAATTGCGCTGTCGCTATTGGTTCAGTGAGTGGTAGCCAGAAGTTTCGCATCGCCATCAGCCTGGCAATGGCGATAGGGCGTTACATGAGTCGAGATGGCCGTCATCCTGAATCAGTCATCATTGATGAGGGCTTTGGCGGCCTGGACAAAACTGGACGTGATGACATGATACAGGAGCTGCGCGCGCTAGGGGAGCATGTGGCGCGCATCATTCTCGTCTCTCACCAGGAAGAGTTTGCCGATGCGTTTCCCAATCGTTATCGCTTCAAGCTGGTCGATGGCTCATCGCGTGTGACACTCATGGACGAGGAGTAAAGTATGAACGAGCAAGACGATACAACTTTCAACACATTTGATGCCGAGTTCTTTAGCGAGCCTGCCAATGTGCTGTGGGACCCGCAATTAACACGGCAATTGCGCGTCTTGCTTCACGCAGACCGCTTACTCAGTTTGCAATCTCGCGATGAGCATCGCCCGCCCGAATTTCAACATTATGCCTCGCTCTCCCTGGCACTCAAGCTGTTTGATCTCATCATTACGCACACGGGACTTGGGCAGGACATCGAGCACGGTCAGGCCATAGAGGAGCTACTGCCCCTGCTTGAGGCCATGGATAGAGGGGCAGGCATAGAGCCGGAGAAAGCGCGAGCGGTGCTCATGGCAGAGCGGGTGCTGGCGACATTGTACAACGAGGAGGAGAGACGAGGACCTTTCAAGCTTGACTACACCACGTTCGAGCAGGGCGAGGCCGTCAAGCGCACGCTTTCAGTTCGGCTCCTTGAGGAGCGGCATCATGTCGATGGGCGTATCGTATTACGCCTTTCCAATGAATGTGCTAATCTCTTGCTCAACGCCCTGACTGTCAATCTGGAGGATGCTCAGGTGGCAGCGGAAGCTATTATCGAGTGGCAGCTCAAGCGGGGGCGTCTTCAGGAGGCGCGAGGTTCGGCTCAATGGGCCTTGCAGCATTCCATGCGCTTACGTGAGCACATTGAGCACCGCTTACTCGACACTCGCCGCGACCTGCACAGTGTGGATTGGAGGGAGGAGATGCGCCGCACACTGGACGAGGCACTGATCCATGTGAGAACGCGCTGTACGGTAGAACATAGCATTCTGGCAACCGCTCGCGAGCAGCGTGAACAGCTTGAGCCTGGGAGCCGACAGGCGTATCAATTGGCGGAGATTATCGAGCTCATTGAAACCTGTCGTCAACAACATCTGATTCTTGAGCGGCGTCTGATGGAGGCCCCACGCATCTTCTTCGAGGAGCAAGAGCGACAGATTTTTACCTTGCGCCCTCCGCTGCTTTTTCCCCATCCGCAAACCTTCACTATCTGCTGCAACCTCGTCGTGAGGCACAAATAGACTCTATACCGATTCAGCTACGAGAGCTGATCGATACCGACTACGATCAGTCCCGCTTTACTGTAGAGATGGTGCAGCGTGCAGAGCACTATCTCGCCGCGTTGGAGCAGCCAACGCGGCTTTCTGAAGTGATGCTAGCCGCACAGGACGCAGGCGAGTCTGTTGCTGTCCTCGAGGTACTGGTGTTTTTAGTGATGGATTACTTTGATGAGCAAGACTCGCCAGAGCCAGAGCAGCTTCCGGTTACTGTGCTGAAAACGGATACACAGCAATTCTGGCTAAGTGCTATTGCCGGCGATGACGTCATGCTCTGCCCCCGGCAGAAGAGAAAGGAGCATCAGCATGCTTCCTGACACTCAAACCTTGTTTGACGCGGGCCGCCTGATTCAATGGGCGCTACGACCACATGCGCGCCCTGCGACGGAAGAGGAGTATCAACGCTTGATAGACCGCTACCGCGACCAGGTAGCGTTTCGTGAATGTGTGCAGGCGATCTGCAGCGGGTTAGGCATCGCAGTGGCAGCAGTGGGACAAAGGGGTGTCGTGCTGGTGCCTGACGACGATTCGGTCTTTGCCATGACCGCTGAGGACTACCGACGCTCCGGCACCGCTGAGGATCGCCTCATTGATGGCTTCATCCTGGTCGGTATTCTTGCCACATTCTATCCGCGGGCGCAGGACCTGGAGGAAGACCCACTGCTAGTGCGCCCGCCTGTGACCGTGGAGGAGGTGGATCGAACGTTACGCATGATATGCGAGTACCTGGAAGAGGCGGCACGCGCGCAGCCGGACCCAACAGTGCAAGAGGTGACTGCCGGGCTCGATGAAGCCTGGCGGGCCTATCAGAATCGTGTCGCGACGAAGACCACCAGCGATGGGCGAGCAAGTGCAGGCACAACGCTTCAGATGATTCGCCGTGCCTTCGGAACGCTGCAACAGCATGGATGTGTGAGCCTTGTTTCTCGTAATGGCAAGGAGGCATATCAACCGACCTGGAAATATCAAGTTCTGACTCAAGAAGAAGGTGTTGCGCGTTTGGCCAGTGTCGTACGTACACTCGTCGCAACAAGGGAGGCTTGAGATGCCGCAACTGCTTCGCCTGCGTTTCTGTAATGTAGGCCCACGTCGAGCCAGAATGGAAGACCTCACCCTATCCATGGAGGACATTGAGACCGGGCAGGCAACACATAGTGCCATCTGGTTACGCAATGGTGGTGGCAAAACTACACTCATCAGCCTCATACTTTGGCTGCTTTGTCCAGACAAGCCAATGCCGGATACACACAAAATTGAGGAGTATGTGCAGCCGGATGACCGCAGCGTGCTCGTGGCAGAGTGGCAAATGGATGGGCAGCAATCGTCATTGTGGTCTGGAAGACCAGAACGCTATCTCACAGGCGCGTTTTGCGAATGGCGTGTCAGCGGTTCTGCCCAGGAAGGCAGGAGGCTGCACCGCATATTCTTCGCGACGCGCGTCATCGAGGATGAGCCACGCCTCACGTTGGAAGGCCTGCCGATCTATGTTACCAGACAGGGACAGCTTGAGCAGCGGGTGATGACAACGTTCCGGCAGGAGCTCCGCGAGTTAGATCATATCTATCCACAGGCAGGCGTCGAGTATCCAGAGACGTTGAGCCAATGGCGCGAGGTGCTTGAACGTATCGGAGTAGACCCCGAATTGTTCAGATACCAGATCCGTATGAATAGCCGCGAAGGTGGAGCGGCTGAGCCATTTCTTTTTAAGAACGATGAGAGCTTTGTCGATTTCTTTCTTGAGCTGATGGGTGAGGCGGCAACCGGCCACGAAATCGCCAAAAACATCACTACGTTTCGCCAATCACTCTTTGATCTTCGTCACAAGCTTGAACCTGAATATGACCTGTTGCAAACACTCACGCGTCAACTCACACTGCTGTGCGAGGTGGCAGACGAGCGGGAGCGCCTTTACAGTCGGATACACTCAGTCCGAGAAGGCATTGATGATGCAACGGGAGCAGTCAACAGGTGGGTGGAGAACTTGCAGCAGGAGCGAAGTACGTGGGAGGAGATAGAGAAAGAGGCTCATGTGGAGCTGCTTCGTGTGCAAGAAGCAGCGAGACAGCAGCGACGCCACGCCCTCCTTCTGCGTTATGCCGCGTCCCACAAGCGTGTCCAGCAACTCACAGCAGATGTAGCGACGCTGAGCGACCTCGTGGAATATGCAAAGCGGCAGGTCATCGTGTGGCAAGCGGCAATTCCGCTGCGAACCATGACGAGGGCACAGGCTAGAGCCGAGTCTATTCAGGCGCAAATGAAGGCGCAGCAACATGAGCACGAGCCGTTGTTACTCGTACTGCAAGCCGGCGCGTGCCGCTATGCTGCCGCCTTGTCTGCCAAAGCGGAGAAATTGCGCTCGGAAGAGCTACATGCCGAAGGCCTGGCCCGGCAGCAACGCGCAGAGGCAGGTAAGTTACGTGATGGCGCAGCAAAGCAAGACGTCGAGGCTGCGGGCTATGATACGCAGGCAAAGCAGACGGCGAAAGAACTCGCAGCACTGCGCCAACTCCGTAAAAATTTAGAAGATCAAGGAATTCTGCAAGCCGGCGAGCGCTGGGCCGATGCACGCTATCGTTGGCAACAGCAGCAAGCCGGGCAGAAGAAAGGGCAGCAAGAGCTTCAAGGAGTTCTTGAGGCTCTAGGATTGGAGCAGGAAGAACTTCAAGAGCAACAGCGCACATTGAAAAGTACGCTTGATAAGCTTGGCATGCAGATTGTATACGAACAAAAGCTCCTGCAACCTGCACAGGAAGCGCGTCAGCAAATTGCCGCTGATGCCATACTACAGCAGCACCTGGAGACGCTAGAGCTGGACGTTGATCGACTTACGCCGCACGCGACAGAGCTATTACAGGAAAAGCTGCGCGTATGGGAGGAACAGCTTGCCCGGCTGCGGCTCACAGCAGCGGAGCAGGATGCAATGATTCAGTACCTCTCCGATTACGGTTTTCTGCCACCTCTCCAGGCCGTTGCAGACATACAAGAACACTTGAAAAGGGAGCGCATTACCGCTTGGTCCGGTTGGCGCTACCTGGCGGAAAGTATAGGTGAAGCTGAGAGGCGTAGCTGGCTGCAACGTGTGCCGGAACTGGCCTTTTGTGTCGTCGTTCCTGATGAGCAGTGGTCCCAGGCACAGCAAACACTCCAAACTGCACCGCCGTACCTGGAAACACCTGTGGTCATATTCGCCAGGCGAGAAATACAGGACGGCATAGCTGCGCGCGGCTGGTCACTTGGGCCTACCAGTGACGCCTACTTTCAGAAGGAGGCGGGCAGCCGCGAACTCCTTGAGCGGCAGGAGCGGCGACAGCGCCTCACAGATCAGACAGATGAATTATACCGTGAAACCGCGCAGTTGAAGACCTCGCTTGAGCGGCTCGAACAAACGCTTACACACTATCCGACGGCATGGTGGAATCAGCATCATGCACTCTTGAGAGAGGCACAGGAGCAACAACACTCCACCCAGGCCCGGCAATGGCCACTGGAGCAAGAACTTGAGTATTGCAAGAAGCAGATTGCCTCAAAGCAGCAAGAGCTGGGGGAGCTTCAGAAGAAGATACAGACCGTAGACGGCTACTTAATACGGTTGCAAGCATCTGAGGCTCAATTGAACGTCGATGCCGATATGTTGCAGCAGAGGGAATATGAACTGCGCGCCCAGGCAGAGGAATGCTGGACGCAAGCGCAACACTTGCGAGATCAAGCTCAAGGAAAGGAGCACGAGGCTAATGAGACGGTGAATGCAGAGAAGCGCCTTGCGGAGGAGGCCAGTGTCACCGAACGCGAACGGAGCGAAGTTCGTTACCTGGAAGGGAATCCGCCTGCTCCTGCCGCCGGTGACCTACAGGTGCTTCGTGATGAGTATGAGCGGCTCAAAGAGCAGTACGAGCAGAAGATCGGCTTCAATGAGCTTACTGTCCTCCACAATGAGGCGCTGAAAGCAGTAGAGCAGGCACAGCGGCAATTGCGAGTCAAGCTCAAAAAGCCGGTGACGGAAAGTGAGGTATCTGATACCTTGCGTACGCTGCTAGACCCGGACGATGCCGATGAGCGTGCAGAAGAGGCAGTCAGAGCAAGTGTCAAGGCTGAAAACGAGCGAGATAGCGAACAGGACAAGTTAGCGAAGGCCGATCAAGAGATGCAGAGCATCAAAAGGCGGCTGAGTACACAGAGCATTGATGAAAACGAGTTAGAGGAGGTACCGGAGAGCGAAGCGTTATGCATCAAAGAAGCAGATGAAGAGGAACGGTTGGCGGCAAACAATGAGCAGGTGGCTCAGAAGCAAAGCACGACGGAGCTGGAAGCACAGCAGCAAGCGCAGAACTGCTCCACACATATTGAAAGCTTGGTCCGCGTACAGCATCAGATTCAGATGATGCAGAAGAGCTATGCCTCCTTGCTCGCTCTAGGAGCAAGCGAGCCACATCTATCCGACATAGCCGGACTGGACACGGTTCCCTCAGCTCAGGAAAGACAGGCCGCGCTGAAGGAAGGGGAGATTGACAATCTTTTACAAGCGTTGCAGGGGCAGCTTGACCAGATACAAGAGGGAAAAGGTGAATTAGATCATCGAGCGGGAGAAAGCTCACAGACCATCACGCGTGAGCTTAACGAAGTGGACAAAGAGTTTAAGGAGGTGTCTCTAGCGAAACGGCTGTTGGCGTACAGCGACGGGGGTTATGAACAGCACTGCCGCACCTTGCTGCCCGAGATGCTTTTGCGGCAAACCTTGATTCGGGAAGAGCGTGAGAAGAGTATGGCCCATCGAAATACGCTCGTTGAGCACTTAGGGATGCAAGATTTATTAGCTATCCCGGATGGCTGGTAAGGGATCCCCAATGTCTATGAACCACTTGCCCAGAGATGGTAAACGCTGAAGTTGGGTTTCGACCACCTGCATGGCTTCTTTGGTGAGTTTGACTCCGTTCCGATAGGTGGTGGTCACCAAAGTGACCATGGGATGTGTTCCTTTCCAGGTCATGGAGGTAGCATATTGGATCACGGCCTCCAGGGAATCGAGCAGCGCCCCATTCCAATGCTGTTCCAAAATCCCCCAACAGCGTTCGATCGGGTTGTATTTACTATGGTATGGTGGATAATAGGCGAGGCGTAGGGTGAGGTGATACTGCCGGGCAAATTCCACGAGACGCTGCATGAACTGGGTGCGCCGACTGTGGCTCTCGGGGCCATTGTCCAGGTTGATGAGGAGAGTCTTGACGAGCGGAAAGCGCTCTTTGACCGTTTCCCACCAATCGCCCAGGCGATCCACCAGGCAGTCACTTGTCACTTTAGACGTCACCCCATACAGAAAGAGTTCATCGGAAGTCGGCAGGAAAATGCCCACCGGTGTCACGGTCGCTATGGCCTCAAAGTCGTGGTCGGCGGCCGAAGTTCGCACCCGACTCTTGCCTCCCCGCGCAAACGGGCCGACCTTGACTGCGGCCTTGGCATCGAGCGAGATCCGCAGTGTCTGTTCATCGGCTTGCGCCTCCTCGTTGCGTTGCTTCACCTGGGCAAAGATGGCATCGGTCTCCGGAAGTTTTTTTGGGGCTGGCTCTTGGCCACTTTTTTCGGGTAATATCCCAACTGATTGAGTTTGGTTCCAATCGTTTCGGCGGTCGGCAATTCCGCATCCGTGTAGTCTTTTTGGGCCATCAACTGGCGACGCACTTCCGTCGCCGTTAGCCGAGTATACAGACGCGTCGTGCGAAACTGCGGATCCGCCTGGCTCTGCCCATCTACGATGGCGGTGATATCCGTCAACAAGTTGGGCAAATGATCCTCGCTGTGCTTGCGACCACGCAACCTGAAGCCATCCAGACACATCATTCCGCTCTCCACTTCATGCTTCCCTTTGCGAATAGTGACACGATTCCAGCCCAGTTCTCGTTCGGCTAGCCTCTGGCCTCCTTCTCCTAGAGCTTGCACCGTCCGCGCCATAAACATCCGCCGTGCGCTCCCCCTGAGTTCCTTGGCCGTGTTCAACACTAGCGCTTTGACTTCCTCGGTCAGTTCCACTCTTGTCCCTCCAAGCTTTCTTTTCTTGGCACAGTTTACCATACTGGGATAGCTTAGTTTTCGGAAGTCCCTTAGTGGAGCTGGCAGAGTCAGGAGCGGACTTTCTCAGAAGCGCAAGCCAATACTCAAAGCTGCCTGCCTCGCTTCCCGCATTTGAGCGTCGCCCCTTCTTACGCATTCACCTCTCGATGCCTGTTACGAAAGATGAACGTGCCAGCAAAATTGCAGACCTTTTGAATGCTCTCGTAGAAGGCGAGGGCGAGATACCTACCGGGGTAAAGCTCCTTCAGCAAGCTATGCATCGACTCGCCGAGCCGATGAAGGTGGAGATACTTTTTCCTGACCCCGCTGATCTGCATTATATCGCCCCCAGTAAAATGACGAAAGAGAGCGGCGGCGAGCGGCTCACGAGTATGGTCCTGCTGTACTGTACCTTGTTGCGGATGCGGGTTGCGCACCGTACACGTCCCGCCGGACGGTCGAGTTGCCTAATTCTCGATAACCCCATTGGTGTTGCTTCACGCCCACTGTTCTTGCAGTTGCAGCGTGAAGTGGCTCAGGCGATGGACATCCAGCTCATTTATACCACCGCTCTCAAAGATTTTGATGCGCTGGAAATATTCCCCAAGATCATACGGCTGCGCAACGCCCAGCGCAATCGCCGTACTGGTGAGGCGTTCCTCATGCACGAGACCCCGCCGATTGGCCTTGATGCGATCCACATGATGCACGATGAGTCGCGGAACTTCTCAAGTGAGCATCAGGAGGACAAGGAGGATCAGCCATGACATCCAACGCCTCCTTCGAAGAACCAAAACTGCCACCCGGGCCACTGCAGACGTTTCTGCATCGTCTCGCACATGCTTCTGGGAAGCGCCTGGAAAGTGCCGTGCTCTGGCAATACTTTGCCGAGGCGTTTCCCTATCGGCCAGGTGGAGTGGAGAATCGCAAGTGGCTACACCGAGCCCTTCAGGAGGCCGCAGATCAGGGCATCATCCGCTTGCCTTCCGCACAGGGGCGCTGCTGGGACTGCACGCTTGAGCCGACTCTGCCTACCGTCGTCTGGAAAACGCCTCCGAATGAGGGACGCGACGATGAGAGTTGGCGTGACTATCCCTGGTTGCCACAACTGTGCTGGATAACGGATATGCCCATGCTCTCCCAAGAGCAAGTGATCTTCCTCAAGCGGGTACAGGCGGCGCTGCGAGAGGGCGTGCTGCAACGCGCTGCCCCTCTCACCTATCGTTCCCTTCAGTTGACCAGCAACGAGAAGCGCCTGGGCGAACTGCTGCATAGCGCCCTGTTCAGACCTGGCAGACTCAGCCTGGCATTGCTTGGCTGTATACCCGACATTCCTCCCTTAGTCATAGAGAAGATTGGAGCATCCCCTGTCGCCCTCATTTTTGAGAATGCTGCCGCGTTCAGAACAGCCGCCACGGTTCTCAAGCAGTACGCGTCCCCACCTTATGGCTGGCTTGGCTTCGGCAGCGGAGCAAGCTTTGAGCGCTCTGTCCTCCATTTTACGCTTGTGGAACACCAGATCGAGCGCATCGAGTACGTGGGTGACCTGGATAGACATGGCCTACGGATTGCGCAGCAGGCTGCTGAGCTGGCACAAAGCGAGCACCTTCCCCCGGTTGTTCCGGCCCGGGGATTGCATCGGGCCATGCTACAGTCAGTCCAGCAGTTCGGATATCCTGAGGGCTTAGAATATCAGCCAAAGGAACGGAGAAGCGACGTCAGCGATGAAGCGTTAGCTGCATGGTTGCCAGAGGATGTGCGCATAGATGTCTTGAAAGTTATCCAGGCAGGCAGGCGCGTGCCAGAAGAAGTGTTGGGGCCTGATGAGCTACAGCACGTATGGCAGGCGTAGTTGGAAGCGGCTCGCGTGTTCCGTGTCATGGATAATCTCAATATGCACACCCCTGCTTCTTTCTACGAGGTCTTTCCGCCAGAGCAGGCCAAAACCCTCATCGACCGCCTGGAAATCCACTACACCTCCAGCATGCCAGCTGGCTCGATATTGCCAAGATCGAACTGAGTATCTTAGCAAGGCAAGGTCTGGCCCACAACATTGCTACCATTGAGGAATTACGTCAGCAGATTCAGAGTTGGCAAACTCATCGCAACCAGCAGGTCGGTACAGTCAACTGGCAGTTCCGCACCGCTGATGCATGCATCAAACTCAAGTGGCTCTATCCTTTGACAAGTTGAGCTAGACAGAGCAGTCACTTAGGGGGTCTTGTGACAATAGTTTATACGCTGTGCAGCAACAAGGCTCTGCTACGCCCATAATGCACTGTAAAGAAATGGGAATAATCACACTGTGAGGTTCGAAGAGATTGATGTGGAAAACTAGTTGAGAATGTGGAAAAACTCGGGCAGCTTTATCTCTAACAGCAAGTTGCTTTTCCTCACTCTAACTTTTCAGAGCCAAGTTCCTTAAATACGGTCTGAGAAACCACAATACGACTTTAAGGAGCGTCTTCCAGATAGCAGGAGGTTATCACATCTGGTTTGTGCTCTTGCCAACCTTGAAGGTGGCGGAGTCATACTGATCGGAGTGAATAACGATGGAAGTATTCTGGGTATTCCAAGAGGAAACCCTCTTGATGAGATGCAGTTAGCCATTATCAATGCAGTACAGAATACTTGCCGACCTCGGCCAAGACTCGAGCCACATGTTTTTGATGCCCCGTCAGATCCATCCAAATGTGTTCTAGTGGTTCGTATTCATGAAATGGAATATAAACCGTGTATGGTGGATGAGAAGGTTTATGTTAGGGTGGGTTCGTCAACGCGAGCAGCAGGGCCAGATGAAATTAGACGGCTGTTTCTCAAATGATGCCATACAAACTCTTCCCCTTGTTCTAAGGAGCGACAAACAGTACCGGTGTGGTATTCAAGATGGGGCCAAAACATCCTCCACCATCATACTTGGCCGTGATATCACAATCGCATCGAAAACACCTGGTAGCTGCTTAAGTCCCTGTATCATGAATTCGTGTTGTTCTGAACGACCAGCATCATCCCAAACAAAGGCAATGATATTTTTGTGGTTTGAATTACTTGCACGATATAAACTTGCATCAGCGGCAATCTCTTCTATCACCTCTTGAGGGCTCATGGTTGCTCTCATAAATTTTACTTCTATGATCAATTGAAGAGATGGGATGCAAAGATCCATTCGTGGATGCATTTGACCCACACCTTGCGAATAATCCTCATCCTTCAGATCAGGGAAAATTGGAGCGAGTATGGCCCACAGGAGGTTCTGGACATGATATTCATGGTCAATATGCCATTTGCGCGCTTTGGCTTCCCTACGAGAAGTTCTAGGTTTTGCTTCCCACGTCCATCGTCGAAGCGCAAATGGTACATGGCGTAGCAACTCCGACACTTGCGATACTGTTACCCGGTTTGGTGCGATAACAGGTACCGATCTCTTTACCCAATCAAGTGCTGCAAGACGAAGTGCAGCTGGGACAGGGCCAATCCTTGAATCAGTATCTGTTTTTACAAGCCAAAGAGTCTGGTGCTCATCTTCTTCCACCACTGTTTGTTCTGGTTTCGGCAGTAGGGCTGTAGCATAAAGAGCCACGCGAATATCAGCAAGCGCTGGATCACTGGGTACCTGTAAATTTGGCAGAACGTTGGCTTGCCTTTGAGCAACAGCTAGTAAGCACTTTTGCCAGCCTCCCAACAACCCGTAGCTTTTAGTGATGAATTTCCCCATCCAATCAGCAACTGCTTGTTTTGTGGCCTGCTCCGTAATATTCTTTATCCCAAACGCGATACCAAGTAATGCTACTGCATCTAGGCAAAAAGGCATTGGGGGACTGTATAGAAATGGCTCACGACCTGCTAGCCATTGTAATCCTGCGTGTAATGCGCTCAATTGATCGGGCTCTAACGAATATACTGTCGATGCAAAACCAAGCACAGCTACATCCTGATAGGTTCTCTCTCCCCCAGTGTGAATAGCAGCCCGCTTAACAGCATTACGGATTATCGATTCTGCAACCTGCTCTGGCAGAAGCCATGCGGCAAATACCCTCTCAAGAGTATTTTGACCGCTAACTGTTGTGACCTTCTTTACAAGAGCTGTGCGTGCATCATTAAGAAGAATTTCGTTTACAGTGCTCATAGGAACCATCGTGTTTCCCCAATGCGACCCACTAGAATGTCAGAATTCCACCCTGGGAGTGTTTCAAGCTGACCGAGCATCTTGGCGACGAGTTTGGAATAGAGGATGGTTACTGGCATAGGAGCTGGCAAGAAGCTCCTCCATGAGTGACAAGAAAAAGCAAACACTTGTCGTGCCAGATACGTTGTGTCCTGGAATGTAGAACTTCTGTGAAGGCGAAGAAAAATTGGATGAGGTAATCCATCTTGAGAGCGCTTCACCTCTCTTGTCCCTATCAATGAGATTAATACCTCATGGTTTGACATCCTTAGAAATAGCCCTCTCATTGGGGCATAGACTCCCTTGGATGTTCGAGACTCATAGTCCCAAACTCCTCGTTGACCTTTATCAAGGAGTATATAGGGATGATCCTGGATCACATGGACGAAAGCATAATCGACATCGTAGTTTCCCAACTCTGCCATAAGAGCCTTTACCGCATCCGCTTCAGTATTTTTAAGTGGCTTGAAAGCATGGAAGATGAGCCGGATGTGCTCCCCAGGCTGCCAGTTCATGCTACGTTGAACTCTGTTGATGGTGTCACGCAAGGACTCAAGAAGGGTATCTTGGTAATCAGCAATCGGTACTGCCCTAGACAGGTTTGAGAGCCAGTAATTACCATCTCCGGTGAACACGGTGGTAATTCCAACGACCTGTTTTCTTCCTCCCAATCTTCCCCTACCAATGAAAGCACTGCCCAGTCCTATGACGAGTTCATGGGCAATGGTAGGATGGGCTTTGATCAACCAAGGTATTCCTCCCAGTTTAGCATATGTAGCCAGCGCCATGCTGTTGAGCACATAGCCGAGTTGCTTATCCGGGATATCTACTGTTTTCGTCTTAAACTCCTGCACTGGAATCTGATGCATCAGAAAATTCGATTTCGTAATCAGGTAAGGGCTGTCAACTCCGTGGAAATCTTGTGTGCGTTCATCTACCTGGATGAGCGCAAGATCCCACTTGAAATTGTGCTGCGTCTGCCACTCGATTGCTCGTAAAGAGGCCTTTCGGTATGCCTCTGCCGTAGTGTTGGCAACAAGAAAGAACTCCGTTGAACACTCCTCTATTGCATACTTGCGAGTAAATCCCTTCGCAAATGGAGGTCTATCAACATTTGGAGGTCGAATTCCACTGAAAAATTTATGCAGGAATTGCTCTACTTGGCCTTTGCGGGTCTTTTCGCAGACAACGCATATGCGAGGCCGTGAAGGGGTGAAACTTTGGGCTGTGTACGGTCCATACTCATTGAGTCCTCTATCGTGCCATGTATCTGTGTAGTTTCCCGCTGGATCAAAAACATAGGTGGGCTTCGGTGCGGATTGGACTGCTGGGAACAGTTCTCCGCTTTCTTCAGAAAGAAAGGGCTGCAATGTGAATGACACACCAGGAACCATTTCTAGATGGCGATGAGCGAGATGCTCAATGGCTGCCAGTAATTTATCAAACCTGCCTGGTCCGCCTCGAAGCTTTGCCAGATGGCTATCGAGTGCACTTTTGACTTGAGTCGCACGCTCCCTGAACACATGCGTAAGGCAGAGATCGAATGCGTGGTAGCGAGGCTCCAGAACAGCTTCGCTTGCATGAATAGAGCCAAAGCCAGGGCGTTCGTCAGTGAGGAATAATTGCTTCTGGTGTATTTTTTGCACACGTCCGAGCAACTCAAAACGTGGGGCCATGCGAACATCACCTCTGGGTACTAATCTTCCGACGTAGAGGCCATTCAGAGGAACCCCCTCATCTATGAGCTTATCACAGGGATATTTGATGAGACGAGCAGTACGAACGTCCAATGCGAGGCCAATGAAAGGTTTTTGATGATCTAATTTGAACACTCGAACATTCATCTCATAAAGCACCCTTATCGATAGCTCTGACGGGCAGGGTACTCCCTTTGGAACAGAAGCAGCCAGAAGATTATTACTTGAGCCTACTGCTATGAATTTGATTGGATTGTAGGTAAGAATTTGTTGTCCCAACTTATGAAAGTAGTTGATGAGTGCGTTACGCACCAGCGCGGCAGAGAGATAGAGGTTATCAGCGAGCCGAATCGTCGTACTGCAATTGCCAATCTCGGGCGCATCAGAAGCGACTGGGACGCAGAGAAGGCGGGTGCCCCCGTCCCGATAAAATACATGGGTAGCATTGTACTCGGAACGTAATACTCGTAAATGCTCTCTCCCCTGATACTCTAAGATCTCTCCTTGCACTTCTGCGTTTTCGAAGTAGACAGGTGAAAAATTTAAAACGAGGTTCATGCTCACATCATCACTCATACAACCTATTGTGCTTCCTATGTAGATATCCTGGCGGAAATATGCCGATCTTCCAACAATCCTATTGGCTATGCTACATAATTAGACGCGGCTAACAAATCTTGATAACAAAGTGGGAACTTTAGCGCACTATGAAGTCCAGGGCTTCCTGAAAGCCCTAAATCAAGATTAAAGCACCCAGGCGAACGCCTCATCAGGATGGGAGGTAAAGCGTCGGAGCTTGGGCAGGCGCCTGCTCATTTCTTCGATGACACGACCTGTCAAGAACCTCTCTCCTCTTTCTCATTTAATATCCACCTTCCTCACCTTTTAGCTGAAACTCTGCTGAGGAAACTTTGTAACTGTAGTTCACTACAAAATCACAGTTGTTGATTAAGCTTGACCTCTGTCTTTTACCTTTAATGCAACTTCTCTCAAAATGGCTGAGGTACCTGCCAGCCTTCCGACTAATATCTGCACATCTATCGTCAGCCCTGGCAAGAATTGTTTGCCAACGTCCTCCTCACGGCATTGTCGAAACATGTCTATATTAGCATCGTCGCAGGTATTTTCATGGAAAACGTTGCCAATAAGAGTTGGTGAGCGAGCATTTCTCTCTTATGCGACAATGCTGATACACAGCACTCACTCCCAACAAAGCTCAGCAACATTGACGACATCATTTTCCAATGTTGCTGAGCTTTGATCGGCAGAAATGCCAAGTAATATTTGGACAACGTTGTCCTACTGTCCCTGGATGCTTCCTCTATGAGAGAATCCAGTCCGCAACTTTATTCTGTCAGTCCACGACTTTATTCTTGTAGTCCGCAACTTTATTCTGCGAGTCCACAACTTTATTCTTCATGAACAACCACCTTTCGTGAAGCCCCCTTCTACTCCACCGTCACCGATTTGGCCAGATTCCTTGGCTGATCCACATTGCATCCCCTGGCGACCGCCGCGTGATACGCAAACAACTGCAAGGGGATGATTGCCAGTAACGGA
>WNGP01000767.1_pt1 | contig 25442 bp, 20 predicted proteins | sample 5407671 | NCBI WGS metagenome assembly WNGP01 (sample SAMN13153381, study PRJNA577476) | soil metagenome | isolation source: 40 cm soil or saprolite under Garry oak tree replicate 2 | place: USA:California | collected 2016-06-15
AGTGTCGTTTCATTTAGACGCGTGGGATGATGCGACCGAAGAGCAGATAAAACCTACATATTACTCGCGTGATGGGTTGCCGGATTATGTGCGTGATCTAGCTACGAGCACAAGTGCGCCGCTATTTAAACAAGTGATTGGCATTGCAAAGGAGAAGGATGGTGTGCAGGTGGAGGTGGCGTTACAGTCGACCACGGGCTACAAGATCACCATGTATAGTTACGCGAATGCTGTTAGAACCCGGGATGGCGGCGTGCATGAAACTGGCTTCAAAGCTGCGCTCACTAAGGTTGTGAATGACTATGCTTTGAAGTGGGGCATCATCAAGAGCCGTGAGAAAGACGGGTTTAAGCCCGAGGTAATTCAGCAGGGGCTGAATGTCGTTATCTCGGTGAAACTGGTCAACCCGCAGTTTCAGGGGCAGACCAAGGATCGCCTGAATAATGCGCCGGTTGAAGGCATCGTGCGCTCGGTCGTAGATGAAGGCCTGAAAGAATGGTTTGAGCGCAATACGAACGCTGGTAAAGAATGGCTGAAGAAGATCCTGCAGATGCAGAAGGCCAGAAATGAAGCCCAGCTTGTAGAGGAACTGGCCCGAGCGGGTAACAAGAAAAACGGCGAATTGATTGATACGACGCTTTCAAAAAAGTTTTTGCGCTGCAATAGCTCTGATCCGGCCCGCTCTGAATTGTTTATTGTGGAAGGCGATTCCGCCGGAGGCAGCGCTGGTCAAGGCCGCTTCTCAGAATTTCAAGCGGTGCTCAAGCTCAAAGGAAAGCCGCTCAATGTTGCTAAAGCTGATCTGAAGCGTATCGTCGAGAACGAAGAGATACGCACAATTATCAATGTGCTGGGTACGGGGACGCGAGATTCCTTTGATAGCGGCCGCTTGAAATTCTATCGCATCATCATTGCCACCGATGCCGACGTGGACGGGCTACACATCCAGTGCCTGTTGCTTACGCTGTTTCACCAGGAATTCAGCGACCTGATCGAACGCGGGCACGTCTTTATTGCATGTCCGCCGCTCTACTCGGTTAAGTATAAGGGAAAAGTAACGTGGCTGCTGGATGACGAGGCCCGCACCCAATTCATTAAGTCGCATGCCGATGCCCAGGGCCTGGAGTTCAAGCGTTTCAAAGGCCTGGGTGAGATGAATCCTAAAGAGTTACGCGATACCATGTTCGATCCCGCCCGGCGCACACTCAAACGGGTTACGATGGAGGATGGCGTACTGGCGGCCCGGCTGGTCGCAGAACTGATGGAGGATGAGAATGCGGAGGCTCGTCGTGTCTTCCTCGCCGAATATTCTCGCAAAATTAAAGAGTTGGATGTGTAAAAAATGGCGCGTATTACAGGAAACAACACTGAAGCAGGCATCATTCGCGAAGAAGATTTTTCGGTCATCATGTCGCAGGCCTTTGCCACTTACGGCCTCTCGGTAGTGACAGATCGGGCGCTTCCCGATGCTCGCGACGGCCTGAAACCTGTGCAACGACGAATACTCGCAGGGATGCGCGAGGCCGGTTTTCGTTCAAGCCGTCCCACGGTGAAAAGCGCAGAAGTGGTCGGTCTGATCCTGGGGAACTATCACCCACATGGAGATGCGTCCGTTTATGATGCAGCTGTACGCCTGGCGCAGCCCTTTACGTTGCGTTATCCATTGATCGAAGGCCAGGGCAACATGGGGAGTGAGGATGGCGATGCTCCTGCCGCTTACCGCTATACGGAGATGCGGCTTTCGCCGTTAGCTGAGGCACTGATGGAGGATATGGAACGCGAGACTGTGCCGCTGCACCCGACATACAAACAGGACCCAAGGGTGCTTGAGCCGGATTATCTACCGGGACGCATACCACCCGTCGTCAATCCATCGAGTGGCATCGCGGTCGGGCTTTCAACCAACATTCCGCCGCATAATCTGACCGAGGTGTTACGCGCTTGTATAGCGTTGCTGGACCGGCCAACCATGAGCGTTGAGCAGTTGATGATGTATATCCAGGGTCCCGATTTCTGCCAGGGCGGTCGCATTATGGGTATCGAGGGAATCAAAGATTACCTGACGACAGGCAAAGGGCGTATCTCTGTGCGAGCCGAGGTGCGTCTTGAGGAGACGCCGCGCAGCCGGTTGCTGATCGTGACGCAGTTACCGCCAATCGGTAGGGATAAGCTAAAGGTCTCTATCGTCAAAGCCATTAACGGTCGCAAATTAGAGGGATTGATGCCCGACCTGCGCGACGAGAGCGACACTGAGAAGGGCACGCGCATCGTGCTGGAGCTGCGTAAAGATGCCGATGCCGCTCAGGTGCTCTCGCAACTCTTCAGTGAAACGGATTTGCAAGTTTCGCTTTCGTTTCAGATGGTGTATCTCTTCGGAGAACCGATGCAGGCGGCTCGGCAGCCTAAACAGGTGGGCATGATCGAGTTACTCAACTATTGGAACGCTCACCAGGCCGATGTCCTGACAAGGCGCGCACAGTTTGACCTGCGCAAAGCACGGGAGCGCCTGCACATCGTCGAAGGGTTGATCGTAGGCGCAGCCAATGCCGAGCGTATTGTGAAAATTTTCCAGCAGGCACAGGACCGCGCCGAGGCACGCAAGAAGATCGAGGTAACATATAAGCTGACGCCGATACAGTCCGATGTGATCGCCTCCATGACCCTGGCGCAGGTTACACGCCTGGATGCGAGCAAGTACGCCAGGGAAAAAGAGGAGTTGCTGGCGCGGATCGCCGAGTTGGAGCGCTTGCTAGGAGACCGTAAGGAACTGATTGCATTACTGAAAAAGGAAATGCAGCAGCTTATCAAGCAGTTTGGCGACGAGCGGCGCACGATCATCGAAGTGGAGGGACAGGCTCATGCTGCTGTTACAGAGGTTGCGAGCCTGCACGAGCTCGAACCATTAGTAATTGCTTTTACACGTAATGGGGCGCTCAAGACACTGCCAGCAGATACCTTCACACCCAGGGGGAAAAATGGCGATGCCGTTTATACGCCTGTGCGGGGAGATGAACAATTGCGCCAGGTTGTTGCCGCCACCTCGCAGGATTATGTGTTGTGTGTGTCCTCAACGGGCCGGGTCTTCCAGGTTGCGGCGCACCGGATACCTCAATGCACACGCTCAGCAAAGGGAGAACCGGTGCGTAAGCTGTTAGAACTGGCCACCGGCGAAGAGGTGGTGACTGTACTGCCTATTGAGGCTTACGCTGAGGATTGCTATCTCGTGACCTTCAGTAAGCTGGGCAAGGTAAAGAAGTCACCGCTAAGCGAGTATAGGGCGGCAGATTTAGACGGTTTGCAGGATATGAAGCTGGCCGAGGGCGATGCTGTCGTGACCGCGCTGATTTCGCGTGGGCAGGGCGAATACTTTGTGACGACGGACAACGCGCAAACACTGCGTTTCGGCGACGATGGATTGCGCGCCCAGGGACGTGTTGGGCAAGGAGTAGCGGCTATGGCTTTGGGTCCGGGCGCAAAGGTGGTAAGCGCTGCATACCTTGAAGCTGAAGAGCAGAACACTTTGAGCGATCCTCTGAGCCTGTTTGTGGTGACCGAGGACGGTTTGGGCAAGAAGGTGCCACTGAGCCAGTATCCGCAGAAAGGTCGCGCTACAGCGGGAGTGATTACGACTGAGCTGGTTGGTAAGGACCGGGTGTTACTGGCGATGATTGTGCATGAGCATGATCATTTGCTGTTGACCTGGAATGGCGAAGGTAATGGTGGCGAGCAGGTGACAACGGTGAAGGCGTCGGAATTGAAGATGTTTATGCGGGCGAGAAAGGGTGTACCCTTGGTAGATGGGCGGATGGTGGGGGTAGTGAAGATAGGAGTGTGAGGATTATCATGGTATCAACTGATCGTACATTACTTCGTTTGCATGTCGAGGCCGTTTGGGATGTTCGGCTTCCTTCCTCTGTACTCAATGACGTTGAGCTTTTGCGAGAGAGCTTCCAGCCATCCTGGAAACTCTGTGTAGCCGAACTCGCTGATGGTCGCGTGCATATCTGGAGACCAGATGTTACCTCAACGGAACGTGAAGTACTGCGCCTGCGGGTGAATCAAGCGTTGCCTTTCCCCTCGGTAGTCACCCCCATACCTGGTGTGAGTCGTGAGGTTGCTCTTTCCCTGGTCGCATCTCCGAGACTCGACGTAGATATGGCCAGTAGTATAGCGCGTCTCCTGACCTCCTGGGACCGACCACTTATTGAGGCCTTGCAACCAGGTTCTCTCGACGACTACTTTCATTCTGAGAGGCATCCCCTCATTGGTGCGGTCGTTGCAGATCGGTTACTAAGCCTGGCGTATAGCTCACGCCGCACAAGAGAGGCCTGTGAGCTGGGAATCGATACCGTTCCCGAAGCTCGTAGAAAAGGCTATGCGCTTGCAGCTACTATCCTGTGGACACATGCAGTCTTGCAAGAAGGACTGGTTCCAATTTACAGCGTCCTTGCAGAGAATACCGCCTCCTTGTGCTTAGCTGATGCTGCTGGATATCGGGCCTTTGCACAAATAGCTATCTTTGAGGGATAATACCGGTCCCAGGTGCTCAATCCTGGTAACCAAATGCCCAGTTCTTCTCGTCGACTTCCCAGTTAGAGGGTCCGGGCCGTTTAATTGAGATGTGGCACATGGCTGTGTCTCTAGCAGCACCATGCCAGTGCCAGGTATCCGCAGGTACGGTAATAACATCACCTGCTGAGACCAGCAGTTTCTCGGTTTCGGTTGCTACGATGCCCTGGCCCTCGATGATCTGCAAAACCTGGTCTTGTTCGTGCGTGTGAGGTTTAGTGCGTGCTCCGGCGCTGAAATAGACAGCCAGCAGTTCAATCTCGTTACTGTCATTTGGTCCGACGAGCTGTAAGGTTTTCACTTCCCCGTCGAAGTAGCCTTTGCGAGATGTGTCTGGCCTTGCTTGAGAGCGGTCGATTCTTGTAAGTTTCATTGTTGTTCCTCCTAAATCAGAATGATTGTCTTCTTCATCTCTACACCCTTCCGCTGGTAAACAAGTAGATCAGTCCGAGTACGAATAATCCGATACCCGGGAGCCAGAGTGAGAGCATAAAAGGGACAAAGTTATGAGGTGTGAGGTTTGCTGCCAGTAAACTTTCGAGGATACCTATTAGCAGTACCAAAAGACTGGGGGTTATGGCTGCAGACCCGATAAAACGGCGACGGGTCATCAAAGCAACGCCGGTGAGGCCTAACCCCAGGGCGATAATAAGTGCTGGAAATGCCTGGTTTCCTGGGATGAGGTTCTTAAAAGTAAGGAAAGTTGCAATACCTGCCAGGGTTATCAACAGGCTTGCAGCCATCAGACGATATGGGTTGATAATAGTGGCTATCAGCATGCCGATACCAAGGACCAGCACACCAATCGGGTAAATGCGGGTATCAGGATGTAGTAGCCAGGCAGCTAGTAAGCAGATTATGCCAAGAAGGAGCAACGCATATGCCTGCCTGAGATTTTGAACATGGGAAGCGGCATGCAAACGAACCTTATTTGACATGGACGCTTACCCGCCTTTCAAAATATATGCACAATTAGCATCTATATTATACACACGCATTGAGCTTTCGGCATTTGCCAGTGATGAAATAAGGAGGCCAGAGCTTGTAGTTGATAGAGCTCTGGCCGCGGAATGTTATGTTCTTGCGATTTTTGGTTATCTCTGCCTCTCCAAATTTAGGGGGCAGTGGGAGGTACGTCACTGCCAGAGGTAGGAGGCTCTGAGCGAACAACCTCGATCGAGCACTGGTAGATCAGCGCACTAATAGCACCAATAGCGACCAGCACCGGAGCAGCGATGGCGCCTACTACTCCCACGGTCAGTGGAATCTCCATGATGGTATGTCCATCTTGCTTGATGATGATGCGGCGAACGGTGCCCTCATGGATCAACTCTTTGACCTTGGCGAGTAGCTGGTCACCCATTACTTGCAGCTCTTCCTGGAAAGATTTCTGTTCCACGTTGGAGTTATCTGTTTGCGTCATTATGTTTCTTCTCCTTTATCTTTAGAAACAATACTTTTGTTTTGGGCTATACCAGCATAGTTCTAGCCCAGTCTATGATTATCACGGCTACAATGTTATATACGGAGACATGTGGGATAGGTTAGAAATCAGCTTGTTTTTATGCCGTCCAGCGTCTGCTTATCGTTTTCTAAGAGGTGCACGATGTTGCAAGATATACAACGGCAAATGGGTCATGCTACAATGGAGCTGACGAATCATTTGGGGGTGTTGTTATGGCATATTTTCTGGCGAAGACTGATCCAGTCCATTATTCTATTGACAATCTAGAACATGACAAGACGACTGTCTGGGATGGTGTGCGCAATGCTGCCGCGCTAAAGGCGATCCGGGCTATGCGTCGCGGTGATGAAGTCCTGATTTATCACAGCCAGGATGAGGCTGCCATTGTTGGCCTGGCACGTGTCGTTTCTGAACCGCGCCCTGACCCCAACGATGCTAAAAGCTGGGTGGTAGATATGGCGTTTGTGCGCCGGCTAAAGCAGCCAGTGACGCTGCACGAGATTAAAGAGAGTCACCTGTTTGACGATTGGGCCCTGGTGCGCCAGGGTCGGCTCTCGACAATGAGTGTTCCAGATAATGTGGTGTTGTGGCTCAAAGAGAAGAAGGTGCTGTAGTAGTATCAAGGATATCAGTATATGGACAATAATGCATGGTGGTATGTTGGCGGGCGCTGGGTGCATCCTGACGAGGCTACCTTGTCAATAAATGACGTTGCTGTATTAAGAGGGTACAGCGTGTTTGAATCACTGCGCACCTATGATCGCAACCCATTCCACCTGGATGAGCACCTGGCGCGCCTCTATCGCTCTGCCAAATTGATTGAACTGGAGATTCCCTGGCCGCGAGAACATATTGCAGGTGTCATACACGAAATCATTGCGCGTAACAGTTATAGGCATGCTACGATCCGGCTGCTGGTTACGGGTGGCGAAAGCGAAGATACTGTCCTGCCATCGGGCAAACCGACGCTAGTTGTAATGATTACCCCGTTGGGAGAGCGCGATATGGAACGCTTTGCCAGGGGATATAAGCTTATAACGACCAGTTTGCAGCGTATTGCGCCAGAGGCGAAAACGGCGAATTATGTGGCCGCGGTGCGTGCGTTGAAGGAAGCCGAGCGGCAGGGTGCCGCAGATGCGCTGTTTGTCAATGAATGGGGACATGTGCTGGAGGCTACGCGTAGCAATTTCTTCATTTTCCGGGGCGATATACTGGTGACACCGCGTGAAGGAATCCTGATCGGCGTCATGCGCAATGTTGTGCTGGAACTGGCGCGAGGTCGCTTTCCTATCGAGGAGCGGCCTATTCTCCTAGATGAATTGATGCTGGCTGACGAGGCTTTTATTACCTCATCATCGAAGGAGATTACGCCAGTCGTGCAGATTGATGATCTAACACTTGGTGACGGTAAGCCGGGTCCACGTACTTATGAGCTGGAACAGCGTTTTATCAAGATGGTGGAACGGGGCAATCACCAGTGATTGCCCCTTGAGCACTATTAACTTACAGACGATGTGGCTGCTGCCGCTTGAGCGACAGTAGTGAAAGCGTCCTCGAAGATGTCGAGGCCCTGATTCAGTTGCTCGTCGGTGACGCAGAGCGGTACGAGCACGCGCAACACGTTGTCGTACATGCCAGCCTTGATCAACACCAGGCCCCGGTGATGCGCTGCTGCAAGTATGTCGCTGGCTGCATGTGAATCCGGCTCTTTGGTGGTGCGATCCTTGACGAGTTCCATGGCGACCATGCCCCCCAACCCACGCACGTCACCCACCATTGGATATGTATCTTGCAGATTCAGGAAGCGTTGGGTAATGAGGTGCCCGATCTCGCGAGAGCGAGCTGCAAGGTCTTCTTGCTCGTAAAGGTCAAGGACAGCCAGTGCGGCCGCACAGGCTACCGGGTTGCCGCTGTAGGTACCGCCAAGCGTTCCGGGAGGTGGCGCATCCATGATTTCAGCACGTCCAACCACACCGCTGATGGGCATGCCTGCGCCCATCGACTTGGCGATGATCAACAGGTCGGGTTCAACGCCATCGTGGTCGACTGCAAACATTCGACCGGTACGACAGAAACCCGATTGAATCTCGTCGGCGACGAAGAGAATGTTGTACTTTTCACAGACCGTTTTGAGCGCTCGTAGGAATCCGGGAGGGGCAGCCATGAAGCCACCCTCACCCTGCACTGGCTCAACGATGATCGCCGCAACCTGGTCTGGCGCAACATCGGCGACAAAGATGCGCTCAAGCTCTTGAATACAGTAAGCTGTAGCTTCTTGAGGCGTCATGTTCATGCGGTAAGGGTAAGGATATGGCGCGCGATAGACCTCGGGAGCATAGGGGCCAAAGCCATATTTATAAGGTTTGACTTTGGAAGTCATGGTCATGGTCATCAAGGTTCGGCCGTGAAAGGCATTGTCAAAGACAATGATCGCAGGTCGACCTGTAGCCCAACGCGAAATCTTGACGGCATTTTCGACAGCCTCTGCGCCGCTATTGAAGAAGAGGGCTTTCTTGGGAAAATCGCCTGGTGTCAGTTTGACAAGACGTTCGGCTAACGCGATATATGGCTCATACATCATCACGCTAAAGCAGGTATGCGTGAATTTTGCTGCTTGCTCGGCAATGGCCCGGGTAACTTCTGGACGCGCATGCCCAACATTCATGGCCCCGATGCCACCTGCAAAGTCGATAAAGCGATTGCCATCAACATCTTCGATGATGGCCCCGTCGGCTTTAGCTGCAAATACATTCATAGTAGAAGAGACACCCCGTGCTACAAACTGCTGGCGTCGTGCAAGCAGTTCACGCGATTTAGCACCTGGGATATCGTAGTATGGAATGCTTTCGGACATAGTAGAAGCCTCCTAGGTTGAGAAGATAGAACAAACAGCATAATGCGGGTTATTACACGAGACAATAGCCTCTCTACAACATTCTATCATATCTACCAGGAGGCTGGAACGGCCAAATTATCTCTATCAGATCAGCCATAGAGTGTAGCTTATACTATGCAACTCCTCCGAGCTGAGTGGTTTGCTTTTTGCCCACCAGGCGTGCCGCCGCTTCTTCCAGACGTGCTTCGCTGCGTACTCCAAATCCGGGCAGTTTGCGTATGCGTTGCTGGTGTGCCGCCCACAAGAGCTTTTCGGGGGTATCAATGCCGAGTTCTTCATGCAAGCGGGTAGCGATATGCGGCCCAATGTGTTCAATAGCCATCAGCGAGCGTACAGCAGGAGAAAGCGATTGCATGAAAAGGTCGTTATAGAAAGTCATTGTACCGGTGGTGACGAGTTCTACTATGCGAAGTTGTAAACGTCGACCCAACCCTGGTACCGGTAATTTCTCTCCACGGGCTATGATAGCAGCAACAGGTTCGGTGAGTTCAAGCACGCCACGAGCCGCGTTGCGATAGGCCTGTATACGATAAGGATTGCTGTTTTGAAACTCTAATAGACTCGCAATGCTCGAAAGAACCTCTGCAACCTGGCGATTCGTTATCACAGGAGGTATAGTTTGCTCGGGTTCCAATCCTGGCAGCGTGGGCTGCGTGGGATATTTCCCCGGTTTGTATTGAGCGGGAGGCATTATATGGACTGTTTGTGTGAGCTGCATGATACTCATGTATTCAGCTCCTTTCCTTCACGGGAAGATCAATTTGTATCTATTACTTCTCTATTCTTTAGGACAATACAAGATACGGAATAGCCGTAATTAGTGTACAATGTACATAGAAACCGTGTTCTAATTATATCATGATACACAAGGGAAGTCAAATGCTTATCATCACGCTCCAAAACAGGGCCTCATGGCCCAAATGTAACCACGGTCCTGTCCAGAGTTGGGGGCCGAGGTCGATTGCGCAATAACAGAGACGTAAGCGTGCCTCACCACTCATCTATGATTTGAGGTAAAATCTCAGTCAACAGGACGCGTTAGAAACCTATCGAACGGCATTGAACATGCTAAGGAGGATTACCACTATGGCCTTCAACTTGAAAAACAGGCATTTTCTGAAGCTGGATGATTTCGCTCCCGAGGAGATCGGCTTTCTGCTGCACCTCTCTGCCGAGCTGAAAGCGGCGAAATATGCGGGGACGGAGATACCGCGATTGCGCGGCAAGCAGATTGTACTAATCTTTGAGAAAGACTCGACGCGTACTCGCAGTGGCTTCGAGGTGGCGGCGTACGACCAGGGGGCTCATGTCACCTATTTGGGTCCAAGCGGATCGCATATCGGCTCTAAGGAGACCATCAAGGACACGGCGCGCGTGCTTGGTCGTATGTACGACGGCATCGAGTTTCGCGGCTATGCCCAGGCTGATGCGGAAGAACTGGCGCACTATGCAGGGGTGCCCGTGTGGAACGGGATGACGAATGAAGCCCATCCGACCCAGACCGTGGCTGACTTTCTTACCATGCAGGAGCACACGAACAAACCTCTGGAGGCGGTCTCGTTCTGCTTTCTTGGCAATGCCGGCTACAATATAGGGGATTCGCTCATGATCGGGGCTGCGAAGATAGGGATGGACATCCGCCTGGCGGGTCCCAGGGCATCCTGGCCCAAGCAGGAACGTTTTGGCCAGGTACAAGCAGTTGCGCAAGAAACCGGAGCCAACATCACTCTGACCGAGGATGCCATGGCGGCGGTGAAGGGGTGTGATTTTCTCTATACCGATGTCTGGGTGTCGATGGGAGAATCTCTTGAGCTGTGGGGTGAGCGCATCAAGCAGATGCTTCCTTACCAGGTGAACAGCAAACTCATGGCCGCGACTTGCAATCCCGACACGAAGTTTATGCACTGCCTGCCCTCCCTGCACAATACAAACACTAAGCTGGGCAAGCAACTCTACGAGCAATTTGGCCTGGAGGCTTTGGAGGTCACTGACGAGGTGTTCGAGTCGAAAGCGTCCGTTGTCTTCGACCAGGCAGAAAATCGGCTGCACACGATTAAGGCCGTTCTGGTAGCAACGCTGGGAGGCTAGGCGATGTACTCCATCCCAGGGATTCATTCTGCGTCGGAGTGTGAGAGAGAAAAGGACCCGGTGTTGGACAATTATAGTCTGCATAGGCTATACTGTTCCGGGAAGAATAGATAATATCAGCTAGTGAGCGACTCCGAGGGTCGCTCGCTCTTATGCTTGCGACATCTAAAGAAGGGTTTTTATGCAAGAGGAGTGCGATGTTTTAATTGTAGGTGGAGGCCCAGCGGGTTTAGCGGCCGCCGAAGCTGCTGCCGGGCGTGGAGTACGCACGATTTTATTAGAGCGTCAGAACGAGATTGGATATCCGGTGCATACAAGCGGGGGAAGCTGGGTAAGCGATATGCAGGCACTTGCCATCCCCGAGAACCTGTATCATCCGATAACAAAGGTAGTGTTTGTATCCCCTCACCGTGAAGTGCCTCTTTATTATAATCCCGCGGTCGCCTGTGTAATGGATGTGCGAGGAGTTTACCAGCACCTTGCAGGGCGTGCCATTGCTGCTGGCGCTGCATTGCGTGTGCGCCATACGGTTGAACAGACGACAGTGGAAAATGGGCGTGTCCTGGGGGTGACAGCGAAGAATCATGCGGGTGAGCGTATTAGCGTCCATGCGGTTGTGACGATCGATGCCAGCGGTTTTTCGCGTCATGTTGGGGTGCGTACTGAGATGGGCAAAGCGTTCCATCGCTACGGCTATGGGGCGGAATATGACATGTACGCGCCGGACTATCCCCAGGATGAGCTATTTTTGATTATGGGGAGCCAATTTGCGCCGCGTGGGTATGCATGGGCATTTCCGCGTGGAAATGGGCGTGTGCGTTTGGGGGTGGGTGTGCTGCATCCTGATTGCGACGACGATGCGCGAGCGTATCTTGACCGGATGGTGCGAGAGTTACCCCAGTTATCCCACAAATTTAAAGGTGCCAGCCCGATTGAGTATCATACGGGCCTGTTCCCATCGGAGGGACCGCTTGAGCGTTTCTCGCGCAATGGCCTGCTGCTGGCCGGCGATGCTGGCGGTCATGGTTCAACATTGGTAGGTGAGGGTATTCGCTTTGCAATTTATTCTGGCCAGATGGCAGGCTCGGTTGCGGCAGAAGCTGTCAAGGCTGGCGATATCTCGGCTGCTTATCTTGGGCGTTTCGACAAAAAATGGCGTGCACGCTTCGGTCGCGATATGGATATCTCCTACATGATTAACAGGCGTATTGCCAATTATAGCGATGAACAGTGGGATAATGCGCTTGACCTGCTGCGCCGCCTGACACCTGCGCAGGTGGCACAGGCGCTACGCGGTGACTTTAGCGCGGGCCTGGTAATGGGTGTGCTCGCACGTAACCCCGGCCTTGTGGCTAGCGGGAGCAAGAAATTCCTCGATCTGATGCTGGAGCGCATCAACAAGCCAGCAGGGAATATTTTGCAGTAAATATGTGTTGATAAACATATACGGAGATATCTCCCATTTTGACCATCTCAAGGAGCTATTTGTGCAGCAGATTGCATCTAATTCTTTAACAAACGATCAAAAGATCAAAATGTATGCCACCAACTGGTGTGGTGATTGTCGTATGGCAAGACGATGGTTTGATGCCCATGGCGTACCCTATGAGTTTATCAACATCGAGGAGGATGATGAAGCGGCGGAGTATGTAGTGCACGTGAACCATGGCGCGCGAAGCGTACCGACGATTGTCTTCCCAGATGGTTCGATATTGGTTGAGCCATCTCCTCGGGAGCTTGCTGCTAAGCTCTCACAGTAAGATCTTGAAACTAATAAGGGCGACTTCAATAGTCGCCCTCTTTTCTTTTTGGCTATTTCCCCTCCCTTTCCTGCTATGGGATCCTATCCATCTCCCTCTGTCGTGCAGTAGGGCTACTGTCATTAGAGTAGCGGCTGATTTGAGAGCTCACTAGTACCTCCTGAGAGACGGGAACAGGATGGGCTTCAAAGTCAGCAGGTGTAGTGGCATCGTGCCCATTTGATACTCCAAAGACGTGTAAAAGTAGAGTGAGCGTGATACTCAAGAACAAATTGACGACAAGCGCTGCCAGAGCAGAATACACAGGGATGGTTATGCCACCGAAAGAAAGTGTGTATACCGACGACTGAAAATTCTGTGCTACGGCCATCCATGTGCCGATAATCATACCCCCCGCCCAACCAATAATGAGAGCCTGGCGATGAAACCAGCTGGTGTAGAGACCAAGGAATACGGCAGGGAGCGTTTGCAGGATCCAGACGCCTCCAAGAAGTTGAAAGTCAATAGCAAATGTGTTCGGAAGGAAAAGAATGAAGGCCAGGGCCCCAACTTTGACCAATAATGAGGTAGCCCTTGCGACAGTGGACTCCTCGCGTTCAGTGCAGTTGGGTTTGAGATATTGACGATAGACGTTGCGGGTGAAGAGATTAGCCGCCGAAATAGACATAATGGCCGCTGGAACCAATGCACCAATAGAGATAGCCGCAAGGGCGACGCCTGCGAACCATGGAGGAAACATCTGGACGAAGAGTGCCGGTAAGGCAATGTTCGATTTATAGATTGGTGAAGGTTTGACGCCAACGGCAATTGCCACATAGCCAAGTAGCCCGATCATCCCAAGTAAGAACGTATAGGCAGGAAGGAGTACAGCATTGCGTCTCACAACGCGTCGGCTATTTGTGCTGAGCACACCCGTGAGCGTATGGGGATATAAGAACAAGGCGAGTGCCGACCCGAGGGCCAAAGTGATATACGCGCTATATTGCTTGGGAGAGAGCAGCAGCTTTTGTCGTGGCACGGCAGCAAAGATATGTGCGAAGCCGCCTAACTTCACTGGAATATAAATCACTGCTACGATTATGACAAGCCAAATCAGCACATCTTTGACGACGGCGATGAGTGCGGGCGCGCGTAATCCACTCAGGTAAGTATAGGCAGCCACGATGACAAAGGCGATGAACAGGGAGATCTCGATGGGAATACCCAGCTGGGCGAAAGCAATCTCGATACCGAACATCTGGAGAGCAATGTAGGGCATGGTTGCCAGGATGCCTGTCAGGGCTACCAGCAATGCCAGCGTCCGGCTATCAAAGCGCTCGTGCACAAAATCAGCAGACGTTATATATCCGCGATGCCTTGCCACCATCCAAAATCTCGGCAAGATGAACAAAACAAGCGGGTACACAATAATCGTGTAGGGAACGGAAAAAAAGCCCAATGCACCTCCCGCAAAGATCAGACCTGGGACTGCGATGAATGTATAGGCTGTGTACACATCTCCACCGAGCAGAAACCATGAAATCATGGTACCAAAGCGTCGCCCAGCCAATCCCCATTCTTGCAGTCGATTAAGATCCTCAGCGCGCCAGCGGGCGGCCCAAAAACCAAGAATGGTGACAGAGAGAAACACTACCAGGAAAATAAGTAACATCTGCCAGTTAATCATGAGCGGGGTGTCCTTTCTCGTTACATATGCCGTAGAGAGGTTCTTTTCCCTCTTTTGAACCTCTATCTGTTACCAGAGATAAAGAGGCCGAGTTGCTGAGCAGTGTAGGTGTCGATCAAGATGTTATGCAGCGAACTAATATCCACGTCTGCAAACTCGGCGGATGTGGCCTGTACTTTTTGCAGGTCGGCACCAATCAAGACGATATTTGTGAGAACGGCCCCGACCAGGTGGGCACCCTGAAGTGTAGACCTGGTGCAGTTGGCGGCACGTAGGTACGCTCCAGTCAAGTTGGCCCCGCTCAGGTTGGCTTTTTTCAGGTTTGCCTTACTTAAATCAGCGCCACTGATGTCAGCCTCAATCAAGTTCGCCAGGCTTAAATCTGCCTTGCTGAGATCTACCCTGCTTAAGTAGGCCCTGAAGAGGTAAGCTCTGCTCAATTTAGCTCCACTCAGGTTAGCCATACTGAGATTGGCGCCGACAAAGTTAGTACCCTGCATAGTTGCGTTACAAGCGTAAGACCCGCTTAAATTGGCCCCGCTCAGGTTCGACAGGCTGAGATGAGCATCAATCAGGTTGGCCTTGCTCAGGTTAGCCCCACTCAGGTTAGCCCCTACGAGGTTGGCTCCGTTCAGGTCGGCTCTACTCAGGTCGGCTCCATTGAGTATGACTTTACTAAGATTAGCTTTGCTCAGGTCGGCTCCACTCAGGTCGGCTCCACTCAGGTTGGCCCCGCTTAAGTCGGCTCCGACCAAGTCGGCTCTATGCAGATCAGCCCCGATCAGATCGGCTTCCACCAGGTCGGCTCTACTCAGATCGGCCCCACTCAGACCAACACCGCACAGGTCGGTAGCGCGCAAGTCGGTGGCATGCATATAGGCTCCGCGCAGGTTAGCTCCGATCAAATTGACACCGATCATGACGGCTTTACTCAGGTTGGAGCCGCTCAGATTAGCCCCACTCAGGTTGGCCTTGCGCAGATAGGCCCCACTCATGTATGCGCCACTGAGGTTGGTCTCCGATAGGTTGGCTTCGCGCATATTTCCTCCGCTCAAGTCAGTTTTGCGCAGATCGGCTCCGCGTAAGTCAGCGCCGTCGAGCATCGGAACACGTTCTTCGCGTTGAGCGATGACAATTTCTGTCAGGGCTTTGTCTCTTGCCAGAAAATAGCCAATGTGATCAGCCATTATTGCTCTCCAATCCGGATAACGCCGGTATGTACCAGATCACGCAAGAGTCCATGTACCTCGTCCTGGTTTTTCCCAGTCAGGCGTACTAACTCCGTGACGGATCTATGCCCATCGATTAATAAGAACAGATGCTTATGGATACGTGAAAGCCTGCTCTGCTCGATCCAGCGCAGGGCCTGGCCAAGGGGCAGTGTAGTAGAGGGAATGATAGCTATAGGGGCAGACGGGCTGGGTTGTCCCGCAGCCGAGGTATGCGGACCGCCTGGTGTTAGTGAGTCTGATTGCCTTCCCAGCGGTCCTGATTGCTTGTCTGAAGTGGGCGCTTGTATACGTGGATAGGAGCCGGTATTCCTGTGTTGATCCCCTATTGCGCCTGGAGACGAGGGAAGAGAAAGCGTCGCGATTGGTGATGCATCTGACGGAACAAATGAGAATCGACACCCCCCCCAGGTGCTCAACCAGTTCAAGGCTCCTGATCCAGTACGTCGACCCACGCTTGCTTCTGCGACCTGCCCATTGACAAAGACAATAAGGCCTTCTTCTTGAGTTGCGCCCTCTCCACGTCTAGCAGTCAGTACCCCACTGCCTCGTCCAAGCTGGATAGATTGTATTATGTTCACCAGGCGGTCCGTCGCCGTTTCATATTCAGACATGAGTATACTCCATACATACCCATTGCTTGCTCCTGCAAAACTAAAAATTAAACCAGGACATCCATTACACACGCCCTATTTTGAAACGGCATTACGTGGTAGTTACAATTCCAGCATTGCTGATAGCTACAATCCCAACGGCATAGAATTATAGCACGAAGAGCTACGGGGTTCAGAAACACATCAATCATTAGTACTTTTGGATTGCTCTGATTCCTAGGGAATGAAAGAAGAGGAGAAGATTTGCTTTCTTGTCACTCATCCGTGCGGAAAGCTGTTGTAACCTGTGGTACGTCACTTCGGTGCTTCTACCCAGCCGTGTGCTTCGTGGAAATTCAGCCCTTGCTGCGTTGCCTCCTCGGCCGTTAAATACGGCAGCAGGTGGCCTACCAGCGGCTGTTTTGCTTTGTACCGGCGCAGGTTGTCCTGAGCGCACTCGGTCATCATCCGCAGCCCTATCAATGGTTTATCCACCGTCGCTAGCAACTGTTGAATAAGGACCACCGCTCGCTGGTCTGCACTCTGCCCCTGACGCTGGCCTCCCAGGTGACGTGAAACAGTAAGCAGGTCATCTTCACCCATCAGCCCCACATGCTCAGCCAGCAGCATCATGCGTAAGCCAACTGCCAGTTCCGCATCGAGGGTTGCGACATTCATTTCCGTGTCGTCGCGCATCCCCCGGTTGTTCAGATTCGCGGAACCGACGGTCGACCAGAGATCGTCGACGATGGCGACTTTCGCGTGGACATAGATGGGCCGGTAGTGTTCATCGCCATCTATATTTGCTGAAGTAGCCAGGCAGAAGACTTGTAATCGACCCTGCGCCACGGCTTCGGGCGCCTCCTCGCGTAAGCGAGTCAACCCTGCATCGGTGAAAGCGCGACCCATATTCGGATGGTCGGGCAGCACGATTGCAACTGTGACGCCACGCTGCAATGCCGCCCCTAACTCGTGTATGTTGCGCTCCATGTCAGGGCTATCGGTTCCCAGGAACGGTAGGTCAATACCATACATCGCATGTGTCCAGAAGTACTGGTTCTCCAGGTAGACAAATTGTTGGGCGTTGCCCAGCGCATGCGCATAGAGTCGTGCGATACCCTGGATGCCTGTCTTAGGAGCGAAACTATAGGTGTGTTCGGGGATCGTGCGAGCTACCTGCACCAGGCTCTTGCTGGCTAGTGGAGTTGGAAGCGGGTGCTCGGGAACAAGCAGCTGGTTGTCCATATGATGCCGCTGGACGACATCATTCCAGCGCTGGCGAAAATTGAGTTCCACGTCCCCTACTGCCGGCCCTTCGATGATGGCATGTGCATCATGCCAGGGATGCGGGCTGATATCGACGTCGTTCCTGCGTAACAGAGAGAAGAGCTGGTGTGAGTGATTATCCCAACGGTCGAAATCACCGTTGAGTTCGATCAGCATATCGATACCGCCGACGAAGGCATGGGTGCCGTCTACCACCGCGATTTTTTGATGCAATGATTCAATGGGATGATGGAATATGCCATGCGAACTGTCATCGATCAGGCAGGTCACGCCTGCCTGCCTGAGTTGCTCATCCGCCGCTTTGGGATCACAGTGCGAAAACAGCTCTGAACTGCACCAGATCAATAATTTCACCTCGACACCCTTGCTGACAGCGTGACCGAGTACTGCTTGCACGGTCAGATCGTGGGTACACCAGAAGTCAATCTCAGCCTCTTGTAGGCCCTCCGCACGCAGCTCAGCCAGCAGCGCTTCCTGTTCAGAGCTACCATCTGGTCCTGCGCGATGGTCTGTGCCACGCACCAGTTTCATCTGAGGGGTTATCCCCCAGCACGCAATGTAGATGTAGTTGCGTGCCTTCAGAAAATGGCGGCACATCGTGAGCAAGGTCGAGCGGGCATCGACGACATAGCTAACATGAGAATCATTGTGTACCGGTGTATCACCCTCTGCCCACCAGTTGTGCATCTGTTGCTCTATGCTCGCTGACATGTCTCACCTGGCCATTCTTGCATCAATCTCAGCAGTTATTGCAATAATTCAAGCTCACGCGCTCGTGCCACCGCCTGGGTGCGGCTGGTCACTGAGAGTTTGGAGAAGACGTTGCTCACGTGGCGTTTCACCGTACTTATAGCAAGCATGAGCTGTTCAGCAATCCCGGCATTCGATGCACCATCAGCCATTAAACTCAGGACTTCCAGTTCACGCTCACTCAAAGGATCGAGTAGTGGTTGCAAAGGCTTCTGAAAGGTCTGTACGGATGCTGGCATTGGCGGAGCAGCATGTCCATACTCACGATGATCACCTGCCGCCAGTAATGTGTGAAGATAGTCCCTGGCACTATGACCGGTTGCGAGCAGCTCTGAGAGCAGGGTCAGCATCGGCTCACCTTCGTCGAGGAAGATGCGGGTGTAGCCTTCAGGTTCAGCAAGCATCACCGCTCGTTCGAGTGCGATCAGGGCAACCTGGTGGTGGTCACCTTGTGCATCTAAGGCTAGCGCACGCAGGATGAGGATTTCGAGCGCACTGCCCATGCGTGCCTTGGCTTCGGCGTCCTGGAGCAGCCGATCCAACAAGTTCAAGGCATCCTGGAGAAAGCGACTCGCTGGATCATCCCGTCCCTGGGCGATGCGCACACGCGCCAGGGTCAGGTACTCCCGTTCGCGGGGGTAGCTCAGATCGTCATCAACTGAGAGGCCGCTCCCGTTCGCCCAACGGACGGCTGAGGCGAGGTTTTCCTGCTTCAGCTCTACCTGCGCCTGCACTGCAGCCCCACGGGCCAGCAGGTGGGGGACGAAGTGACGCTCGTGTGCCAGCTGCGCGAATGCATCCAGTGTTGCAAGGGCCCTGTTGGAGTCCCCGCGGGCCTGCAGCAGGCGGGCCAGGGCCATGTAGCCCTGCGTGACCACCTGGGCATCCACAGTCAGTGTCCCTCTGACCAGCTCCAGGCCCTGCATCAGGGTGTGCTCGGCTGCGTCCAGCTTGTTCCACTCGCGCAACAGATCGCCAAGGCCAAAGTAGTAGCCTGCACTGCCGACGAGGACTCGTAGCATCTCCTGCTCTGGTACCACTTGCACTACCTGCTCATAGGTGATGGCCGCCTGGCGAAGTCGCCCTTGCATTACCTGCAGCCGGGCCAGCAGGGTAATACTTGTCAGGAGCGCAAACAGGTCGCCCGAGGCACGCACGGGTGCCGAGGATGCCGCGACCAGGTCTTCACTGGCCTGCGTCACATCCCCGCTCACCAGGTAGGCGTGGGCCGGACCCGTTGCAGCAGAGGCCCGCATGATCACCTCCGTCTCCGGCAGGAGGTCCAGCGTCTGACGTGCGAATGCGACACAGCGCGCCAGATCACCTGAGAAGAGAGCGAGGTTGGCTCGGACCCCAGCGACCCAGCCCTGGATGACCCGTGCCTGGTCTTCCGGCATGTCTGCCTGGACACACGTTTCGGCATCCTGCAGGCAAACCTCGACAGCCTCCAATTGATTGGTGAACATCAGCATGATTGCGTGGCAGAGGCAGAGGCGTGCGCTTGAACGCACCACCGCATCAGGCAGCGCGTTGAGCCAGCCAAGCACCCTGTGGACCTGTCCACGCAGGGCCAACGATAGAGCACTCTGTTCAATCAGATGGGCGGCATGCTCGAAATCGGATGCTGCCAGCGCATGCTGCACCGCTTCAGCGAGCATCTCGTGCTGCTCGTACCAGGCGCTGGCACGACGATGTAGTTCCGGCACCAGTTCAGGCTGTGCATGCTGCAGGCGACTGCGCAACACCTCGGCAAACAAGTGGTGATAGCGGTACCAGCGCTGCTCCTTGTCGAGAGGGATCAGAAACAGGTTGGCACGCTCCACGTATTCCAGCAGGACGTCAGCACGCTGAGGTTGGCCGGAGGGCTCTGCTTCTCGTTGCTCCATGGTCAACAGAGCATCACATAGGGGAGCACATAGGTGGTCGAGCACTGAGGTATTCAGCAGGAAGGTTTGTATTGCCTCCCCTTGCTGCCCCAGCACTTCCTCGGCCAGGTACTCCAGCACATAGCGGTTACTTCCTGTAAATGCATCGATGAACTGCCCTAGAGACTCTGAGGGGTGTCCCTGTGCTGAGAGCGCTGCTAATTGCAGACCAGCGATCCAGCCTTCGGTGCGCGCCTCCAGCGCAGCGACCTGCGAGGCTTCGAGTGGGAGTCCCATCGCCTGGGTGAGAAAAGTAGCAGCTTCTTCGGGAGTGAAACGCAGATCAGCGGCACGCACTTCGGTCAAAGCCCCTCGCACGCGTACCCTTGCCAGGAGCAGTGGCGGGTCGACGCGGGTGGCGATGACCAGGTGCAGCCGTGGTGGTAGATGCTTGAGCAGAAAGGTGAGTGCGTGGTGGATTGGCTGAGCCTCGATGACATGGTAGTCGTCCAGCACCAGCACGGCATCCATAGGAAGCGCTATAAGGGCGTTGAGCAGGGACGTGAGCACCGATTCCACCGGCGGTGGCTGTGGAGATCTCAGTAACGTTAGGGCCGTGTCGCTCACTCCGTCACACAGCATGTTCAGGGCGACCAGGACGTAGGTCCAGAAACGCACAGGGTCGTTATCGCCTGCATCCAGCGAAACCCAGGCAAAAGGGTATCCTCTGCCACTGAGATCAGCATGCCATGTACTCAGAAGAGTCGTCTTGCCCCATCCGGCAGGGGCAGATATCAGGGTCACGGCGTGGGCCACTCCTGCTGTGAGCTGAGCGATCAGACGCGGACGGGCCACCAGTGTGGGTGCGGGAGGGGGAATGAACAATTTTGTGGCCAGCAGCGCCTTTTCATGTGCTCTCGTTGTGCTATGTGGCGATGTTTGTGGCAATGCTCCTCGGGCAATGGGCGTTGCATCTGCTTCCAGTGCGGCTGCTACCTTGTTGAGCCGCTCACGTGTCAGTTCTTCGGGTTTGCCCAGGTAGGCTTTGTGGAGCTGTCCATGCTGAGTGCGATAGGCGTACCAATACCCCTTGCCGTGCTGCCGTTCTCGGCGCGCCGTCAAGCTCCCGAGCGTACTGCGATAGGCAAAGGACTGCGTAGCTTCGCCTTTGAGCCAGGTATACCAGGCAGCAGAACCCACCACAATCGCAGGCAGGGAGCCATCGGTTGCGTCGATCTGTTGAAGGTGGCCATCGATCACTTGTGGAATGCGATGCCGTGCCATAGCTGTGCTCCTCATGCAGGTAACCGGAATTACCTACACAATTACCTACACGAGATGTGGCGCGGCTCTCCATGTCAGGCAATTGCTATTTAGTCGTCAAAGGAAGCATGCAGAAAAACTGTACAATATCTCATACTAAGTGTAATGATTATTTATCGCTGTGTCAATAGACCAAGTTGCGCATGAAACTTTTGAACGTTGTGTTCTTGTGTCTTCATGACTATACTTCCTATGAATGAGTTATTCTTCCGATGAGCATTGGTGGAATGTTCAAAGAGAACGAGCACGAGTGGTTACATACGCAAGTACAGGTATGTTTCAACAGGAGGTGAGACATGTCAGCGAGCACGGAGCAACAGATGAATAACTGGTGGGCAGAGGGTGATACACCGGTACACAATGATTCTCATGTTAGCTATGTCGTCGATGCCCGCTCGACCTTGCTCACGATGTGCTGCCGTTTTCTGATGGCACGCAACTACATCTACCTTGCGAGCTGGGGGATGACCCCTACGATGCGACTGGTGCGTGGAACAGACCATCGTGCAGGACCAGATGGCAGCCCCGAACAGGAGGCGCTCCTGGCCGAGCTGCGGACGGAAGGACTTGGGGAGGCCGAGATCGACTTCTGGTGTTCACACGAGCTCAGCGTGCAAACAGTGCTGAGCTATGCTGTGAGCAAAGGTGTCGAGGTCAAAGTCTTGATCTGGTCTGGTGTAGAGCTGTTTTCACATTATGATCCCAAAGCGGTGCATGAGCAACTGACACGGGTAGGCGTGACCTGCCTGCTCGATGACAGCGCCTTTGGCATTCTCCATCACCCTATCGAATCCTTGCATCAAAAAATCGCGGTGGTGGATGGAACCGCCTTCGTCGGCGGTATTGATGTACTGATCGAACCGAATGGCGATTTCGACCGCTGGGATTATCCCTCACATCGCTTCTTCGAAGAAGAGAGCAGCCTGCACCCCTGGCACGATGCCCACGCCATCATCGAAGGACCGGCAGCGGGAGATGTAGAACGCAATTTTCGCCAGCGCTGGAATGATGTCGTCCAGCGGCATCATATGGACAACCAGCTACTTGTTCCCGAGCACCCGCTTCCAACTCCATTAGCGAGCAAAAGCCTGGTACAAGTAGCCCGCACGATCCCCGGACACACCTATCGTTTCGCTCCTCAGGAAGGCATCCAGGGCATTGTGCAGCTCTACGTACACGCGCTAAGCAACGCGCAGCACTTCGTTTACCTGGAGAACCAGTACTTCTGGCACCATGTCTACTACGGCATCGACAGGCCGCTGCTGGGGACGGACAGCCCCGACATGGAACGCAACATCCGCGAGTTAGGGGCAGCCTTGCGGCGTGGAGCTACGGTCGCCATGGTGCTGCCTGACCATCCCAATGTGGGTCGCGCCTTCACCGATGCAGGGCTGGCCCGTTTGCGCGAAGAGGCGCCCGAAGCTGCGGCGCAGGGGCGCATACAGGCCTTCTGCCTGGCTACTTCAGCAGATATAGATGGCGAAGCACACTACCGGCCCATCTATGTCCACGCGAAAGTCGCCATCGTCGACGATCTGTGGTCGACCGTCGGTTCCGCGAATCTGAACAACCGGGGGATGCGCGATGATACCGAAATGAATGTCGCTGTCCTCGATGCGGAACTGGCGCGTGGCTTACGCCTGATGTTGTGGGCTGAGCACCTCGGGCTGGTGAGCGAAGATGATTTGCTTATCGTCGCGCGTCACCTGGACCATCAGCGTCAGAGGTTGAGTGTAGATGAGCGGGCAGCAGGCCTGCTCCAGCAGTTGCAAGAGCAGCTGGGGAATCCACTGATAGGGCTGCACTTGATGGTCGAGCACGCCCAGGACAATCTGCGCAGATACAAGGCAAAACAGCCATTGGCGTGTCACCTCCTCCCCTATTTGACGGCCGAGGAGGCAAAGCACCAGGGGCTGATTTTACGCGAAGCAAAAGGCTGGATCGAAGTGGCTTCGTGACGTACTACTTATTATTTAAACTGTTTCAGCAAAGAGCCAGGTACTCCTCTTCTGTCATCAATGTACGTCCAGAAGATCATTGTGCTTGCCTTGCGAGCAAATTCTGTGTCTCAGGCTTGCCGGGCCTGTGTTGATTGCTCCAGCATGCTCTTTGCACGGCGCTTTGTCAGCATGTCGAGTGTCCAGCGGTACAGGAAGATGAGCAGGACGAGCCAGAGCGCACCAGCGAGGTAGCCACCTAAGGCATCGGTGAGCCAATGAGACCCCTCTACCACCCGCGAATAGCCAATCACGAGAATATTCAGCACGGCGTAGAGCTGGAGCGGGATCAAGATCCAGCGATAGCGCCATTCGCTTACCGGTTTGCTGAGGCTCAGATAGAGCAGAAATCCATAGAAGACCATGTCATTCTCCACATGCCCGGAGGGGAAACTAGCAACTGGCTCGGGCATAAAAACATGGATGAGTGACGGACTTGGACGAGGACGTCCCGCGATAAAGCCGATGATCGCATCCAGGCCAGCCATTACACCTGTACCAGCGAAGATGAAGATGGCTGCCAAGAACCAGCGCAATGGCGACCCGCCCCTGTACCAGATAAAATCTCCGATCAGCGAGAGCACAAAGAACGCTGAGAGCATGGCGAGAACCGAATTAATTTGATCATCCACGAGACTGGCCCAAACGATAGGAGTACTCACCCAGGATGAGAGTTGTGGCTGCAGATGCTGCAAGGTGATGGTGGTTTGCAGGTCGAAAGGCCAGGGTGCAGGATGCAAACGCACGATCACAGCAGCTGCTAACAGCAGAATGAAGCCAATTATCCAGAGAGTGATCGCAACACCCCGTGCATTCCGCTGCTTCACACCTGCAGCCAGAGTGGTACCGTCCAACGTTGGTTTGCCTTGAATGTCAGTTGTACCTTCCATCGTTCTCCTCCATTCAGCCTGGTTAGTTCCGCTAACCAGTAATGTAGTGCTATGCGTATGCGCTCAATATACAAGTAAGAGGGAGTAGCATGATACTCCCCTCGATAGTATTCAAATGTTCACTTCACGTTGTTGAATAGATCGATGAATGGTTGCACCCCTTGTAAACCGGTAGCAATCAGGATGAGCACCAGTCCGAAGGCTCCCAATATACGGTGGGGCAACCTGTTTGCTCTCCACAAGGTGTACTGCGCGATGCTCCCTGCAGCCGCAGTCGCCAGCGCGAGTGCCCCTACGATGAGTAAGTACACCGATAAATTGATCATAGCTACGAAGCTTGCTAGAGGCCCAGAAACCTGTTGTAAAAGATTGTCATTCCAAATGAATAATATGAGCCAGGGCGCGTATCCGGCCACGAACCCGGTCCAAAACCCTTTCCGCGAAAAGAGGCGGGGCTTGGGGTGAGGTGGTTCCCACTTGATGAACCGCCAGGTACTGCTGATGACTCCACAGACCAACGCGAATGGCACGCTTTCCAGCAGTGCGGCGGTAATATCTTTAGTGGCTATGAAGGAGATGATGAACCAGCATAAGAATCCAAGCACCAATCCAAGCAAAAACCTTTGACGCGAAAAGACGTGTGGCTTAACGCTGGATGGCTGCCACTCGACGAATTGCCAGCTACCCAGCGGTATAGGGTGAGAGGAGGATGGATGTTCCCAGGCTACAAACTTCCAGGTGCCATATGCATTGGAATAGGCGAGAGATGGTTCCCAGGTGATGTGTTGCCAGACGCTAACGATGACCGCGCATGGCACGCCCAATGCCACTGCTGCTTCCCAGGGGCCGCCCAAGATATACTTGATGACGAGTGCGAATGTGAGCCCAAGTGCAACTCCGATCAAACTCCCTTTGCGCGAAAAGATCGGCGGCCTGGTTTTCGCTGCGGGTAATTCTACCAGGATGACCGTGAAAAACCCCATGAATCCACCGAGCACCAGGAACCGCAACGTCCAATTCAGATCGATAACGTTGTTTAATAGTCTTTGAAGTATCGTGCCGAT
>WNGP01005060.1_pt1 | contig 25425 bp, 23 predicted proteins | sample 5407671 | NCBI WGS metagenome assembly WNGP01 (sample SAMN13153381, study PRJNA577476) | soil metagenome | isolation source: 40 cm soil or saprolite under Garry oak tree replicate 2 | place: USA:California | collected 2016-06-15
TCTTTGAACGACCTCAGGATCTTTGTGACGCGCTCTTCCGCAGATTCGATTACGTTCGACACCATCCGCAAGAGATCGAAGCCCTGCTTCATCCCTTTTTTTAAAATGGATGTCGAATTATTTATGCGCACCTATATAGTCGGGCGCGAATTCACGGGACAAGCTGTTAGACAAGTTGGACAAGTTCCACGTGTTGCAAAACACTTCGCAATCGAAATGTAAGCCTATGAGAGTGCGAGCAATAGCGTGGTCTGGGCGATTTGATTTGGACCGCCGACCTCCTGGCCCAACACCAGGCGGTCAGCGGCTATAAGTCTGTTCTAAAAAAGATGGTCGGCCCTGGCAGACGATTTTCGAACTTGGATTCAGCAATCTCCCTGTCCTGACCCTTGAGGCGGCGTCGGGACCAGGGGATCGAAAATGCCCACAAAACCCGACAGTCCTCGGGCCCTGGGACACGATTTCGGGTATGTTTCGTACGTTTCTCGCGCCGCGGATGTACTTGCCGTAAACTCCGGACTATTATTGGAGCGGGAGGCCATTGACCACTGAGACGTTCGTGTCGATGCCTGGATTTGGTGCCAAGGCGAGTAACATAATGTCCCTTCCGTCTGGCTGCACTTGGTGCGCGCCATGTCCAAGATAGGTGATGCCGCCATCAATAATTCCATTCGTCGTTAAACCCGCATTGAAATCTTGAACTGATGACACCCTAAATGGAATGACGGTGTTAGCTTCTAGCCCGACTGATCTGAGGATTTGTCTCTCAGATTTTTCTTAAGCAGCCAGCTGATCAATGAGGTCTTGAATGGCAGCATCCGCTTTGTGATAGGCGACTTCGATTTTGGCCGGGGGCGTGGAACTGGATGTTGGTCGGTGATGAAACAAGCTATTGGCCAGGGGTCCGCAGATGCGCTTGTGGAAGAGGATGAACAGGGCGCCCACACGGGTTCCCTTTTCGGTGAGGCGGTAGGCGTAGTGCTTGCCCACTCGCTCCAGCAGGCCGTGGCCTTTCATTTTGCGCAGGTCGTAGCGGAGCTGATTGAGGGTGTAGGCCTGCGGAGAGAGGGCAAAAGCAGTCAGCAGGGCTTCCCAGATCTGGACGGTACGCCAACCGTTCACTTGCGGCCCACCGTGGAGCAGCACTTCCAGGAGGCGCATCATGCGGTGTCGTGAATCTTGATGCCCGGGATTTTGCTCTTTCCCCTGGAGACGGGAAGAGCCAGACGCTGAAACAGGGGAAAGTCGACATGGACATTGAGCAATTCCCCTTCGATGCCAGCTAGACGATCGGTGACTTCGAGCAGCTTCTTACGGAGAGCGTCCAGATTCTTCAATCCCTTGTTCAGACCCAGATCTTTGAGCCGGTTGACGCAGATCTCCAGGCGGAGGAAGGTCGAGAACTTTTCATACAGGCGTGCCACCAGGCTTTTGCAATAGATCCGCAGCACATGATGTCCATGATCGAGTTTTTCTAACATGCTGTGCAGTTTGCCGCGTAGCCGCTTGTGCTTGCGTACGCCGAAGAGCTGAGCAATCTTATCGGCGGTCAGACAGAAGACCCCCAATTCGGCGGAGCGCTCAAAGATCTTGTGGATTGGGAAATTACGTCGAAAGATAAAATTACGACAATATTCGACCTGATTCAGTGAATACTCTCGCCGCAAGGGAATGGCGGCGCAATCCTTCTTGGAAAATTTGGGTCCTAACACCAAGGTCCAATAATCCAGGCGCGGGCGGATAATCTCGGGGCTCAGTCGATCGGCGGCAGCCTGCAGCGCTTGGGGATCGGAAACCCCGAGGAAGGCATTGTCGTCTTTGCGGAAACGAATGCTCTGACGCTGGAGTTCGTTGGCGATGAAGGAGTGACCGTTGATCCAGTAGCGAGTCGGGAAGGGTAGAAAAGAGCCCACGCACAGGATCATGGGGCCGAGCACTTCATCGCGAATGTAGAAGTAGTAGTGAGTATAGCGAGACCACTCCCTTTTGAGGATGCGGTAATGGGGATCGTCGGTAGGGTACTTGGGCGGGCAGGAACGGAAGGTGGGGCCCTGTTCCATGACTTTGAAGATGAAATAGACACCGAAGCGCTTACCACGTTCCATGGCCAGGCCGTAGGGTCGGACGTAGTCTTCCTGCTTGAGGCCTTTCTTCTTCATGTCTTTTTCGGGCCACTGGAGGGGAATATGGTGGTTGCGAGCGAAGGCTTCGACCCAACGCTGATATTCTTTCGTTCTTTGCGCCAAAGCCTGTTTGGTAATGGGATAGATGCCGTGCACGTCGCGAAAGAAATGGACGATATGCGCTTCCCGGGTGAGTAGCGGGAGATAACCCTGGATGACGATGCGGTCGAAACAGTGGTATACCAAAGCGAGCAGGCTGCCAAACAGCTTTGCAAAGGTTTCCATCGGTATCCCTGCTCACGCGGGTGGAGGATGCCTTCCGCGACATCAAGAGTCCGCTGATGGAGCGGCCGATTTTTCATCATCTGCAGAACCGCACCCAGTCTTGAGCGTTGGAGCTTTCAGCACTCAGCCATCATGCCTTGACAACAAGATCATCGAACAGGGGACCGATGGAGATCCAGCGATACCGTCCCGTGAAAGACCCTGAACCTGAAGCACTGCCAAATTTACGCCACGCTTGGCATTCCCGCCCAGGTGATGCAGCCCCTCAAAACGTGGCAGGTCAGCGCAGGTAGTGACGAAAAAAATCCTAAGTCATAGAAAACAAAGGATCCGGCCCTGAAAACCGTGGAAGTTGGGTTAGCACTGGGTTAGCACTCTCCGGTCCGAAACCCAATACCGGGAGTCGTATACACCCTGGCAACGATTCTGAAACTCGCCAAATGCCTAATTAACTCCCGAATTGCCGAAAATTGCCGGCGACACGGCAACTACCACGTGTCCGAACCACTCTCGTCGCTTTCCGTGTGTGCTGCATTTGGAGCCGCGCGGGCCCGCCTACTAGCAGCTTGGACTTACGGCCGATTAGTCAGGAGACGATTCAAACTGGCCGCGACTCACTGTCGAAAATCGCAATGTCGCCGCATTGCGAAAATAAGATTAGGGATCGCGGAGCTCACGACAACCGATTTCGGGCTTTTGTTTTTCAATTGCAACAGACGACATTTCTGCATCAATGAAGGTAAACGTCACCATAGGCCCCTCTTGCACGTTCAGCACCAACGGAGGGCGGAAGCAGGCAATACAAGTGCCACCTTGGGACCGTACGCTCGGATATACAATGCCCGCAGAGCCACTGGTCAATAGTTCAAATCCAAGTGCTTGGGAGGCAGAGTAGGTGTCCGGGTCTACGCAGTTCGCAAAATGCGGATCTCCTCGAATGTCATGAAAGTCATATCTGAAATCGGCAAGATAGTCTACGTAGGGAGAGACCTCTTCAACTTTCCATCCAATTTCTTTTAGCTCGAGGGTTCTGTGAAACGCCACTTCCGCCTGTGCAGTTTGCATTTCGAAAGCCGCATACCAAGCTCCTCGTCCTCCGCTATTAAACCTTCCTCCAAGCGGATGCGCGTGAGTGAAGGATGCATTAACAATATGCGCAAGGCGAAAGCCGGAAACGAGCTCAATAGCACTTACGCCAGGAAGCCTGCCACTCTCGCCAAGCAATCGATCGTTTGTGGCACCCTCAAGTTCCGTGAGGTCGCTTAGCAGGTCGACGCCGTTTTGTGCGATCCGATTGAGAATTGGCTTACCACGATCGCTGTAACGATATGGGATGAGACGGTGAGTTCTGTCCTGTTGTACCTGGCTCTGCTTTGGAAATTTCATCTCCCGCCACGACGTGCGTCCAACAATTGGCGAACTCTTAGCAAAGCTGGTATTCCGCCCTTCTTAAAATAGTTAAGCGGCGAGTCTCCACCAAACATTGGATTCGTGTTCGGCAGCGCTATCCAAGCATCTGCCAGCTTCTGGCTGTAAAGAATGTTCAGAGCCTTATATATCCCAATCAAGAGCGAAATTCTGGTGAGCTGATCTTCATCCAGTGTTTTGATGGCTCGATTTTTCAGTGCGTAGAAGCTGCCGCTGGACATGCCACCAAGCAGGACCCGGGTATCATCGTCACGTAATTTCCAATGTTCCGCGATTCGCAGAAGGCCTGTAATTGCAGACGAGCTGAGTCGGGCTCGGTTCTCCTTTTTTGACAGATCGACAGCTGTATCCCACGAAAAACCAACAACGGCCTGTTGCAGCGTCGTCATACGGTGTCTCCATTTATGATTAAATATTACTCCAAATTTGGATGACACGCAAGGCACGCAAGGCCAAATTCATGGTATATATTTAACTTATTTAATAAATTGGTGGTGTGGTTTGCCCATGGCCCGAACGCTCAGTTTGATTCGCCAATCATGATGCCCTCTACGCGATTGAGCTCAAGCCACTCGCCGTTCCGGCGAAACAAAAGGCTCTAATCCAGCATGGTTTGTGGAAAGGCTGCTGCACCAGGGCCAGCATCGGATGCACCCTCGACCGTGCGGATGTAGGAACGTGTGGTATGTTGAGCGTAATTACGGCGCTCGAGTTCTTCCAGCATCATTTTGCGAAGATGGGTCACAAGAACACCTCCAGTGACCCACATTTACATCAAGCCATCAAGCAACCAATGCTCCCTACCTCACGCGAAGCGTCCGCCGCACGGGCGGCTACGTCCTGAACGCGGTTACCGGTAAAGTAACGCATAGTACGAACCTCGCAGGTTAGGTACAATTGCTCCAAATGAGATTTGTACTCGCTGTCCTCGCCGTGAATTTTGCAGCAATCCCTCTCGGAGTTGCTCAGGCCCCGAACGGCTTTGCTCAGCCATCACCGCGACTTTACGAACTCTACAGTTGGCCGCAATCGGGTGGTACATGGAACTTCTGTTTACTTCCCAGCCCAAGCGGAGTCACTATCCCTGTCGAGGTTATCTTCAACAAGAAATCTCGCCTCACGGGAACAGACCAACTTGAACGAAAGATTTCCCTGTTGCCAACTGGGACGCGAATCATTTGGATGAACGGAATTACAGCAGGCCAAACTCCTACCAAAGAAAGCAGCAAACTCGCGCTGCCGCCTTCCCGTATCGTCGAACAGGTGAAACGTTACGCCGAACAGCACGGCGTTCAGGTGCTGCTTTCAAGTCAATCAACGGCTCAAGTACTAGCCGCCAAGTTTCCGATTTGCCGAACTTACCAGCACTTGCGGGCTCGGCTCCATCAGTTGAAGGAGACTTTTGGAAGTCAATTTACGTACTTCTTGGTGAACGACCATACGACATGTGCAGGAGAACCACACAATGGTTTCCTTAATGGAAAAACGTGCCCCGGTCTGGCACAACGTTGTTGGGCTGCTGATCTCGGTTACAGCCGGTGCGACCGTGTTTCTTGGCTGGAGTTGCATGAAATGAAACAGAACCGGCGGCGCGGCCATGCGGCGGGCGCTTGACGGTTCACTTCGCCTGACAGCATCGCGAAGTGTGCTGTAGGATCGGAACTCAACTTCAGGTCAGACCCTCTCCCATTGTCAGAGGGGAGCCAGGCCGCGTTGCGAAGAAATTCCCAACCGACGTGCTCTCGAGGCAGTCAACATTCCAATGTGTCAGCGGAGGAGTGTAAGTCCAAAGCAAAGTGCCAATGCAATGGCGGTCTTCAGCAGGAAGGGACCGATTCGAATTCCGGATCGACCGCCTGCTTCAAAATGCCGTCGAGCGGAACCGTTTTGAGATCTAAACGCTCCGTCGGCTGTGATACCCATGGAGGGCGTGCGTCTTTCTAGTTTAAGCTCACGGTGAACCTTGGTGGTTTCCTCACCACTACGGGCTATCCGACAAAGCGGCCCCGCGGCGGGACCGCTGGCGAAAATGCTCCGCCCTCTTCTCGGGGAAACGCGGACGACCCCGAGGCACCTAGAGCGTTTTGACTCAAACCGGTGCATAGCCACCCGTCCTAACTTGCCAATGCTATGCTAAGGCTTCAAACGATAGGCGCGCTCGACGACAGCCGCCATATCGGGTCCTTTCCAGTACGGGTTGATCCAGCGCACGCGTTGATCTTTCCACCCGAGCGGGGCGTGGCGCCAGTGGCCGCGAACCATGAACCGATGGAGCAACCGTCGGCCGACCCCGACGCGCTCTAAAGACTGCAGCCTGCGTACTTGGGATATCTCAATTTTGCCGGGAAGGAAATACACGTCTTCGGAACTGAAGACCGGCGAGGCCGACGGTTGTGGCTCGCGCTTTGAGCTCATCAAGGCGGCCCTGGGCCGAAGCTCCGGGGCAACGCCGGCGCTTGTGGCGTAAAGTATGGCGTTGATCACCAGGTGCACGAGCGCATGCCAAGGGTAGAGTTCCGGTGCGAGGCGATTTCGAGTCCCTGCTCGCGGTCCGGTGAGGAGCTCGGAGAGGGCATGGCTGATGGGTCGGTTGTCCGCGAGCGGAATTTCCTGGATGCTCAAGTGAGGAGGATCGGCCCCGAGCGCATCGAACGCATACGTCAGCGAGATCGCCCGCCGATCTTTCCCGCATTCCTCCGTGACGTAAACGGTGGCTACCTTAAGGAGATAGCCCCCCAGCCGGGACGCCCGGTCCGCCGAGAGCATTCGTTCTGCCAGCGAAAGGGTGTACCGGTCCGTAAAAACAAGCGCGAAACTGGGAAAGGGAACGCGCACCTCGGCCCCCGTCACATCCAAATCCGTCTTCGCCAGCATGTAGGCGAGCGACTCATCAACCCAGAAGATCTTTCGCCGGTGGATTTCAAAATTTACAAGAGGTCGCACGCATTCAGACAGTCCGACAGCCGTTTCCCCGGCGGAACCAGCGTGCGTGTCTTTTGCGTAAGGAGCTCCGCATTCTTCAAGGAGGAACCGCTGGATCTCCGCATCCCTCTGGATTTCATCAGCGTCCAGAATAGTGCACGCATCCTTGAACCCCGTCCGTCGGCGCACCTGCACGGCAACCTTGCGGCAGAGTTCCTGAATGCCGGGCAGGAACGACGGGAGGCGTTCGTGCGCGAGCGGAGGAGGATGCACCGCCGCAGAACGGTCGTCGAGATTTAATTCCGCCCACAACCATGACGGATCGTAGGCGGGCGCTCGCGATTTGAGGTTGCGGTGATATTCGCCTTCCAGTTCACGGATCAAGTCAACCAACTTCGGGCGGAGTGCAGGATTTCGAGCGGCATCGCGAGGGGTATGATTGTCCAGCTCAGGAAGAGGTTCGTCGATCCATTGTCTGTAGTGGCGGGCCATCTGGTCCAAGAAGAAGGCTTCTTCCTCCTCATGGCGAACCTCCTGGCCCCCGCAAACGCCAAAATCGGGTTCGCGTTGTCGCTCCTCCCGAATATAATCGCGCAGGATCCTCTCCAGATTTTCTTGCCATGTGCAGCGATGGAGGATCATGGCCGTGGCTAGCTGTTCGAGCAGGGCTCGGCCGCGCTCCCCCTGCTGGGCCGACAGACATTCCAGTTCCAGGAGATCCCCCGCCAGAACAATCCGTCCGACCCCGGCTCGCTCGCCTTTGTCGTTCGGCGAAAACCATAGCCAGGCAGTCCCTTCACGCTCACGCTCCAGATCCTGAGACGCGTCCAACGCGGCCTCCAATTCAGTTGCCTTGAGGACATCGAACTGGACATGGGTGATTGACAGCTCCTCGCCTTCCGCATTCTTAAGGCGTGGAATCGGAGGATCCAATATGCTGTCCAGCCAAACCTCGTGGAAGAACACCGGGGCCTTCTTGAAAAATTCTTTTTCGGCCGAATGAGGGCGCCGAAGGCGGTACGCCTTGTGCCACTCGGAGAAAACAGAAATAACGTGTTGCCTCATCACGGGCGGAAACGCAAGCATTCCCACTTCGATCTCCGGCAATCCCGACAGGCCCCGATCGATGATACGCGCCGCGATCAGGTCATACTTGTGCAGGTGACGCGAACCAAGCCGCTCTTTCACGGTCACTCGGGATCCGGTCAAAACGTCCTTCAAGACGAGGGAGGCGCCAGGGTAGAGATCATCGACCGCGTAAAGTCGCATCGTAGAATTACGGAGAGCCTCAACGTAGCGGCGAACCCCTGTGCTCAGATCCCTGTTCCGCCCAAGGAAGAGATCCGCCGGACATCCGCCTTGAGGAAGCTCATAATCGAGCATGAACCACATCTCATAAACCGACTCGCTGAGCTCGACCCAATGGTTATCGAGGTTATCGATCTCCTCCATGCGATCTTCCCATTTCGCATAGAACAGCTCATAAGCGTAGTCATCTTCTCGTCCAAGCCTTGTGCCCACAAAACATTCCAATTCCTCCAGCGCGAAAGCGCGATCTTCAGCGCTAAACTCTTCCTCCGCACCATCGCCACCGGAACGGGCAAGGCAGCAGCGCTTGTATTTCTTTCCGCTGCCGCAGGGACAGGGGTTATTTCGGCCGACTTTACCCATGACTCGATTCAAGAATCCTATTCCCCAGACTCCACGCGACGCAGCAAAGAGGGACCACTCCTAGCATCGCGAAGTTAGTCACATCCCATTATCGTGTTTAAGCCGAGTCGCTGCACCATTCGCACCGCTTGCTTCGAAAGCGGCAACCGAAAGCATAGTTTCGACAAAGGAAGATCGTAGTGCGCGGCAACAGCACGAACGAGTTGTCCGCCAAACCCTTCCCCTCGACGCGCGGGATGAACCCAGATAGCGGTATAGGCCTCGCCATCCGGTCGCAATTGAACCTTCCACCGATAGCGAGGGGCGCTCTCTAATCTCACCAGTGTGCCCCCCACTACGCGGCGGTCCGCCACAGCTATGGCTGAGTCGTAATTGCTCGCGGGCATGAAGTCAGGGCCAGGATGTTGCTCATAAGTGGCGACACTGACCCTTCTTGCCAGATCGAGCCAGTCGGTCGGCGTATCTTCATGAAGCGTCACGATATAAATGCCGTCAGCGAACTCCGTGCGAAGGCCATGTTCGGCTTCGTCTGCATCGGGCTCCCACACTTCCAGCCGATACATGTCATTACGCCACACACGCCTGCCAGTTGCCCGAGCGAAGATGGGTAGCATAAGTCGCCCATGAAGCCAGATGGCAGACCCGCTGATCCATTGCTATCATCGCCCCGTGGCCTTCGGCGTCGCAACCTGCCCCGAGTGTTCGGGACGCTTCCGCCTCGTTTGGCGGATCGGCAAGGGGAAACTCGAACCCTCACAGGTGATAACCAAGGCTCGGCGAGCTGTGTACGCCTAGCTTAGCTAGGCTTGCGCACGCCAGTCCAGCGGAGAAGGACGGTCTCCGACCCGATAGCATCGCGCGTACAGGGAACCTGAGCCCGGGAAGTCGCACTCAAGCTAGCGCCCAGCAAGGGAGCCCGCAATCCGGTGATTGTTCCAATTGGCTCAATGGAAATCTCTGCCTACAAAAGGTTTAGTCGATCAAATTATATGGTTGCGTCATGATGATTCTCGCCATAATCGCGAAGGCCGTTTCCATGGCCCACTGTTCTCACCCGCAATACTCGAGGTCGCCAACTTACTGAGGGCGGGCATCCAAATCCTTCCCGTCCGTTTTAGGATAGGCCGCCCAGAGTCCGGGTGAGGCAAAACGAGCGGCCCTCGCCTCCTCGGCTATGCTTGCCACAAGGTTCCCAGCCGCGCCATGCTTGAGCCCGATCGTTCCGATGGTGCAGGGTGTCTGTCCTAGAAATGTAATACTAATGGTGACAAATCGCGGTTAAACGCCTGCTTAAAGCTGAAGAAAAAGGAGTAAGTAGTTTGTCGCCGTTAATTACAAGTTGCTGATTTTCCCCTGCTTTACGGTCGCTCCGGCAAGATCTGATTAAAGTGGACAACTGCCTTCTAAGCGGGAAATAAAATCTAGGAAATCTTGCCGGAGCCGACGCAACCCGCTAAAAAGTTGCAAGTTGCCACAAGACGCAGCAAGCTGTTTTTGTTCGCAATTTAGTGTGATTTGCCACGACTTGTACGTTTCACTACGGCGCGATAGCGTGTGCTTTGCAAGCCGCCGAGAAATCTCTAAACCCTCGCTTGCTTCCTTCTTCCTTCCATTTTTGTTTGTTTCCAACAACTTGGGGCATCTGCTTTTCGCTCAAAGGCTAACCCCAATGATCAAAACGGATGGGGTTTTGACACAGTCCTGCCACAGCAGAACGGCAGAACCACCTGTTTTTTTGTAGCGGCGGCGCACCTTACAAACTCACAACAAAGCACACGTTTTACTTGGAATGCTTATGTTTCAAGGTTGCTCGGCTGAGAAGTCGGGAAACTTCACTTGCTGACGACAACGTCGGCGGAAGTCATCCGAGCAAAGGCCAGCATAAGAAAAAGCGGGCAATCAGAACCCGTCCGGGGACGCCCGCTCCTGCCACTTGTAGCGGTTACTGTTCGTAGGCGCCAATATTGATTTGGCCATTCACGTTGACACGCTGCTTGCCGGCGTAATCCACGGTGCCGACAAGGGACGAACCCAGATTGATGCCCGCATTCACAGCCGGCGAAGTCGACTGAACGTCCAACTTCGGCGGCGTGGATGAGAGGTCGAAGTACTGAGGATCGGCGAAGTGGGAGTGCGCGTCCTTGCCGGTGGCGGATTGATACGACGAGAATCCAGCGTAGGTCGCCCCATTCCAAATCCACTGGCCCGACAATGGCCCCACGGACGAGTAGAACAAGTTGTAGTCGGAGTCCACGGGGTTGGACTCGGAGTTGGTGTAGCTGTTCAAGAATAGGCCCTGCGAGCTCGCGTACAGGATATTGTTTTTGAAGACGTTGTTGGTGGCGTAGTACTGAATCTGGAACTCGCCACTGCCGGTGTTCTTCGTGTCATTGTCCCACAGCGTGTTATTCACAATCGTGCAGTGGTCAGTGCCGCCTACCCTGCTATCGTATCCGCCGATGGAAACGCCCACCGAGTTGCTTTGATAGATCAAATTGTTTCGCATGGTCACGTAGCTAGTCACCTTTCCTGAGTGCTCGCTGGCCAGCTCCACATTGAGGTCCGTGTTGTGCACCACGTTGCGTTCAATCGTGATGCGGGTACCACCGTCCACATAGATTCCGTCGGCCGCGTACTGGTTCCCATACGCCGGGTTACCATACGACGTGATGTTATAGACGGTGTTGCCCACGATCAATCCATCCCGGGCCTGATCTGTGGAGGGATTAGGGGAGACTCCCTCGAAACCAATGGCGTCGATGCCGATATTGTTGTTGTCGTGAATCAGATTGTCGCTCACCGTCCAGTACTGTACGTTTCCATCCAGTGACATGGTCTCGCTGCAACCCGTGGTCATGTGGTCGAGTTCATTCCCGCTGATCGTCAGGTTGTTGATGGAGCTGCTGCCGTTATCGCCGTATACGGCTATCCCCAGCGCATTGGCATTGCAGCCTGACGCCGAGGTTTTGATGTTGTGGATGTGGTTGTTAAGAATTTGAATGTAGCTGTCCGCGCCGGTGATGTAGATACCGATAGGCACGTTGGCCGTACTGCTAGTCGAGTAGTTTCGTATCTCGAAGCCCCTCACGACGAGGTAGCTCTGGTCCTGGATGTTGATCAAGCCAGTCTGCCCGTTTACCGCGAGACCGGTGCCGTCAATAATCGCGGTCTGCCCCGGATAGCTCTGGAAGGTGATGTAGCCGGCAGTCGAATTTCCTGAAGCGTTGATGGTGACGGTTTCGTTGTACGTTCCGCCGTAAACATAGATGGTATCTCCGGGCTGGACCATATTGGCCGCGTGCTGAATGGTTCTCCAGGGCGACCCGCTGGTGCCGCTGCTGGCGTCATTGCCAGTAGTGGACACATAGAACGCCAAGCCGTTCGAGATGGTCACGGTCGCTGAGGCGGATTTGGTGGTGTCTGCTTGCAAGACCGCCGTCACGGTCACGTTGGCGGGGTTTGGCACGGTTGCCGGCGCGGTGTAGAGTCCGCTCGTGCTCACCGTTCCAGTGGTCGAGTTTCCTCCTGTGACGCCGTTGACCTCCCACGTCACCGCAGTGTTGCTGGAGCCGGTAACTGTGGCCGTGAACTGCTGTGTGGCGTTAGGCGCAAGGGCCACAGAGGTGGGCGAAATCGTGACGCTGACGGACTGCACTTGCGTAGTGGCCGACGCTGGGCTCGAGTTCGCGCTGGTGCCGCCCGCGTCCACCGCCTGCACCACGTAGTAATACGTGATCAAGGCCGTCAGGCCGGTGTCCGAGTAGCTGGTTGAGGTCACGCCGTAAGCACCCTGCGCATACGGCCCGCCGCTGGTGGTCGAGCGCAGCACGTTGTAGCTGGTCGCCCCGGTCGAGGCCATCCAGCTCAGATTGATCTGGCTCCCCGACGCTGCCGTGGCCGTCAGCCCTGCTGGCGCTGCCGCTACCGTTGTAGTCGATGCCTGGCTCGAATTACCGCTCATGCCCGTCGAGTTCGCCGCCTGCACTACGTAGTAATACGTGGTCCCGGCCGATAGGCCCGTGTTCGTGTAACTTGTCGTGATCACCCCGCTGGCGATCGAAGTGTACGGCCCGCCGCTGGTGGTCGAACGCAGCACGTTGTAGCTGGTCGCTCCGCTCGACGCTGTCCAGCTCAGATTGATCTGGCTCGTGGAGGCCGTGCTCGTCGTCAACCCTGTCGGCGCGGGCAGAGTTGTTCCGCCTGTACCACTCGAGTAAAAGGTCGCTAATTGCGCCACCCATTCCTGCCCGTCCATCGAGGCCTTAGCGGTATACAATCCGGTCGTAAAGACCACTTCATCTTCCGCGAGGTCGCTGTCCCCGGTCACAACCCGCGACGTGTAACCGCTTCCGGGACCATTGGTGGTCCCGTAGGTATACACAGCTCCGAACAGCAGCTCGTCCGCCTGCGTCGTGGTAACCGAGCCGCTGCTGGCTGTAGTGGTGGTTCCCTTCGCTGAGGCCGTCTTGTCCAGCGTGTTGACACCGGAGTATTCCAGAATGCGCAGGTCAGGCCAGTCCGTACTCGCACTTAACGTTGCTGTGACCCTGTTCGCTCCCGCGGCAGCCGCTACGATATTAGGGGCGTAATAGATTGCCTGGGTAATCCCCGTTGAGTCGACATAACTCACCGCCAGCTTATAACTGTTGCCCTTGCTGTCGGTCAGCGTCTTGAGTGTGATGAAGGAGCTGTCCCAGCCGATCGCCACGACATTCATGTTGCCCGCCGTTTGGGCCGAGTTGTATGTCGCCGAGATGGTAGCGGTCGAAGTCGGTACCGCCGAGTTGACTTGGACAAATTTCATTTGCGCCGCCGCCTGTTGCGACGCGCACAAGAGCAATGACCAGCTGATGACAACGAGAAGAAAGGACTGGACGAAATCAACCTTCAACATACGGCGGAAAGACAAATGCGACATCGAAAACTCCCGCTACCCGACTCATTTGGCGCGCGGGCGGGGCGACGTTCCGTGGAGCCAGGAATCGTTTCGCTTTTGCTAGAGGGTAGGCAGGAACATCTTTGGCGGGTATCGGCGGGAAAGCGATTCTTGTGTCAGACGTTGTGTTTTGAGGACCTCTCCTAATGTCCTACAAGGTCCGTTGCAGCCTGGCAGCAAGATGCGTCTGCCGGCATACAAGTCCCAAAACGCTGCTCGCTATTCCCGCGGTGTTGTCGGAGAGATTGGAGTCCAGAGTCGCCGGACTGGGTTTACTCGACGTGAAGTCGTACTGTGTGAATGAAGAAGTTCCTTTTCGGCTAGCTTAGCTAGTTGAAAGCGGGACTGCCGACATTTCCTGAATCAACGGCATCTCAAACGGTTGATGTCTTCCTACCTTCTCTACTACCACGAGGACCGGACTCATCTTGGACTCTCGAAGGACACGCCAGCAGGTCGGCCTATAGAAATTCGCTCTGAGCGTGAAAGCAAGATTCTATCCTTACAGAGACTCGGAGGGCTGCATCATGCGGTGGCAGCGTAGACTCAAGAGCTATTTTCTGATGACCAAACGCTTTTTCTTGTAACCGTCCTAGGCACGGTTCACGTTTTCTGCGAGCATCTTCGCGGGTCGACGAATCAGCCCGCAATCCCAAACCAAAGTGCTTGCGCCAAGCAGGAAGAAATCCTTTTAATGTAGGGCACAACGATTTGGCGAACTACAGGGGAAAATCATAGCTGAAGCGAAACCGAAGTACGGCCTCACGTACGCACTTATGGCCGGGTGCTCGCTTCGTATGGGCGAAGTAACCGCTATTCGCGTCGAGCCGTATTTCTGACGCTCACTCCACAATCTCTCCTGATTGCCGGACGATTTACATCAGAAAGTCCGTGCGTCGTGGGGTGGAACAGGACCCGAAGACGGTCAACGCAGTTCGTGACATCGACGTGGCCCCTGAACTAGCGAACGCGGTCAAACGCTACATCGCAGGTCAGGACTTCAAAAAATCAACTTACCTGTTTTAGACATCACGCGGAATGCCGTTATCGCAGCGGAATGTTCTGCGCGACAGTCTTCATCTGGTTTGAAAAAGATGGGCAGAGAAAAATGTGTTGGCGATCGCACGAAAACGTAGTTTTTTGAACATTCGCCGGGAATCTGTCGTTTCCCATCGACCTGTTTGCCGGGGAAATCGCGCAACGAATCGCCCTCAGTAGCCGCAAACAGCGCAACTTCGCACCGGCGGCGTGATCGGGTGGCATCCCTCCAACTCCGGCGAGCGTTCAGAAAAATACGGATTCTGATGATCAATGACAAAATGCGATTTCCACATCTTTCGCCGCTTCCGTGCGTCTTGGCTCCGTAAGAATTGTGTGCCGTGGGATCTGGAAAAAATGTGGATGGGACACACGCACAAGGACCTCACGGACCAATACGCCGAACAGCTACGCGAGGACGTGAAATACCGCCGCAAATGGTGCGAAAAGATTCCGCCTTGGTTTCGTTTTGCCCACCAATGTTTCGCAACTTTCGCAACCAAGACACGCAGCAGTCGCTTCAGGAAAGCAGCATGAAGTTGCTGAATTTGCTGGGGATAAAATGGTCGGCCCTATATAGCAGACGATTTTCGAACTTGGATTCAGCACTCCCCCGCTGCCCCCTGAGGCGGCGAGGGAACCGACCGAACAGCGCCGCTGAAAATCCGTAAGTCAGGTTATTGATTCCATTAAAGGCCTAGAAGCACCGAATTCCGAATTCGACCAAGTGAGGTGCACGAGTTACACCCAACAACACCCAACCTCGAACGGCATACCTTTTTGCCTAGCGAACTGGCGCAAGACTATGGTTTGGGGCTCTGGCCTTCGTCCCATTGATAGACGGCCAAGTCACCACGTACGTTGCAACCTACGACCAACCAGCGGTTGTCCGGGCTTAGGCGAACCCGATTCAAGACGCAGTCGACAGTTCGCTTCCATCCTTTTGGCACGTCCCGAATGATGACTTTCTTCGCTTGTAGGTCCCATATTTGAAACTGAGTTCCCCTCCAAATTGTAACGCTTCACTTTATTTCCTACTCGCGGAGATGCTTTTTCTCAGATTGAGTTCTTCTTGGAAGGAGGCGATTGTGATTGGTCCTTCAATTGCCCAGGGTGACCCAGTTGAAGACGTTTCTGCCGAAGCCTTTCCCTCGCGGAGGAGGAAGGTCTGGCTCAGAACGGCCCGCAGCAGTCAAGGGCGTGCCGTAAGGCACGGCGAAGCAATCCCTTGACGGCGAGGACCGTTCTGAAATCATCCCGCCAAGAGGGAAAGGCGCAGGCGGGATACACGGTTTGCATATACAAGGAAGTATCCTATCCCGCCCATATAACGCTCACAGAAACACCGCAGGCCGGGAAGAACTCGAGAACGTAGCCGAAATTTTCGTGAGAACATTCATGGAAAAGATCGCGACCCGTTACACAAATGATGGATACGAGCCAGTGCCCGTCTGAAGAAACGTCCGCTGCGGAAATTCCGTCGCCCTCAGGGAGATCAGCAATCTTGTTGCCGGTTGCAGTTTCGTAAAGCGCTGCGTATCTCCATTCTTTATTTTTGCGATTGGCTTCGTCCACCCGGTTCGTAATGAACGACCGGCCGCCCGGCAGGAGTTGGACATTGGGGGGGCTGATACACGGGCCAAGCCGGTGGGACCACAGTGCTTCCCCGCTGCTTAGATCGTAAGCCGCGACCGCGCAATGAGCCAGTTCGGAATTTACCGCAATGAAGCGGCCGCCATCAGGCGAGACCACAACTCGGGAAATTACTCCCTGGGGATCGTACAGTTTTTCCCAGACAATTTTCTTCTCGCGAAGGTCCCACAAACGTACCGGATCTGTGCCAGAAGCAAAGGCCACAACTGCTCCTGAGGATGACCAGCAACCTCCCCTGCAATAGGAGGCCAAAATAAGCATTCCGTCTCTAGTGAAGGCGAAGTCTCTGACTCGAGTCCGCCCATCGCCTCGATGTCGTCGGGCAACCCATTCCCGCATTGTTTGATTGATGTCGCGTATCGGTTGTTCCGATTGAGCTTGAGCTTCCTGGGCAGTCCTCTGCCTTAACAGTGGCGTCCGGGACGTCGCGATTATGCCTGGACGCAAATTATCTTCCCCGGCAACGCGTAGGACATTCTTCTCAGTCCAATTCTCGACATCGTAGAGGCAAATCGCATTCGAAAACCCGACACCTAAAGTTCTGCCGTCCGGAGAAAAGTGCAGGGATACAGGTTCATATTCACCGTCGAGCTTTAGATTCTGATCCGTTGGTGGCTCGGGAAAAGAGAACTCATGGATCACCCGCCCTGAAGAAAGCCTCCAGACTCGAACACTCAGGTCACTCAGTGCTGCAGCTGCCAAGTCTGAATCATTGGCAATATCAAACGCTAAGATTGACTTGGAAAGTTCTTCAATCCGCACTTGGTGAAGAGTCGGCTCAGCCAGGCTCGTGTGGGCGCCAGCAGGATAGAAAAAGGCTAAAAACAGCCATATGCTAAACATCTGTTTGGATATCCAAACTCATTGGTAATTGGCATGCGGAAACTAAGGCTCAATGACAGGTGAGGTGAAGTACATCACACCCCCAATGCTGCCAGAAACCTCCGTTCCAAGGGTTTGAGTTGTCCGCGTGGAATTGCGTGTAGACACCTGCTCCGCCGACGTAATCGGTTAGGTTTTCATCAAACCAAACATAATGTAACGAAAGCCTCCATGGAGAGTCGGGATCAGTGTCTTGATCGCTTCTGCCACCATCCGTGTAGGGATAATGCAAGAACACATCTCCCCAGTTCGAGTCAACAAGGTCTGAATTCTGCAGTTGCTCAAAACCTTCGTCCGTCAACACCGCAGCGAAGCTTTGCGTCCCAATCTGATAAATCGTTATGTTCTCTGGGTCAACGCCGAGGTTTGTTAGCAAGTCATAGACTTGCTTTGCTTTCCCTTGAAGGTTGCTAGGATCAATCGGCGTTCCGTTAGCATATTCTGAGACTAGACTCGCGGCATTAGCGATGTCTCTAACGCTGTACCCAGTCGGTGCGTCGTCTGGGAGGTACCCAGAGCTACCGTCTGCGAACGCTTGGAATTGCACAAACTGGCCGTTGTCGCTAATTCCGCTACAAATGTTGTTAGGACATTGGACGGCAGCCCCGGCCCCGATTATTGACTGAATGATCCCGCAAGATGTCGCGATTCCGTCTACCGCGCAGTTGCCACCGAAAAGGTCGCCACCTGGATTACAATCAGTTGTGAATAAAGTGTTACCTCCTAGTGGGCAGAAGTACAACGGATGGTCGCGGAGACCCATCGGGTCCAGGGAGTTCACGGGATCATTATGCACGTAGGCGTAGTGATTGAAGGATTGCGGGTCCCCTTTTGAACCGGAGAATGGATCGGGCGAGGAAAACCGACCTAGACGATTCACGCCGTAGCGCATCATAGCGTAGTCGTTGCTCGACTCTGAGTCTCGGTCGTAACTCGTAAAGAAAAGCTTGTCGTTCGTGGCATTGTACCAGCTATCGCCGTAGGGATAGGTCCCAAGCTGAGCGACTGCATTCCCGCTCGAATCGGTCACGAGGCGGTTCGAAAGGTGGTCTTGATGGTAGTACTTTGTACCCGAGGAATCCATTTTCGCAAGTAAGTGGCTTCCAGAGTAAATGTATTCGCGCGACGGCGAGCCAACCGCTGCGCCATTGTCGTACTCAGCGATCACTCTTGAACCAGAGAAGATGTAAACCGTGGTAGTTGAACCAGAACCTTTTTTCACGCGCAGGTTTTTTCCATTGTAGGAATAGGAACCGGAAGAACCGCCATTCGTGGCGGACAGCAAGCGATTCTCAGCGTCGTAGACAAGACTATTGCTGCCGTCGTTGGTCATATTACCGTTCGCATCATAGGCGTAGGGTGGGCCGACAATTTGATTCGTGCTTGTGTTGACCGTCACGGAGTTTGAGTAGGCGGAACCTGCCGTAACCGTCTGAGCGGTTCGGTTGCCGTACCGGTCGTAACTCCATGAAAGCCCCCATTGAGGATAGTTCCCGGAGCCGTTTGTGGTAGCGGATATAAGCCGATAAAGTGCGTCATAGGAATAGCTGACGGTTCGACCTGAGTCGACATTATCCGTGATGCATTGGATTTGACCGTTGTTGCCTGCGGCCCCGCTCGGGCAGTTGGTGGAATCCGTTTTGTACCAATAATTCGTGCTAAACAGCGTCGCGGCACTTTTAGTATAGGCAAGGCTCTGCAACAGGAGGCGGTCAGGCGTGTAGCCGAACGCAGCGGTTACCCCGTTCCCATAGCTGAAACCGGTGACCTGGAAGCTGGGACTATAGGAAAAGCCGCTGGCATAGGTTGTGCCAGAAGTGCAGGTGCTTCCAGTTGCGCCTACCGAGCACTGGCGTCCTATGCCGTCGTAGCTTTGCACCACGACTCGACCGGAGGGATAAGTAATTTGCGTGAGCTCCCCTGCGAGGTTGTACTGATAGCTCGTCGTGTACGTCGTTCCGCTGATGACCTTTTGCAACTGCGTCAAGTTTCCAAGGATGTCGTAGCTATAACTTTCCGAGCCGACTCCATCGCTCATGGTGATAAGTCGCCCGTTGTTATTCTGGCTGGAATTCGCGCCGAAGGTGAAGCTGACCGAAGGCGTCGCTGGCACTCCCGTGCTGCCGACGTTGTAGCCGACCGACTGAAGCCGATTGAATGTGTCATACCCATAGGTTGTTATGACACCGCGCGCGTCGGTGCGCTGCGTGACCAAGCCAAAGTTGTTGTACTGAAACTGAGTGGCCGTTTGATTCGTTTCGGGCGTTTTCACTGAAGTGGGTCGACCCGCGTCATCGAACGTGTAGGTTCTAGATTGCGCGCCCTGAGTGACACCGGTGAGGAGATCGAGAACATTATAGGCATAGGTCGTCTGTGTCCTTTCGGCAAGCCTGTGTGGGTGAGTCTGGCGCGTCGGCGCTTGCGCCCAGAGGCCATAACTCTGGCGCCTTTTTTTCAGCCCGAAGATCGGGCCGCTCGCTTTTTTCTTCCATGCAGTGCCCGGTTGATCGCCTCGATGGAGAACTTTTCCGGATCGTAGTCTCGATCGAGCCATCCAAGGAGTTCTTCGTGTTGAGGGTGACGCGGATTCTGTAGCGACTCCAGCAAATAATAGAATCCACCGAGGCCTCCGCAATCTTCAGGCGGGCAGGCACCTCGACCGCCCGTGCACGCCGGATAGGCCATGTTTGGGTCTACAGGCAAACCCTTTTCGAGGACGATGCCATGCTCCCAACCGTCGCCGAAGTCGTACGTATAAACGATCTTTTCCCCAACGCGGACCAGTAATTGATTGAGCCGTACTTTGCGCTCGTCGATCCACTCCGCCAGACCTCGCAACGGGTCGGTCGGGCCATAGCACTGCCCGCGAAATAGGAAATCGTGCAGGTGAGAGTCGGTCCAGCCCATGGCGAGTTGCAGCAGGTCGTGCAGGTTGGACAGGGTGATATCCGAGGGTACCACGAAGCGCCGCCAGATGGGCGGCGCCGTCCGCAACAGCGTAACTTTGATCTGATAGATTTCGTTGCCAGAGCTTTTCTGTGCCGTTGGCATGGTTAGCATTCCTTGGTGGAGAAGGTGTCCTTCGCGCAGGGCGTAAACGGGTGAGGCGCCAGCCGTCTCCTGGCGCATGAATCTCTTGAAAAGGGAGCACAGCTCCACACGCAACGCGCGCTCAACTCGGTGCCTCGCGGGACGCCACACCACGTTCGAGGGTGTTTCTATAGTTCCAGGGCATCCACTCTGCAGGGCTTCGGAACAGCTCTCGGCGATGTTTCTGCAACTCGGTCAAGTAGTCGAAAGCGTTGGCGCGGCAGAGCTGGCAGGTGTAGATGAGGCTCATGAACAGGTCGCCCACCCGGGCGCCGTTCTGGGTCTTGTAGAACAGCGCGTTTTTCCGATGAAGAATAGCCATCTTCAATGCTCGTTCGACGATGTTATTGTCCAGCGGGGCCGCAGCTTGCCGCAGGAACAGCGTGAGCTTGTCCCAATATTTCTGCATATAGAGGATGGCCTCGCCAAGGCCTGAGTTGGGCTCCACCTTCCGTTCCGCGAACTGCTCCTGGAACCACGTCTCCAGCTCTTTCATCCGCGGCCCACTCTCGACCTGATGAAAGCGCAGACGCTCTTCCGGTGACATCCCTTGCTCCCGAGCGAGCGCGTCATTCTTGTAGACCTTCCCCAATTGCTTCAGCACATAACGGCATTCCTCGGGAAAGTTTTCGGCCACCTCGACAAACTTGCGCCTTCCATGCGCAATGCAGTTAGCCAGGATCACCTGAAATTCCTTGGGCGGATTGCGCGAAAGGGCGTCGCACATTTGGATCGGTGGACCCAACTCCGAGGCCCGCTGCGACAGCACCTCCGCCAAATTCTCGCCGGCATGCTTGCGGCCGGTAAAAAAGAGCGCGATCCTCCGCCCTTCGCGCGTCGACACGATCCCGGAAGTGAATATTCCGGTGCGCTCCGACTGCTCCTCCCGGCATTCCTCACTCGGCCCTCTCGCCGGCATCATCGCCAGGATCTTCATCGTGGTGTCGTCGTTGTGCACGACTTCTCCCTGCGCCGCCTGCCGGATCAGTTCCTCATAGGCGGGTTTCAGCACCCCCTTGATCTCCTTCACGATCTCCCACTGGGTGGCCGCCGGCAGCGGAATTCCCAGATTCCCTTGCAGTCGTTCGAGGCGGTTGAAGGGAAGCCCGCTCCCATACTTCAGCAGCGCGATCATGCTGGCGCTGGTCTCATCGTATTTTTCCGGTCCCACGCCCTCCGGAGCTTTCGCCGTGAACACATCGCCGCAGAGATTGCACCGCAACTTCTCCAGCTCATACACTGTGGCCTGCAGCGCCGCCTGGCCCACGACCCGCACCAGCACCCCCGGCTGCGCCTGGTCGTAGACCTTGCCCTTCTGGCAGTGCGGGCAGTGATCGCCCGGCTTCAGCGATTCGTGCGGAACTCGACGTTTTTCTGCTCCGCTATAAGCTTCGGCACCGTTTCGGCCGTGCCCCTTGCTCTTCTCTCCGCTGCCTTGCTCCGGTGGCGCCTCCGGGTTGACCGACGGATTTCCGGCGGGACTCGCGGCGTCTCTGCTCGGCAGCACCTGGCTGGTCTTCTCCGTGCTCGAACCAAACAATATTTGGCGCAGTCGGTGGATCGTGGTGTCCTTGTTCTCCACCAACGCGAGCAGATAACCGAGCGTTTCCAGAGACGCTTTCAGCTTCGCGTATCCCTCGGGATCGAGCGGCGCCTGAAGCGCACGCTCCAGAACCTTTTCCAGTTCTTCCATCGCTATGTCAATCCTCGGAATCTCGTTCTTCTTCCTCTTATACACTGAGAAGCTCCCGAAAATCTCGCCGCAGGGGACACCCCAGCACTTCCTTAATGGGACGGTTGGGTCGCTTGCTCCAGGCGTTCTTGCCGCGACCCGTCGTGCGACCTAACACGATCCAGTTGGCTGCCCGGTAACAGGTGCCTCGGAATCGTTCCCGATCGATGAAGGTTTCCACAAAATAGATCGGATGGCCGTAGACGCGCTCCCACTCGGCCGAGAGCATGCGCGCCATGCGCGCCAGAAGGTGCGAGGCCAAGTGCGGAATCTCCACCCAGGGCAGCAGCAAAAATCTTGTGTTGTAGGCCAGCAGGTGAATGTTCTGCCGCCGCGCCTGGTCCGACCAGCCCAAGAAGCGGTCCCGGCAGCCCAGGTAATGCGCTGACGAGGACCACGCAAAACACGCCACCGGCCGCTGTCCCGCATAGACTAAAAATTTCAGGTTTTCCCCGACCGGCTGCGTGTAGCCAAGATAATGGAATTGCTCCAACAGGCTGTTGAACAGCGGCTCTTCCGGTGTGCGCCGCACTTGGCGGAACTCCAGTGGCTGTATCTCCTTAAGCTTGGCCTGCAACGGCTGCCCATCCACGGAGACCACCGTGGGTTGGCTCCGGTGGGCCAGCGGATTGCAAGGAACCTGCCGCACCGGCGGCAGCTCGATCAATCCCTCGCGGTGCAGCTTCAACATCAACCCGCGACATACCATGTCGCGCAGGGCTCCGTTGGGTTGCACCCAGTTCCATGCCTGGCAGAGTTTTTTGGAAAGCTCACGTCGGCTCGCCGCTGGATGTTCACGAAGGAGCTGGCGAATGAAGACTACCTCGCTGTCCGTGATTACCCGGCTCCGATATTGCAGCTTTGCTTCCACACCCGGCAGCGTAGCCGAGTCGCTACTGGAACGCAAGTCCTTTTTATAGCGAGCGGGACCTTATTATTTACATTACTTACGCCGGCACCGGTAGCGGACGCCAGGCGGGCGGAACTTTGGCGGAGGTCGGATCGCCGCCCATGAGCAACACCTGTAACTGGTGCGCCGCTACCCCTTGGGTTAGCTCCGTCGCACTGGACGGCCAGAAGCGGAACCGGCCCGTGGAGAGCCGCTTCTGGCACAACCAGAACCCCTGGCCGTCGTAAACCAAAATTTTGATGGCCGTCCTCCGGCGATTTCGAAAAACGAACAACCTGCCGGAGAAAGGATCGGTCTGGAGCTGTTGCTTACACACCCGGGCCAGGCCATCAATTCCGTTGCGAAAATCGACCGCCTCCACGGCCACCAGGATGCGCATCTGGGGAGCGACCTGAATCATGACGCAGCCTTCCAGAAGCTGTTGCTCAGAACCGCAAGGTCTGTTCCGCCCAGGCCCTGAAGCTGGATCTTCATCTTTCCACCTTGCGCATTTTCCATCTCGATGGTGCAGGCGGAAGGACCCGCGGCGCCGGACGGAAGGAGTTCGACAAACGTCGCTTCCCGCTGCGGCCTACATGGGGCGCCGGCGATCCAACGGAATCGTTTCTTCAGCGAGTAGTAGTTGAGTCGGAGCGCTCGAGCGGTTCGGTGCAGGCCGTGCTCCCGAGCCAATTCCACCGCGGAACTCCACAGGGTCTCTGGAATGGGTGAGCAGCGCTCGCGCGTCTTACGCCAAAGGTCGAAACGGTGCTGCACTCGCTCAAATTGACTGCCGGGAGCGGATACCGTCCTGGTTCTCATCGGCCATCCTCCGTCCACTATGGAGTGGACAGCCGACGATACCAACACCTTCAGCAGAATTCATGCAGGCTTGCCGAAAGGACACCAGTTTTGTTAGCACATGGCGTACTTCCTTGATACGTTTGTAGCGCGTCCCACGCTCTCAGGTAGAAGCGATTGTAGTCGCTTCCACTGGTTGCGTGTGTCACTTCCTGCGTAATGGTCGGATTGCACTTCTCGGTTACCGGGGAACTGCAAAACCCTGACTGCCCGGTCGTTGACCACCAACCAATTCCGAAGGTTTGGCGGACCTCTTGATCGTATACTGCGCCAGTGTTGTTATTCGTACACGTAATCACAGTAGTCGAATAGACAGTAAAAGATTGGTCTCGCGTCCCGTTGCAATTCGGGCCGTTAGGAGGCTGTTCGTTCCAACTTTTGGTAGGCTGATTTGCCGTACTGCAATCCGCACCAGTGGCCTGCGCGTGAGCGGAAGTCGCAAACGCAAAAAGAAATGCGAAGAAGGCAAATCTTAGAACATGACTGTTCATTGCGGGCCTCCAGTCTTTACAAGCGCCGCGTGGACTGACCGTACGGACATGTTGGCCTCTTCCCTGTTCACGATCTGTTGGAGCGCGTCTCGCCTATTCCCATTGCCCGAGGACAGGGCTTTGAGTTCGTTGGCTATGGACTCCAAGTAAACGTCGTTTAGGTCTAACTTAGTGTGTGGTTGTACCTTCCAGACGTTTGCTCGATCTTGTATTTTTTTCGCGGCAGTCATGGCCGGGGTAGGGTCGTTAGCGTCACCCAATGCACTCTTGATGATCTCAATGGCTATCTTCTGTGAATCTACCGTGGCTTGGCGCTCTTCCATGATTCGTCCCAAGGCATCATCGTTGGTGGACTCCGCCGTGCCATCCATGTACGTCACGACATCTACCACCGCCTGATAGTCGGTTAGTTCGGGCTGGACGGGTAATTTTTCATCCCAAACCGCACCCGGATGAAGCACGCCATCCCCGTAGTACTTACGGAAATTTGCTTCGTTTGCCTTTCCCTCCACTTCTTTGAGGGCTATTATCGTGCCGAGAAATTCTTCCAGCACTTCGTGTTTGTAAACATGCCCATTTGCATAGGTTTCCTTGATGGACATGTTGAAGGCCGTGATGTCCTTGTGTGAATTGTTCACGATCTTGGCCGTTACAAGGGGAGGATTGTGCGTTGGATCGTAAGTCCAAGTCTGGACGACGGCTCCTAGCGCTCCTTTGGCCTGCGGCAGAGCAGCCGGGGCAATGCAGAGCACCGCCAGAGAGAGAATGAGATAGTAGGGCAACCGTTTGTGGTACATGGGGACTCCTTGGGGGGAAGCTGCCTCATTCCTGAATATGGCCGTCTCCCCACAATTGTGAATTGCGGGACAGGCGTGTGCAATGAGGTAGAATCGCGGCTGGCATCCGGGTCCTCCTAGTTTGGCTGGGATTGCAAGGGCGTCTCGTGTTCGCTGCACGGCGCGTCCCGCTTCTGGATGCACCTCAGCACCTTACGCTGTTTATCCTACAGTTGATATAAAAACATTAAATAAATAAATTTGTATTTTATCGCTCGGGTACTGAATTAAAAAATGCACACCATTCCGCCCGCCGATCTCATCCACGGACAAATCAGCGCAGCCCTGCTTAACTGTAGAGATTGACGTGTCTGTGGCGAAATGATACGAGGGCGATATTACCCGCAAATCGCGCCACGAAAGGGAGATGCCTCTCCCCTTTTGAACGGACCTGGTGACAGTGAAACGATCGGAGTCGCGCAACGCACTGCAACCAAGAGCGCAAAGACCGCGTGATTTCATTCTAGGTTTTTGTGGCGCCTGACCGGATACCTCAGTGAGCCCGAATATTTGAAAAGTTAGGCAGCCATTGGGGTCTGAAATAAGGATCGACAATGGGGCTGCCAGCCAAACGAGCGGAGATTTGCG
>WNGP01002090.1_pt1 | contig 25353 bp, 20 predicted proteins | sample 5407671 | NCBI WGS metagenome assembly WNGP01 (sample SAMN13153381, study PRJNA577476) | soil metagenome | isolation source: 40 cm soil or saprolite under Garry oak tree replicate 2 | place: USA:California | collected 2016-06-15
ATGACGCTCGAGACCGACGCCGCCACGTACGAGAGCCGCTGCACGTCCGATGGCGAGCGCGCGGAATTGCACCTCGCGCCGGTGCGCTCGCCGGCGCCCGTGCCGGGCCTGGCGATCGCGCCCGGAGAGCGACAAGCCGCCCTGGGCACGGTGGGCGTCCCGCACCTCGTGGTCCTGGTGGAAGACGTCGAGCTGGTGGACGTGGTGAGTCGCGGCAGGCTGCTGCGGTCCGACCCGGTGCTGGGGCCCGCCGGTGCGAATGTGAACTTCATCTCGCCGGCAGGCCGTGCGTCCGAGTGGCGCATGCGGACCTACGAGCGCGGCGTCGAGGACGAAACTCTGGCGTGCGGCACGGGTGCCGTGGCCGCTGCCTGCGCGCTTGCCGACTGGGGACTGGCTAAGCTCCCGGTCACGTTCTGGACCAGGAGCGCCAAGCGGCTCGAGATCCGGGCGCGAAAGACTCCGGAGGGGCTGTACGACGACGTGTGGCTAGGTGGGGAGGCGAGACTCGTGGTGCGGGGTGTGATTAACTGAGGCGCTTCTCCACATTCGATGGTGGTTCAACTTAACATAACATATCTTATACGAAGTAGCCGTGCTCAAGAAATCACCGATGACCATTCCCCTTGGTCAACTCGCCGAGCCGTACCTTTGCTTCCCCAGCCGCGCTTGTGGAGTCCAGCTTTTCCGTGATCGTCCGGTATGCAGCGAGCGCTTGCGCCGTGTCGCCCGCCGTGAGCCAGGCCCGCCCGGCGTCCGATAGAAACTGGGCGCGCAGGAACGGGTACAGAGCAGCCGCGGCGGCTGCCTCGTACGCCGTCGCCGCGTCCTTGGGCCGGAGCGCATTCTCGTATGCCGCGCCGAGCAGACCGTACGTCTGCGCTCGAAAGTATTTGTCGGCCTTGGGCGCAGACCGCTGGAGCACCTCGATCGCCTGCTGGGTCTGGCCCTGCGCGAGCCGGGCCTGTGCGAGCAGGATGCTGGCCTCCTGGGCCCCATGGGTCCCGGAAAAGTTTTCCACCACCTGGGACAGCACGCTCGCCGCGAGCGGATAGTTCTTCGAGTCGAGCGCGAGGCGCCCTTGAGCGATTTGACGACCGGCGCTTCGCTCCGCCGTCTTCGCGGACAAGAGGTTCCACGCGAACAGTCCCACCGCCACGACGAGCCCCACGGCGAGATATGCCGCCGCCTGCTTGTGATTCCTGATCCAGTTGGTGAGCGCCTTCAGCCAGTTGGACTCTCCAACCACCGGGCGTCCTGCCGTCGTTACCGTCGTTGCCATAAAAAGACCGTTGTGGAGGTTGGTGGAGGTTCGGGAGGTTCGGGAGGTCGTTTGGAGCGCGGGGGCAACCTCCCCCATCCTCCAGACCCTCCACAACCTCCCAAACCTGCCTCTAAGCGTGCCCCTGGGGTGACTCGAACACCCGGCCAACGGTTTAGGAAACCGCTGCTCTATCCACCTGAGCTACAGGGGCTAAGCCTTTAAATCTAAGGAGGTTACGCGTAGTGTAGCAAGGCCTCGACGCGCTCGGCGCGAAGCCGCTCCCGTCCTTTGAGAAAATCGAGCTCGATCAGGAACGTGAAGCCTACAACCTGTGCGCCATGGGCCCGCACCAGTTTGGCGGCCGCTTCGGCCGTGCCCCCCGTCGCCAACACGTCGTCCACAATCAACACCCGGTCACCGAGGCCCACCGCGTCGCGGTGCATCTCCAGGGCGTCGGTGCCGTACTCCAGGGCGTACTCTACCCGACCCCGAGCCGCGGGGAGCTTCCCGGGCTTCCGGATGGGCACGAGCCCCGCCTCGAGCAGCAACGCGATCGGCGCGCCAAGCAGGAATCCGCGCGATTCGATCGACACAGCGCGCCGCACCTTGGATCCGGCGAACGGCGCCGCCATCAGCTCCACCGCCCGGCGGAACCGCGCCGGATCGAGCAGCAGCGGTGTGATGTCCTTGAACATGATCCCCGGCTTGGGAAAGTCGGGGACGTCGCGAATGGCCTGATAGATGTCCTGGATCGTGACGACTTGGGTCACGCGCGGACCTCGTAACTATTTGATATCAAACTCATTTGGGATCGCGACCTCAAGTGGAACTGGAGATCGCTCCACCCGCTCCACCCGTGCCGCAGGCGGGCCCTGCGCCAGCGCACGCTCCAAGTCCGCGAGAGCCGACTCCGAGCCTTCCGCGATCACCTCCACGGACCCGTCGCGCAGGTTGCGGGCGAGTCCCCGGAGCCCCAGACGCGTCGCCTGACGCCACACCCACCAGCGGAACCCCACGCCTTGGACGTGGCCGTGCACGAGGCAGCGCATGGCAGCCACTCAGGCCCTACCCTTGCCGCCCCTGCGCGGCCCGCCGGCGGTACCACCAGATGTAGATCGCCGCGATCCCCGCCAGCAGCGGCAACACAACGAGCACGGCGCGTCCGGCGTAGCGCTTCGCCTCCTGATTGAACACCTCGAGGATCACGTCTTCCCGGCTACCGATGAACCAGCCGATCCAGGTCAGAATCGTGCACCAAACCAGCGCGCCCAGTCCGGTGAACACCACGAATCGGCCCAGGTGCATTCGCGCGATGCCGGCGGGAATCGAGATGAGGTGGCGCACGACGGGTAGCATACGACCCAGGAACGTGCTGATCTCGCCGTGGGCCGCGAAATAGCGTTCTGACCGATCGAGCGCCCGCTCCGTGATGAGCACGTACTTGCCGAGCCGCAGGAAGAACGCGCGCCCGAGCCAGTGGGCCAGCCCGTAGTTGGCGAGCGCGCCGAGGATACTCCCCAGCACGCCGCAGGCGACCGCGAGGACGAAGCTCATCTCCCCCTTGGCCGCGAGATAGCCCGCGGGTGGCATCACGAGCTCGCTCGGGAGCGGCAGAATCGACGATTCGACCGCCATGAGCACCACGATGCCGGGATACCCCATCCCTCGGAACAGGTCCAGCAGCCATTGGATGAACGAGTCAAACATTGAAGCCGTGTTCTCCCAGCAAGGGGACGAATCGCGCCGCACCGAGTGGCGTGAGGCGCACTTCGCGGCCACGGTGTCCCACCCGCTCGACGAGCGTGAGGGTCTGCGCGCCCTGCTCGCCCAGGGGAATCAGCAGGCGGCCGTTCGGTGCGAGCTGCTCCACCAGCGGCGGTGGGACCTCCGGGCCGCCCGCGGCAACCAGAATCGCGTCGTAGGGCGCGTACGCGCTCCACCCCAGAGTCCCGTCGCCCAAGAGCACCGAGACGTTCGCGATCCCGGCCTGGCGCAGCGCCTGCCGGGCGGCGAGGGCGAGCGCCTCCACCCGCTCGACCGAGAAGACGGTGCCCGCGAGCGCCCCGAGCAGGGCCGTCTGATACCCGGAGCCGGTCCCGATTTCGAGCACGCGCTCCCTGCCCTTGAGGCACAGGGCCTCGAGATAGCGGGCCTGGGTGAACGGCTGCGAGATGGTCTGGCCGTTGCCGATCGGCAGCGCCGTGTCTTCGTAGGCGCGGTGCCCCACCGCCTGGGGCACGAACAGATGGCGCGGTGTCTCGGCGAATGCCTTGAGGACGGCCAGGTCGCGGATCCCCCTGGCGCGCAGCGTCTCGACCAGCCGCGCGCGGTATCCCGCGTACGTATCCGTCGCCCCGGTCAGTCGCCGGGGAGCCACTTCCGCACCACCTCGATCAAGTCGTAGTTGGTCATGTCCATGTGGAGCGGCGTCACGGAGGTGTAGCCATCGCTGGTGGCGCGGAAATCGGAATCGGCATCCCCGCTCCAGGTGATGCGACCGCCGCCGATCCAATAGATCTCCTTCCCCCACGGGTCCTTCATGAGCGCGATTTCCTCACTGAAGACCCGGCTCCCGAGATGCGTCACCTTCACACCTTTGACCTGGTCACCGGGAAGGGCGGGAAGGTTGATGTTCAGCAGCGTCTCCTTCGGGAAATCCTTGACCTCGACGATGCGCTTGAGCAGCGACCGCAGGCCGTCCTTGTGCGTCTCGAGCACGTCCAGGTCCCCGCCCGCGTACGACACGGCGATGCTGGGGATGCCGGCCACGAGCCCCTCCATCGCCGCGGCCACCGTGCCCGAGTAGAACACGTCCTCCCCCATGTTCTGACCATGGTTGATCCCCGAGATGACGAAATCCGGCTTCTGCGGCATCAGCATCCCGATGGCGAGGAGCACGCAGTCGGTGGGGGTGCCGTCCACCTGAAAGGCGCCGTCCGGCCGTCGCGTGGCGTGCAGCGGACGGTGCAGCGTGAGCGAGTGCGACGTGCCGCTCTGCTCCCGATCGGGAGCGACCACCGTCACCTGTCCCAGGGCGGCGCACACTTCACCGAGCACGGCCAGGCCGCGGGCGAGGATGCCGTCGTCGTTCGAGATGAGGATGTTCATCGTGCCCCGAAAATGATCGCCCGACCGTAGCGCGTGAAGACGCGAGCCTGCCGCCAGGTGTCCCGCCACCGCCGGAAGTGACTCGGACGGCCCTCGTAGATCGTCGGCACGGCGACCGAGACGACCCGCAGGCCCAGTGCCAGCGCCTCGAGCAGGAAGGCGGTCTCGAAGTCGTAGCCCCGCTCGGCCGGGCAAACCGCCTCGGCCGCACGGCGCGAGAGCGCCCGAAAGCCCGTCTGGGCATCCGGTACGCGCGTTCCGCCGATGCGCGAGGCGAGCGCGGCGGAGAGCCAGTTGGTGCAGCGCCGGCCGACGGGCATCGCGACGGTGCGCGCCCGGGCCCCCAGCACCAGGTCCGCCGCGCCCTCCAGGACGGGCACCGCGACCCGGGGAATCTCTTCCGGGGGGTGCTGCCCGTCGGCGTCGAGCGTGACGATCACCCAGGCCCCGTCCTGCAGCGCCGCGGCGATCCCCGTGGCCAGCGCCGCCCCCTTCCCGCGGTGGCGGGGATGAATGAGCACGGTCGTCTCCCGATCCGTTCCCCCCCGCTCCGCCGTTTTCCCCGTCCCGTCGCTCGATCCGTCGTCCACAACGTACACGATCGCCCCGGGAACGACACGGTGCGTCCGGGAGACGACGTCGGCGATGGTAGCGGCGGCCTGATAGGCGGGGATGACGACCGCGACCGCGCGGTCAGCGCGCCCCGGCATTGGGAGAAGCGTTCCCCTCGAGAATGGCGAGAATGGATTTGAGCTCGGCGCGCAGGTCCTTGACGGTCTGGGTCGCGAGCGCGCGGCGTGCCTCCGGCTTCAGGTCCCCGCTGCGCCGATACTGCTCGATCTTCTGGCGCGCCCCCTCGATCGTGTATTTCTCGGTGTAGAGCAGATGCTTCACCAGCATGATCAGCTCGATCTCGCGCCGCTGATACACCCGGTTGCCGGACCGGTTCTTGGCGGGGTTCAGGAAGCGGAACTGGCTCTCCCAGTACCGCAGCACGTGCGGCTTCAGGTCGGTGAGCTGGCACACCTCGCCGATCGAGAAGAACTCTTGAACGGGATAGGGGACGCTCATCGCCAATGCTCCGGTTTGAGCTCCCGCTCCATCAAGTCGGCGACAGCCTGGCTGGGCGATTTGCGGTTGAAGAGGACATCGGCCACCTCGCGTGCGATCGGCAGCTCGACGCCGTGCCGCTCCGCGAGCGTCACCGCGGAGCGGGCGGTGTTCACCCCTTCGACGACCGCGGCCCGCCCCGCCAGCGCGTCCTCGAGCCGCTTCCCTTCCCCGAGCTCCACCCCCAGCTGGTGGTTGCGCGACAGGGGACCGGTGGCCGTCAGGATGAGATCGCCCATCCCGGCGAGCCCGGCGAACGTGGCCGGCTCGGCGCCCAACGCTACGCCCAACCGCGTGATCTCGGCCAGCCCGCGGGTGATCAGCGCCGCCCTCGTGTTGTGGCCCATGCCGAGTCCTTCCAGGATACCGGCCGCGAGGGCAATGACGTTCTTGAGCGCTCCCGCGAGCTCCACCCCAAGCACGTCGGTCGCAGAGTACACTCTGAAGAACCCGGTCGAGAACACCTGCTGCACCCGCTGGGCGGTGGCGTGCTCCCGCGCCGCCGCGACGACGGCCGTCGGCTGACGCGCATACACTTCCCGGGCGAACGAGGGGCCGGACAGCACGGCGATCGGCGCATCCTTCGGCAGCACGTCCGCCAACACGCACGACGGGGTGGAGAGTCGCTCCGGGTCCAGGCCCTTGGACACGCTCACGACCAACGCGCCGCGACCGATCTTGTCCCGCGCCCGGGTCATGACGTCGCGCACCGCGTGGGACGGGGCCGCCGACACGACAACCTCGGCGCCCCGGACCGCCGCCGTCAGGTCCCCCACAGCGGCAACCGCGGGAGCGAGCGCTGCGCCGGGTAGGAACATGTGGTTCACGTGCTCTCGGTTCACGCTCTCCACCACCTCGGGCTCGCGCGCCCACAGGGTGACCGTGTCGCAGTCTCCCTTCCGGGCCAGCAGGTCCGCGAGCGCGGTGCCCCACGCGCCGCCGCCGACCACGGCAATCCGCGTCACGCGGCTACCCCTTTCCGCGTCCGGAACCGATTCTCCGTACCCTGCCGCAAGCGCGCGATATTGTGCCGATGCGAGTAAACGATCAGCAGCGCCATGACCACACCCGCCCAAAACGTGTAGGGGTGCTCGGGGGCCGTGAGCCGCACCCACAACGGGAACAACACGGCAACCGTGATGGACGCGACCGACACGTAGCCGGAGAGCCACAGGGTGATGGCCCAGATAGCCAGGGAGATCAGGACCGCGAGAGGCGCGAGGGCGAGGAACATCCCTGCTGCCGTCGCCACTCCTTTGCCGCCGCGGAACCGGACGTACGGGGAGAACATGTGGCCGAGCACCGCGGCGAGCCCGAGCGCGACCGTGAACCACGCCGGGCCGTTGGACCAGGGCCCGAGGATCGCAACCGGGACCGCGCCCTTGACCATGTCGATCACGCCGACGGGAATCGCGTACTTCCAGCCGAGCACGCGGTACACGTTGGTGGCGCCGAGGTTGTGCGAGCCGTGCTCCCGCAGGTCGATGCCCTTCCCGAGCCTGCCGGCGATGTAGCTCGTCGGCGTGGCGCCGATCAGGTAGGCGAGGAGGAGCATCACGGCCAGCCCGAAGTCGTTCATCCGCGGGCGGTCTCCCGTCTGCGGCGGAGCTTCAGATTGAGCGGAGAGCCGGTGAACCGCCACGCCTCCCGGAAGCCGTTCACGAGGTAACGCGTGTACGCCTCGGGGATCGCCTCGGGGCGATTGGACACGATGGCGAACCGGGGTGGCGCCGTGCCGATCTGAGACGCGTACAAGAGCCGTACCGACTCTCCCACGGGCTGGGGCGGCTGCTGCCGGTCCACCAGGGACTCGAGTACCCGGTTGACCTCCGACGTGGGCACCCGCTTGGCGCGCTCGTCCGCGACCTCCAGGATCAGCTCGAGGAGCTTGGGCACCCGCTGGCCGGTCTTGGCGGAGAGGTACAGGAACGGGATGAACCGCAGGAACGGCGCCCGCTCCTCGAGCTCGCGCTGGCCCCGCGCCGCCGTGTTCGTCTCCTTCTCCTCGATCAGATCCCATTTGTTCACGGCGACGATGATCGCCGCGCCCTGCTTCCACGCATCGTTGGCGATCTTCAGGTCCTGCACGTGCATCCCATCCTTCGCATCCACCACCAGGACGCACACGTCGGCGCGCTCGATCGCCCGGGCCGTCCGAAGGGTCGAGTAGAACTCGATGTCGTCCTCGACCTTGCTGCGCTTGCGGAGCCCCGCGGTGTCGATGAACACGAGGGTGTGCCCCTCATAGCTGAGCGGCGTATCGATCGCGTCCCGCGTCGTGCCGGGTTCATCCGCCACGACCAGCCGCTCCTCGCCGAGCAGGCGGTTCACGAGGCTCGATTTCCCCACGTTCGGCCGTCCGACCACCGCTACATGGATCTCGGCCTCCTCGCTCGCCTCCGGGGCGGCCGGCAACAACTCCACCACGCGGTCCAGCAGGTCGCCCGAGCTCTTGCCGACCGCGGCCGATACGGGGAACGGATCGCCCAGGCCGAGCTCGTAGAAGGCGAGGTGTCGCGTGTCCTTGGGCAGCTGATCGGCCTTGTTGGCGACCAGGATCACCGGACGGCTGGCCTTCCGCAGGTATTGGGCGATCTCCAGGTCGGCGGGATGCACGCCCGCTTCGACATCGACGAGAAACAGCACTACGTCGCTTGCCGCCACCGCCGCCTCGACCTGCGTCCGAATCGCGCGGTTGAGCTGGTCTGCTGCGCCTGGGACCATCCCTCCCGTGTCCACCAGCCAAAACCGCCGTCCGTTCCACTCGGCCGCGCCGAAGTGTCGGTCGCGCGTGACGCCCGGGCGAGGGTCCACGATCGCATCCCGGCCCCCGATGAGCCGGTTGAACAGCGTGGATTTGCCCACGTTGGGGCGGCCGATGATGGCGACCGTCGGAGCGCCGCCCTTCATCCCTGCCCCTCCCCGATTGCGGATTGCGGATTGGCGATTGCGGATTGCGTATCGGCTTTCACGTCCAATCCGCAATCCGAAATCCGCAATCCGCAATCGGTCAAGACGTCCGCAAAGTCGTACGACAGGTGAACGGGGCATGGCAGCCGCTCCGCCAGCTGGTCGGCGCTCACGTCGTCCACGAATACCAGGTCGTCGTTCACGGCCTCGGCCGGAAGCAGGACGAAGTCCAGGTCCCGCCGATCACTGAGTGCCCGCTCGATGGCCGCTCCGGGGAGGAGGCCCGCCGTGGTGACCGAGGATCCGAACAGCGTGTTCTCGACCACGACCAGCTCGAAACGGCCGCCCGTAGTCGCCGCGACGTCGGCCAGCACCTGCGGCATCAGCGGACCCATGGCCCGGCCGGTCACCACTCCGATGCGCTTCCCGGCCAGGTCGGGAAGCCGCTCGACGGCCGCCGCGATCCTGGTCTGAAGAAACCGCACCGAGCCGACGCCGTTCTCGCGTTGCTCGAAATCCCCATACCAGGCGGGGCCCGGCAGGGGCTCTCCCGCCTGGAGGTAGAGATCGTCGGCGCCATAGCACCACGGTGCTCCCCGTTCGGCGAGTGCCCGGGTCGCCATCCGGTCGACGGCCGTAAGCGCCGCCCGGCACTCGCCCCGCGTCAGCTCGCGCACCAGACCGTGCTTCGAGAACTCGGTGAGGGCCACCGGGACGACCGAAACGGACAGCACCGCGGGACCAAGACCGTACAGGGCAGCGAGCGTGCGTTCCAGCTCGACCCCGTCGTTCACCCCCGGAACGAGCACGACCTGGGTGTGAAACGCGATCCCCCGCTCGGCGAACCAGCCGAGCTGTGGGATGATGTCGGGCGCTTCGGGGTTGCGCAGCAGCCACCGCCGGATCGTGGGGTCGGTGGCATGCACGGACACGTACAGGGGCGACAGCCGATACTCGACGATGCGCTCCATGTCCCAGGGCTTCAGGTTCGTGAGCGTCGCGAAGTTGCCGTAGCGGAAGGACAGCCGATAGTCGTCGTCGCGGATGTACAGCGGCGCCCGCAAGCCGTCCGGGTTCCCATCCACGAAACAGAAGTCGCAGTGGTTCCCGCAACGCCTGATCCGGGGCGGCTCGAGCGTCACGCCCATCGGGAGCCCCTCGGGGCGCTCGATGTCGTACTCGACCGCCTCCCCCGTCGGCAGACGCGCCGCCAAGAGGAAGCGATCGTCCGCCGTGAGGAACTCCCAGTCGAGGAAGTCCTCGAGCGGCCGGCCATTGACGGCCAACAGCTCGGTTCCAGGCGCGAGCCCCAGCTCGCCGCCGATGGAGTCGGGTGCTACCGACTGCACGCGAATCACCGCACTTCCCTACCCTTCAAGGACTTTGTGAGGCCTGACGTCGCAACCCCAACGCGGGCCGTGACTTCCAAAAGCTATCAAATATGCTTTGGGAAACGCGATCGCGCCAGCCGCTAACCCCCTCGGCTAGGCTCCCCGCGCAATCTGGTGCAGCGTTCGGCCGGCGAGGCCGGCGTCAGCTCCAGAAGAAGGTCACGACGGCGCCGGCGGGGAGGGTGTAGCGGAAGGACTGGTTGCCCCAAAGCACGGTGAACGCTCGGTCCTGCGCCTCTGTATTAACGACGATGAGCGCCTTGGAGCCGTCGTCGGAGTTCCGGAACGCCACACTCTCGAGCCCGGCAATGCCGGAGGTCGACGCGATACGCCGCGCGCCGGGTCGTACGAACCGGCTGGCATGCGCCAGCGCGTAATACTCGACGTTGCGCGTGACGGCACCGGAGGCCGCCGTGATCGTTACCACGCCACGGCAATCCCCGCAGCCGCCTGTATGCGGTCCATGGTTCTCATCCAGCGCGAGGTTCCAGAGGAGCACCCCCTTCGCCCAGCCGCGCGTCGCCCCGATAATCAAGGTCTGGGTGAACCACTTGAGGTTGTCCGCGAAGTTCGGCGCCCACTCGCCGCCCGAGCATTCGGTGAAATAGGCATCCTTGTCCGGGTGGGCGTCATGCACCAGGGTCTGTGCGGACACGTCTCCGCCGTAGCAGTGCCACGCGACCCCGGTGATGTAGCGAGGCGCCGCAGTGTCGGCGAGCACCTGGAGCGGAGACTGGTACTCGTCCCAATTGTGGTCCCAATCCAGGATGAGCGTGCCGATGCCGCTACGCGCGAAGAGCGGTCCGAGATACTGACCGACCAAGGTGGCGCGTGCGGGAGGCTCGAGCCGCATGCCGGGATAGGTCGGCGGCTCGTAGTGGGGCTCGTTCTGCACCGTGATCGCGTAGATCGGCACCCCCTCCGCGCTGTATGCCTCGATGTAGCGCCTGAAGTACTCCGCCAGCGGTCCGTACGCCTCAGGGCGGAGCGTCCCCTGGATCAGGCTGCCCGTCGTCTTCATCCAGCCCGGGGGGCTCCAGGGCGACGCCATGATCTTGAGCCGCGGGTTGATCGCGAGCGCGCGCTGCACAACGGGCAGGACATAGGCGCGATTGGAATCGATCGAAAAATGCGCCAAACTGGAATCGGTCTGGCCCGCCGGCATGTCGTCGTAACTGTACTGATGCAGCGAGAAATCGGAGGCGCCCATGGTGAGGCGCGTGAAGCTCAGTCCGATCCCGGGACTCGGGCCGAACAGCTCCTGCAGCAGCGCTTCCCGCTGGGACTGCGTCAGCTTGTTCTGGATCAACCACGCGGACGCGTCCGTGATCGCGGCCCCGAAGCCCACCATCTCTTGATACGCTGTTCCCTCGTCGACCACGATCCGGAGCAGGGTCGCCGGCGGCACGCTGGAATCGAAGTGGACGTCTGCCTCCCGGGACAACAGCTTCGCCCCGGTGCCCGTCGTCAGCCACACCTGAGCGGCGGGGCCTTGCGGGGGCGGAGGGCCGGGGGACGGCTCTCCCGGCGCGAGGCGCCCGCACGCCGCGATGGCGCCGAGTGCCCACGCCGCCGTCCGCATCAGTTCCAACCCGGGTTTTGGGTCAGGTTCGGGTTCTTGTTTCGCTCCCCCTGAGGGATGGGCAGCAGGTTACTCTGCGCGCCGTGCACAGTCGTCTCACCCGGGGCGATGGTCCCCAGTTCCGTCGTCTTGGCGGTGATGGCGCTATTGAGGGCTCCCCAGCGCGACAGGTCGAACCAGCGTTGCCCTTCGAATAGGAACTCGCGGCGGCGTTCCAGCCAGACGGAGTCCCGGAACGCCGCGGTCGACAGCCCCGATACCGGTAAGATCCCTGCTCGGGTGCGCACCGCATTGAGCGCCTGCTCCGCGGTCATGGCCGGGACGGGAGCACCACCTTCGTTCACGGCTTCCGCATACATCAGCAGCACGTCGGCGTAGCGCAGCACGATCCAGTCGTTCGACTGCCTCGCCCAGGCCCGTTGGTGCATGTTCTGGAAGTCGGTCTGGTCCAAGTACTTGATGAACGCTGGACCGAGCGTGTCCGGGGGATCGGTCCACCTGACGGTGTCGCCGAGTGCGTCGACGTACCCCGAATCGATGAATGTCCCGCCCAGACCGCGGGTGTCGGATGCGGCGAAGAGGCGCGCGAGCGATGGCGCGACGGTCATGAGTCCGTACGCGTCCCCACCGGGGAACCCGGAGGGGAGGCTGAACAGCGTATGCACGCTGCCGGCGCCGGGGTCGAGCAGGCCGTCGTAGTTGATCTCGAAGATGCTCTCGGAATTGGTGACCTTGGTCGCGATCTTGAAGCAGTCCTTCCAGTTCGCAAGGAGGGTGTAGCGGCCGGTGGCGATCAACTGCCCGGCTGTTTGCGCCGCGTTGGCCCAGTCCTGGCGGGTCAGGTACACTTTCGCGAGCATGGCCCGGGCGGCCCCGCTCGTGACGCGGCCGACGTCACTGCCGCTATAGGACGCGGGCAGTCCCGCCGCGGCCTGCTGCAAGTCACTCACAATGAGGGCGTACACGTCGGCCGCCGGCGCGCGTGATACCCGGAGCCCGTCCAGCGACTTCACCTCGTGCTCGACTAGGGGCACGTCCCCGAACGAGCGGACCAAATTGAAGTACGCGTTTGCGCGCAGGAAGCGCGTTTCATTCAGGAGCCGGTCGCGCAGCGTGGGATCCATGGTGATGGCAGGCACGCGATCGAGCACTGTGTTGGCGCGGTTGATGATCCCGTACGCGCTGCCCCACATGTCGCCCATCGGCCATTCGCTGGAGTCGAAGATGTAATCTGCCATGCGATGGCCGTCGGACCCGAACCGGGGACCCGCAAAGATGTCGTCGGTGGCAATGTCCGAGATGTACCAGAACCCCAGCCAGTACGACCACTTGGTCCACTCGTACACGGCATTGGTCGCCGCGACCGCGTCGGACGAGGTCTTGTAGAAGTTTTCCGGCGTGAGCACGTCGGACGGGCTCGGGTCGAGGAAGCTGTCACACGACGTCGCGAAGGCGAGCGCCGCCAGCGCGCCAAAGGCAGAGAATCGTGTAGTCGGTCGCATAAGATGGCTCCGTTTCGCCTAAAAGCCGGCCGAGAAGCCGAAGGTGATCTGTCGCACCTGCGGGTAGGTCCCGAAATCGATCCCTTGCGCCAAGTTGGTCGTCGCGTACTCGCTGATCTCCGGATCGTAGCCGGTGTAGTTCGTGACGGTGAAGAAATTCTGCGCGCTGACGTACAATTGGAGCCGCGTCATGCCCAGATGCATCGCGTCCAGCCAGGCGGTGGGGACATTGTAGCCGAGCCGGAGATTCTTGCCGCGCAGGTACGAGCCGTCCTCGACGAACAGATTCGATTCGCGGCTCTGGAACGTGTTGCCGATCTTCGGGTCTGGAATGCCGGGTCCCCCGGTCATCACGTCCTGGAGCTGATTCTCCGTGCCCCCGGCGGTGGTGAGCAGCGACCGATTGATGTTGTAGATCTTGTTTCCCACCGACCACTGCAGGAACACCGAAAGCTCGAAGTTGCGGAAAGTGAACCGATTGTTCAGTCCACCCGTGTACTTGGGCTCCGCGTTGCCGAGGATCCTCCGATCGCCCGGGCTGTCCTGCCCGTCACCGTCGAGGTCCTTGTACACCGGCCGCAAGTGACCTAGACTGTCAGGCGCCAGGCCCGCGTACACCCAGCCGTAGAACGAATTGATCGGCTCTCCCACCTTGAGGACCGTCGGGTTCTGGTGCGCGCCGCCGCCCACGTACGGGAAGGCTCCCACGATGATGTCGTCCCCGCCGAGATTCAGCACTTTATTTCGGTTCCAGGCGAGGTTCAGAGTCGTCTGCCACGCGAGTCGTTCCCCCGTCAGGTTGTTCGTGGTCAGACTCACCTCGAATCCACGGTTCTGGACGCTACCAATGTTCTGCAGCGACGTCGAGAATCCCGTCGTTTGAGGGACGGATACGTAGTACAGCAGGTCACGTGTCTTCTTGTGGTAGTAGTCGGCAGTGACGGAGACCCTGCTCCGGAGCACTGTGGCGTCGATGCCGAAATCCACTCCGTCGGTCGTCTCCCACTTGAGGTTTGGGTTCGCGAGGGTGGACGGCGCGAAGCCGATGGCCCGCTCGCCGCCGAATACGCTCACGGTGTTGTTGAGCACAGCGAGCGAGTTGTAATTCCCTATGTCTTGGTTCCCGGTCCGGCCGTAGCTGGCGCGCAGCTTGAGGTCGTCGAACACGGCAAGCCGCTTCACGAACGCTTCGTCTGAAGCGCGCCACGCGAACGACGCGGCGGGGAAGAATCCGTAGCGGTGGCCGGCGCCGAATTTCGAGGAGCCGTCCACCCGGCCCGACACCGTGAACAGGTACTTGTCGGCAATACTCCAGCGCACTCGGGAGAAGTACGACAGGAGCGACGAGTGCGGCGCCGGCGTCGACACGCTCAGGAACGTCTTCGCCGTGTTCAGGCCGTTCACGCCGAGGGCGTCGGTCAGGAAGGTCCTCGACGACCCCGCGATCTGCGCGGTGGTCGAGCGCTGCATGGTCGTGCCGCCCAAGACGTCGAGGCTGTGCAGCGTCCCGAGCCGCCGCTGGTAGTGGATTGTGTTCTCGAAGGTCCAACTCAGCGTCTCTGCCTCGCCGCGGCTCCCTTCCCCACCGCTGTTGAGCCCCGGCAGCACGGTCGAGGGCGAGTAGTAGTCCTGTACCGAGTTGAGGAAATCGACCCCCACCGTACTCCGGAGCGTGAGCCCATCGCGGACGTCATACTCGGCAAAGGCATTGCCGATCACCCGGTTGTCGCGCTCCTCGTTGGTGATCGCGATTGCGGTCGCAACCGGATTCGTGAACGGACGCCCGGTGAGAGGATCGGTCCCGTTGAAGTACTCGCCCCCCGTCACCCTGACGGGAAGCGTGGGTGAAGCAGTCAGGGCATCCAAAATCACCGATGCCGCGCCGCCGTTCGGCAACACGTGCGCGTGCGAGCGGCTCAGGCCGAGGCGGTTTCCGATCCGGAACTTGCGGCTGACGTTGCGATCGAGGTTGAGACGGAAGGACCCGCGAGTCATGTCGGAGCCGATCACGACGCCGTCGTTCTGCAACAGGCTCCCTGAGACATAGTACGTAGTGCTCGTGTCGCCCCCCGACATGGCGAGGTCGTAACTACGCATCGGCGCGTTCCGGAAGATCGCGCTCTGCCAATCGGTCCCTTGGCCCAAGGCCGAGACCTCGGCTGGCGTATAGAAGGCAGCCTGGCCAGCGTTGGCGCGTGCGGTATTCACCATCTGGGCGAACTGCGTCGCATTGAGGATCGGGAGCGTCCGCCGCACTTCCTGAATACCGTAGTACGAGCCGAACGACACCGCATTCTGTCCGGTGCGCCCGTGCTTGGTGGTGATCAGTACCACGCCGTTCGCCGCGCGCGCGCCGTAAATCGCCCCGGCCGCCGCATCCTTGAGGACCTCGATCGACTCGATGTCGCTCGGGCTCAGACCCGCGATCGGATTCAGGCCCCGCATCCCTTCCCCAAGCAGACTCCCCGTCGTGGCATCCTGGAGGTTCGTGGTCACCGGCACCCCGTCGACCACGTACAGCGGATCGTTGCCTGCGGAGATGGAATTACCGCCACGAATGCGTACCATCACCCCGGCGCCCGGTTGTCCGCTCGAGGCAACCACTTCGACGCCCGCCGCTCGTCCCAACAGCGCCTCATCGAGGGAAGTGACGGGCGCCGAGCCGACCTGCTCCGCCGTGACGGACGAAACCGCCCCCGTCAGCTCGCGTCGTTGCGCCGTCCCGTACCCGATCGCCACCACCTCCTCGAGCTGCGTGGCCTGGCCCTTCAGCGCAAAGTCGACCGTGACCTCCTGGTCGGGGAGCACGGTGACCGGCTTGGTGACGGCGCCGTATCCGATCCGCACGACCCGGACCGTGTGCTCGCCCACCGGGACGTCGGCGATGCGATACCTGCCATCGTCCCCGGACCGGGCGCTGAGCCCCGTGCCCACCACCGTGACGGTCGCGACCGCGATCCCCTGCCCGCTAAGCGAGTCAGTGACCCGCCCGGTCACCGTGCCGCCCTGGAATCCGTCCAACGCGCCGCGCTTGACGAGCGCCGCCTGCCCGTTGGACGTGAGCAAGACGTCCACACCGGCGTCGTACAGCACGGCGCTCAACACCGCGCCCACGGTCAGGTTCGACGCGCTGAACGTGACCCGCGTGTCGAGCGGGACGACCGCCGCGCTGTAGGTGAGCCGTAGGCCCGCCTGTTGTGCGATGGTGGACAGCGCCTCGCCGAGCGGCACGTCCTCCAGGTCGACCGAGATGGTCTTCCGAAAAACGGCGGCGTTGCTCGCATCCCGCCACCGCGGCGCCGCGTCGCGCGAGGGACTGGCTCCCATAGCGAGGAAACGCGGGCCGGAAGCGCCAAGCACCACTCCATCCCCCGGGTCCTGAGCCTGCGCGACTCCGATCGCGCCGAAGGTGGTGATCCCCACAACGAGGGCGACGACAGCGCCCCACTGTGCCCGTGCGTTCACTCCCGTGTGCATACGCGGCCTCCCGTTCTCGCTAGCGTGCCCTTTGAGTCGTTGAGATGGCCACCGTTCGGCCCTGCCACTCGTAACGGGCCCCGACGGCGGCGGTGATGAGCGTGAGGACTTGTGCGACCGGTTCGTCGCCGTACGAGCCCGTGACGGGGCGGCGAGCGAGCGCGGGTTCGATGACGCGGACGTCGAGGTCGTACCACCGGCCCAGCCGTTCCGCCGCCTCCTCGAGGGGGACGTTCGTGAAGACGAGGCGTCCTCTGGTCCAGGCCACCTCGTCGGTCACGCGGGCGTTGCGCAAAACGCGGATCGCCGGCCAGTGCGACGGCGCCGTCCACCACGGCGACACGCTCGCGCTCCGCGTTGCCGTAGGCGTGGACGCCGAACCTGGTCCCGATGTCCTGAATCGCTCCGCCTGCGGTGTGCACGATGAAAGGGCGAGCGGCATCATGCACGACGCTGAAGTACGCTTCCCCTTCCAGGTACACGTCCCGCTGTCGGGCCGCGAAGGTCACCGGCGCCCGCAGTTTGCTGTCCGCGTTGAGGGTGATTTCCGTGCCGTCGAGCAGCCGCAGGACGGCGCGCCGGCCCCGAGGAGTGGCGTACTCCCGCATGGCCGGCGCCTGCGCGACTGAGCGTGCATCGCGACCGAGCCACCAGGCCGCGCCAGCGGCCATGACGGCGGCGACGACCGCGGCCGCAATGGCGACGTTCCACCGCCCCGATCGCTTGGGCCCGCCATACCGGGTCTCGAACCGGCGCCAGGCCGCGTCCACGTCGTACGGCGCGCCGAGCCGCCGGGCGTCCGCGTCCCAAGCGGCTTGCAGCGTTGCGACGGCGGCCCGGCGTGCGGGATCCGTTCCGATCCAGGCCTCGACGGCGGCATGGTCCTCGGGGCTGGCCGTCCCGTCGAGGTACCGGGAGAGCGCGCCGAGATCGATGGTGGGCGAGGGAGGCGTCATTTACCCTAATGACGCCGCAGCGGAGGGCTTACTTACTCGTGAGCGCGGTCAAGGCCCGCTGGCGCACGGCGAGGAGGACCGCAGGATCGCGCGGGTACGTGGTCATCGTGGGAACGACTTCACGCAGGGCGCGCAGCGCCGCGGCCGGATCGCGCCGTCGCCACAGCATGAACAACGCATGATCTTCGACGCCGTCCCGAAACGCCTCCCAGCGCAGACTGGAACGCGGTCCGTCTCGGCCCGGGTAGACGATGAAGTCATCGCCGGGCGCAAATAGGCCCTTGCTGGGATCGAGATCGCTGGGCCATTGGTTCAGACCCCAGTGCAGGAATCCGCTCGCGTCGTACCGCATGACCACCCAAGGCAGCAGGCGCGTCTTGAGCAGGGGGTAGTCGATCAGGCGATTGGGATACGCCCCTTGGGGCAGCCACGACGTGTAGAGCCACAGCTCAATTCCCCCTGCCTGCTGCCGGGTGCGATAGCCGTCGTACCAACGGTCCAAATAGCTCTCCTCGACCACCCAGATCTCGAGATCGGCGTCTATGTCCGGGGCCTGGATGGCCTCGATCCGCTTCAACCGGGGGGCTGCGGCGTGCACGCGCCGTGAGAGCGCGCGCCAGGACTCGACATTCTCCGCAATCGGCTCGTCGGCGACATGCAGGAACGCATGCTTGACCCACCCACGCTCGACCAGATGGCGCTGGAGGTCTGCCAGGAAGACGTCCAGGGAGACCTCCGTCGTGTCGCCGGTCGCGGAGACGGTCGCAGGGCGTGGGGCGGGCTCGAACGGGTTAGTCCAGGCCCACGGTGTCGTCCGGCGCCCGACGTGCATCAGCTCGATGTCGCTGAAGCCCCGGGAGAGGAATAGCCGCACCCAGCGGTCGAACAGGCTGTAGTCGAACATGTAGGAGCCGTTGGGCTCGCGGGTGACGCGAATCAGCTCCAGATCGGTCTGGAACATCGTCTGGCCATGCGCGCGCATGTCGTCCGCGTAGGCCTGGAGCAGCTTCCAATGCGAATCGCTCCATTCCTCCACCCGGTGTTGCTGGGCGATGGCGCGCGAGCTGAACCAGTTGGTGACCCTGAGCGACGGGATCCGCGGCAACGTCACCGGGTACACTTCGACCGTGAGCTGGACGGTACGGAGCAGCATAGCCCCGGCTCGAAGCGTGAGGGTGCCGTGGTAAACACCGGGGGGCGTCTCGCGGGCGATCGTGACACGCACCAGCGCCGGCTGGGTGGAGCCGGCGCACACGGTGAGACTCGCCTCATCGAGCAGCGGATCGGGGAAGTCGTCGGGCGCACGGCGCACGAGCTCGCCGGCGGGCGTACTGTCGGAATTGCGGGTCAACCTCACGTACCCCACCCAATCGGCGCGGACGGCATCGGTGCCCAGCCGGCGACCACGGTTCGATACGAGCCCGGAGGGCTCGATGTGAACCGAGTCGAGACAAGCCGCCCGCACCCGCACGACGATTTGCGCGGATTCGGTCTCACCACGGGCGGCGGCCAATCGAATGGTCGTGGGTGCGTGGATGGGTGGTAGGGCGTCGTGCAAGACGTTCTCGAGACCATGCGTCGTCCAGACGTCTACGGCATCCTGCGGCGGGACCTTGGCGGGACCGGCCACTCCGCCTCCCCCGCCGATCTTCCGATACACGCGCACATAGTCCACCCGCATCGTCTGCGGAAAGACCGTCGTCGTATCGGGGTTGCCGGGCCAGGACCCTCCGACCGCTACGTTCAGAATGATGAAGAATGGATGATCGTACACCCATGGTCCGGGCAGGTCATTCGGAGTGACGGTCTTATACAGCGTATCGTCGACGTACCAGCGAATCGCGCCCGGGTCCCACTCTACGGCGAAGACATGAAACGTGTCGGCGAAGGCACCCGCGCTCCGCTCGTACGTGCTGGTGACACCTTGTGCACCGGAGTAACCGGGGCCATGCACCGTGCCGTGCACCCGGCGCGGCTCCTTGCCGATGTTCTCCATGATGTCGATCTCGCCGCACGCGGGCCAGGCGACCGTGACGCAGTTGTCGCCCAGCATCCAGAAGGCGGGCCACAGGCCCTGCCCACGCGGGATCTGAATCCGTGCTTCCATGCGGCCGTAGCGCCACGCGCCCAACCCTTGGGTCTTGAGTCGGGCGGACGTATAGTCACGATTTCCGAACGTCTCACGGCGAGCCTCGATGATGAGGTTGCCGCCTGCGACACGCGCGTTTTCGGTGCGGTCGGTGTAGAACTCGAGCTCCGCGTTGCCCCAGCCGCCGCCCCCGGTCTCGCGGACCCACTTTCCCGCATCGAGGGCCGTGCCGTCGAACTCGTCGTGCCACACGAGCTGCCACCGGGCACGCGATAATTCGGGAGTGCCTGCGCACGAGCAGGACACCCCGACCACGAGCGTAATCCACGCACGGCGAGGCGTGAGCATAATTGTATGACGCCGCAGAGAGGCGGCGTGCTTACCTAGGAAGGGAGCAGCGCTTTTCGCAGGACCGTCAGCGCTCTGCTGATGTGGACCCCGATGGTCTTGGGCGAGATGGCCATCCGCGATGCCACCTCCGCGTAGCTCAAGCCCTCACGGCGGCTCAAGACGAAGGCGGCCCGGGTGCGGGGGGGAAGAGCGGTGAGGGCCCGCTCGAGACGCCGCCGCAGCTCCTCGGCCTCGAATTCGGCGTCGGCCGCGGCCCCAGCGCGAGCGCTTGCTTCGAGGGCGAGCAGTGGCGCCGCACGACGGCGCACGGCGGCTCGTCGGAACTGGCTCGTCGCACGGCGGCGCACGGCGGCGTAGAGGTAGCGCTGCAAGTCACCGACCACCCAGTGCACCCGATCGTCCCAGATCCGCGCGAACACGCCCTGGACGACATCCTCAGCGGCGTCCCGGCTGCCCAGGTAGCCAGCGACGTAGCGACACAAGCCATCGTAGTGCGTCCGGAACATCGCCTCGAACGCCGCCTCATCCCCTTCCCGAATCCGCTGCGGCGAATCGCGCGAGGACACGAGCGAAGGGCTCGAGCGAGGACCATCCTCGCCGGCGGGACGATGACTGGTCGTGAACGCCACGTACGCTCCCAGGGCTACGACGACCGGCAGAGCGGGCGACGGGATTCGAACCCGTGACGTCCAGCTTGGGAAGCTGGCATTCTACCCCTGAATTACGCCCGCGAAAGGCCTAACGTGGCAGGAAGTGTGCCAAGTTTAGGCCACTTTATCAACCCGGCCCTTACGATCGCTTGTACCGCCAGGCAATTGCCCCCGTTTGGGTCGCTTTCAGCTTGAACGCCTGATTCGCACCCGCTTCGACCGCGGGTATGTCCTGTGGCAGCGATGCCACGACGTTGCCTTTCCCGTCCAGCAACTCGAATGTGACCTTCACCGGCCGTGAGGGCTTGGAGTGGAAGTTCGAGTACAGGCCTTCCAGGGCCACGCCCTGCTCGTTCGCGACGAATTTACCGACGGTGACTTCAATCTGGAGCGAGTCCGCCAACGTCAGGTAATACAACGCGGAGTCCTTCTTCCCCGCGAGCTGCCAGGCGCCCGCCAGCTTGGTGAGCGATAGGCGGTTCATCGGATCTACCGCGTACAGCCGCTGGGCGAGCAGCAGCACTTTGGCGGTGTCGTTGAGCACGAACGAGATGCCGGTGAGGTTGTAGAGCGCGTCACGATGGTACGGGTTCTTCACCAAACCCGCTTGGTACGTCTGCACGCCAAGGCGGTACAGCGGGTCCGCCAACGCATGGAATTTCCGCATCGTGTCGGCCGCCGCGGGCTGACACCGCGCCGCGAGCTGACGCGCCGTAAGCGTGGGAGTCTTCCGCTTCAAGGCCTTCGCGCACGCGGCGTCGAGCTCGGAGGTGTCGGGCAGCTGCGGGATCGCGCTCAGCATGGTTCCAGCAGCGCCGAACAGATCATCCGGACTCGCCGAGTCCGCGTGCGCCGGGATGGCCGCGTACAGCGCCATGGCGGAATCGCGCTGATTCGCGCGCAGATACAAATCCGCCAGGCTCGCCCCGGCCTGCACGTCGTTGGGGTACGCACCGAGGAACTCCCTGTAGGCGGCAGCCGCCTCGTCGTAGCGCTTCTCGCTGTGATACACGCGGGCGACGTTCAGCCACGCTTCCCGTCGATCGTTCGCGTATTTCGGATCGGATGCGGCCGGCACAGCCAATCGGAAGTATTTTGCCGCCGAGTCCATCCGCGTCACATAGACGAGCGAGTCCTTGTGGTACTTCGCGGCGTCCGTCCTCTTGAGCGCGGAATCGGGTTGTTCGCGCGCGAGGAACAAGTTGGCGAGGTAGATGAAACCCAACGGCTCGGCCTGGTAGATCTCGTTGGCGCGCCGAAACTCCGCGATCGCGGAGTCGCTGTTCCCCGCCTGCCACGCCGCCGTGGCGGCGTTGAAGACCGGCACCCACGCCTCGCGCCGGTGGAAGGCGATGTCGTCCTTGCAGCCCGGCGCAAGCGCCAGGGCCTTCGTGAAGGCGGAGTCCGCGCCCGCGAGATCGTTGACCGCCATGTAATACCGCGCCAGGTAGTACCACGCGCCCGAGCTTTTTCCGTGGTCGTCTGCCCCGACGGCCTGCGTCAGGTCGCGCTCTGCTTCCTTGAACGCCTTGGTGCGTTGGTCCGCGAACTTCGTGTTCGTCCCGGTCCTGAGCGATTCCATGCCACTGTTCACCCTGCTGCTCGCCTTGAGCCCACATGCCGCCGCCGCCGGGATGAAGCCGATACCCTGCGCGCGCAGGGCGGTCGGAGCCGAAGCGGCCACACACATGCACCCGAGAAGGGCGACTTGATGCTTCACGGTCATGCTCACTCCTTGGATTTGGCGACCAACGCCTCGGCGTCGCGCTGGGCGACCCGGGCGACCTCGAGCGGTGGCCGGCCAAGCACGCGGGCCGCCGCGAGAACGTCATCGTACTCCGGTTTCACGCGCACACCTTCCGCATCCGGCTGCTCCAGCACCTTCACCCGCACGGTGACCTCGGGCGAGAGCCGGACCGTGACGTGGCGGCGGGCCAGCGTCGCCCGCTCTGCCACCCAGCGACGGATCCCCGCCGTGGTGCTGTGCCGGAACAGCGCCGCGGTCACGGCTTCGGCGCATTCCTCGGGCGCCACGACCTCCACCCGGAACCCGGATCGTCCCTTCTTCATTTGCACCGGCCACGTCTGCACGTCCAGGGCCCCGGCGGCAACGAGCGCTTGCCGCAGCGGCTCAACGTACTCCGGGCTCATGTCGTCTACATCCGTGGCCAGCAGCGCGACGCGGCCGGCCTCCGCCGCCTGCTCGGCGAAGAGGATCCGCAACGCGTTCGGATAGTGCTTCGGGTTCCGCTGCCCCGCGCCCCACCCGCTTTTCAGCATGCGCCACTGCCCGGGCGGCGGACCCGCAGCGAGGACGCGCACCAAGGCGGCCCCGGTCGGTGTCGTGGCCTCGCCCTCCACCGGGCCGCCCGTCGCCAGCTCGACCCCTTCGAGCAGGATCGCGGTCGCCGGCGCCGGGACCGGCAGCCGACCGTGCTCTGCCTCCACCCACCCGTTCCCCACCGCGACGGGCCAGGCGTACACGGCTTCGACGTCGAGCTGCTCGAACCCCTCGATCGCACCCACGATGTCGAGCACGGCGTCCACCGCCCCGACTTCGTGCAGATGCACCTTCTCGGGTGCGACGCCGTGCACCCGGCCTTCGGCGTCCCCAACCAGCTGGAACGCCCGCACCGCACGCTCCTTCACCCAATCGGATACCGGCGCTCGCTCGACCACTCGCACCAGCTCTCCGACGTGGCGTCCGTGCGCTCGCTCCGGGATCGTGAACTCGACTTGCTTGCACCCCACGCCGCACCGCACGGCGTTCCGAACGGTGACAGCCACGCCTTCGAACCCCAACCGCCCCGGCAGCGCCTCGAGCCAGTTTTGCGGCACGCCCAGCGCAAGCAGCGCCCCGAGGGTCATATCGCCCGAGATGCCGGCGGCGGGGTCCAGGATCGCGATGCGCATAGGTCTCAAGCGGTGGAATATAAATGGGTTAGGCCCGGTAGAGCCACCCGGCGCCGGTATTGAAGATCACTACGCGATCGTCAGCGTGAAACGCCCCCCGCGCCTTGAGCTCGATGGCTCCCGCGAGCGAGGCCCCACCTTCCGGCGAGGCGTCGATGCCCTCCAGCGTCTGCAGGTCACTCGCCGCCGCGGCGAGGAGCCCGTCCGTGACCGCCACCGCTCCGCCGCCGCTCTCGCGCAATGCTCGAAGCATCAGGCGATCCCCGAGTGGGGCGGGAACCCGCAGCCCCGCGGCGATCGTCTGGGGGTTTGGCCACGGTGCGCAAGACTCGGCCCCGGCCTCGAACCCCTTCACGACGGGCGCGCATCCCGTGGCTTGTACGCTGTACAGACGGGGCGGCTTCCCTTCGAGCCAGCCGGCGCGCATGAGCTCCTGGAACGCCTTCCACATGCCGATCAGGCCGGTGCCGCCACCCGTGGGGTACACGATCGCATCGGGCAACGTCCATCCGAGCTGCTCCGCGAGCTCGAGGCCCAGCGTCTTCTTGCCCTCGATGCGGTAGGGCTCGCGCAACGTCGACACGTCCACGGCGCCGGTCTCCGCGGCGTACGCGCGGGCCGCTTTGCCGCAGTCCCCGATATGACCGTCCACGAGGACCAGGTCGCCGCTGAAGCTGCGGATCTGGCCGAGGATGGTGGGCGGCGTGGTAGCCGGCGCGTACACGCGCGCCGGGAGCCCGGCTCGTGCCGCATAGGCCGCGAGCGCCACACCGGCGTTCCCAGCGGTGGGCACCACCAGGCGCTTGGCCCCCGCGAGCGCGGCGCGGGTCACGGCGGCCGCGAGCCCGCGGGCCTTGAACGAGCCGGTGGGGTTCGCTCCCTCGTCCTTCACGAAGAGCCCGCGCAAGCCGTGCTTGGCGGCGACCCGCGGCACCGTGAGCAGCGGCGTCCCTCCCTCGCCGAGGCTGATCGGCGTCTCCGCGTCGGCCAGCGGCAGCCACTCCCGATAGCGCCACATGGTCCAGCCACGCCCCGGCAAACGCTCCTTGACCTCGGGCGCCGGGGTCGAGCGGTAGCGGACGAGGTACGGCTGGCCGCAGTCGCACACGCCGGGCAATCCAGCTGCGTTGCGGGTGGCCCCGCAACCCGAGCATTCGAGAGACCAGGCCACGGGTTCAGACACGGGCACGCAATCGATCGAGGATCCGCTCCGCCAGCTTGCTCGAGAACCCAGGCAGCGACGCGATCTCGGCCGGCGTCGCGGTCTTCACGCCCGCGAGCGAGCCGAATCGCTCGAGCAGCGCGCGTCGTCGGCCCGGCCCGATCCCCGGTATCGTGAGCAGCTCCGAGGTGATGGTGCGCCGCGCACGGCGGTGGCGGCTGTAGCTGACCGCGAAGCGGTGCGCCTCGTCGCGGGCGCGTTGCAACAGCTTGAGCGACGGGCTGCGTCGTGACAGCGCGAGCGGATCGGCGCGGCCCGACAGGAAGACCTCTTCCTCGCGCTTCGCGAGGCTCACGATCGGCAGCTCCGCCCGCCCCGCGGCGCGCGCCGCGTCGAGCGCCGCGCCGAGCTGGCCCTTCCCTCCGTCGATTACCATGAGGTCGGGGAGCGGCTTCTGCTCGGCGATGCGCCGCGTCAGATAGCGCGTCACCACTTCGTGCACCGCCGCAAAGTCGTCCTGTGGCGCGCCCCGGATCTTGAACCGCCGATACTCCGCCTTCTTGGGCCGGCCCGCCTCGAACCAGACGAGCGAGCCCACCGTATCGCGCCCCTGGTTGGTCGAGATGTCGATGCACACGAACGCACGCGGCACGGCGGCGAGCCCGAGGTCGCGCCCCAGCGCGAACACCGGGTCCGCCGCCCGCTCGTCGATGTCGAAACTCTCGATCTTCAAGCTGTCCAGCAGGTGGCGGGCGTTTTGGTCCGCGAGGTCGGCGAGCTGCGCCTTGGTGCCGCGTTGCGGTACGTGCCAATCCACCTCGGGCGCGAGCTCGCCGAGCGACGCGAGATCCTCGGGGGCGGGCGGGAACGGCAACAGCACCTTGCGCG
>WNGP01003240.1_pt1 | contig 25349 bp, 26 predicted proteins | sample 5407671 | NCBI WGS metagenome assembly WNGP01 (sample SAMN13153381, study PRJNA577476) | soil metagenome | isolation source: 40 cm soil or saprolite under Garry oak tree replicate 2 | place: USA:California | collected 2016-06-15
ATCAAGGCTGCCGCTGGCCGGGCTGCGACCGCCAGGTCAACTGGTCGACGCCACACCACATCGTCGCCTGGGCGAGAGGTGGACCGACTCGTCTCGACAACCTTGTTCTTCTCTGCTTTTTCCATCATCGGCTCGTCCATGAGGGCGGATGGCAGGTGGTGAAAGTCGGTCGCGAGTTTCGATTCCTGCCGCCAGAGCGTGTAGTTATGAGGCGAGCGCGAGGACCGGGAATGCGTTGGGCGGCTTAGGCCTCGAGTTGGGCCGCGGCCCGCAGGGCACGGAGCTGCATCACCTTGATCCCGCCCACAGTCTTGCGCATCGCCTCCGCGGTTTCGCGCAGAGAGTAGCCGCGCAGGAACCTCAGCTCGAGCACCTGGCGGTGGTTGGCGGGGAGCGCGTTCAGAACACGCTGCACCCAGATCGCTGCGTATTCGGGGGCTATCAGCTCGTCGCCACGCCCTTCGTCACAGATGTCGTCGGCCAGCTCAGCCTCAGGCACGCGCGCTCGGTGCGACCAGAACGACGCCATCACGGAGCGCGCGGTCGCGTACAGGTAGCCGCGCACGGCCGGCTCCGGATACGCGTCGCGCAGTCGTGGCAGCGCTTTGAGCGCGACCTGCTGGGTCAGATCCTCAGCGTCGGCTCGGTTTCCGACCCGGGAATAGATGAACGAATAGACCTTCTCGAGCTCGCGAAGCCCTAGCTCGCTCGCCGGCTCGGCGACCTCGGGAGCGGTCCAAAGTCTCTCGGCCGCGAGATACATGTGAGCGAGAATCTCGTCTCCGTGGGAGATATTCCGTATCCTTCCACGCGTGGCACCAAAGGACTGGACCGACGCCCTTCTGGAGCAGGTCGGTCAAGTGCAGAGGCGGCGGGACATGGAGCCGTACGAGGTGACCGCGCGAATTTCGCGCATCGCGCTCCATGTCGCCCGAGCCCAGGATGAGTCGTTCGGACGGTTTGGGCTCAATCGTGGCGAGGTCGGAGTGCTGGCCGCCCTGCGCTTCGCCGGGCCAAAACAGCAGCTTTCGCCGACTCGGCTCTTCAAAGGCCTGATGCTGTCGTCGGCGGGGATCACGAGCCGGCTCGACCGCCTGGAGAGCCGCGGATACGTGAAGCGCACGCGCCACCCAAACGATCGTCGAGGGGTGAACATCGAGCTGACCGACACCGGGCGCAACGTCCTGGAGCAGGCCGTGACCGCCAACAGCGCCAGCGAGCACGGTCTGGTCACCGGTCTCAACTCTGCCGAGCGGCGATCTCTCGCCACGCTGCTCAAGAAGCTCCTTGCGGCGCTCGAGTCGACCGATGAGGAAGGTTCGCACTAGGACCTAGAGCCTGCTCGTGACCGGCGATGACAGTCTTTCGTGCACCAACCTCACCACCATCGCGCCTTCGCCGACCGCGGTTGCGACCCTCTTGATGGAGCCATGTCGCACATCGCCCACGGCGAAGATGCCGGGCAGGCTGGTTTCCAGCAGCAGTGGGGTCCAATCGTTGGTCGCCGTGACATCGGATCCGGTGATGATGAATCCGTCCTCGTCGACCTGGAGGCATTGGTTCAGCCAGTCGGTGTTCGGTTCGGCGCCGATGAAGGAAAAGAGCCCGCACACGGGCAGCTCCGTCCGTTGGCTGTCCACCGACTCGATTTCCACCGCCTCCAATACAGTGGCGCCCTTGAGCGCCTTGACCTCCGTCCCGTAGTGAACAGTAATTCGTGGATGGCGCTCGATCTGATCGATGAGGTAGCGCGACATTGTCGCGTCCAGCGAGTCGCGGCGGACCACGTGATGGACGTCGAGCCGCCTGCTCAGAAAAATTGCTGCCTGGCCGGCCGAGTTGCCCCCGCCCACCACGACGACAGGTCCCGTGCACTTCTGCGCCTCGACCTCGGTCGCGGCATAGTAGACGCCCGAACCCTCGAACTCGGCAAGCCTTTCGACAGGCAGTCGCCGATACCGAGCGCCGGTTGCCACGACGATCGCACGGGCGGTCAGAGTTCGCCCGTCCGAAAGCTCGACGCTATGCAAGCCGCCGACCGAATCGAGCTTCTTCGCGTTCGAACCGACCAGGATCGCGGCCGAGAACTTCTCCGCCTGCAGCGCGGCCCGTGCGGCCAGCTCAGCGCCCGAAACTCCCGCGGGGAAGCCGAGATAGTTCTCGATTCGCGAAGACGTTCCCGCCTGCCCGCCGACGGAAATCGCTTCGATCACCACCGTCGAAAGCCCCTCGGATCCGCCGTATACGGAGGCGGCGAGCCCAGCCGGACCAGCGCCGATGACCAGCAGGTCCGATACGTCTTCACGAAGAGACAGATCAGCGCGTATGCCAAAAACTGCGGCGACCTCCGCCAGGGAAGGATTGCGCAGCAGCGGCTGGCCGGCGACCATCACGAGCGGGATGTCAATCGCCGTAAACCCGAAATTCCGCAGCAGCGTCTCGGCGCGAGGGTCGGACTCGACGTCGATCCACGTCACAGCGCACCTGTTGCGGGCGAGCAGGTCGAGGATCGCACGGGTGGACTCGCTGTATCGAGAGCCGATCAGCTTCGGTCCGGTGCCCAGACGAAGCAGCAGCGAGTGCCGAAGCAGAAACGCCCGAATGACGATCTCGCTGAGGGTGATGTCTTCGCCGATGACGGTTCGCAGCTGGTTGAGCGGCACGCGAAGGACTCGGCTGGGAACTGTCGCGGTCGCAGTTACGTACGCGCCCTCGTTGCTGAGGATGTTCATGACCCCGACGAACTGACCAGGGTTGAAGACGGTGCTGGTCGTCTCCCCCGACTCGCCAAAATGGGCGACCGCTTCCACGCTGCCCGACAGGACCACGATGAAGTCAGTACCTCGTTCTCCCTCGCGGAAGAACACAAACCCTGCCGGGACGCTTTCCTCGACCCCGTAGCGCCTGAGCTTGGCGATCTGGGCCTCGTCGAGAATCGGGAATGCGCCGGCGAAGTCGTCTTGCTCGGCTTGAGCGCCTACACGCTCCAGCGCCACCGTTATCGGGACAGGTTGCCCCTCGGTCAGGCTTCGACCGCTCTCAGGTACCGCCTGGGTTCCTTCTCGAACTCCGCCTGGCATCCGGCCGAGCAGAACCAGTACGTCTTGTCCTCGAACACTGCCTTGTGCATCGATGTTAGGGGGTCGACCGTCATGCCACACACCGGGTCGGTCGCGAATATGACCGCCGGCTGCTCGACGGCCGCCTGCCGGCTGCCCCGCTTGTGGCGCGCGACGACGACGTCGGCCAGGGCCAGCACCGCGATCTCCTCCTGGCTCGCGCTTCTGCTCTTACCCATCGGCGTGCGCACGCGGGCGAGGGTGGCTTCGTCCAACCCGCGGGCATGCAACGCGGCACGCACGGCCGCTGCCCGCCGCGTGCTCGCGATGAGGCCGACCTCTAGCGCTGGATACCCCAGCGCAGCCTCCAGCGCATCCTCGTCGTAGTGGCCCATCGTCGCCACCACCGCCCACGCGTCGTCTCCAGGATTCGCTGTAGCCAGGTCCAGGCTGCCGAGCACCAGGTCCGCGCCCGGGAAGTCCTCCTCGCGCGCCCCGGGGTGGACCGAACACGTTCGGAAGCCGGCCAGCGAGCCCATCTGGGCGAGCGTGCGCGCCGCCGGGCTGTCACCGAAAACGAGGAGCAATGGGCGCGGCAGGCGCGGCTCGATGAAGATGTCGAGCGACCCACCGCTCGGGCAGGTCGTGGCCACCGTCAGCTCGCCCTGCTTTCTCGTTTGTTTCACCTCGTCGGATCCCACGATCCTGACGAGCTGCGGCGTGCCCTCGGCCAGTGCGCGCAGCGCCTCTCGCCGCACCACCGGCTCTGAGCAGCTCCCGCCGATCCAGCCCCGCAGACGGCCGTCGGCGGTGACGACCGCCTTGTCGCCTGGGTGCGCCGACGTCGGCGCCTCTGCGCGCACGACCGTCGCCAGCGCGCACGGCGTGCCGTTGGCGGCATATTCACGAAGCAGCTCCAGGACGTCGTCCGCTATTCAGTGACCCCCTTTGATCGTAGAGCCGCCCACACCTTGTCGGAGGTAACCGGCATGTCGATGTTGGTGACGCCGTAGGGGGAGAGCGCATCGATCACGGCGTTGACGTACGCGGCCGGCGAACCGACGGTGGCCGACTCGCCTACGCCCTTGGCGCCAATCGGGTGGTGCGGCGACGGTGTCACGGTCTCGCCCATCTCGAACTTCGGGGTCTCCCAAGCGGTCGGCAGCAGGTAGTCCATGAAGTTGGAACCGATGCAGTTGCCGTCGGCATCGAAGGTGATGAGCTCCATGAAAGCGATCCCAAAGCCCTCGGTGAGCCCGCCGTGGATCTGTCCCTCGACGATCATCGGGTTGATGCGGACGCCGCAGTCGTCGACCGCCACCATCCGCCTCACCTTGACCTGGCCCGTGCCCTTGTCGACGTCCACCACCACCGCGTACGTGCCGAACGGGTAGGTCATGTTGGGCGGGTCGTAGTAGTGGACGCCCTCGAGCCCAGCCTCCATGCCCTCGGGCAGATTGGTATACGCGGCGAACGCGATCTCCTGGATGGTCTTGGCGCGGTCGGGCGAGCCCTTCACGTAAAACTTGCCCCGCTCCCACGTGAGGTCCTCTTCCGCTGCCTCGAGCAGATGGGCGGCCAGCTTGCGGGCCTTTTCCCGAAGCTTGCGACTCACCATCGCCGTGGCAGCTCCCGCCACGGGCGTGCTGCGCGACGCGTACGTGCCCAGGCCGTACGGCGCGGTGTCCGTATCGCCTTCTTCCACCGCGATGTCGGAAGCAGGAATACCAAGCTCCTCGGCAACGATCTGAGCAAACGTCGTCTCGTGGCCCTGACCCTGCGACTTCACTCCCATCCGCAGCAGGGCCTTCCCGGTCGGGTGCACTCGCAGCTCCGCACTGTCGAACATGCGCAGGCCCAGGATGTCGAAGTCGGCACCATGGCCCGCGCCGACCACCTCCGTGAAGCTGGCGATCCCGATTCCCGTCACCTCGCCCTTCTTCCTTCTCGCCTCGACGTCCTTCTTCAGCTCGGCGTACCCGAGCTTGTCGAGCGCAAGGTCCATCGCCTTGGGGTAGTCGCCGCTGTCGTAGATCCAGCCGGTTGCGGACGTGTACGGGAACTGCTCGGGTTGGATGAAGTTCTGCTTGCGGAAGTCGGCCTGGTCGATGCCCAGCTCGAGGGCTGCGTTCGTGACCAGCCGTTCGATCAGGTAGCTCGCCTCCGTGACCCTGAACGAGCACCTGTACGCGACGCCGCCCGGAGCCTTGTTGGTGTAGTAACCGTCTGCTGTGACGTGCGCCGTGGGGATGTCGTACGAGCCCGTGACGATGTGAAAGAGCCCCGCCTTGAATTTGGATGGCTGCGCATCAGAGAAGAACGCGCCGTTATCGCTATCCAGATGAACGCGAAGAGCCGTCATCTTGCCCTTCTCGTCTACGGCCAGGTCACCGGTCATGTGGAAGTCGCGCGCGAACCCGGTGGAGATGAGGTTCTCGTTGCGGTCCTCGATCCACTTCACTGGCCGTCCGATCAACAGGCTGGCCGCAGTCGCGACCACATAGCCCGGGTACACAGGCACCTTGTTGCCGAAACCGCCGCCGATGTCGGGCGAGATGATGCGGATGTTCTGCTCCGGCAGCCCGGTTACCAGCGCGAACACGGTCCGGATCGCGTGCGGCGCCTGGCTCGTCATGTAGATCGTGGCCTTGCCAGTGGCCGGGTTGACGTCAGCGATGCAGCCGCATGTCTCCAACGGGGCGGGATGGCATCGCGGGTAGAAGGTGTGAAGCCTGACGACCTTGGCCGCTTTGGCGAATGCCGCCTGCGTCGCGGCCTGGTCACCCGACTCCCAGTGGTAAATGTGGTTGTCCTTCTGTCCTTCCTTCTCGTCGCGGATCAGGGGCGCGCCCTCGGCCTTGGCGCCGTCGGGGCTGGTGACCGCCTGCAGCACCTCGTAATCGACGACGATCGCGTCGCGAGCATCCTCCGCCTGGACCTTGGTCTCGGCGATGACCGCCGCCACCTCCTGGCCCTGGAATCGAACCTTGTCGGTGGCGAGAACCGCTTGCGTGTCACCGCTGAGCGTCGGCATCCATGCCAGCTTGTGCTGCGCCATGAGCTCGCCCGTGACGACGGCGATCACGCCCGGCTTGGCGCCGGCTGCACTCGTGTCGATGGATTTGATGCGCGCATGCGCGTGCGGGCTGCGCAGGATGGCCATGTGGAGCATGCCGGGAAGGACGAAGTCATCGACGTAGTTGCCCTTTCCGCGAAGGAAGCGCCCGTCTTCTTTGCGCTTGATCGATTCGCCGATTCCGCCGTGCATGTGCATGGTGCTGCTCACTCGCCGCCTCCCGCCGCCACCGCGGCAGGCGAAGGAGCGCTGGCAGCTGCCTGCTTCAGCCTCGCCGCGTGCTGGATTGCCTTGACGATGTTCATATAGCCGGTGCAGCGGCAGATGTTGCCGCTGATCGCCCACCGGATCTGCTCCTCGGTTGGATCGGGATTGCCCTCCAGCAGCGCGGTCCCGACCAGCATCATCCCGGGCGTGCAGAAGCCGCACTGAAGGCCGTGCTCCTCGTGAAACCCGACCTGTACGGGCGAAAGCGCGGCTCCGTCGGCCAGCCCCTCGACGGTCTTGATGTCTCGGCCATCGACCTGGACGGCCAGCAAAGTGCACGACTTGACCGGCTCTCCGTCGAGAAGCACGGTGCATGCCCCGCAGCTCGTCGTGTCGCAGCCGACGTGCGTGCCGGTGAGGGCTAGGTTCGTCCTCAAGAAGTCGACCAGGAGGACGCGCGGCTCCACATCCGCGCTTCGCTCCACCCCGTTGACGCGCATCGACGCCTTCATGACCTCGCCTCCTGAGCCCGGCTCAACGCTGTATGCAGCCCGCGCTGCACGAAGACGCGGACCACGTCCTTCTTATATGCAGCGCTGCCGCGGATGTCGTCTTTGGGTTGGGCGGCCTCCGCCGCGAGGCGCGCAGCTTCGCGAATCACCTCGTCGGTTGGCTCGCGTCCGGCAAGCGCCTTCTCTGCCTCGGTCGCCTTGATGTTGGTCGCACCAACCGACGTCAGGCCGATGCCGGCCCTGGACACCTTGCCTCCATTCATCTCCACCTGTACGGCCACCGCCACGGTGGCAAAATCCCCTACCTTGCGCTCGAGCTTGTTGTAAGCGCCTCCGCAGGAGCCGGAAGGGATCGGGATCCGGACCTCGGTCACGATCTCGTCAGGTTTCAACGTGGTCGTGAAGGGATCCTGGAAGAACCCGGCGACGGGAATGACGCGCTCACCCGATGCCGACCGGGCCACCAGCTCGGCGCCAAGCGCGAGCATCACCGAGCCCCAGTCGCCGGCGGGGTCGGCATGGCACACGGACCCGACCACGGTGCCGCGGTTGCGAACCAGCGGGTCGGCGATCCAGTGCACAGCCTCCGTCATCAGCGGGACCTGCTTGGTCACGTCGCCACTGCGCTCAACGTCGACGTGCCGGACCAGGGCGCCGATGCTCAGATGGCCGTCCTGGCCGGCGATGCGGTTCAGGCCGGGCAGGCGCCCGATGTCGAGGACGAGCGCCGGCTGGGCGAACCTCAGCTTGAGAAGCGGAATCAGGCTCATGCCGCCCGCCAAGATCTTGGCGTCATCGCCCCTTTCCTTGAGTACGCCGAGAGCTTCATCCAACGTCGTTGGGGCCCGATAATCGAAAGCGGCTGGCAACATCGGCTTGCCTCCCAAATCCCCATGCGGCGCCGGAGTGGCCCGAGCGTCCTGCGGCGATATAAGCACCGGATGATTGCGTTGTCAAACAGTCAGGGCGCGCAGGGTTAGGATCAACCCGTGATGGCGACGGAGACGGTCAAGGCCCTCAGCGCGGAGGAGATCTCCGAGCTCTGCCTGCGCCACACACTCTATGACTGGTCGGCCCAGGCGGACCTGAAGCCGCTGGCCGTCGAAAGCGCGAAGGGTGTGTACTTCCACACCGTCGACGGCAGGCGGTTCATCGACTTCAACAGCCAGCTCATGTGCGTCAATGCGGGCCACGGCGACCGCAGGATCATCGAGGCGATCAAGCGCCAGGCCGAGCAGCTGCCATACATCAGCCCGTTCATGGCGCATGAGCCGCGTGCCCGCCTGGGCCGCAAGCTGGCGGAGCTTCTTCCAGGCGACATCGACAAGGTGCTGTTCACGCTCGGCGGGGCAGACGCGAACGAGAACGCGATCAAGATCGCCCGCACCGTCACGGGCCGGCCCAAGGTCCTCGCGCGCTATCGCTCCTACCACGGCTCGACCGGGACCGCTGTGCAGGCCACAGGAGACCCGCGCCGCTGGCCCAACGAGTACGCCACCGGGGTCGTCCACGTGACCGATCCATACCACGGGATCCAGCGCGGTACCGATTCAGCAGAAGTGGCGCTGGCGCACCTCGAGGAGGTGATCGAGCTCGAGGGGCCGAAGACCATCGCCGCGTTCATCCTCGAGCCGATCACGGGGACGAACGGAATCCTCATTCCTCCCGACGGCTACCTCCAGGGCGTGCGCGAGCTTTGCGACCGCTTCGGGATCCTGCTCATCTGCGACGAGGTCATGACCGGCTTTGGGCGCACGGGCCGGTGGTTCGCGGTCGATCACTGGGACGTCGTGCCCGACCTCATCACCCTGGCCAAGGGACTCACCAGCAGCTATGTGCCTCTGGGGGCGGTGGGTATGCGGCCGCACGTCGCCTCGTACTTCGACGAGCACGTTTTCTATGGAGGGCTCACGTATAACAGCCACCCGCTCGGCTGCGCCGCTGCGCTGGGCGCCATCCAGGCCTACGAAGAGGACGACATGGTCGGCAACGCGCAGCGGATTGGCGCGGTGCTGGCTCGTCACCACAGGCGCTTGCAGGAGCGCCATCCCTGCATCGGCGCCGCCCGTTCGATCGGCCTGTTCGGCGCCCTCGAGCTCGTGCGCGATCGCACAACGTTGGAGCCGCTTGCGCCTTTCAACGGCACCTCGCCGGAGATGAAGGCCATCGCCAAGGCTTTGCTGGATGCGGGCATGCACACCTTCGTGCGCTGGAACCTGATCATGACCAACCCTCCCCTGTGCATCAGCGAGACCGAGCTCGACGAGGGTTTCGAGATCCTTGATTCGGTGCTCGAGATTGGAGACCGCGCAGTCGCCAACTAGCTTCGACGAGCCTGCCGCGCTCCGAGCTCAAAGCCAGGCGGGTGATTTCCGCCGTGGCTCAGGGCGGTCTCCCTAGCCCGCCTCTTGCTTGCGTCGGAACAGCAGCCACGCGGCGGCGAAGAAGGCGACCGTCCATGCGGCCAGGGTGAGGTTCTCTTTCTCGAACTCGCCCAGGCCAATTCCCGCCGACCCTCCAGGGCCGTTTCCGAACACCGCGCTGATCGAGGAGACGGGCGCAAGGACGTTCACGAACAGATAGTTCAGGAAGTGTGCCTTGTTGGGGTCCTGGCTGATCCCGATGATGATCACGGCCACGACCGTGCTGACGAGGGGCGCGCCGAACAGCACCGCCAGCGTGATGCCGATGGCCGCCCACCTGCCGAAAACGGCTGATACGAGGAGGCTCATGCCCTGCACACACAGGACGCCAAGCATCGTGGCCCCGAGGCAAATGAGCACGAAGACCAGGATCGGCATCACCACCAGGTTGCTCGAGCCAAGTGGCTTGGCCGCATCGATGGCCAGTCCGACCTGGCCCGTCACCGGGCCGACCGACCCTTCGACGAATGCAAAGACGGCATAGACGATCAGGAAGGTGACAACGACTACCGCAAGGCTGATCAGAAATGAGGCGACAGCCTTGGCCAGCAGGAGCTGGCTGCGGCTCATCGGGCGGCTGAGAAGGACGGCAAGCGTGCGGTCCGACCGCTCGCCCGCGATCTGCTCCGAGGCCAGCCACCCGAAGATGCGAATGATTAGGAACATCACGATGCCGCCCATCGCGAACAGGGCCGCCACCGTGATCGAGTAGGACTGCAGCGGTGCGATGTCATGGTCGAGCAGGTACTGGTCGTCGGCGATCTGCTGCTTGACCAGGGTGATCGCGCTGTCGATGCTGAACGGCCCGCTGGTCGGACCGCCGTTGCCCTGTTGCTTGGCCTGCTCCATGAAGTTCAGCTGCTGCTGGTCGCTGGCGATCTCGGCCTTCAGCGTGGTCTGCCAGGCGACCGCCGGCGGGGGGCTCCAACGCCCCTGGCTGATGACGTAGTAGGTATAGAGGCCGCCGGCGATGAGAAGGAAGATGCCGCCCATCACGGCGAACACGATCCAGCGACTGCGCCACGTCTTCTTGATCTCGTTGCGGACCAGGCTGATCAGCAACATCAGCTCTTCGCAGCTCCGACAGGCGATGGCGGAGGAGGCGGCGGTGGTGCGCTGCTGAGGGGGCTGCCCGGCGCGACGCCGGTGAGCTCGATGTACACGTCCTCAAGCCCTCGCTGCGTATGCACCAGCTGATCGACTCCGATACCCGCGACCACCAACGCGTGGTTGATGACCCGGGCGATGTCCTTGTCCGAGTTCACCAGGATCGAGTCCTTGATCGTGCCAGGCTCGACGGCGGCGCCGTCAATCGATCGCACGACCCTCATCGCTTCGTCGACGTCCGAGACGTCGATGCGGTACTGGAATCCTTTGACGTTCATCAGCTCGCTCAGCGGTCCTGCCGCCTTCACCTCGCCCCGATGGAGAACGACCACCCGGTCGCACAGCTCCTCGACCTCGGACAGAAGGTGGCTGGAGAAGAAGATGGTCATGCCGTCCTCCGCAAGCTTGCGCAGCAGGATCCGGAGCCCGTGAATTCCGTTGGGGTCCAGCCCGTTGGTCGGCTCGTCGAGGATGAGAAGGCGCGGCTTGCCGAGCATCGCCTGGGCCAGCGCCAGGCGCTGGCGCATGCCCATCGAGTAGCGCTTCACCTTGTCGTTCGCCCGCTCGGTCATGCCGACCAGGTCGAGCAGCTCGGTGATCTGCTTCTCGTCGACTGCGCCAAGGGAACGGGCGAACAGGCGGAGATTGTCCCGTCCGGAGAGGAAGCCATACAGCGCCGGCTGCTCGAGGGTGGCACCGAACAAACGGGCGGCGCGCACGTGATCCGTCCAGCAGTCGAACCCGCCGATCCTGGCGGTGCCGCCGTCCGGGTGCTGAAGGCCGAGGAGGATGCGGATGGTGGTGGTCTTGCCGGCCCCGTTGGGGCCCAGGAAGCCGAAGACCTCCCCCTCCGCGACGCTCAGCGAGATCTCGCTTAGGGCGCGGACCCGGCCGAACCGCTTGGAGAGCGTCTCGACCTCGACGATGGGGGCCGCCATTTAGTGGTGACTTTAACGGGCGGCGATGGAAGATGGGCTCAGCCGTCGTGGTTTTGAAGTTTGATGGCAGACAAGACTCCGATTGGGATCCCGCGGCGCGGCACGCGGGGCGCATGGGTTCCGCCGCGTGCTGTGATGAGGCTGGCCAAGCCCTTGATGAACATGCAGGTTTCCCGATACCGGCGTTCCGCGAGTCCGAAAGCTCCTGTGATGATGGGGTTCCCGATCGTTCTACTGACCACGATCGGAGCGCGGACGGGCCAGGAACGGACCCACGTTCTCGGCGGCTTTGCGGAGGGCAACGATGCTTGGCTGGTGGTGGCCTCGAATGGAGGCGCCGCGACCCATCCGGCGTGGTTCATCAACCTGGCCAAGAACCCGGACAAGATCTGGATCGAGGTGGGCAATCGAAAGCTGAGGGTGGCGGCTGACTCGCTGAAGGGGCAGGCGCGGCTGGATGCACTGGCGCGAGTAGCCGCGGTGGCACCGCGCTACGGCGAGTACCAGAAAGAAGAAGACCGACCGCGAGATCCCTGTCATCCGCCTCACGCCCGCTCCCTGATCGCGCCGCGCGCCCATCGCCCGAGTCGCGGAACCTCAAGGCAGTTGGTGGACCTAAGTTCCCACAATGCGAACCCACCCGGCGTATTCGACGGCGAGGCGGTCCCGCTGTCCGACCTGGCCGATACCCGAATCACTGAGGCTGTCGCGGCTCTTCGGAGGTTCGTCGCCGAGCACGGCTCGATCCCGACCGCCGAGAGCTGGACGGAGGCCGCCATGCGGCCGTCTGAGAAGACAATCCGGCGCCGACTCGGCAGCTTCCGAGAGGCGATCCAGCGGGCCGCCCTGGCCTGATGCTGGCCGGCCCGGGACGGCCGAACTGGTCAGGTCGATACAACTACGGCACAGCGACGTCGCGGGTGCGTAGGCAGTCAGGAAACGAGCGCATGCGGGACACTGACCGGCGTGACGGCCTACTGGAATCACAACTCGGCCTACCACGATTGGATCTCTGCAGTCGCCATGCAACACCGAGGGACTGTGCTCGACGTGGGCTGCGGTGAAGGGCTACTCATCCAGCGCCTGTCTTCGATTTCGGCGTCAGTGACCGGGATCGACCCCGATAACGCCGCGGTGGCCCGAGCGCGGAGCCGCGTCAGTGGTCTTCCTAACGTGACGGTCGAAGAGGCGGGATTCTTTGAATACGTCGCGAAAGAGAGGAGCTACGACCTCGTGACGTTCGTGGCGAGCCTTCATCATCTGAATCTGCCAGCAGCACTCCAGAGAGCGCGATCATTGCTGCGGCCTGGAGGGGAAATCATCGTGGTAGGTCTGTCGGCAAACAAGGCGGCGGCCGATTGGGTCGTGTCCGGTCTCCAACTTCCGCTTGTGCGACTGGGCAGCTGGATGCACCACGAGACGCGTGACATCGGAGTTGTGACAACTGCTGCGCGACATAGCCTTCGTGAGATTCGAATGGTCGTCCAAAACGAGCTCCCCGGGTCGCGTATTCGCCGCGGTCTTTACTACCGGTATCTCCTCCGTTGGAAGAAGACCTGAGTACCACAGCCAACCCGGGTGATCAGAACTAATCATCGCCAAACATCGGCCAGTTCAGGCAGACTCTCTTCGAGAAACGCTGAAGCCTATCCACTTCGCAGGTGAACGCATAGCGCCAGCACCGAACCGTGCATCAGCCGGGGTTTCGGCGGAGCAGGGTAGTCACGAAATACCGGCGAAGATTGCTGGGGCAGGCCAGGGCGGGGACGGAGCAGAGCGGAGAGTGAACGGCAGCCCGGTCCGCGCTTGGGGAGCTGGGCCTCTCTCCACGCTCGCTGGCTCCACCCCCCGATCGCGCCGCGCGAACGCCGGCCGATGACCAACGCTGCTTGGCTGGACGACATCGGGCTGGTCACCCTTCCCTCCGGTGTGCGAGTCCGCGGTCGGCGCCAGGGCGACACCGTCAGCCCCGCGGACTTCGCCCTGCTCCTGGCCGACGGCCCCGTGCCGGCATGGCCGCATCGGCACATCCGCTGGCCCGACTTTTGGATACCCATCAACCGCGCCGACGCCCTCGACGCCCTGCGCGAGGCCCACCGCCGGGCAAGCGCCGGGGAACGGGTGGAAGTCACATGCCGCGGCGGCATCGGCCGCACAGGAACGGCCCTCGCCGCTCTCGCCATCCTTGACGGCCTGCCATCGAAGGACGCCGTCACCTGGATCCGGGCCAATTACGACCACAGCGCAGTGGAAACCCCGTGGCAATGGCTATGGCTTCGCACAGTGCACTAACCAACATCCAGAACAGCTTCCCGGCTGGTGACGGCAAAGAAATAGACGACGCGCGCGCGTGATTGCGCCCGCGTACGGTCAGAAACCGTCAGCGCCTCCGAGCGAGCGGGTCAGGGAGCCCGGTCGGGCAGGATGTCGGCTATCGCCGCCCTTCGGGAGTTCGTCGACCAGTGTGGTCGCCTTCCGACCGCGGAGAGCTGGACCGAGGCCGCTGTGCGGCCCTCGGAGAGCACGATCCGCCGACAGTTCGGCAGCTTTCGTGGGGCCATCCAACGGGCCGGCTTGTCCTTGGATTGACGTATAGCTCGTTTGCCTTCGCTTTCCCGGCGGATCTATGTCGGAGTTAGCGGAGAAGGTTTTCCATTGACCCGCCGCGATCGATTTCAAACCTCGGGGGCTCACGGTCCCCAACCGACACAACGGTTGCGTTGTCGCAAGCAGTCTCACCTGCGGCTGTCAACCTGAGGGTTAGGTGAGCCGCCGATTCAGCGTAAACATCGTTTGACGCACCAACTGCCGCTTCATGTTCTCAAGCATCTGATCGACTTGTTTCTTGACGGCTCGCTCGACGAGGAGCGCATCTAGAGTTCTGCCAAAGACGCCGCCCATCAGTTGATACGCGGCATCCAGGCTGGCATAGGTCTGGTTGCCTTCGGCTTCCAACGTCCAGGTGAAAGTGCCCCTCACGGGCCCATGAAACGTTTGCCAGATCTGGAATCGACGGTGCGGTGTATGCCTGCGCGGGGGCTTGAATCCAATAACTCTGAATTCCTCGTTGAAGGGCATCCCGAGTGCTCGGTAGATGACTCGGAATGAATTACCCACGCGCCGCCCGCTCCGACCCACCTCCACAACTCGCTCCACCATCGGTGCACATTTCGCAAGGTTCTCCGGGTCATCAACGAACTCGAGCACCTTCTCAACAGGCGTTCCGATCGTCACAGTGGCGTGGATCTGGGACGTGACAGTGCCTCCTTGACCGATCTGCCGAAGAGAATAGGGCGCGCTTAACGCGCCGCCTAGCGTTCAGGCGCCCGTGGCGGTTCATAGGGTTGAAGAAAACAAATGACCCCAGCGAATCCTTCCGGCTGGCGCCTTTCATATTCACCGGGGCCCCCCATGATCATTGCACTCGGCGCTTCGCCGTCAACACGGGATCTGTCGCCAGGCCAATGCTTTATAGCCTGTCGCTGCTGGTGCCGGACAGTGGGGGAAGCGTTCCACAGAGATGAAGGGTCCTACATCGGATCGCGCCAGCGACATCCTCTCCGCGCTTGGTGTAGCCGGGAGTACCCCGCCGTGTCCTCTGGTGCACTCCAGTACACGAATTGGAGGACCGTCGTGACCTCTCGTGTCCTCTAGGATCCGCTTAGTTCCGCGAATCCGTGAGACCGCTGTGATCTCCCCGCGAACGTCCAAAGCCATGGCTCGACCATCGCGATCGACTCCCTCGGTCGCGGAATGATCCGAAATGATCCACGTAGATTTGGATCAATCACTACAGGGCCCGCGTCCTGTGGTCGACCTATGATCGGGCATCAGATGTTGTGGTGGACCCGAGGGGATTCGAACCCCTGACCTCTTGAATGCCATTCAAGCGCGCTCCCAAACTGCGCCACGGGCCCACGACGCCGCAGAAAGTCAGGAGGTGATGATACCCCGCACTTCCGAGCCGACTTTTCGGCCTCGTTACCATCTCGGTGGGCCCTCGCGATCATGAAGACGCGCTCGATCGACGGCTCGGACATCAAGGGCGGCGGGTTCGCCGCCCTTCCCGACGGCGATGGACCCTACCCCGGCGTGGTCGTGATCCACGAGGCCTACGGCTTGAACGAGAGCATCAAGGACATCACCCGCCGATTCGCCGACAGCGGCTACGCCGCTCTCGCGGTCGATCTCTTCAGCGATCGCAATCGCGCGCTCTGCATGGCGCGGTACATGGCCGAGATGCTTCGCGGCTCGGTCGAGCGTGCGGGCATCAGCGATCTCAAGGCCGCGCTCGCGCACCTCGGCGCCATGCCCGAGGTCGATCCCGATCGCATCGGGGCGATCGGTTTTTGCATGGGCGGCGGATTCGCGATCGCGTGGGCCTGCACCGACAGCCGGCTCAAGGCCATCGCCCCCTTCTACGGCGCCAACCCCAAACCGATCGAGGCCGTCAGCCGTATGTGCCCGGTGGTGGGCTCATACCCCGAGAAGGACTTCACTGCGAACGCCGGCCGCACGCTGGACCAAGCTCTCGGCAAGCACGGGATCGACCATGACATCAAGATCTATCCCGGCGCCCGCCATTCATTCTTCGACGATCGCGGCCGCGCCTTCGACAAAGAGGCCGCCGAGGATTCCTGGTCCCGCGTGATGAGCTTTTTTGGAATGCACCTCGGACGCGACGGGTCAAGCAAGTCGCGTGATTAGGAACATCGCGGTAGCCCCGCCCAGCGTCAACGGCAGCGCGGTTTGGGGAGACAGCTCCTTGGCGCGAGGCAGAAGGATGCTCGACGCCGCATAAACAAACAGTCCGCCGAAAAACCCAATGGCAATCGGAAAGACTTCGGGGGGAACCGGCACGACCGACGCGAACACCGCGCCGACGAGAGGGGCCAACGCATCGGCAAGCAACCACCATCGCGAACGTCCAGGCGGCTGGCCATGCGTGACGAGATACGACACCGTGTTGAGCCCGTCGGAGAAGTCGTGGCCGATGACGGCAATCGCAACTAGCAGTCCAAGCGTCGTGTTCACCCGAAAGCCCAGGCCAATCGCCAACCCGTCGAAGACGCTGTGGACGACAAACCCGCTCGCTCCAATCAAGCCGGCTCGGTCAGGCCCCTCGTTCTCCTGGTGGTGGTGATGGAGAAACCTCTCCAGCGTGTAGAAACCCAAAAACCCGACGAGCGACGCGCCGACCGGAATCTGCGTTGAAAGATGGAGGGCCGCCGCACGGTCGATCGCATCCGGCAAGAGATCGAAGAATGCCGCCCCGAGGACCACGCCGCCAGCCAAGGCGGCCAGGGCCTGCACGCGGCCCGGCCAGCGCAAAGCAGTAAAACCTCCCGCGACCGTGGAGAAAAACGCGAGCGCGGCAAACCCAACCGCAAGCCACGGTCCCATCACGCTCGCCCTACTGGCACGACGGGCACAGCCCCGAGAACACGAGCCGGTGACTGGTCACGACGAAGCCGGTCCGCTGCTCGACGCGACTGCCGGCACGCTCGAGCAGGCAGTCCGGAAGCGGCGAAACCGCTCCGCACGCTTCGCACCGAACGTGATCGTGGTGATGACCCGCGAGCTCGTAACGGACTCTGCCATCACCCAACGACACCTGCGCGATGACCCCGCGCTGTTCGAGCCACCCGACGGCACGAAACACAGACGAGTAATCAGCCGCAACGCCAGACGAAAGAAGCCTCGTGTGGAGGTCCTCGATCGACCAGTCATGTCGTTCGTCGCCCTCGAACAGGTCGCGAACCGAGTCCCGAACGTGACTTGGCCTCGACATCGCGGGCTAGACTAGCAGTTATGCAAGCAACTTGCATTACTCACGTTCCGGCCACTGGCGCCAGAGCCCGATGATTCCTCCGTCATGCACGTGCTCGTCACCGGCGGAACCGGGGCGCTCGGCCGCGAGGTGGTGACACAACTTCGGGTGGCCGGCCACCGCGCGCGCATCTTGAGCCGCAGGCCCGGCGCGGGCGCAGACTGGGTGCAGGGCGACCTCGTGAGCGGATTGGGTCTCGAGCTGGCCGTGAAAAACATCGACGCCATCGTTCATGCCGCCTCGGATGCCCTGCATCCTCGCCGGTACAACGCGACCGACGTGCTCGGGACGAGGCGCTTGCTGGCGATGGCTCGCGAAGCCGGTGTGCGCCACGCCGTCTATGTATCGATCGTCGGCATGGAGGGCATCGCGTACCCGTACTACAAGAGCAAGCTCGCCGCTGAAGCGGTCATGCGCGAGAACATCCTGCCGTGGACTATCCTGCGCGCCACTCAGTTCCACACGCTGATGGAGATCTTCCTCGACGGCATGAGCAAACTCCCGCGCTTGGCGACGGTGCCATTCAAGTGGCAGTTTCAGCCGGTGGACCCGAAAGACGTCGCGGCGCGCTTGGTGGAGGTGGTCACGGCGGAGCCCGCCGGCATGCTGCCCGATTTCGGCGGGCCCGAGGCGCGAGATTTCAAGAGCCTCGCCACCGCGTGGCTGCAAATTCGCAAGCCCGGCAAACGCCTCGTCAACCTCTGGCTGCCGTTCAAGTTCAGCCGTCAGTTCGAGAGCGGCCGCCTGCTCTGCCCTGAGCACCTCGACGGGGCGATCACTTTCGAGCAATATCTGGCACGGAGGTATCCCACGCCATGATCAACCGCCTCGTGGACCGTTTCGGACGAACCGGGTTCGCCGCGCTGAGCAGCGTGATCTGGGCGCTGCCGATGGCGGCATGGGCGGGCTCCGCCGACCTCTCGCCCATCGACCACACGGCCACTCCGACCATCGCCTTTGTGATCGGCCTGGTGATGCTGGTCGTCTGGCTCGTGCTCGTCGCCAGCCTCGGCCGCATTCACGTGACGCCGCGGCAGCGCCGGTTCGATATCGGACAGATGTCGACATCGGAAAAACGCTGGACGCTGGCGTGCGCCGCGTTCGCCACCGGGTTGATCGCATGGCTCAACGCCGCGGCCACAGTGGACTGGGGGCCGCTCGGTTCGGCCATCGGCGCGGGCCAGGTCGGCCCCATCGTCTTGGCGGTGGTCCTGGCGCTCTTCGCGATCGGGATGGTCGCCGGGATCGCGCTCACGTGGGGCAAGGAGTCACAAGCGTTTCGGCGGCGCCTGGCCGCCGCCTGAGAGATGGGAATCGCGTACCGCCTCATGTACGCGCTGGGCTTCGCCCCCTGGGACCGCGTCCTTCCCAGCGAGCTCAAGAGAGCAATCGAGGGTCCCGCAGCGCTGCCCAAGGGACGGGCGCTCGATCTCGGCAGCGGCATGGGCGCGAAGGCCGTCTACATGGCCGAGCAGGGATGGGAGGTCACGGCCGTCGAGGCGATCCCCCGCGCGCTCCGCGAGGCCGAGCGCCGGGCCGAGATCGCCGGGGTCAAGGTCGACTTCCGCCGCGGCGACGTCTCCCGGCTGGGGGATTTGAGCCTGGAGCCCGGCTACTCCTTGCTGTTCGACTTCGGCTGCTACCACGGCCTCAAAGCCGTCGAGCGCGCCCGCTACGCCGAAGGCGTAACCCAGCTGGCCGCCCATGGCGCGACGCTTCTCATGATGGCGTTCACGCGCGCCGTGCCGCCGGTTCCTTCGGGAGTCTCCGAGTCCGAGCTTCGAGAGCGCTTCGGACCCGCCTGGGAGCTGACCTGGGCGAGACCGAGCGCCGAGGCCGGGACCCCGGCCATGATGCGAGCCTCCGCCTCCTGGTTCTGCCTGAAAAAGGGCTGAGAACCGGCTCCTGGGCCCAGGCCCGCCCTCGTCCTCTTATTTATATGGATGGCCCAAGGAGGACCGCATACGATAGGCCGCGTGAAGGGACCAAAGAGCTCCACCAGGGTGGCGGAGCTATGGGAAGAGCTGGCCCGAGCCCACACGTCGATGACCAATGCGCTCGAGCGCGACATGGTGCCCGAGGCCGGCATGCCTCTCGCCTGGTATGAGGTCCTCCTTCACCTGTCGCGCGTGCCCGGTGGATTGATGCGATACCAGGACCTGGCGAAGGTCGCCGGGATCACGAACAGCGGAGCATCGCGCCGGCTCGAGCAGATGACCAAGGCCGGCCTCATCGAGCGCCGTTCCTGCCCGACCGATCGGCGCGGGGTGTTCGCGCACATGACGCCGAAAGGCGAGGCGGGGTTCAAGAAGGCGCACGCCGCCTTCATCGCAAGCCTGGAGCGCAACTTCGGTGATGCGTTGAAGCCCGGCGAGGCCGACGCGGTCAGCGCCGCGCTGGCGCGACTCAGCTAACTGGATTCCGCTCGCTTCGCGAGGTTGCTGAGGAGGGTCCCAAACTCCTTCGACACCTGGGGGCCCATCATCCCGCCCAGCACCGGACCGAGCGGACCCTTCACCTCGACCCACTGGCCAACGGTCGTCTTGCTGGCCTCCGAGCCGATGCGGCAGTTGAAGCGAAACGTGGTCAGGGGAACGACGCTGGTCTCGAGCGCGAAGCTCCGCCCGGGCGTCACGTCGAGGAGCTTCATCTTGTGGTGCTGGCCCGCACGGGTGTTCATGACCCCGGTCGTGCCTGACTGAAAGCCGCCCTGCCAGTCCATCGTTGAGACGTTGGGATTCCACTCTCCCCACGTCGACATGTCCGACCAGATCTTCCAGACCTTGTCCGGCGACGCCGTGCTTTCGACGGAGGTTCCGTATTCAGCCATGTGCCCTCCTCAAATGATCGCGTAGGGTACCGCTAAGTTCGCGCCAGGTCCCGGTCGACGACGCTCATGAGCAGATACCAAGAGTTCCTGAGGTTCCAGACGATGATCGCGACTGCCTCGAACGCGACCACGTAAAGGCCTGGACCGGTGGCCGTGTAAATGCTGTAGGCGGCGTAGATGCCCGAGAGCGCGAGCAGGTAGCCAAGGCCTGCGCGACGCAGGGACACGAGCGCCACGGACTGGCCGCGGACCAGCCTGGCGACCTGGAAAGCTCCGACCGCGACGATGTAGGACATGTTGACGATCGCGAGCTCGACGCCCATCCAGGTCTGCGGCTGGCGCACGAGGACGACCAGGCTGACCCCGAGCACCATCACCAACCCGATCAGGCTGCCGCGCGCGGTGTTGCGGTGGGTCTCGCTCGACGCGATGAACCGTACGTGCAGCGACAAGCTGACGAACAGCAACCCGGTGAGCGATGCCGCGGCGCCCGCGCAGGCCAGGAAGAAGTCATGCCAGCCTTCAGGGTTGTACGGCTCGATCACAACTAGCCGGGGATAAGGTAGCGCTCAGCCTTCGGCGATCGACAGCGGGCGCGCCACCACCGCGGGCGCCTTCTCACGGGTCCAGTTGAGGAAAACTATGACCGCCAGCAGCAAAACGGTGCCGAGGACCTGGGCTGGATAGAGGGGCTGGTTGAAGCCCCATGGCGGCGGAGCCGACGCGATAAGCGTTGCAGCCACCGGGTACGCCATCTCGGCGATGGTCGCCAGCGAGGCGGGCGTCTTCGACAGTGCGCGGTAGTACAGGAGCAGCGCGAGCAGGCCGGGCACGATGGCGATCGCGACCAAGTTGGGCACGAAGTCGCTGAAGCGGTAATGGCCGAAGCCGCCGAGGCCACTCTGCACGAGGACGACGACCACGAGCACTGGCAGGGCCAGCGTAAAGCGCAGCGCTGTCATGCTCCAGAAAGAGATCGAGCCAAGCGCGAACCGGCCCAACACGGTGCCGCTTGCCCAGAGTGCCGCGGCGCCGAGGGCGAGAAGACCGACCTCGAGCCGTCCGTTCTGCAGGGCCTTCACCGGCGAAAACGGGTCGCTCGCGAAGAGAACCATGTACACGCCCGCGATCGCGACCGCCGCCGCGGGCCAGAACCAGGGCCGCCTCCGCTCACCGAGCACGATCCAGGCCAGCACGATCGCGATGAGCGGCTGCGTCTGCTGCAGCACGAACGTCTCCGCGAACAGCTGATGCTGGGCGGCGATCGAGAAGGAAGCTGTGAAGAGGATCGTCGCGAACGCCTGCGCGCCGGCGGCGATGATGCCGACGGCAATCCAACCGCGAGCGTTCAGGGCGCGCAGCTCGTGCCGGCTGCGGAACAGCACTGGCAGCAGGAACAGGGTCACCAGCGCATCCTCCGCGACCACGATCTGGGTGGCGCTGAGGTGCTGGACGAGCTGATTCCGGAAGTAGGCGTCTGACGCCCAGAGGGTGGCCGCGATCGCCACGAACACCACCGCGTAGCGATCGATCAGCCTGTTCATCGATCTCCCTTCAACACCGCGCCCATTGGTTTCCTTCCACATCATGCCGATTCCCCTCTCCCCCCTGGGGAGAGGGTCAGGGAGAGAGGCGCTTAGCCGACGTCCTCCTCAACGGCCGCCTCGAGCGGCAGCTCCGAGTGCTGGAGGACGTACACCTCCTCCGGGCGGTCGTGGCCCTCGAGGCGCCGCTTGCCGACGCTCACCAGGCGCATGTCCTCGCGCAGGATGTCGGCCGCGATCGAATAGGTGGTCTCGGAGACCAGGATCTGGTTGCCGACCGCCCGGCGGCGCAGCTTCGCGCACCGGTTGACGGCCGGCGAGCGGTAATCGCGGTCCTGCGCCTCGGCCTCGCCGGTGAGGATCGCCATCCGCACCTCGAGCGGGACGTTGTCGGTCCACCGCTCCGACATGAGCGCCGCCTGCGCGTCGAACGCCGCCACCAGCGCATCGGTCGGGCGGTGGAACACGGCGAAGAAGCTGTCGCCTTCGCCTCGCTCCTTGAGCACAACACCATGGTTGGCCTCGATAGCGGCGACCAGCAGCAGGTCATGGCGTCTCATCGCGCCGTACATCTGGCCCCGGTTCTGCAACCAGAGCTGCGTCGACTCGACGACATCGGTCATGAGGAAGGTGACTACCCCGTCCGGCAACCCGTCGCCATCCTCGTGGTTGACGTGGTTCGACTGGGTGGCGAGCGAAGCCGGAACGAAGCCATTGGTCAGGTTGACGTTGGCCACGGTTGCCAGGTAGTCGTCGATGCTCTTCACGCGGCGGAAGAAATGAACGTTGTATGAGGTCAGGAAGCTCCATGTGGAGTAGTCGTCGGTGCCCTCCCGGTCGCGGCAGATGTCAGGCGCCAGCGCCAGGAGCCGGCCGAGCTTGGTCGCGGTGAGGGCGTCGAGGTTCAGCTCGCGGGTTGCATCCTCACGATTGAAGCGCCCCAGCGCCTTGTCCGCCTCCACGACGAGCCGGATTGCCGACACGAAGCTTTCGATGTCGGCCTCCGTACCCCGGCACCGGTGCAGCTGATCGATGCTCAAGCCGATGGCGATGTCACCGTCGACGACGCCTTCCGACCTGAACAAGCCGCTCACCGTCTGGAAGCTGTCCTCGATCGCATACTCGCGTGTGGCGCCCTGATAGAGCTCGCCCAGTGTCGGCCAGTGCGCGTTGGCGACGAAGTAGGACGACGCCACCTGCTCGTAGAGCCACAGCGAGTTGGCCAGGGCGAGGTCGATGCTCAGCGCCGTCTGCAGGAACCCAACCAGGGTGCCGTAGAGCTCCTGGACAAACTGGGACGCGCCGATGCCGGCGACCTTGATCTCGCGGTCGAGGCCGAGCGATGAGTTGGGGCTCGGGGATCCTGCTGAGTACCCGAAGCCCTCCGACACAACAGCGTCACCGTGGTTGCGCAGCTTGATGCGGACCTGGGAGACACGGTGCCCGGGCCCGGCGACGTCTGGGTTGTCGGCAACATGGACAAGGCCGCCATTGCCCCATGCTTGCTGGATCTGGGCGCGCAGCTGCGACACCATGGCGTTGAAGCGCTGGATGAAGGCCAGCGCCTCTTTGCCACGATCGGTGTCGTAGCGATCCTCGCGAATCGCGCGTAGGTCCTGTTCCCACAGGGCCGTGATCGCGCTCCGCAATCCAACTGCTCCGGGCTGCATCTGCCCCACCTGTCCTTATTGCGACTCGAGTCTGATGCGGGAACGAAGCGTAGCCCCTGTCCGGTCGCTCAAAGCCCTATTTCGGCGTCAAAAATCGCGTCACAAAGTCAAGGGGCCCACTTCGGGACGAAGTCTTGAGGTAAGTTCCTAACTCATGGCTGTAGGGAAGCCCGGCGAGCATGCGATCGAGACGATGCAGGTCGAGGTCCGGCGGTACCCGCCCGACCCCGAGTTCACCAAGCAGGCCAACGCGCAGCCGGACATCTACAAGAAAGGCTTCGACGAGTTCTGGACCGAGGAGGCGAAGCGCATCACCTTCTTCGAGCCCTGGAAGCATCTCTACGAGTGGAAGCCGCCGTATGCCAAATGGTTCATCGGCGGCAAGCTGAACGTCTGCTACAACTGCGTCGACCGGCACGTCGACGGCGGCCGAGGCGAGAAGGTGGCGTATTTCTGGGAGGGCGAGCCGGAGGACGACCGGCGCGAGATCACCTTCCGCGACCTGCAGCACGAGGTCGTCCGGTTCGCGAACGGCCTCAAGAAGCTGGGCGTCGAGAAGGGGACCCACGTCGGGATCTACATGGGCATGATCCCCGAGCTGCCGGTCGCGATGCTCGCTTGCACGCGCATCGGAGCGCCGTTCACCGTCGTCTTCGGTGGCTTCAGCGGCGAATCGCTCTCGGGCCGCCTCAACGACATGGAGTGCACGTTCCTCATCACGCAGGACGAGGGTTGGCGCCGAGGCAACCGTGTGCCGCTCAAGGCCAACTCCGATGCGGCGATGGAATCCTCGCCCAGCCTCAAGACATGCGTCGTGGTGAAGCGTACCGGCGGCGATATCGACATGAAGAAGGGCCGCGACGTCTGGGCTCACGACATGCTCGAAGGCATGAGCGACGACCCCAAGACCTGCGTTTGCGAGCCCATGGATTCGGAGGACCTGCTCTACCTTCTCTATACCAGCGGCACCACTGCCAAGCCGAAGGGGATCATCCACACCACCGGCGGCTACATGGTCGGCACGTCGACCACGCACCACTACATCTTCGACGTCAAGCCGAGCTCGGTTTACTGGTGTGCCGCCGACATCGGTTGGGTGACGGGCCACAGCTACATCGTCTTCGGGCCGCTCGCCAACGGGACGACCGGCATCATCTATGAGGGCACGCCCGACTTTCCCGACAAAGACCGCTGGTGGAAGATCGTCGAACGCTACCGGCCCGACATCCTCTACACGGCCCCGACCACGATCCGCACCCACATGAAGTGGGGGCCTGAGTACGCGGCCAGGCACGACCTGAGCTCCCTGCGCGTCCTCGGCACGGTCGGCGAGCCAATCAACCCCGAGGCGTGGGTCTGGTACCGCGAGCACATCGGCGGCAACCGGACGCCCGTGGTCGACACGTGGTGGCAGACCGAGACCGGCATGATCCTCATCACGCCGCTGCCGGGAGTGACCGTCCTCAAGCCAGGCTCGGCGACCAGGCCGTTCCCCACCGTCGACGCCGCCGTCTACAACAACGCCGGCGAAGAGGTGCCGCCAGGAGGCGGCGGCTACCTGGTGATCCGCAAGCCATGGCCGGCGATGCTGCGCGGGATCTACGGCGACCCCAAGCGGTACGAGGAGACGTACTGGAGCCGCTTCCAGGACACGTATTTCGTCGGCGACGGCGCGCGCATCGACGAGGACGGCGACTTCTGGCTGCTGGGGCGGGTCGATGACGTCATGAACGTTTCCGGCCATCGCATCTCGACGATCGAGGTCGAGAGCGCGCTGGTCAGCCACAAGGCGGTCGCGGAGGCGGCCGTCGCCGGCCGCAACGACGCGCAGACGGGGCAGGCGATCGTGGCGTTCGTCACGCTCAAAGGCGGCAACGAAGGATCGCCTTCGATGCTCAAGGAGCTGCGCGAGCACGTGGGCAAGGTGATCGGGAAGTTCGCCGCGCCTTCCAACATCGTCTTCACGCCCGAGCTGCCGAAGACGCGCTCCGGCAAGATCATGCGGCGGCTGCTCCGGGACGTCTCTGAAAACCGGCCGCTGGGCGACACGACCACGCTCGCGGATCCCGCGGTCGTGGCCGAGCTCGCCAGGCGAGGTCGAGAGGAAGCCGGCAAGGACGAGAGCTAATCCTCTCTCGCCTCGGGGGAGAGGG
>WNGP01000773.1_pt1 | contig 25275 bp, 23 predicted proteins | sample 5407671 | NCBI WGS metagenome assembly WNGP01 (sample SAMN13153381, study PRJNA577476) | soil metagenome | isolation source: 40 cm soil or saprolite under Garry oak tree replicate 2 | place: USA:California | collected 2016-06-15
AAGCCCTGGTGGGATTTCTATGGGGGCAAAGAGAACATTGAGCTTGGAGATACACAGAGGTAACATGTGTTCGCAAGTGAGCCACTCCCGGAGTGGAGAGATGCTGATCGACTCATTTGGGAGATCAGCATCTCCGCTCTGCTCTCACCGAGTTCCGCCTGCGGATGCCCCTCTTTTCAAAGATGGGGAGAAAGCAAGCGTTCCTTGTGCGTGGTGGGGGCCTGTCCCTGCCAATCAAAGCTGTCCATACGCATAGCCATCCGCACGTTGCAAGAGGACACAGTACTTCGCATTGATCCCATCGATCTTACCCACCCGAAACGAGCCTGACGCTCGCACCGCGACCCGCCCCACATGCACTCCTGCCGTTTTGAGGTGGGCAGGGGCCACTGCGCGCACCAGATCGCCGGTCGAGAAGCCCTGAATGCGCTTCTGTCTGATCAGATAGCCTCGTGGAAAGCCGGAGTCATCCACGTTGGTACGACAGTGGCTCCCTCTGCCTGTAGCCTCGATTGTCAACGTCAAGCCCTTTCCCGGCTCGACTCCGACGATGTTCCCGACACAGAGGGCATCATTGGCGTGCGTTTTCTCAACCTGAAATCTTGCCCTGTTCCAGCGCGTGCGGCCCCCGCTCCAAGTGCCGATGGGGAGTCCCAGGCTGTTCAGGCGCTCCACCAGGGCAAAGCGTGTGGAATTGACGGCGCTAGCGTCCTTGAGTGGAGTGCGGGCCTGCTGCTCTACCTCTGGATACCCGAACTCGGCGGCGGTCTGGTTCCCTTTGGCTTGATTACAGTCATGACAACTGAGCACGAGGTTTGAGATCCGATCCGTGCCGCCACGACTCTTGGGACACACATGATCGGCCTCGAAGGGAACATCTTGCTTGCCGCAGTAGACACAGCGTCTGCCAAACTTCTCCAGCAGATAGGCCCTGCATTCCCATCCGGCCAGCTCGCCGTGTTGGTAGGCTACACCTTCGATCTCCGGGTTTTGCATGAGCGCCAGATCGAACTTGACTCGCTCGACCTCGATGTGTGCGAGAGGCACCCATCTCTGGTAGCGAGCTGCCCAGGTGAGCACATTGAGGGTGCGCGAGCGCAAAGAAGGCGGCAGCCACCCCTCTTTTCGTCTCCTGTTTTGGAACCGAGAGGGCCTGTATCTCAGGTTTGCACTCCTGCGACGACGACGATATCCCGCTCGCTTTCCCATCCGTTGGTGGATTTCTCCACCTCGATGCGAGAGTTCGGCCAGATGCAGCGCGTGATGCACCTCAAGAGCTTCCTTTGGCTCCTCTTGCTCGGTGTCCTCGACCTGCTCCACGCGCACGACCGCGATTCCCGTGGTGTGGCTGCCAGGGTCCAGCTTGAGGGCGACGGGTTGGACGACGCTTTGTGAACGCCTCCGGTCCTTGAGGCGGATGACAAAAGGCATTCTTCGATGCACCATCGCTCGCCCAGCGCCAAGCAAGACCCGCGCCCGTTTCTCTGAACACGGCATCAGCGACTTTTTGTGACGATCTATGACAAAAACAGACATCAGGTGGGTTCCTTTCTGCCTCCTTCTCAGGAGGCCCCCGTAAAGGGCTAGTGACGCGCCTGAACTGGCTTGCTCAGGCGACCCCTCTCGTCAAAGTTGGAAAGGCTTGTCATGCTGGTCGCACCGCCCGACACCCCCGACGGGCTTTTAACGATCAGCGGCAGTGCAGCGAACTGAGGTGGCATTCGCAGGTGCCATGACCTTTCCAACGCAGCGTCCGCATCTCTCGGCCTACGAGATTGGACGCTCAGACTGGACAACGGACCATCTGAAGGCTGGGGGGCTTGCCCCCGTCTTCAGACGTGGGGTCGTTGACTTCATGCCCACTTCATCAGTCCCATCTCATACTTCTCTGTGAAGCCCGGATGAGATGGCACGACCCTTGCATTATAAGCGAAACTGCCGCTCTCGGTTGGCTTGAGATGCATGTCATAGCGATAGGAGCCATCCAACTCGTGCTTGGTAAAGCTCATCGGTAGGACGTGTTGTCCCAGGACTTGATCGTCTTTGGCCTCACCATAGACGAACTCAACGCTCAGGTCGTCGGGTGCCGCCGTGGAACATGGTGGATGATTCGAACAATCCCAGCGAGCGCATTTCGGGCTGGTTTCTTCTGATTCGAATGTCCAGGTAGGGTGCCCCATTCTGTAAATCCATGCGTCTGTACCTGCATTCATCTTCACCAAGCAGCCTCCTACCATTTCACGGGACATCCACTCACTCCATGCACGCTCAAAGGGTGAAGTGTGGCACCGGTGGCAAGGGAGAACAGAGCACTTCTCGTACTGACCACTTTCGATGGGTTTTCCCAGCTGCCAGAGCTTTGGTCCACTGGAGGTCTCGTTGCGCGAGAAGTTTGCCACCTCGCTCTCGTAGCTGAACAAGGGCCACTCGTAGCGCTGCGTGGGGACGTACGAAATGAGAGGGGGCTCGCCACCACTCGAGAGGGGCCAGGAGCTGTGGAGCGAGCTGCGCCGTGGCCCAGGTGCGACGTGCTAGCGCGGCCACCCCATGACGGACAGTCAGGTTGACTCGTTCACTAGAAGCGGTGTTCAAGCGTCCAGAGAAGCCGCGTCACGGCCCGGAGACCCTGAGGGCGGCATCTGTCCCAAGGCGTATCACCTGCGAGACCTCTCCCAGCTTCCGCCGTCGGTACCTTTTCTTTCTCTGGCCGTAGATCAGGCCCGCCGCTACCTGCCATCGACGAGCCTTCCGCCCTCGATGCCCCACCTCGAGCCACTATCCAAAATGAGCTGAGAGGCGCATAGAAGTACACATTGAGGCCATCACTGGTGAAGAGCGGGAGACAGAAAGGCTGGTGATGGTGGCCTGACGGTAGCCGAAGACGCATGGGGCCTCGGAAGCATCCAGCCCAAAGGCTCACGCAGACAGGACCATTCCGATCTGGTGAGAGGGGGTTTTCAGACGGTACAAGGGGGTGTGGCGCCGGGCAGTGAAAGTCGTGTGACAGGTAGGGCCTCGAATCGTCTGGATCCGCTCGGCATGGCCATCCTTGCCATCCCCAACAAGACGTGTGGATGCGAGCGTCTGTGATCCCAGAGTACGGGCACTGCTGATTGGGACAGGCGAAGCCCTCGGTGTTCACCCGCTTGGGTGCTCCCCGCCGACTTTTCACCTCACGCCAAGGGCGTACAGACGCAGGGCCAAGTCTCACATCTGACGAGGGGTGCATGAGAGACGAAAGGCGGAGCAATCATGCGGAGTGCGTGGCTTGAGAAGACGGTGGACTCTCGTGCGCATGGCCCCTCTTTGTGAGTGGGAAGGTTGATGATGAGGCAAAGAAAGGTGCCAAAGGCGCGCCAGGCCAAGTATGAGGAAGAACACGAGCAGGAACAAGAACATCTGAAAGGCTAGAACGATCCTCGTTGCTAAAATGGGGAGAATTGACAGCTTCCTTAATAAGGAAGGATAAGGAGAGTCCATAGAGACTGTCAAGCGATTGGGAGAGAAGTCCGAATTCTCCATCACTGTGAAACGCAGTACCCAGCAACGAGTGGCATCAAGTTGCTCAAAACGCCCTATCACGCCCCTCGCGCCAATGCCATCTGTGAACGCTTTCTCTTAAGTATTCGACGAGAGTGCCTGGATCATGTGCTGATCCTCCATGAGAAGCAGTTACACCGTGTCCTGAAGGCCTACGTCGCGTATTTCAATCGGCACGACCACCTCAAGGGATCCAGCAGCAGGTTCCGGAAGGGGAAGTCACCACCGTGCTAACAGATCAGTGAAGTGATCGAATCATCTCGGTTCCGGTCCTAGGTGGATTACACCACGAGTACCGAAGAGTAGCCTGATAACTTCTACGCCTCTACAGAAATCCCTGAAGAGAGGATATCCCAAGCATCACCGTGTTTTTACCGTGCTCGAAAGGACCTTCCTACCTGCCATCCCCCACGGAAGGAGAGGATGAACGGGGTATGCTTCTGCACGGTGGATGGAGAGAGACGAGAAATGCTCTCTATATCCCTTCATTGATAAAGCCATAGCTCCAAAAAAATTGAAGCAATCAAGAGCAAACCCATCCACTTTGCGAACGGATGCCCTATGTAGCCAGCACAGTTGAGATGGACATCACAACCAGCGTCGGCGAGAACTCTCGCTTTGGCGAAGGAGACATCATGAGTCTATTCGCGCGGGTCTATCATCCTCAGGGTGCTCTTTGCCTCAGTGACCGTTCTCTCCATGGCTTCGACCAGGCGATCCACCTCCTCAGCAGGTAATCGTGCCTCGAGAATGGGGAGATAGATCTCCTCCTCTTTGGCAAGATGCAGCTTGATGATTGCATAGAGCCCATAGAGGACACGCCGCAGTGCCTGTTCGTCCGGCTCGCTCAAAGGAGCGTAAAACAGATGCAGCCGAAGTGCCTCTAGCTCTTCGGTGAGCCGAATGACTTCCAGATGATCCCGGCTCATCGTGTCAGTTGCCTCCACTGCGCGTAAGAGTCTTCCAACGGTGGGATACAAGACTTGCTCTTCGGCCTGGGCATGAGGAATAAGCTGATGGATTAAGAAGATGTACACTTGCCCGACACTCTCTCGAAGCGCCTCTGTCGCTGCAGAGCCTACTCTATCGGCTACCGTTCGCAATTGTTGGATACGTGCTACCAGTTCCATGTGTTCGTCTCGAACGACTTGGGGTAGTGCGGCCATTTTGAGTCTCCTTCCATTGCTGCCCATTGCAGGCTCTGCTCCTGCTGGGCAATGTCCTCCAGTTTCGCTTGGCAAAGCGTGCAGACCATCACGACCCGACACGTGAACCACGGTTGGACTTGCTTCCCATGCTCAGCGCAGACGGGTAAAAGACAATACGAGCAACGCTCGTCTGTTTGGTTCTGGCACGCATAGCAGTGTGTTGGTTCCCTTGATGTGCTCTGACCGTTCATCGTTGTACCCTTGGCTTTACGCCCGGATCGCTCCGCTCGCATCTACGATTTGATCGAACTATAGTGTATTGCTCTCACTATTCCATCACAGGAAAGTGCTCCGCCCACACAAAAACCTCACGAACTGCATGAGAAGAGTTAGTCCTACACGATCATTTTTATCGGCATCTAGAGCGATCACTCGGTGCCTGACCCCACCAGGAGAGCGAAGTCCTGCAATGGCTTCTCAGTTGGGGGTGCCATGTCCGCGTGCTAGAGCCAGAGACACTGTGCCAGCGGATAACCGAGGAGGCACAGGGAATGCTGCGAAATCATCGGAAAGGCTGAAATCCATTTTGCTACTGACATATGGTTGTCACTCTCCCAGGTTATAGTATTGCTGTGAGCAAAAAGTTCACAGAGACGGAAAATCGCGATAAGCAAAACCAATGAACTCTTCGGTCGCGCCTTTATTACCAAAGATCCAGCAAGGAACCTGATCAACATGTTCCAACCTGCATACAATGCGTAAGGGAAGTTGTTGGTCCTATATTTGTGGGTGTGCATCTCGCACATCCACGGGCAACGGCTGAGGAGGAAGATATGACGACGAAGTTGAAGAAATTGCCACCAGACCTGGTGGTTGAAGAAGTTAAACAAGTGCTCTTGAGGGAGTTGCGTCAGATCCCTGGTGTGGGCAAGAGCATTGCCGAAGACCTGTGGGGCCTCGGCCTGCGCTCTGTATCTGATCTGAAAAACCAGGACCCGGAAGATCTCTACCTGAGACTGTGCGCTTGGTCTTGACCCAGGAAAATGTGGAAGGTAAACTTGAAAGAGTGGACCTCCACAGAAAGGGAAAGGACCATGCATAAGACGAGAGCGAACCTTTACGAGAGAATTTAAGGTAGAAGCAGTCCAGCTTGCGAAATCAAGTCAGAAGCCGTTAGCGCAAATTGCACGCGAGTCTTCGTATTGCGGACAGTACGCTGCATCATTGGTGTCGGCTGTTCTCGGAGCAGGGCGAGCAGGCATTCCCTGGGAGTGGACATCAAACCCCACAGGAAGAGGAAATCCGCCACTTAAAGCGAGAGCATGATCTGCTGCGGCAGGAGCGTGATATCCTAAAAAAAGCTCTCGGCATCTTTTCGCGCGGCCAACAGTGAAGTTTGCCTTCATGGCTTCGCACCGCCACGAGTACCCGATTACCCTGCTCTGCCAGGCGCTTGAGGTCTCAGAGAGCGGCTATTACGCCTGGAAAAACCGGAAGGCTTCCCAGCATTGCCGAGAAGATGCCAAGCTTGCAGCCGAAATCCAACAGATTTTTCTGGAACACCGCCAGGTTTACGGCAGTCCGCGCATTCACGCGGTGCTTCAAGCCCGGGGCATCCATTGTTCGCGGAAACGGGTGGTGCGGTTGATGCAGCAGTTGGGGATCAGCGCCCAGGTGAAGCGTTCGCGCAAGCCGACGACGAAGAGCGACCCTCACGCCCGCTTTGCTCCCAATCGTCTCAATCGGGAATGTGTGGCCGAAGAACGCAAGAGCAAATGGGTCACTGACACCAAGGCCGTTGAGACCAGCGAGGGCTGGCTGTACTTGGCCGTGATTGTGGATCTCTTCTCGCGCATGGTGGTGGGCTGGGCGATGGCCGAAACCTCAGATGAGCGGCTCGTCGAGTTGGCTCTGTGCATGGCGCTGGTCAAGCGGCAGCCTCCTGCTGGGCTTTTGCATCATTGCGATCGCGGTAGCGAATTTACTAGCGATCGCTATCTGGCTCTCCTGGCTGAACTGGGTATCCAGGTGAGTATGAGCCGGACGGCCAATTGCTAGTGAGCCCGCCGCCATGGAGTCTTTCTTTGCTAGCCTGACCAAGGAGTGTACGGATCGCACACGCTTCAAGACAAGGCAAGAGGCTCGGTCAGCCATTTTCGAGTACTTCGAGTGCTTTTATAACCCCATCCGTTTACATTCAACATGACAGTATGTTAGTCCGCTTGCTTTTGAGCAAGCGAATGAGCCAAAGATGAGCTAATCTCCAACTTTGGAAAGTCCCTTTTTCTGGGTTAATTCCAGGTTATCGCACCTTACAAACTCCATAATCGATTGCGCCAATTCATCCAAAGAGGCAAAGTTGCCTGGCTGGAGGAGCTTGCGCTGTAAAATGCTGAACCAAATTTCGATCTGATCCAACCAGGAAGCGTAGGTGGGCAACCACACTACCTCGATCGTTAATTGTTACTAACACAACGATACGCTACCTGCAAATTCCCCACATTGACCTTGGCTCCTCAAAAAGATATACTGATTACGGTAGAAGTTACTGGATCATCACGAGAGAAGGGCGTTTCCCTCATGAAAGTTTTTGGCCGCATGACGGTCTTCCCGATTATGCCCCCTCGCATCAGTCGCCTGTACGAACTGGCGTATAACTTGTGGTGGAGCTGGCACCCTGAAGCCCGCGCACTGTATAGAACACTCGACTCTGAGTTATGGGACCGTGTGGGGCATAATCCTGTGCGGTTCCTCAGCGAAGTGGAACCTAAGCAGCTTGAAGAAGCTGCCCAACGCGAGGACTATCTGAAGGAGTATGGCAGTGTCCTGCGGGATTTTGACCATTATATGAACCCCCGCCCCGAAGATACCTGGTTCACGACAACCTACCCGGAACTGACCAACCACGTCATTGCCTATTTCTCAGCAGAATTTGGCATAAACGAAGCTTTGCCCATCTATTCTGGTGGCCTGGGTATCCTTGCTGGCGATCATTGTAAAGAGGCCAGCGATCTCGGACTGCCCTTCGTCGGCGTTGGATTTTTGTATCCGCAGGGGTATTTCCGCCAGCACATTACCCGTGAGGGCGTCCAGGAAGCATTTTACGACAAGTTACACTTTTCTGAGGCTCCTGCCGTGCCAGCATGCGGCCCAGATGGCCATGAGGTCATGATTAGCGTCGATCTTCCTGGCCGCAGAATTCATGCCAAGGTATGGAAGATCCAGGTTGGGCGCGTTCCCCTGTATTTGATGGATACCGATGTAGAACCAAATGCTCCTGCCGACCGCGAGCTTTCCGCCCGCCTGTATGGGGGAGATCGCGAGATACGCATCTCCCAGGAGATTGTGCTGGGCATCGGCGGAGTACGCGCGCTAGGCGCGTTAGGCATCACTCCTGCCGCCTGGCACCTGAACGAGGGCCACGCGGCATTCCTGAACCTGGAACGCTGCAGAGAGCTCGTTGCTTCCGGTCTGAGCTTTAACGAAGCTCGTGAAGCTGTGGTAGCAAACTCGTTGTTCACCACTCATACCCCTGTCCCAGCAGGGAACGATACCTTTAGTTTTGATTTGATTGATCAGTACTTCGGTTCCTACTGGAGACAACTGGGACTGAGGCGCGAACAGTTTATGGATATTGCACGCGAGGATCATGGTTGGGGTCCCACCTATGGTATGACCGTCCTTGCGCTGCGCCTCACTGGCTCCCATAATGGCGTAAGTGCATTACATGGAGCTGTATCGCGCAAGATGTGGCAGTTCCTCTGGCCAGGCATTGATGCCGATGAGGTCCCCATTGAATACATCACCAACGGCATCCATACCTTCTCCTGGCTCGCCCCGGAGATGAATGTTCTGTTTGGTCGCTATCTCGATAGCGATTGGGGTAAATATGTGGATCAGCCGGAGTTCTGGGATGAGCATATTGCCAACATTCCCGACGAGGCACTCTGGAACGTCCACATGCGGCGCAAACAGGCTCTTGTTGACTATACGCGTCGCCGCTTAGGATGGCAGCATCTGCGCCTGGGTGAAGGGTCTGTCCAGATGACTGAGTTCGAGAGTATGCTCGATCCCAACGCCTTCGTCATCGGCTTTGCTCGCCGCTTTGCTACTTATAAGCGTGCAACTCTGATCTTCCGAGATCCTGAGCGGCTCGCTCGTATCCTCAACCATGCTGAGCGGCCTGTCCAGATTGTCTTTGCAGGCAAGGCCCACCCTGCCGATGAAGCTGGGAAAGCCCTGATCGAGCAGGTTTACCGCTTCTCGCGCAGCGATCAGTTCCGAGGAAAAGTAGTGTTCCTGGAAAATTATGATATGGAGATGGCCCGCTACCTGGTCTCAGGCACAGACCTCTGGCTCAACAACCCGATACGTCCACACGAGGCCAGCGGTACCAGCGGGCAGAAAGCCGCCCTCAACGGACAGCCCAATTGCAGCATCCTTGATGGTTGGTGGGCCGAGGGCTACAACGGTAAAAATGGCTGGGCCATTGGAGAAGAGCGCGAATATCACGATCCAGAGGTCCAGGCAGAGGCTGATAGTCTTTCCCTCTATCAAGTGCTAGAAGAGCAGATTATACCGGCCTACTATGATCGTGGCCCTGATGGTCTCCCCCATCGTTGGATCGCTACGATGAAGGAGGCCATCCGCACGTGCGCTCCTGCCTTCAGTATGCGCCGTATGGTAGGGGAATACACGACTCGCTTCTACGTTCCTGACATCCGAGCTGGCATCAAAATGGAGGAGAGTCGATACGAAGAGGCACGCGTCCTGGCCAGGTGGAAAGAGCGTGTCCGGCAGAACTGGCCGAAGCTAGAACTCTTTGTAGAGGGGCGTCGTGAGGGACAACTGAGCCTTGGCGAAGTCGTTGACATCACCGCCTGGGTTCGCGCTGACGGCCTGCAAAAGGAGGACCTCGCCGTTGAACTGGTTTATGGAGAAGCACGCGACGACCTGATTCTGCCCGATCAAACTCTACCCATGAACTACATCAAGAAAGAGTTAGATGGCTCCATGCGCTATGCTGTTCACCTGCGACCCTCTGAGACCGGCAGCGTGGGCTATGGTGTGCGCGTCCTGCCCACCCATCCTGCCCTTCCCAGGAAATATGATATGGGATTGGTCCGGTGGGCATAGGAGTATTGTGGTTTAGGTCGCAAAAACTCGCCCTGGAATACAAGGAGCGGTAGGACCCCACTAAGAGATTGTTGGCGAATTCAACTTTCTTTGGGACGTTCTATTTTTCTCGAGCTGCAAAGGTGGTTGATATTCCCCACCGAGAAGAGAAAAATGGTAGTGGCTCACTTGAGCAGGATGGCCCGCTCGGTAGTGTAGCGATGAAGAAAGAGAAGTAAACAGGCGGGCGTAGCATGATCTCGGACTTGGAAAATGAGAACGTCATACGGACAAAACGGGCGAGCCGTTGACGCAAGGTGTTGTTCCACCGCTCCACGTGAGCCGTTTCTCCGGTCTCGCGGGCCCACGGCTGTGTGTTGCTCCTCTGGGATCACCGCCGCGTAGGTCGCCCAGAAAGACGTTTCGCACTGCCCTTGGCGATACTCCTCTGCAATGGCTTCCCACAACCTCTGACACGTCTTGCCGGCTCCGATCCCCAATCGCAGAGGCGACCACTTGTCGGCTCTTTCGACAAAGGGCCATCCAAATCCAAGAGTCGTTCGCTTTTTTGAGGACAAACGACCGGAGCCAATAGGGTTCCAGGATCGTGGACGTGGGATCTCCGGGGTCCGGGGCGAGCAGAGTGGTCCACAAAGGCGGAAGCTGAGCTCCTTTTTTTGAATCCACGTGGACACGGTGGTGCGAGAGACCCCAAACGTGCTCCTCAGGCCACGCAAACTGCTGCGTTCTTGATAGGCATGCAAAATCTCTTCGCGGCGCGCTTGGGGAGAGGCATGGGGAGTTGGATTCTCACGGCTTTGCCGTCCGCAGGCACGGCAGCGAGACAGTTGTTTCCCATTGGGGGCATGACCATGGCGTACCAGAGACTCGCTCTCACAGGAAGGACAGTGGAGGGTGATGGTGACCATTGAAGACTCCTCTTTTTGAGCAGTGATTGCTCTTGAGAATCTACCATGTCCTGCTTCTTTGTGCCACTACCAAACGGTGTATCGTTTCCCGTGAGATACCGTAGTCGCTTGCGACTTTGCGGTAGGATTCATGGTTTTCAAGGACCAGCTTCAGAACTGTCGGCCATTGATCTTCTGGAATGCCGTAGGGAATCTCTTTTGGGCCTGGTCTGCGTTGTCCCTCAACCACAGGCGGGATAACAAGCTCTGAGAGGATTTGTTGAAGCTTCTGAGAGAGGGGACTTGTGGGGATTTGGAAGAGGGAGCAAATTGGTGACAGAGGACTCGAAACCCGTCTGTGTATGACTTCCCTACCTCGTAAGAGGCCCTGTTTCCCAACATCGTAGAAAGTGGAAAAAAAAGACAGTACACTCTTTTCAGAAACCCATTTTCCTGAAAGCAAGGAGTTGACTGTCATGGAAGCATTCTCCTACGCGGCACGTGGGAATTTGCGCCGCTTGCTCCAGCTCCATCCCAGCTGGACGCGAGCGAGAGGGAGCCCAGGCGACGGGGATGTCGTCGAGCTGGGTGGACAAATGGAAGAAACGGGTCTTGAGTGCTCCCTTTGAAGATGAGCAGGTGCTACGAGGTCTCTCTCGAGCCCCTCACCATCCACCCCCTGAGCTCGACTCGGTGGTGGTGGATCGACTCCCGGATATTGGCGACGAGCGGACTTTCGGACTGGGACGCACCCCAGGTCCCAAGGCGATCTTGTACGGCCTGGCTCGTGATGAGAGCCTGCAACAGGCGGGAGTACGCTTGCCCCGCTCCACGCGCACCATTGATCGCCTCTTGCGAGAACAGGGACGCATTGCCCCTCGTCTGCCTCACCTCTGCGAGCCTACGGAACGTCCCAAACCGATGCAGCGCTGGCAACTCGATTTCAAAGATGCCTCCAGTGTCCCACCAGAGCCGGAGGGCAAACAGCAACATGTCGTCGAGACCCTCAACCTTATCGACATGGGCACCTCGGTGCTCCTTGCCAGTTACGTCCGCTCCGATTTCACAGCAGAAACCGCCAGGCCTCGCCGTGGCGCACACGTAGGCTTCCCAGGGATTGCCCGCTTCCATCACGCTGGATCGCGATACGCGGTGGGGAGGTGCACCGCAAGGCTCGGACTTTCCCGCGGCCTTGATCCGCTTCTGTCACTCCCTCGGGGTAGCAGTCCTCGTCTGCGAGCCGCAGCATCCGCAACAACATGGCTTTGTTGAAAGATATCACCGGACGTCTCAAGAAGAGTGTCTCTCCAGGCATTGTCCCAAGACCTGAGAACAGGTCCACGAGGTGACGGAGGCCTTTGCCGAGCATGACAACTGGCAGCGCCCGCATCAAGGCCTCTCGTGTGGCAATCAGCCGCCGCGCGTGGCCTTTCCCATTTGACCCACCTTGCGCCATCCGTGCCCGATGTGGTCCATGCCGATGCCTGGCCTTGGTGGGTCGATGGAGAGCATGGAGTGCGCCAGGTGAATCGCCACGGTTTCGTGAAAGTGGATCTGCGCACGTATGACATTTCCAGCAAGGTGGCAGGGCAGCTGATGACCTTACGCATCAATGCTACCGAGCGGTGTTTGCAGGTGGTCTATCCCCAAGGCAACCCTCGCTTGTTGCCACTCAAGGGACTGTATCAGCGCTCCTCCTCCTATCAGGACTCTGTCGAGCTCATGCAGCAGGAAGCCTCCACGCGAGCCTCGCTTGCTTGCTTTGCAGAAGCGGCGAACTCGACCCGGGAGGTCCTCCTCTCCCTAGCACGATGTTGGGAAACAGCGCCTCTTACGAGGTTGGGAAGTCATACACCCCTGTTTCAGCAGTGGGAACGTCATCTTTCCCATCAGGGACGACTCGATGAACTCTTCCTTCTGGTCTCAGACTCCACAAAAGCGGGAGAGGATCAAGACCAGGTCGCCAATTTTACGAGCGGATATGGCAAGTAGCCAGCACAGGGCAGATTTCACATAGCGGAGTCACGAGGGCTGATCTTGCGTTGTGCTGTCGCGTTGTGGCTCGTCGTCTGACATCTCCTCAGAGAATACGCGGCTGGCCAGAATATCCTCGGCCTCAATGGTCATCAGATCTGTCTTCGAGATTTTCCCTCCTTTGGCAAAGAGGCGGTTGGCCTGGCGCAAGCGCACCCGGTCTATCGCATTACGCACGCTGCGGGCGTTGGCAAAGCGAGGCATGTGCATACGTCTCTTGAGATAGGCTTCAAACGCTTCTCGTGCCTCCGGACTGAAACGATACATATACTCCGCCAGCATGAGCTGCGCGATAGCAAGCAACTCATCGAGTGCGTAATCGGGGAAATCCAGGTGATGGGCAATGCGCGAACTGATGCCCGGGTTGGACTGGAAGAAGGTTTCCATGCGGTCCTTGTAGCCCGCAAGAATGACGACGAGATCTTCGCGCTGGTTCTCCATCACCTGCAACAGGATCTCAATGGCTTCCTGTCCATAGTCGCGTTCGTTTTCCTGGCGGTAGAGGTAGTAGGCCTCGTCAATGAAAAGCACACCGCCCATCGCCCGCTTGAGAATCTCTTTGGTTTTGGGAGCGGTATGGCCAATGTACTGGCCGACCAGATCATCACGTGTCACCGCTACCAGGTGCCCTTTGCGTACATAGCTGAGCCGGTGCAGGATCGTCGCCATGCGCATGGCCACCGTCGTCTTACCGGTGCCTGGCGTGCCAGTAAAGGACATATGCAAAGAGGGAGGCCTGGCAGTCAGCCCCAGGCTATGCCGCATTTTATCGACCAGGAGCAAGGCGGCGATTTCGTGAATGCGTGTCTTGACCGGCTTAAGCCCTACAAGCTCCTGATCCAGCTTCTGCAGCACCTCCATGATCTGTGATTCCTGGAGCACGCCTGACAAATCTACACTGGCGTCATCGGGAATGTCGAGCGCTGGCTGTGCCGTAATATCAGGTCCCTGTGCTTGAGTAGGTGGAATCATGAGAAGCGTTCTCCCCTGGGCTTGTCAGTTGCATAACTATGTAGCGTATACCGGATAACACGGTCATGCGCCTCCTGACGGGACAGGCTGAAGCCGGGATCGTGAGGAGGTCGGTTCACAATGAACGAGAGGGCGATGGTCTGGCGGCCTTTGCTGCGGTCGTAGGCGCCTACCCGGATATAGTGATTCGGGTAGGCTTTGCGGCACGCGTTGATCTCTTGCAGAATTCCCGCCGGGTCCCTCACGTCAAACATGGGTAGTCCCCACATCTCCCAGTAACTGTTACGTGGATGAGGATCGTCGGTGAACTCTATGTTGATGGGCCAGTCGTTGTCCAGGCAGTATTGTACCTGCTTGCCGATCTCGTCATCAGTCAGAGGCGGCAGAAAGGAGAATGTTCCTTGAGTAAGGTGAAAAGCCATGGCGGTAACTCCTTGGGCGATCCATTGGGCGACCGCAAGGGTCCATACACGGGTAGGTTTGTTGAAACGCAGCGGTCGCCAGAGGCTGTCATCCTGAGCGCAGCGAAGGATCTGCGTTGTGCCCAGCGAGAGATCCAAAGCTCGCGCTCAGGATGACATCTCGTACCTCGCTGGTTCCTTTCCTAAAAAACCTCCCCGTGTAAGCTGCAAGGGTCGCCCTACATTATAATTAATTAATAGGTTGGGGTGGGAATGGCGTCAGGTGTGTCGGTCGGCGTGTAGTTGAAGCTGACGTCCTTCCAGAGCTCGAGTGCGACACGCAGGGGACCACACCACTTCGCGGCCTTCTCCAGGATCTCCGGCCCCTCATTGAAGTAGTCACGCCCCTCGTTGCGCGCTTGAATCATAGCTTCAACGGCAACGCGGTTTGCCGTCGCACCAGCGGCAATACCGTCTGGGTGGCCGATTGTGCCGCCACCGAACTGGAGTACCACATCCTCACCCAGATAGTGCAGGAGCTGGTGCATCTGCCCGGCATGAATACCACCCGAGGCAACAGGCATAACCGCGGGCATTGACAACCAATCCTGCTCGAAGAACAGGCCCAGGGAGGGATCGGCGTCATACTTCATCTCGCGCAACGTCTTATAGTAGCCTCTAACAGCCATGGGATCACCTTCCAGCTTGCCCACCACAGTACCAGCATGGATGTGGTCGACGCCGGCCAGGCGCATCCACTTGGCAATCACCCGGAAGGAAATGCCATGCGTCTTCTGACGCGTGTAGGTGCCATGACCTGCGCGGTGCAGGTGCAGGATCAAACCGTTCTTGCGCGCCCATTTGGCCATGGACTGGATCGCGGTGTAGCCGATGGTCAGGTCAATCATGACGATGACACTTCCAAGTTCTTTGGCAAACTCGGCCCGTTCGTACATGTCTTCCATCGTGGCGGCGGTCACGTTCATGTAATGCCCCTTGACTTCGCCAGTCTCAGCGCTGGCTTTGTTGACTGCCTCTATACAAAAGAGGAAGCGGTCACGCCAGCGCATAAAGGGCTGCGAATTGATATTTTCGTCATCCTTCACAAAGTCCAGGCCACCGCGAAGCGCTTCATAGACGACACGGCCGTAATTGCGGGCGGAAAGACCAAGCTTCGGCTTGGTGGTAGCACCGAGCAATGGGCGGCCATACTTATCCAGGTATTCGCGCTCCATGACGATCCCATGGGCTGGCCCTTGAAAGGTCTTTACGTAGTGTGGTGGAATGCGCATATCTTCCAGGCGTAAGCTCTTCAGCGCCTTAAAGCCAAAGACGTTGCCAATGATGCTGGAGGTCAGGTTCGCGATAGATCCCTCCTCGAACAGGTCGAGATCGTAGGCAATGTAGGCAATGTACTGGTCCGTTCCAGGAACTGGAACGACCTGGTAGGCTTTGGCCTGGTAGTTCTCATATGCTGTCAAACGATCGGTCCAGACGACAGTCCATGTGGCGGTAGATGATTCGCCCGCAACGGCAGCCGCGGCTTCAACGGGCTCTACACCCTCTTGAGGCACAATACGGAACGCGCACAGGAGGTCTGTGTCTTTCGGTTCATAGTCAGGCTGCCAGTAGCCCATCTGAGCATAGGGGATTACCCCGGATGCCCAGCGACTCCTCTGTTCGGATTGAATCTCTATTGTCATGATGATATCTCCTCACGAATGCATGTTATGCCTTCATTGGGAGGAGTATAGCATGGCAAAACTATTAGTTGTAGTAGCAGTTTGCTATCAAAACCATAGAATATACTTTATACATTGGACGTATATGCTGTGACCTTTACGTGTGCTATGCTGTTGAAAAGGAGTCCCAGCAGAAACGAAAACTATTGGTCGATGAGCGAGACATAACACGAGGAGAGGACTGGAATGCCTGAACATGGGCTGATCATACCTGCTACGGGAAGCGCACCAACCGACTTCACAGTGCACCAGCTTACGGTATTTCGCACAGTGGCACACCACCTCAGCTATACGCGAGCCGCCGAAGCTCTCTATCTCTCGCAGCCAGCCGTCACACAGCAGGTCAGGACACTTGAACAGGTATTGGGCCTGCAGCTATTCACTCGCCGCGGCAGAGGCATCGTGCTGACTCCCGCGGGCCAGGAACTGCTGCGCCATGCTGAACGGCAGCTCGCGCTGCTTGCTGAGACCGCCTCTGTAGTGAAAGAAATTCACACCCTTGAACGGGGGAGTGTTTTAGCGGGCGCAAGCGCGAATGCTGGCACCTACGTGGTGCCATCGTTGCTCGCAGCCTTCCATGCTCACTATCCAGGGATTCACGTCACGCTCATGGTTGCTAACCGGCGCTCCATTGAAGAGCGTCTCCTCACCCATCAGATAGACCTGGCGGTGATGAGCCTCATTGAACAGCAAGAGCGTTTGGCCGTAGAGTTTTTGATGCCCTACGAATTGGTGATGGTGGCCCCACCGTCTCACCAACTGGTGGAACGGTCTGCGCTTTCACTCCATGACCTGCAACAGGAGACATTCCTGCCGCGCGAGCAAGGATCAGGTACCCGGCTGGGTACAGAGCAGCACTTTGCACGTGCAGGTATACCCTTGAAGACCAGCCTGGAATTGGGTAGTATCGAAGCGATCAAGGAAGGTGTAGCTGCGGGGCTGGGGATCGCTGTGCTCTCTCGTGAGTCGGTTGCGCTCGAAGTTGCCAACGGGGACCTGGCCATGCTGGACGTGCAGGGATTTCCGCTGAAACGACAATGGTTCGTTGTCAACTTAAAAGAGAGGAGGCTGTCGCGAGCGGCTAGCGCACTCCAGCTGTTCCTCCTGCAAAACAGGGTCGATTCAGAAGAATAGCAATTTGAGGGGAGGGGAATGGCATACCCGTAGGGACGCCTTGTGTTGTGCGTCGCCCTCGTCCTGGTCCCACGAGCCTTCTCCCCTCCTACCAGGGCGACGCACAACACAAGGCGTCCCTACGGGTACAAAGTCATTATCCGTTCTGAAGTTTATACTCACGCAAGAACTCGATGAACTCGGCGGCGCTGGCGATCAGGGGACGTTGGGCAACGCGTGCGATATACCAGCGACGCTGGATCGGGAAATGTTCTACTTGCAGGATAGCCAGTCTATGATAACGAACTTCGCGCTTCACTGCCGCCTCCGAAAGCACGCTCACCCCCAACCCTGCCGCTACCGCCTGTTTGATTGCTTCAATATGTCCGAGCACCATCCCAATCCTGAGAGGCATCCCGGCAACCTCGAACAATTCCTCTACGGCGGCCCGCGTTCCCGAGCCGACCTCGCGGAGGAGGAAAACTTCATCAGCCAGGCTAGCCAGTGGTACCTGGGTCTGCGTGACCAAAGCATGCTCAGGGGAAGCGATTGCTACTAAAGGATTAGCCAGGAATGGCTCGGCCACCAGCCCTTCGACAGCGGGCGGGCGGCCAGCTATCACAAGATCAACCTCTCCTGCCAGCAGACAAGCACGAACATCAGCGCGGTTGGCCACACGCAGGTTGAAAGCAACGTCGGGTCGGCGCCGGTGAAAGGCGCCCAGAAGGTGGGGCAGAACGTAGGTTCCCACCGTAGTGTCGGCAGCAACGCGTAACGGCACACTCTCCGCCACCGCGACCCCACGCAGCTCTGCCATTGCCTGCCATGTTTCGTCCGCCGCCGCGACCACCTGTTGTGCACTGGCATACAGTTCACGCCCTTCATCCGTCAGGGCGAGGCGCTTGCCCCACTGCTCCAGCAGGGTCAACTGCGTCGTTCGTTCCAGTTCTGCCACTAGCGCCGATATAGTAGGCTGCTGGCAGCCAAGTTCCTCGGCAGCGCGTGTATAGCTCAGGAGCCGTGAGACAGCGCAGAACACCCGGAGCTGACGTATCGTGAGGCTGTCGAGGCGTGACCAGTTCATTCATAAGCTCCATTCTATGCTAAGCATAGAGAATTGCCGCTTGTTCTTATGTGTTATGCCAGGTATCATTATATCATGCATGTAGCCAATAAAAGTAGCTCAGGTTTTCGGGGAGCCAGACGCACCGGTCGCCTGCTCCCCATTTTCTCAGGAGGCAAGGGACATAGCACAAGGAGTTTGGAGAACGATATGACTGTACCATCTGAAATGATCGCGCGTCCTATCATCCTGGGGATAGTGGGAGACGGTGCTGCTGGAAAGACGACGCTGAGTCGAGGCATCATCCAGATATTGGGCTCTAAGCATGCGTCGGTGCTCTGCACTGACGATTATCACCGGTTTAATCGCCAGCAGCGCAAGGAACTGGGCATCACACCTTTGCATCCTGAATGCAATTATCTTGATATTATGGCGCAGCATCTGCGGCTGCTGCGAGCTGGAGAACCTATCCTGAAGCCGCACTACGAGCACAAGCTGGGCGACTTTGGGCCGCCGCAGTATATCATTCCACATCCCTTTCTGATTGTCGAGGGACTGCTTGGTTTCTACAGGCAGGAGATGCGCAACGCCTACAGTGTGCGCGTCTATCTCAATCCACCCGAGGAGTTAAGGCGACGCTGGAAGGTCCGGCGTGACTCGACAGAGCGTGGATATGCTGAACAAGAGGTGCTACGCGAACTAGACATGCGCGAGCCAGATTCGGCAGCATATATCCGGCCACAGCGAAATCACGCGGACATTGAGGTTTCCTTCTTTCCTGGCCTGTCGCCCTGGTCTCGTCAGAACGACGATGAGCATCTCAATGTGCGCCTGACTCTAGATGGGACATTGCCTCATCCGGACCTGAGCCGGATCATTGAAGAAGATCAGTCTGGCTGTGTGCGGTCGACGCTAGGGCGCGAGAATGGCCGGGCTGTCGAGTACCTGGAGATAGATGGCACCATCCCTGATGAGCCGGCCGCTGCGCTGGAGCGCGGTATTCTGGATCACCTGGACGAATGTGGAGCTGCCTCACCTGCAGAGCTTGGCCAATATTCCGACTCCCAGCTCCGGCATAGCCATCCACTGGCGCTGACCCAGTTGTTCCTGGTGTATCACCTGCTCCGTGCAAGACAACGCGACGAGGTCGAGGTATGATCGATCTAAAGCGTGCCACATGAGGGCGGCGACCGGTTAAGAGGAGCAATTTGTTATGAAAATCGGTATCAATGGATTTGGGCGCATTGGTCGGTTAGTCCTGCGCTCGGCACTTGCCCGCGGCGTTGATCTGGACATAGTGGCGATCAATGATCGGGGTGATGCTGAGATCAACGCCCATCTCTTCCAGTTCGACTCCACCTATGGACCCTTCCAGGGTCGTGTGGAGGCAGGTGGTGGCCAGATCATCATTGATGAGCGGCCAATTTGCATTGTTTCGCATCTCAACCCGCTAGATATTCCCTGGCGCGAACTCGGGGTTGAACTGGTGATCGAGGCGACCGGCGTCTTTACCACCGCAGACCAGGCAGCCGCACACCTGCAGGCCGGGGCAGAACGCGTATTGGTGACTGCGCCGAGCAAGGGAGCCGATGTAACACTGGTAGCTGGCGTGAACGAACGCGACTATGACACGGTTGAACATCAGATTATTTCTGCTGCTACCTGCACCACCAACGGATTGGCGCCTATAGCGAGGGTACTGCATGAGTGCTTTGGACTACAGTATGGCATGATGAACACGATCCACGCTTACACCAACGATCAACGCATCCTTGATCGCAGCCACAAGGATCCACGACGCGCTCGTGCTGGTGCCGAAAACATCATCCCGACGACGACCGGTGCCACCGCGGCGCTAGGCGAAGTCATCCCGGCCCTGGCGGGCAAGTTCCACGGCGTCTCTTACCGCGTGCCTACGCTTACCGTCTCTGTTATTGACCTGGTTGCCAAACTGGAACACGCGGCGACGGTGACAGAGATGAACAACGCCTTCGCCACGGCGGCCGTTGACTCACTGGCAGGAGTACTTGGTTATACGGATCTACCGTTAGTTTCCAGCGACTTCCGCGGTGACAGCCGGTCATGCATCGTTGATGGTTTGATGACCGCGGTTCTCCCTGAGGAGGGTATGATCCGTGTGGTGGGTTGGTATGACAATGAGTGGGGCTATGCCAGCCGCGTTGCTGACGTGGCCAGATTCATCAGCGAGTGTGAGCGCAAAGGCCGCCTGTACTGGCTACTTAGGCCATCCGTTCAAAAATCGGGGACCTGCACCGGGATAATCTCTCGTCTCTCATCTTGTGTTGACGAAGACATGCATGGAGCAAGAACATCGGGAACAGGTCAATCCCTGCTGACTGAACACGGTTGCGCCTCTTCTGGCAACCAAGCAAAGAGAGGACGCGTTCTCTTCATCTGTGGAAAGAAAACCGGGCGGGGAAGACAGAAACACGTCAGGCCCTTGATATGACCACCACAGGACGCCGGGCCTCCTTCACTTCTCCTTCATGAATATGCCTTCCACGGTTGATGCCGCTCTTCGGTCGTCAAGGTGTAAACCTGTGCATGGGATACCCACATCGTAGCCCAGTGAGTGCCAAGACATCGTCTCCCAAGCGTGCGGTGTTTGAAGCTCGTTTTCTCAGCTCGCTTGGGAGACGATGTGGTGGCCTTGACCCAGTTACGATGTGGGTATCCCATGCACATACATCCGTTGCTGGAGAAGAGGAGGAGTGCTTCTCTGAGCTTGTTCCTCTTCAGCCAGAAGGTCTTGGAGCTTGTGAGACAATATTCCCGACGGCTCAAGGAAGAGGGGAAAAATTGGTGACAGAGGACTCGAAACCCGTCGGTTCCGGTGAGTCTATTTATAGAATATGAAACACATAACATAATTGGGAAGGGGAGATCTGAGGACAGACGAGTCGCCACCCTTCACACAGCTTTCTCCCGGCTGCGTGTGTCAGAAACGTGCTGCGTGCCTGCTCCCACGCTGCTTCAGGGTCGAGCACCTCGCAGACATGCACTCTCCTTTTCTCCTTGGTCTCTCGCTTCTCAAAGGACCTTTTCTGAACGGATGGACCACGTAGCCAGCACAGGGGTATGCAGCAAAGGAGCCTGCCTATGCCTGGCGCATCGCATCTGCGCCAGAGAGAGGTGGCTCTCCTTCGACATAAAAAGACATGATCTGGGGTCATCAGTGCTAGCAGACCCTCTCAATTCCCCTCATTGATGGGCTGGATAGACTCTTGAACGATTGCTCCATGTGCTTGCTTTGGAGTGAACCCATTTTGACCGGTTCATGCACACTTTCGATGATCCATTTGTGATATACTAAAGGAGAAATATTGTCTCCTATCCCATCCTTTAGGTTTTCACTCAACTCATGATCCAAGCAACCCTTTTGCTCGGTCTGCCTGCTCATTTGCGCTTAGAGCAGATCGAAATCACATCACACATGTTGATCCTTTCTCTAGCTGTGGAAGCATCCCAAGCCGCTTGCCCACTCTGTCAGCACTCTACTCATCGCGTCCATAGTCACTACACGCGTACATTGCAGGACTTACCATGCACAGGAAAAGCCCTGCGACTGGTCGTTGTCGTTCGCCGCTTCTTTTGCGAGAACAAAGCCTGTGCTCGCAAGATTTTTGCCGAGCGTCTCCCGGAACTGACCAGTGTGTATGCACGACGAACCACACGAGGCACCGAGCAGCTTGCTGAACTTGGCTTTGCGCAGGGAGGAAAAGCCGCAGCCGCTCTCAGTGCCTCCCTTGGCATAGCATGTTCCCGGATGACCATTCTGAGGATCTTACGCCAACAGCCTGTTCCTCTTGCTCCAACGCCACAGATGCTTGGCGTCGATGAATTTGCGTATCGTCGCGGCAAAAGATACGGGACCATTCTTATGAATTGAGAGGATGGTACGCCGGTCGATCTGCTTCCAGAGCGTCAAGCAGCCTCACTAGAAATGTGGCTCAAACAACACCCAGGAGTCCAACTCATCAGCCGAGATCGTGCAGGAGAGTTTGCCCGTGGTGCGGATTGTAGATGAGATTCGCCGCATGCAGAAGATAGGTTTCGCCACGCTTTACGCTCAACAGAGAACCTGTTCCTACCAAAAGCGGAAGGTATATTTCGCCGCAATGCCGAGACCGGAAGGTATGTCTCGCCACGATTTGATCAGTCACACAAACACATCCAAGCTTGAAATGGCTCCGATCATGGGCGAGTCCGGCATTGGATGATGTATCGATCTGGCAATGGTTCCGCCTGACATGCTGCATGAGCAGTATTCGGAAGGCAAGTTTCGCCTCGGTAAATCGGAATGTCAATCTCGCCGCTGCGGTGGACCTTATCTACAATTTGCACGTGGAGCCAGACAAGGCGCTCCAGAAGCGCTGCAAACGGCTGATCGTTTCCATGTCCTGCGTAACTTGGCAGCAGTGGTCGAAAAAGTCCGAGGGCTCGCATCGTCAGGCGTTGAAAACGATTCATCTGGTAACGACTCCGGCATCTTCTGCCTCTCCCTTGCGGCGCCATCTTCGTCCAGACCGTGAGCGACAGAAGCAGCTGGCACGGATGAAACTGGTAGAGCGATATGAGGCCGTCCAACGTGCAGTCTCGCAAGGAATGTCACATCGAGCTATCTCACGCCAACTGCATATGAATCGCGAGTCAGTCATTCGGTATGCGAGAGCAGAAAGCTTTCCTGAACGGACAGAACGCCCAACGAGCCCCGGTATTCTTGCCCCCCATGAAACCTACCTCCGGACCCGCTTCTTACAGGGAGAGCGGAATGCTGTTGGCTTATTCCGTGAAGTTGTGGCTCGTGGATATGCTGGCTCACGCATGAGCGTCGAACGCTTTCTGCTCGGGCTGCGGCGTATGGAGCGAGAGGGGATCGAGGTGAGTAAAGCCGCAACATCCGTCGAATTGACTCCACGTCGCGCTGTAGGATTGATGCTTCGGCGCGCCATCGATCTCACAGAAGAAGAAAGCATGGCACGAAGTTCGCTCTGTCAGCTCCATCCACACATCAATCATCTCAATACGCTGTTCCAGCAATTTGTCCAGATGCTGCGAGATCGACACGGCGAGGAGTTAGACCAGTGGTTACAGGCAGCTTTTCACGCTGGCATTCCTGAACTGCGTGCATTTGTCAACAAATTGCGCCAGGATCAAGAAGCTGTACAGGCAGGGCTTGTTCTCAAATGGAACAATGGAGTCGTAGAGGGGCATGTGAATCGCCTGAAGTTTTTGAAGCGCAACATGTATGGTAGGGCGAACTTTGGCCTTCTTCGGTTGCGGGTGTTGCATCATCGAAAGTGTGCATGAACCGGTCAAATGGGTTCAGTCCAAACATGAGGGCCCCTCCCTCGTTCGTTCGAGGGAGGGAAGGTTCTGAGAAAAGCTGAGCAGAACAATACACGCCTGGTTACATCAGGGTGTGCTCAAGAGCATAGCGGGTGGCAGCGCTGCGCGAGGACACCCCGATCTTGCCATAAATCGCCTTCAAATGGGTATTCACGGTGTGGGGGCTCATCACCAGCTTTTGGGCCACCTGCGCATCGGTCAGCCCCTGGGCTACTAATCGCAGCACCTCCACCTCGCGGGCGGTCAGGCCGTCGGGAGAGGTTGGGGCTTTCGCAACGGGTGGAGCCGTCGATGGGTCTACCGGGATTGGTGCGGGCATCGGCACGGGTCCCTGTGCAGGCAGGACGTGCTCGAGTGTCATCGTGCGCCCCACGACCCATGCTGCAGCGAAGGGCTTCTCACCGGACTGAGCACGGGCAGCCGTCACCGCGCGCTCGTAGGCGCGACGAGAGACCGCTGGGATGGGAGCGCCAATGGCCTGGCGCAGGGCTTCTGCTGCTCCCCACAGCCGTGCCGAGCGAGGAAGCTCCCCCTGGGCCGCTCGCACCCCCGCCAATCCTTCGAGACACGAGGCGACGGTGCACTTGCTGTCCACCTTTCTCGCTCTCAGCAAGCCCTCTTCATAGAGAGCGTGCGCTGTTGCGTCATCATGCTGGACAGCGGCCACCTGCCCTAAAAAAGCAAGCGATTCGCCAATTTCTCTGCGATACCCTTGTGCTCTGTAGTATGCCAGGCACTCCTGGAGCAGGGCATCTGCCTTGACCACATCCCCCTGGCTGAGAGCGATCTTCCCCAACAGGTCAAGTGCAAAGATCCTCTTGCTCGTTCGGCCAATGGCAAGCGAGAAGTATTCCTCAAGCAGGGGGTCTAGTGCCGTGCTTCCAGCCTGGGAAACAAAGAGGACCCTCGCCAATAAGATGAGGTCGAAGGCGATCGTGTCCTTGTCACCGAGCTCCTTGGCGAGCGCCAGGCTTTCCTCTGCACATGCGCGAGCTTTGACATCCTCGCCTTGTTGGCTGTACAACATGCTCAGGTGGCTGAGCGAGAAGTGACATCCTAGCTGGTCTCCACCTTCTCTGAAGAGTGTCAAAGCCTCCTGAAGCAGCGTGTGTGCCTTGGTGTACTCATCTCGATCGGAGGCCACCAACCCCAGATTCTTAAGCGGCCAAGCAGCACCTGAGGTGTCTCCGAGCTTCCGATACAGTGCCAAGCTCTCTTCACAACGCTTCTCTGCCTGCTCATACTCCCCCAGAAACTCGAGGAGCAGGCCAAGACCATTGAGGGCCTCCGCCCGTGCGGACGTCACCACCTTCTCACTTCCAGCGAGCGCCTTCTCCAGAAACGTTCGTCCCTCACTGACATGACTGCGTGTCAACCAGAAGCACCACAGGGCATTGCTTAACTGCAAGGCCAGCGCTGCAATACTGCCCGCACATTCCCCTGTTCTTGCTCCAACCGATCGCACCACGCCTGCTGCTGGGGACCGTACCATGTCGTTCTTGCCTCTTGTACCTGCGTCAGATAGTAGGCCGCATGCGCCTGGCGGGTGATCTCCACCTCTCTGTTGATCGTTAGGCACTCCAGTCCATACTCACGGATCGTCTCCAGCAGCAGGAGACGTGGCTCCTCGCCTTCCTGTTCCGTCTGCTGCAGCAAGCTCTTGTCAAGAAGTGAGGCCACTCCATCCAAGATCCATTCTGCACCCCTACCGTCCTCAAGTGAGGTGCAGAGCGTCTCCACAGCCTGGAGGGTGCAGCCGCCGACGAAGACGGAGAGACGCCGGAAAAGCTGTTGGGCCTTCGCATTGAGCAGGTTGTAGCTCCACGCGATGGTGTTGCGCAGGGTCTGCTGCCGTGCTGGAGCATCCTG